>OLQY01000025.1_pt1 | contig 170379 bp, 163 predicted proteins | sample 1672851 | NCBI WGS metagenome assembly OLQY01 (sample SAMEA3136730, study PRJEB25190) | human gut metagenome
CCCATTTTCATATACGAATGAATCCTTTCTTGAATATCTTAACTTAATGACATTGGCTGCTTGCCTCTTTTTTAGCAGGAAGAGCCTTTACACAATCTTATGTCGGTTATGTACATGCCATTGCTCATTCTCTTGGGGGAAAATATAATATTCCTCATGGATTAGCCAATGCTGTGTTACTACCAATCGTTTTAAAAACTTATGGAGCAAGTGCTCATAAAAAATTGTATGAGATTGCTTGTATGCTTAATCTTGCTGATGAAAATGACTCTATGGAACAAGGAGCTAATTGCTTGATTGAAGCAATCGAACAAATGGAACGTCGATTGAATATACCTACTTATTTAGAGGGTATTCAAGAAAAAGACATTCCTACACTTGCTGCTCTTGCGGATAAAGAAGCTAACCCTTTATATCCTGTACCAATGCTTATGGACGCAAATGAATTAGTACCGTTATATTATCTAGTAAAAAAAGGAGAAAATGATGAAACAAGAAGAAATCAATGCACTGATCAACAAACAAAGAATATATTTTCTAACTGGAGAAACACTTTCAGTTTCCACACGAATTAAAGCCTTAAAACGACTACAAAAGGCAATACAAGATCATGAACAAGAGATTCATGAAGCTTTGAAACAAGATTTAGGTAAAAGTCGTTTCGAAAGTTATATGTGCGAAGTTGGATTAACCTTAGATGAAATACGATACATGATCAAAAAAACGCCACGTTTTGCCAAGAAAAAACGTGTACGTACCCCTCTTTCTCAAGCAGTTTCTTCAAGTTATACACTTCCTTCACCTTATGGTGTCACATTGATTATGAGTCCTTGGAATTATCCATTTATGTTAACGATGGATCCACTTGCGGATGCCATTGCGGCAGGTAACACTGTAATTGTAAAACCAAGTGCTTATTCTCCTCATACAAGTAAAATTATTGAAACAATTATCCATGAGTGTTTTGATGAAAAATATGTGGCAATAGTAACAGGAGGAAGACAAGAAAATCAAGCTCTTTTTACTTCTCATTTCGATAAGATATTCTTTACTGGAAGTCAAAGTGTTGGGAAAGAAGTTATGCGGCATGCTGCTGAATACTTAACACCTGTTACTCTTGAATTAGGGGGCAAGAGTCCTTGTATTGTTGATAAAACAGCACAAATAAAAATTGCTGCAAAACGCATCGTATTTGGAAAATTCCTAAATTGTGGTCAAACATGTGTAGCACCTGACTATATTCTTTGTGATGTATCAATCAAAGACCAATTGATTAAAGAACTTATCAAGGAAATAAAAACACAATTTGGAGAACAACCACTTAACAATCCTAATTATGGAAAAATCATCAACAACAAACATTTTGAACGACTTTCTCATCTAATTGATGAAAGTAAATTAGTTCATGGTGGAAACTGTAAAGCAGAAACTTTACAAATCGAACCAACGATTTTGGATCATATTAGTTGGGATGATCCAATTATGCAAGAAGAAATCTTTGGTCCATTACTTCCAATATTAACATTTGATTCCATGGAAACAACGATCAAACAACTTCAACAATTACCTCATCCACTAGCTTTCTATATCTTTTCTAGCAATAAACAAACAATTAAAGAACTACAAACACGTTGTCAATTTGGTGGTGGATGTGTCAATGATACAATCATTCATCTAGCAACACATGAAATGGGATTTGGTGGCGTTGGTTCAAGTGGTATGGGAACATATCATGGAAAAGTTGGTTTTGAAGAATTTTCACATCGAAAAAGTATTGTTGATAAAAAAACATGGCTTGATCTTCCAATGCGTTATCAACCATATCGTTCACTGAATGAAAAACTTGTTCGATTGTTTTTACGATAAAGGACTGTAAGAAACCTAATGTAGAATAGTTAGGGTTCTTACAATTTTTTCTATTTTGATAAATGATTAAATAAGTTGTATATTTTGGCGAAATTTTTATTCTATCTTGACTAAGTAATAATTCAATGATATTTTGTGAATAAATAAATCAGAGCTTGTGGAAGTATTTCTTATGAAAAAGGTTTTGTTTTGTAAGAATAAGTTCTGAGTTATGTGGATAGAGATTGTGGGAGGAAACAAAATATTCATTTAAGGGAATGAAAAAAATCATCAAAGAATACATTGAAAAATGGTTAGTCTTTTGAAGGATATATTCTTATTGAAACTCGAGGTACAGTTGATGTTGAAACAATGTCTCTTTTTTTCAAAAAGAGGTGTAGTTAATAAATTGAAACTTTCATATAAAAATACAATCCAGCTGATCTTTGCTAGGATTTAGTTGGAGTCATATTTTATAGTTATTTTAAAGACTTTAATCATGTTACTCATGTAGAGTATGATTTTTTACATTCTATTAAGATTTACGATAGCGTAATAAATTTTATATAAAAATAATATTAATATTTATGAAAAAGCGATATACTATTAGATAGTAAATGTGAAAAATAATAAATATTTAGATATGGGAGATTATTAATGGAAAAAGTAATAAAAGAAATTATTGAATTTAACAAAGAAAGAGATTGGGGCCAATTTCATTCGCCTGAAAATTTAGCTAAATCAATTGCGATAGAAGCTGGTGAATTATTAGAGTGTTTTCAATGGAATAATAATTACAATTTGGAAGATGTCTGTGATGAGTTAGCAGATGTCATGAACTATTGTGTAGTGATGGCTAATCGTTTAGGAGTTGATCTTGAGAAAATTATGTTAGATAAATTAGAAAAAAATCGTCAAAAGTATCCAGTTGAAAAAGCAAAAGGAAACTCTAAGAAGTATAACGAATTATGATTGTTTATCAAGAAACTAAAAAGCAATTTTTAAATGATGTTAGACTGGATTTAATTGAGGATAAAATTGAACAAAAAGTAAAAGAAAGATTACATAAAAAAACTGCACATAATGAATTTGTCTCTTGGATGAATTCAATGCAATATATGTACAAAGTTATGGAAGATCAAAATATTCCAAATGAAAGTATGATAGCAATAGAATATCGCATTCCAAATTCTAATAAACGTGTAGATTTCATCATTAGTGGAGAAGATGAAACAGGACGTGAAAGTGCTGTAGTTATAGAACTTAAACAATGGCAAGAATTAAAAAAGGTAGAAACCAAAGAAGCAATCGTAAAAACACATTTACAAGGGAGAATGGTTGAAACGACGCATCCTTCATATCAAGCTTGGTCATATGTTAGTATGATTAAAGATTATAATGAGGATGTTAGAAAATATAAAATAAAATTAAAACCTTGTGCGTATTTACACAATTATAGACTCCAAGAAAATGATGATTTAACTGATGGATGTTATGAATATTATATTGAAAAAGCTCCAGTATTTACAAGAGGTGATACTGAACGTTTAGCAAGGTTTATATCAGAGTATATTAAAAAGGGAAATCCAGATGTTCTCTATCATATTGATCAAGGTAGAATTGTACCAAGTAAATCACTACAAGATAGTTTATCTTCTATGTTAAAAGGAAATAATGAATTTACGCTTATTGATGAGCAAAAAGTGGTTTTTGAAAAAGCATTAGAGATTGTTAGAAGTAAAGATAAAAAACAAGTATATATTATTCATGGAGGACCTGGAACAGGGAAAACAGTTTTAGCTATTAATATGTTAGTTGCGATATTAAATATGAATCAAAATGTTATGTATGTTACGAAAAACTCAGCACCACGAGAAGTTTATCGTAAAAAATTAACAGAAGGAAAATACCGTAAAGCATACATTGATAATTTATTCAAAGGGTCAGGCTCATTTACAGAAGCAATTTCAGATGATTTTGATTGTTTGATTGTTGATGAAGCTCATCGTTTAAATGAAAAATCAGGAATGTTTCAAAACTTAGGAGAAAATCAAGTTAAAGAGATTATAAATGCAGCAAGAACAAGTATCTTTTTTGTAGATGATTTTCAAATAGTAACAATAAAAGATATTGGTAGTACAAATGAAATTAAAAAGTGGTGTAAATTCTTTGATGCAGAAGTATATGAAGATACGCTGATTTCACAATTTCGTTGTAATGGAAGTGATTCTTACTTATCATGGATTGATAATGTATTAGAAATTAATCCTGAAGCAACAGATGACTTTGATTTCGATTATGATATACGAATTTGTGATAGTCCTGAAGAAGTAAAAGAATTAATACTAGAAAAAAATAAAATTAACAATAAATCAAGAATGGTTGCAGGATATTGCTGGAATTGGATCAAAGAAGGAAAAAATAATAGTAATATTCATGATATCCAAATTGGCGACTTCGGTATGTCATGGAATCTAGGTTCATCTTCAACTTGGGCAATTGATCCTGAATCTGTTCATGAAATAGGATGTATTCATACATGTCAAGGATTAGAATTTGATTATGTTGGTGTAATAATTGGAGAAGATCTTCGATATAGCGATGGAATCATCACAGATTTCACCAAAAGAGCTAGAACAGATCAATCACTTAAAGGACTAAAGGGGTTATATAAGAAAAATCCAGAAAAAGCTTTAAGTATTGCTGATAATATTATAAAAAACACATATAGAACATTATTAACAAGAGGACAAAAAGGTTGCTATATTTATTGTGTAGATGAAAATTTAAAGGCGTATTTAAAAGAAAGATTAAATAAGAATAGTTAAGATAGTTGAATAAAACTGTAGAATAATTAAAGCTGATTTATTAAGTGTCATTAGATTGACACTTTTCTTTGTTATTAGGGAATATGGCGGATTTATTTGAATCAAGGATTAGCTATTAGATTCTTTATAAAAAGGAAGCACAAAAAGTAAAATAATGTGTATGAATTATCTCTATCTTAATCCAAATAATAGAATAGTCTTACAGTCTAATGTATTTAAAAATTCCACTTTTTTACATACAGTAAAACAATTTGAAAATAGTATACATAACCAAATAGTTGTAGTAGAGAAGAATTTATGAGAAGATATATTTAATAAAATTAAAGGATAATAGAGCATATGTTAACGAATAAAAGGAGATGTTTTGAGTGCTACCAAGAATAATTTTCAAATATAAACCAATAATGTTTAATGAGATGGATTTTCAAAAAATACAAGAAGTATATGAAGGAAACAAATGTGATTTTGATAATTCTAACTATAAATATATCTCAGAAATATTAGAAGAACATAAACTTTACTGTCCAACACGAAATGAATTAAATGATCCATTTGAAGCTTTACAGTTTCGATTATATGGCAATGCTGTAGCTGGTGGTTCTCTATATTCTAGTAATGGGGAATTACCACCACATTATGAAGAACTTTTATCAAAGTATCGAATACTTTCACTAACAGATAATGCTAAGTCACCTGTTATGTGGGGATTATATGCAAATAACTATAATGGAGTATGTATTGGCTTTAAGACTGATGGTACATTTAATAATATTAAACACGTTACATACGTAAAAGAAAATGAAGAAGTGCCAGAATGTTGGTTTTCAGATCCTAATTTACTCAAGATTATTAGAGATTCTTTTTATAAAAAATTTAAATGTTGGGAGAATGAGTCTGAGTATCGTATAATTCAAGAAGAAAAGTATTTATGTTTTGATAAAAATGAAATTGAATTATTGGTCATTGGTCATAATGTATCAGAGAAGTATAAAAATAAATTGACTGATATATGCGAAAAACAAGGGATTCCTGTATATTATACGTATTTAGATAAAGTAAGAAGAAAAGTACTATTTAAAGAAATTCAGTTTCAAAAAATTTATGATGGAGAAGAAATTGAAACTGACTTTTAATACAAAAACAGGCTTTGGAATTCAAGAGGATAGAACCTTTATTGTAAGGTAGTGATATAGTTATACAAAAAAATGATTCCTGTACTATTAAAAAAACTCCACAACGGAGTTCTCTTTTCATATTCTTATTAGTTACTTAACCATTATATATTTTTTCATCCAATAAGTTTTCTTTCTTAGCTACAATTACTGATGTAGAAGCATCTCCTACAACATTTAAAGAAGTAACTAGCATTTCAATAGGACGGTTAATAGCAAGGATTAATGAGTACGCCATTAAAGCAGCATCATTTGTATATCCCATACCTGTAAGTATAGTGAATAAGATAACAGCACCTGCACCTGGAGCGGCAGGAGTACCAACAGAAGATATTAAAGCTAAAATAGCAATGATAGCCATAGAAGTAAAGGTTACATCATAACCAGCACTAATGGCAACGAATAAAGCAGCAATTACTTGCATAATAGCTGTACCATCCATATTGATAGTCATACCTAAAGGTAAAGCAAATGAAGCAACATCTTCATGAACACCTAATTCTTCTACAACTGTTTTCTTGTTTAATGGAAGTGTAGCTGCACTTGATGAAGTGGAGAAACCAAATAAAGCAACTTTTGCCATTTTTTTCATAAATGGTTTTGGATTTGTTTTCCCCATGATTAGAACATAAAGTGGGAAAGCTACAAATAGATAAGCAAATAAAGCAAAGAATACAGTTATAACATAAGCTAAAGCAGGAATCAGATATTCTATTCCATAGATTGCGAATGTTCTTGTAAGAAGAGCAAAAATTGCGATAGGGGCAAATTTTGTTATTACAACAGATAAGCATAAAGAAATAATTTTATCTACTTCACGAAATAGCTTAGTTAAAACTTCTGTTTGTTCTTTTAACTGATTCATTGCTAATCCTATACAAACTGCTAAAAATACAATTGCAAGTACATTTCCATTTTGTGTAAATGCGGATACAAGGTTGTTAGGTACAATATTTAATATAATATTTAATGGATTAGAACCAGTTGCTCCTTGTTGAATGGCAAGTCCTTCTGCTTCTACTCCATGAAAAGCACCAATTTGATAGACAACAGCACCAACAATTGCTGCCCAGATAAGTGCAAATACAGTTGTTTTAAAGAATGTCCATATCGTTTTTGTAGAAATTCTTCCAAACTTTTTCGTATCTGTGATAGCAGATATAGCTAAAATAATAGAAACAAATACCATAGGAACAATAATTAACTGTAAAGCATTGACAAATAATTGTCCTACAATATAGAGAATACCAATGGCATTTTCAGCACCTTCTGCGGTAATGTCCTGAAAAAGTATATTGTTGATTGTATTCCAGATTTCCTGGTTCCCTGAAGCAATTAACTGCTCGCGCAATAAAATGCATCCAAAACCAGCTGCTAGACCACATACAAGAGCGATTGCCATTTTGAATGCTAATTTATTTCCTTCATTTTTAAAATTCATATAAAACCTCCCAAAACACTCAAATTGTCAATATTATACTATATTTGTTTTAATTTTTAAATAGAAAAATTATTTAGGTTTTAGTATTTATAACTATTCACCAATACAAAACTAAAAGTACAATAATAAGAACTTTTTTAGTATTTAGCTACTCGTTCTATTCTTATAGAAAATAATGAAGTGGCTAATAGTATTTACCTTATTACATCCGTAAATACTGCAAGAAAACTATCTTGTTATGTAATGTAAAAAGATTTCCTGATTTGATGTTTAAAATAATTAACTACTCATTGTATAACAGAACATGAAAAGATATAATGAAAGAAAAGGTGGTGCTATATTTATGGATTGGAGAGAATTGCTTAAAAGTCATATACTTCAAAGAGGATATGAATATTATTATGAAGGGGCTGTAGAAGAATTAGAATTTAATAATAATACATTACATGCAACTGTTTTTGGAGCGGAGGATTATAGTGTAGAAATTAAATTAGATGGTGATGAAATCTCTTATATGAAATGTTCATGCCCATATGCAGAAAGAGGTAATAACTGTAAGCACATGGCTGCAGTACTGTTAGAGTGGGAAAATGGTAATAATGAAATAGAAAATAATTCTAAAAAAACAACGAATACAAAAGATGAAATAAGAGATGTAATCAAACAGGCGAATGAACAACAGATACAGGAATTTTTGTATGATTTGTTTCGTAATGATCAAAAATTATTTTTCAGATTTAAAACAATTGTAACACCTCATTTATCTTCTAATGATATAGAGCAATACATAAATCAAATAAATTATACTATATTACCATATTTAGGAAGAGGAAGGTATATTGATTATGATCATGTCTATGCGTTTTTTCATGATATAAATCAATATTTTTATAATGATATACAGAATTTAATTGATTCTAAAGAATATGAAACGGCATTTGATCTAAGTATATTATTGCTACGCACTGTATGTAATATAGACATAGATGACTCAAATGGACATAGTGAATTATTTATATGTCATTGTCTTGATGTATGGGATCAAATCTATGATGAAGCGAATGATTCTATTAAAAATAAAATGTTTAAAACAATACAGCAATTATTGAATGAAGAATTTGCTATTGAGATAGATTATTATCTGATGGATTATTTTATGGATAACTTCCATGAAGAAATATTTTTAAATAAGAAATTAGACTATATAGATAATAATTTAGAAATATGTAAAGATTATATGAAAAGACGATGGATAAATTTGCGTATAGAGGTAATGAAGAAATTAAACTATTCAATAATAGAAATAAAAAAATTCTGTAAAAAATATTGGCAAAATACAGAAGCTAGAAATATTTATGTATCATATTGCTTAAGTGAGAAAAACTATTCTGAAGCTATCAGAGTATTAAAGGAGTCTATAAATATAGAAAAAGATTATAGAGGAATTGTAATCGACTATCACAGGCAGCTTAAAGATATTTATAGGAAAATCGAAAATATGGAAAACTATAAAAAAGAACTATACGATTTAGTGATAGATTCTGGAGGAAACTTGACAGATTATGAAGAACTAAAATCAGCATACTCTAGTGATGAATGGATTCCAATTAGAGATCAGCTATTATCTGTTCTAAAAAATGAACATTGTATAAACGAATTGTACATAGAGGAGAAGCTGTATGATAAATTATTAAGTAATGTTTTAGGAAGTAATAATTTGGATTCTATAATCAGATACACAGAAACTCTAAAGAGTATATATCCAAAAGAGCTATTACAAAAGTGCAAAGAATGTGTTTGTCGAGAAGTAGTACATACTTCAAATCGAAGCAACTATCAAAGGTTAGTACGAGTGTTAAGAAAGATGCAGACTATAAGTGGCGGAGAAATCATTGTTCAGGATATTGTGAATGAATGGAGAATAAAATACCGAAATAGATCAGCAATGATGGACGAATTGAATATATTAGATAGTAGATAATTAAGGCTCAGATAATGTTTTAAATCTGTTTAAGCATAAAAAGGAATAGGAATAAAATATGGAAGAAACTATTGAAAATCTGATAAAAGAAAATCAGAGATTAAAAGAAGAAAACGAATTAATGAAGAAAGAATTACAGAAAAGAGGAATCATATTTCTTAGACCAGATGAATATTTGGATAACCAAGAAAAAATTAAAGTATTCAAAAGCTATTTTAGAGGAAGAGAAGATATCTATGCATATCGATATTTCAATAAAAGTAAACAGCAATTTAGCTGGGCGACAAAGTGTGGAAATCAGTTTAAGGATGGCTGCCGATTAGGAAAACAGAAAAAAGCATGCAGTAATTGTCCAATAGCAAAATTTATGCCACTTACGGATGAGATTCTAAGCGCTCACTTTAAAGGAAAAGAAAAAAATATCGGAATAGGGATATATCCATTATTAAGAGATAATACATGTTATTTTTTAGCAATGGATTTTGATGATGATCATTGGTTTGAAGATTTATATAGCGTTTATCAGACCGCATTAAAGTTTCAGCTATATCCTGTAATGGAAAGAAGCGCATCGGGAGAAGGCGGTCACTTATGGTTCTTTTTTGAAGTAGCTGTACCGGCAGTAAAGGCAAGAAAATTAGGTGAGTTTTTGCTGCAGGAAACAATGAAAGACAATCACCATATTTCTTTTGAATCTTTTGATCGAATGTTTCCTAATCAAGATTATCTTCCGAAAGAAGGATTTGGTAATTTAATCGCTCTTCCTTTACGATTTTCTGCTTTAAAAAAAGATAATTCGGTTTTTATTAATGAAATGCAGCAGGTTATTCCACATCAGATAGAATATTTAGCTTCCAGACCTAAAATAGGTTTAACTTCATTAAACGATATTTTACAATCACATTATGATGAAGAATATTTTTTAGATGATCAAAATCTTCGTTTATCATTATATACAGATGAAATCTATTCTAAAGAGTTATATGGCGAAGAAAGCAGTCTTCTGAAATTAGAAAAAAAATATATGAATAATTGCACTTATATGATATTAAAAAGACTTTCTTCTATGTATAATCCAGAGTATTATCATAAACAGAGAATGAGAATGCCAATTTATAGAGAAACTACTCCTAGAATATTGTCACTTTTTGAAGAAGATGATTGCTTTGTTTATCTTCCAAGAGGAATCAAGGATAAAATAAAAGCTGTTTTATCTAATACAGTACTAAATTTAAACAGCCAGATCTGTACAGGAAATCCCATAGAAGTAGCATTTAAGGGAAAATTAAGAGATAATCAGATGGATGCGGTGAATGTACTATTGAAATATGATATGGGAGTATTAAAAGCAGTCCCAGGTTTTGGAAAAACTGTTATTGGTATTTATATTATATCTAAGTTAAAGGTGAGCACTTTAATTATTGTACCTTCAAAACAAATACAGGAACAATGGTTGGATAGAATTCAGGAATTTTTGGAGGTACCGGAAACCAAATTAAAAAAAGATCGTTTTGTATGTAAATTCAATGGCTCATCAAAGAGAATGAATGGAAATATTGATATTGCAATCGCGGCATCGCTTGCTAATATTGAAAATCTGGAAGGAAACCTAAAGGATTATGGATTAGTACTTGTTGATGAATGTCATCATGCAGCTAGTAATACTTTTACATATTGTTTAAGACATATACGTGCTAAATATATTTATGGCTTATCAGCAACCCCAAAAAGAAAAGATGGATTAGATAAAATAATGCACATGTTCTGTGGACCGATTCGTTATGAAACATCAAAATCACAAATGCAAAACACATATACTTTTCAACAGATTCTTATTCCGAGAATCACAACATTTAGTACATTAAAAGAAGTTTCATATGCAGAATTATGTAATGAATTAATCAATGATAGTGCTCGTAATTATCTAATCATAAAGGATATTATGAACGAACTTCAAGAATCTAGGAAACTTATTGTATTATCAGAAAGAAAAGAGCATTTAAATGTATTGTATGAAATGTTAAAGTATGTCAGCCATAATGTCTACATTCTTACAGGGGATATGAAAGCTAAAGATCGTGAGAGTATCATTCAGATGTTGAATGGACTAGATGATGAGGATCAATTTATTATATTGGCCACCAGTAAGCTTTTAGGCGAAGGTTTTGACTTACCTGCATTAAAAACATTGTTTTTAGTAATGCCTATTTCTGATGAAAATAGAATTACACAATATACAGGACGCATTCATAGAAATTATGAAGGAAAGGATATTGTAAAGGTATATGATTATGTTGATATATCTATTGCCATGGCACAGGCAATGTATTATAAAAGGCTAAAACAATATCAAAAAGAAGGATATTTTGTAAGAGAGGACAAGAAAGATATTAAAGTTGACCAGATTTTATTTGAGAATAAAGAATATAAACAAATTTTATGGAAGGACATTAAGAATGCGAAAAAAGAGATCGTGATATTTGCCACTCAAATTCATATGTCTAAAATAAATGAATATTATGATTTGTTACAGGAAAAATATCATGAAGGAACAAGTATTCATTTTATTTTAAAGGAAAAATTAAAGGTAAAAAAGGAAGAACTTGCATATATAGAAGGCATGGGAGCAGATATTCGATTTATGGAGCATAATAAACATTTTATTTTAATTGATTATCTTGTCTGGAATATGAATTTTGATATTTTCGGTAAAATCAGCAGTGATGGATTTGGAATTAGAGTTAAGAATGCTGAACTTGTAAGTGAAATTAAAAATAGGATGTCTACAATAGAAAAGAAAAAATCTTTTGAGGAAAATGCATTATTTTGAAAAATCATCAATATAGTTAATGAAGTAATATATAAAGAAGGAACACTGTTATTTTTGATTCAACAATATGAGAAAGAACATTTATCATATAGACTTTCTATACATGCTATAAAGAATTTATTGCATATCATTATGTAGTATTACCCATATTATTTACAGGAATTTCATCAGAAATATCATAAAAATCTGCTGTATAAAAAAGAATATATTGCATTTTTATGTGAACAAGGCAAATATTTAGATTTGATTGAAGAATGTAAAGAATATTTAAAGATTAGATATATTCTAGAGATATTTGATATATTAATTCAAGTCTACAATAAAGTGGGGAAAACAAATAAAAGAAATATGTAAAAAAATTCGTGAATATAATCATATATCATTAAAATATTATCGAATTTGGAAATCATGTTTTACAGATAGTGAATGGAATGGAAGAAGGAACGTAAGCGATATTATGTTTTATGAATGAGTATCATCATAATATAATTCAAATTTATATGGAAGAAAAGATGTATCAAGAACTTTTAAATGGACTCGATCAATGTACAGCTATTCTGAAATTTCACAGTATGAAGACCAATTAAGAAAAATTTCAAAAAGTTTTATTGACCGACCATAAAAGAAAAATATTAGATTTGTTAGATAAAAAGGGTATCGCAGCCAAAGAGAAATTTTAAAATATTATAAAGTGATTTCTGAAATCGATCTTGAAACTGCTAATATTATCTATCAGAATGTAAATCGTTTGTATCCAACTTTTAGAAGAATACTATCTGAAATGAATAGATATTTTAAAGTACAGTAAAGTTAATATTGTAAGGTCTGAAAAATAATAATGTATTTTTAAGAAAGAGAAAAAAAGGAAAGAAAATAATTTTTAATTATAAGTCTTTATATTATGTCATATTCATTTACTTAAAATTTAAATGTACTGCAGCTGGTGATAGAAGATTATTTTTATTACTAATAGAGATGATTATCGTATGTTTTATATCGTTTTAATAAAAAATTGCTTTTTTCTAAAAAAATAGATTATAATATTGGAGCGAGTTATAAAACTGGGGTGTATTTATAATGCGCATAGTATTGGAAAGAGGGTTTGATATGATTAAATTATTTAAAGCAAACATGGAGCCTAAAGAGTGGTTAAGAAAGATTGAGATAATCTTTTCTATTCTATTATGTATTGCTTCTATCGCATCCATTGGGTATGGATTGTTGGAAATCAATTCAAATGTTGAAAACACTCAATTTGTTCAAAGTATAGAAATGATAAGAGATGTAGATTTAGAAGATTACAGTGAGGATAACACGATTTGTGATGTTACTTATAGAAATGGTGACAAAGAATTAGTTGTATCTTATTCATATGAAGAATATGTAAAATTGGATGATAACACAATTACAGCATATGAATATGAAACAGACAATGGTACAAAGTTATATTTTGATCATAAAGATATCAGTGATCAAGAAGTACAGTATGCTTATAGACAAGTAAGAGCGAACGAATTAACACAAGTATTTAACTTTGGAATTGCTTCTTTCATTCTGATGATATCTACCTTGATCATGACATTCTTTGCGAAACAATTTACTACGTATGAGAAATCATGGTTTATGTCAATCATGGTATTAGCTACGATTATTTCAGTAGCTTTCCCAGAGGAAAGTGCAAATGGAGTAAATGGTATTGTTATTATGCTGCTTTACTTGTTAGATACTTTCTTGAATATTCTTTGCGAGTTATTAATTTCTAAACAATCAAGATATAACTTCCTTGTTTCTGTCTTGGTAGAAATAGTGGAAATTGTTTCTTGTATCGTGCTAATGTATCGATTCGCAACTATGGCAACTACCCTATTCTTCTGGTTACCAATCGATATTATTAGTTACATAAATTGGTCAAAACATAAAGATGATGAAGAGAACGAATTAACAGTGGTACGAAAACTAAAAGGATATCAGGAAGTTTTAGTTATCGTTGGAATCATTGTCTGGACGATTGTTGTTGGTTATTTTATCAGCGGATTAGATATTGCGACTGATTTCTACAACAATAAATCATTAGAAACAGCAATTATATACATTGACGCATGTGCATCAGCTGTAGGTATTGCGAATGGATTGTTTATTTTCTTTAGACTAAGAGAACAGTGGATCGCATGGTATATTTGTGCATTTCTAGAAGCAATTATAAACATTGTTTCTGGACAATATGTTCTATTAGTTCTAAAATTAGGTTATTTTACAAATACAACATATGGATATATCAAGTGGAGCAAGTATATTCAATCGCATTCAAAGGAAAAACAAGCACAAATATCTTAATGAACCTTGAGGATTAAGGCTAAACTTGATACAATAAACTATAGAAAGATAATAAAAAAGATTAGGAGTGAAAAATATGGCAATTTCAGCAGGTGATTTTAGAACAGGATTAACTCTAATTGTGGATGGAGATCCTTGTCAGGTTATGGACTTTCAGCATGTAAAACCAGGAAAAGGTGCTGCTATCTTAAAAACAAAGATGAGAAACTTAAAAACAGGAGCAATTCAGGAAAGAAACTTTAATGCTTCTACTAAGTTTGAACCAGCAAATATCTCAAGAAAAGATGCACAATACTCATATCAGGCAGATTCTACTTATTACTTCATGGATCTAGAAACATATGATCAATATGAATTGACAGAAGATCAAATCGGAGACAACAAATACTACATTATTGAAGGTTCAGAAGTTTCCTTGATGTTCTTTGAAGGATTGTTATTATCTGTATCTGTTCCAGAAAAAGTAGAATTAACAATTACAGAGACAGCTCCAGCAATCAAAGGAGCACCATCTACTCAAACAAAAGATGCAGTTACAGAAACAGGATTATCATTACGTGTTCCTCAGTTCATTGAACCAGGAGAAAAAATTGTTGTGTTCACAACAGATGGTAAATACGCAGGAAGAGCTTAATTAAGCTCTTTTTAAAATTATGAACAAAGTTGTATTGATTACTGGTGGGGCAAGAGGAATAGGGAAGGCAATTGCCTTAGAACTAGGAAAACAAGGTTATGATATCGTCATAAATTATTTAACATCTGAAAAAGAAGCTCATGCATTAAAAGATATGATTATAGAAAACTATGGAGTACGATGCATGGTAATTCAGGCAGATGTTTCTAAGGAAGAGGAAGTAGATGAAATGATATCTTCTATTGAATCAGAACTTGGCGGTGTTGATATTTTAGTCAATAATGCAGCTGTTGACTTATCTAATTTATTTCATTTGAAAAATGCGGAAGATTTTAGAAAGACTTTAGATGTAAATGTGGTAGGTGCATTTAATTGTAGTAAACGAGTATATCGACATATGTTAACTCAAGAATATGGAAGAATCATTAATATCTCATCCACAAATGGTATCAATACCTATTATCCTATGTGTATAGATTATGATGCTTCTAAGGCTGCATTAATTTCTATGACACATAACCTTGCCTTTGAATTTGCGCCTTATATTAATGTAAACTGTATTGCCCCAGGATTTATTGGGACAGAAAATGAATTGGATGGCTATGATGAGGAATTTTTAAAAGAAGAAATTGAAAAAATCATGGTCAATCGATATGGTGATCCTAAAGAAGTTGCTTATTTGGTTAAGTTTTTAATAAGTGATGAGGCTAATTTTATTAATAATACAGTAATTCGAATTGATGGTGGACAAAAAGGAAGTTGTTAATCCAACTTCCTTTTCATGTTTGATAGCGCAAGTAATATAGATAGCTTTCCATATTCAAATGTTAATCCACCTTGAATATATAATGTGTATGGTTCAATGACAGGGGCATCAGCACTTAACTCAATAGTACTTCCTTGTGTAAAGCTACCTGCAGCCATAACTTCATCAAATGGATATCCAGGCATTGGGGCAGGTAATACATGTACAAAGGAATCAATTGGGCTTGTTTGCTGGATTCCCTGTGTAAAGCTTACTAAATTGTCTTTTGTTTTAAGTTCTAAGGTTTGAATGATATCTGTTCGTGCTTCATCATAGCGAGGAGAAACATTGTCATAACCTAATTTCTCTAACATGTAAGATGAGAATATAGCAGTCTTTAATGCATTTTTTACAGCATTAGGAGCCATAAAAAGACCTTTGAAGAAAGAGTTATTTAAGTTGAAATTTGCTCCTAGGTTTTTTCCGATTCCTGGAGCTGTTAAGCGTTCCGCAACCATATGAATCAATTCTTTATTTCCTGCTACGTATCCCCCAGTAGGTGCAATCCCTCCACCAAGATTTTTCATTAAAGATCCAACAACAACGTCAGCTCCTACATGTCCTGGTTCTGTTGTTTCTACTAATTCCCCATAACAATTATCCACCATGATGATGACATCCTTATTCACTTCACGAATTTTAGAGATAATTCGTTCTATTTTTGAAATAGAAAGTGATTTACGATGTGAGTATCCTCTAGATCTTTGAATTTCCACAAGTTTGACATTATTTTCTTTTAAACGATTGATAATGGTATCATCATCAAAATCATCATTAACTAATTCAATTTGTTCATATAGAACACCATTAGCTTTCAATGACTGACTGGAATCTCCGCTTATCCCAATCATTTCCTGTAGTGAATCATAAGGAGCACCAGACAATGAAATCATAGTATCTCCATGTTTTAATATGGCAGAAAGAGTAAGGTATAAAGCATTTGTTCCACTCATTATTTGTGGACGAACTAAGGCATCTTCACATCCAAGTACAGTGGCGAAAATCTTTTCTAATTTATCTCTTCCTTCATCATAATTCCCATATCCATTGATATCACTAAAATCTGAGTAAGAAACTCTGTTTTCTATAAAAGCAGATAATATTCGATTAGAGTTTGTTAAACAAACTGAATCAATCTCTTTGTAGATATCCTGTAAAACTATATCGGATTCTTTGGCTAGCTCAAGTAAATCCGGATTGATTTGTTCAAGTATCATATAAAAAACCTCCTGTAAATAGTCCATTGTTTATTATACACGAATCTTACTGGTTTGCGTATGATATCTATGAAAGAAAAATAAGTTATTTATGAAGTTATTTATGAAATAGAAAAGATTACTTATGAGTTCGTTGTAAAAATTTATTTATATAGATATAATGAAATAAAAGGTGGTGTTCGTATGGATTGGGAATACTTATTTGCGGATAGAATTATAGAAAGAGGTTATAGTTATTATTGTTCATGTGCAGTAAAAAATCTAACAGTTACTGATGATACAATGCAAGCTAATGAACAACAGATATATGATTTTCTATTGGATGTTTTATGTTCTGATAATAAATTATACTCTTGATTTAAGGCGTAAGTGAAACAAGAGTTATGCAGCTAGCGCTTTATTAAAATAAAAGAGGATAATGCGCAAAATAAATTATTTTTACATTATTACATTTATAATGCACAATAAATGTTAAAATACATATAGATAGTAACTTAGATTATGCTAGAATATATTCATAATATAGTATTTGTATAAATCATTTGGAGGATGTATGAAAGTCTATGATAAATTAATTAAACCAATTAAAGAAGTCAATTATCTACGAGCTGAAAATGTTGACCGTTATCGTTTGATTATTCGTTATTTCTTTTTAGAATATGAAAAAATACATTATTGGCTTCATAAAGAAGATGTCTATGAAGTTATTCGCAATATTGAAGGCTATGAAGATTATACGCTTGATCAATGTCAACAGGATCTGCAGCAGCTAACACAATGGCAGAATCTTACCGCAAGTCAGGATAGCAGTAAAGTCCTTTCACTAGAGGACTTCAAAAATAAAAGATATCGTTATCAGTTAAGTGAATATACAGTAGAAATTGAGAGGTTAACACTTCGTTTAGAAAATCTGGAAATTGAAGGGGCATCTTTAGAACCAACACTTCTAGAAAGAATTTATGATCAGTTATTACAGATAAAGAAAGTTATAAAGGAAAATCCAGTTGATATGAATGGCTGGCTGAATTTATTAATGAATGATTTTGTCAGATTAAATCAGAATTATCAGGATTATATAAAAACTTTAAACAGTGCAAAAGCAGAAGAATTGATGAAAACAACGGAGTTTCTAGTATATAAAGATAAAATAATCATGTATTTAAGAGAATTTGTTGTGACAATGCAAAATACTGGTAGTATGATTTCCAGCTTAATGAAAGATATACAAGAAGAAGATTTAGAAATTATATTTCATAATGCGACGAAATATGAATTAACCATACCTCGTATTGGTGTTGATCTGATTTATGAAGATGTTTATCAAAACTATAAAGATAAATGGAGCAGTCTATATTTCTGGTTTGTTGGTCATGATGGTTATAGTGAAGTTGATCATTTATATGATATATCCAATGAAATTATCCGTAAAATGACTCGCTATGCCCAACAGATTTCAGAGATGATTAATCGCGGTTCTCATCGTAAGGAACAATATATTCATATCGCTGATTTGTTTCAGAAATGCCAGAATATCAATGATGCACATTGCATGAGTGCTTATGTCTTTGGTGTAGAAGACTGCTTACATCTATCTCATGTACAGCCTAGAAAAAGTGAGGATATCAATATAGGCGTTTATCAGGAACAGCCGGAAATGATAAAGTTTGATCCACATTCAAGAATTGTTCGTAAGAAGACGATTCGAAAACCTGCAGAAGATCGAACGATTGAAAAGCTCCAGCAGCAATTTGCTATTGAAGAAGAACTAGCGAAACAAATGGCTAAAATAGAAGAGTTAATCAAGGATAATGAGATTGATTTTGCCACACTTCCATGCATTGATGGAAAAACAAGAAAAACATTACTAGGATGGTTGTCAAAAGCATTAGGACAGGAATCTAGCTCTTCAAAAACAGATGATGGTAGAAAATATGTCATAGATAAATCTGATGCGGATAATACTTGTGAAGTATGTTGCGATGATGGAAATTTTATTATGCCTCATTTTAAAATTATATTTAAGGAGAGAACGTATGAATAACAAGGAAGCTTTATTATCTAAACGTTGGATATTGAAACGGGATGATCGAGATCGATATTATAAAATCAAAGATCAGATAAAAGAACTAAGAAGTCTCTTTCAGGAAAAGGCTGGTTTTTCGTTAATATCACATCCACAGTATATACGATTAGATAAAATTCCAGGAAAAAGTGAACCCTGGATGGGAATTACACAATTTCAGCATATAGAAGAATATCAGATGCTTTGTTATATTTTAGCATTCTTAGAAGATAAACAGGAAGAAGAACAGTTCATTCTATCTCATATGACAGAATATGTTCAAATACAGCTTGGAGTCAATGAGGAATATTGGTTAAAGTTCAAACATCGAAAAATGTTTGTAAATGTCTTGAAATTTTGCCTTAAGGAACAGCTAATTCTACAGGATGATGGAAATAGTGAAAGCTTTATCCAGGATCAGCAGGCAGAGGCATTGTTTGAAAATACTGGTTTATCTCGCTATTTCATGCGTAACTTTTCAACGGATGTATTTGCATGGGAGAAACCAGAAGACGTCATGAAAAATGAGTGGATGTCGAACGATAACATAGATCGAGGTATCATTCGTACACAGCGTGTGTACCGTCGTTTATTATTGTCATGTGGGATCTATCGTGAAGATGATGAAAAAAATGATGATTTTTCCTATATCCGCAGATATCGGAAACGAATTGAACAAGACCTACAGCAGTTTTTTCCTTGTGATTTACAAGTATATCAATCCAGTGCTTTTCTGATTTTAGATGAAGAAGTAAAAATAGGACAAATGTTTCCAAAAGCGAATGCTTTGGATGAACTGGTTGTATTAAGCTGTAGTCTTATTCGAAGAAGAATTAAAAAGGAATCATTTGAATTGGATGAAAAAGAAATCTATATAGAAGAAAAAGAAAAAATCCTGAAAAGATTAAAATACGTTGTGCAAAAACAGGAAGCTTTTTTACCTGTAACTTATCGACAAAAAAATATTGATCAATTAGTGGAAGAGGTTTATAAAAGAATGATAGAAATTGGATTTGTAAGTGAAGAAAATGATAAGGTAATCTGCTATCCTGTCATTGGAAAATTAGTTGGAGAGTTTGAGGAGGTGGCATCATGAGTGTAAGTCGCTGGCATATGCATCGTATGGGATTGGTGGACTTTTGGTGTTATGATGATGAGGTGTTTGAGTTTGAAAATGGTCATATGCTTTTAAGGGGAAGCAATGGAAGCGGTAAATCAGTAACGATGCAGAGTTTCATTCCTTTATTGCTGGATGGAAATAAAAGTAGTGAACGACTAGACCCTTTTGGTACACGTGCTCGTAAAATTGATACCTATTTAATAGATGAAAATAGTGATAGAGATGAACGAATTGGATATCTATATTTAGAATTTAAGCGAGAAGATAGCGAATTATATAAAACTATAGGTATGGGATTGCGAGCTAGACGCGGTAAACCATTAGATTCCTGGTATTTTGTGATTGAAGATAATCGAAGAGTAGGAATAGATTTTTCATTAATGCAGAATCATTTGACATTAAGTGAAAAGCAGTTAAAGAATATATTGGGTGATCAGGTAATTAGTCTACAAAGAGATTATATGAAGCGTGTTAATGATGTATTATTTGGATTTGAGAACCTTGATGATTATGGGGATGCGATTAGTCTATTGCTACAAGTACGATCTCCAAAATTAAGTAATTCCTTATCTCCTCAAAAAATCAGTGAAATTCTTTCTAATTCTCTACAGCCTTTAAGTGATGAAGATTTACGGCCAATGAGTGAAGCAATTGTAAATATGGATAATTTACAGGATCAGCTGGAAAGTTTAAAACAAAGCTTAACAGCAGCAAAAAAATTAGAAGATGTATATCAGGCTTATAATAAAGCTTTATTAGTGGAAAAATGGAATAAATATACGAAAGAAAATCACGAATATGATGTAATAAGTCAGGAAATCACTCAAAAGATAAAAGAACAGCAACAGTTTTTGAAGGATATTGAAAATAATTCAGACCAATTAACTGAGAATAAAGTAACCCAAGAGGTTAAGAGAAATGAATTATCTGCATTAAAAAATAGTGATGTAGAAAAATGGATGGAAACCATCATAAAACTGGAAAAGGAATTAACAGAAAATCGCAACAATCTTGAAAAGAAAACGAATCAATTTGATCAAAAAGAGAATCAATATCAGGATAGTCGAGCTCGAATAGATAATTATACATCCAGTATAGAAGAAAAAACATATAACTGTGAGAAATATATAAAACAGATGAACGATCTAAATGAAGGTTTATCTTTAAGTGAACATATTGCTATTGTGAATTGCTTTGAACAGCGGGAAAAAGAATTTAACTTTGCGTATTCTCGACAACAATTACAGTCATTATTAAATCAGGTGAACAATGGTCTAGACTTGTGGAAGAGTTATTCCCAGCAAAGCGAGAAAATTGATTTTTATGAAGACCAGGAAGGAAAAAAGCAGGAACAGCTATTGTATATACAAAGTCAGATGGAAAAAGAAGAGCTCCATTATCATAATGTGGTAGAGGAATATATAGAAGGATATTATCGTTATAGTGAACAAAATAAGGTGTTAAAGCTTTCTGCTATCGATTTAAATGCAATGCGTTCTAATTTGGTTAACTATGAAGAAACAAGAAATTATCTTTCTATAAGAAAAATTGTAGAACAGGTATATAATGAAATTTCTAAAGAAACGATAGAAAAGCAAGTACATTTATCCGCAAAGTTACAGCATGCAAATAATCAGTTAGCACAATGGATGTTTGAAAAAAATGAGTTGGAATCTTTACCAGATCTTGAACCTGAAAAAACAAAAGAATGTAAATTAAATCGTCAATATATGGAGAAGAACCATATTCCATATCGCCCGCTTTATCAAATATTGGATTTTGATGAGAATATGCCATTAGAGAAACGAAAACGAGCAGAAGAATTGCTTTCAGCTATGCGATTATTAGATGCAGTTATTGTACATAAAGATTATCAGAAACAGATACAGGAATTTCCAGCAGGATGTCAGGACTTTTATTTGTGGACAACAAAAAATGTACAAGAATTATCGACTGTTTGCATATCAAAATTAGATGATCAAGAGGACTTTAAACAAATTCTGCAGGATTTATGTATTGAAAACAATAATGAGATATGTATTTCAGAAAGATATTTTAAATCTGGAGTTATTGAAGGAAGCCTATCGTTACAACAAGATGCTATGTTTATTGGGTATGAAAGCCGTTTGAAGATAAAAGAAGAAAAATTGGCAGCACTCACAAAACAGATAACAGAGATGGAAGAATTACGAGATTCCTATATAGCAGAACAATCAATACTGGAAGAGGAATTAGATATACTAACTATAGAATATGAATCATTTGCGGATGAAAAACAGCTTAAGTCATCCCTTGATAAAGTGGATTCTTTAAGAAAAGAGTATAATTCCATAGAGAAGACTATTGCAGAGTTACAGGAAAATATTTCGAAAGAGAGAGAATCTTTGCAGAAAATTTATTTGAAGATTCAAGAGATTGCGGATCAACTATTAATACCAGCACAACAAGAAACCTTCCTTTCCTATAAATTAGATCTTCAGGAATACCAGAATTGTTATGAATCATTTAAAGATGACTACACAGGTATGCTAGAAAAAATCAATATTAAACAAATGGAAGAAGAAATACTTACACAACTACAAGAAGATTTAGACAACTTAAGGTATGATATGGATAATTTGCAGTATAAACTGAAAGTAGCATCACAGGAAAAAGAAATTTTAGAGAAAAAATTAGATGAGTCAGGCTATAAAGATATTGCACATCAGCTGGAAACTCTTCAAAAAGATATTGAAATATTGGAGCAAGAAAAAACACGTCTTGAAAAAACTATATCTGTATTAGAAACAAAATGTGAACAGATAGATGCAGATATACAAAATAAAAATAATGATAAAGAAATTAAATATCAGAGATTATCCATATATAAAGATATATTTAATCAGGAGATGGAATATCATTTTGTTTTTGATGAGAAATATAATGAAAAAGAACTTGGTGATAAATGCAAAGAATTGATGGGTTCATTAGGCAATAAAAAGAATATTGCTGATTATCAGGATCAACTACAGAGAGTATATTTTGAACAAAATCCATATCTGAATCAATATAATATTGTACAGGAAAAGGCTGATTTATGCCATGAAGTGGAAGATTTACCATCCAGATTATTATTGAAAGCAACCAGCCAAGGTAAACGCATCGCATTTTTAGAGTTGATTGATATTTTAAAAGAAAATATAGAGATGCAGGAATTATTGATTGTAGATGAAGATCGTCATATTTTCGAGGAAATATTAGTCAATACAATAGGTAAAAAGATAAGAGAACGTATTCAGGTAAGCAGACAATGGGTTGAAAAAATACAGAACTATATGAATGATATGAATACAAGCAGTGGCTTACAGCTTAGCCTAAAATGGAGAAGTAAAAAAGCAGTTGATGATCAGCAGCTAGATACTCAAAAGTTAGTAGAATTGTTAGAGATTGATTATCATATCTTAAAAGAAAGTGATCGTAAAAAGATTTCAAATCATTTCCGTTCTAAAATAAGCGACGCTAGAAAAATGAGTCAGGATGAAAATACGACTGCTTCTTTCCATCAATTAATGAAAGAGGTCATGGATTATCGAAAATGGTTTGATTTTACTTTATTTGCGAAAAAGCCTAATGAAAATAGAAAGGAATTAACTTCTCATGTTTTCTATGCTTATAGTGGTGGTGAAAAAGCATTATCTATGTATGTACCTTTATTCTCAGCTGTTGCAGCTAAACTAGAAAGTGCAAGAAAAGATGCACCATTATTAATAGCACTAGATGAAGCATTTGCTGGTGTTGATGAAAATAATATAGATAATATGTTTGAATTAATTACGAAATTTGGATTTGACTATATTATGAATTCTCAAGTACTATGGGGAGATTATCCATCCTGTCGTTCACTTGCCATTTATGAATTATTTAGACCTAATAATGCACCATTTGTGACTGTGATAGCCTATACGTGGAATGGACATGTGAAGAAGCTGAAAAAACTATGAACTTAGAAAAGGAATTTGCTAGTTACTTAAGCACAAAAGGTTTTCATCGTTTTATAAAAGCTTGGATTGACAAATATGAACGTTTGGGATATCTTGGCGGGAAAATAACATTGGATAATCTTAACGATGAGGAGATAAAAAGTTTATCTGGCTTATTAGGGATGGATCTATCAAATAGGCAGTTAAAGCTTACATATTCCCAATTTGAAAAGAAACTAGCTATGACAAAGTATGCAGATGCTGATATATTTCAGACTTTGGAACTATGGAATAAGACCCCAATCTTTTGTCGAAAAGAACGAAAGCTTGCTTATGAACAAGGATTATCGGAGTTTAAAACTTCGCTGTTACAGGAAACCAGCCAACTTAAAGCATATTCTTGGCTTTCATATTATCTTGAAAATGATCGCTATGTAAGAAGATATTATGACTATGATGCAAATGGATATCGTAGGATTCTATATTATGTCTGCTGTGCACTTGATCATCTTCCTGTATATGAAAATAAATATGAATTATTAGCTATCTTTTCACAAAACATTACAAAAAATCCTCATTTCTTCGATGAAGATTTGCCTAGAGATTTGTTATTGAAGGGAATTATGTTTTTATTAGAAATCACAAGTGAAATAAATTCTTCTGAACAAATATCAAGTATTTTATATCAGGCTGGGATTTTGAAGGATGATATATCAAACTATTGCCATATCTGTCATATAACTCCTAAAAAAGAAAATAAGGCTTGGCAAGGATTTTATGAAGAATTTGAACCTTGGAACATGAATTTAAACAATATCAATCAAATTGCAGGATACTTTCAAACTTCTCCAATCCTGATTTTTGAAAATCCATCCGTTTTTCGTTTCATGTGTGATTATGCAAAACAGCGAAGCTTACCCATTGGTTTTGTTTGCGGGAATGGACAAATTAATATCTGTACCTATACGCTGTTGGATAAACTAATACAAAGTGATTGTCATTTATATTATGCAGGGGATTTTGATCCTGAAGGATTGATGATTGCGGATAAATTAAAACAGCGATATAAAGACCAGCTTACCTTATGGGGGTATAAAGAAGAATGGCTTAATACAATAAAAATAAAACAAATGAATATTTCTGCAAAAAGATTACAACTGTTAACGCAGATACAGTCAGCTGAATTGAAACAGATTGCATCCTGGATCAAGCAGAACCATGTCTTTGGTTACCAGGAAGGATTACTAGAATTCTATAAGACACATATAAGTGATATAATAGATAATTCGTTTGATAACAGTTGACAAATAGAAAAAATACTGGAAAGTACATAAAATAAGTTTTCAGTATTTTTTCTATCAAAATCTTTAGTGAAATTATAGTTAGAAAGTGCTACAATAATATTTGTTTTTTAAAGAGGGGTTATTGTATGAGGAAAAATATTTATCAGATTAATATGACAGAAGGGAGTCTATTACCTAAAATATTAATGTTTTCATTGCCTTTAATGGCAAGCAGTATTCTACAGTTATTGTTTAATGCGGCTGATGTTATTGTTGTTGGGAAGTTTGCTGGAAGTCAATCATTAGCTGCTGTTAGTTCAACTGGAGCATTAATTAACTTAATTGTCAATTTGTTCATTGGTTTATCTATTGGAACCAATGTATTAGTCGCAAGATATATAGGTGCAAATGAACAGGAAGAAATTAGTAAAACTGTGCATACAGCAATGATGTTAAGTTTTATTGGAGGTTTGATTCTTACAGTCTTTGGTGTTATAGCCGCAAAGCCTATGTTGCATTTAATGGATACACCAGATGATGTAATTGATTTATCTGCTTTATATCTTAGAATCTATTTTCTTGGCACCATAGCAAATCTTATTTATAACTATGGGGCAAGTATTCTTCGCGCAAAAGGAGATACCAAACGACCTTTATATTATTTAGCCCTGGCTGGTGCTGTTAATATTGTTTTAAATTTGATCCTAGTAATTATTTTTCATTTAGATGTAGCAGGAGTTGCGATTGCGACAGTTACTTCACAAATTATTTCTGCAGTACTGATATTCATTTGTTTGATGAATGAATCAGGTGGTATGCAACTGAAACCGAAACTTTTAAAAATGGATTGGGAAAAACTATTACAGATTCTAAAAATAGGTTTACCAGCAGGGATTCAGGGAAGTATATTCTCTTTATCTAATGTAATGATACAAACATCGGTAAATTCATTCGGTTCTATAGTAATGGCCGGAAATGGAGCCGCAAGTAATATTGAAGGATTTGTATATTCAGGGATGAACGCCTTTTATCAGTCTTGTCTTACTTTTACAGGACAAAACTTTGGCGCAAAGAAACTTGATCGTGTTAAGAAAACATTATATGTATGTATTATTTTAGTGATTCTTACAGGTCTTATTTTAGGAATAGGAGCTTGGTATTTTGGAGAAAGTTTATTAGGCATTTATTCCAATGATCCTGCAGTGATTTCAGCTGGAATTGTTCGTTTGGGTTATGTTTCAAAACTGTATTTCTTATGTGGTATTATGGATGTTCTGGTTGGTTCTTTACGTGGTCTAGGATATTCCATCATTCCAATGATTGTTTCTCTTATTGGGGCATGCGGATTACGTATTGTCTGGCTGATGACCGTGTTTGTTATGATTCCAACCGTTGATATTATTTATTTGTCTTATCCAGTTTCATGGATAGTAACTGCACTAGTTCATTTCTTGACATATTGTATTGTTATTCGAAAATTAAAAAGAGAACAGGAACTAAAAAGCGCATAAATAAGAGCACCACTCAGGTGCTCTTTATTAGCTATTGATATGTATTTACTAATTCTTTATAATAGTCATTTAAATGTTGAATAGTATTACATATATCTTCTTTTGTGGTTTCAGGATTGATTGCACATATACGTAATACCTTTTTTCCTTTTAATACAGTAGTGAAAATGCCTGCATATCCGCTATCGATGATTCTTTTTGAAATTTGAAGGTTTAATTCATCTTTTTGAGCTTCATTAAGATGAGCAGGGTTGAAACAGAAATTTATCATGGCTAGGCAAGCAGGAGAAACGATTTCAATATCATCTAATTTTTCTAGTTCACTTTGGACTAGTTTTGCTAGATAAAAGCCATGGTCAATCGCATCACTTACTACATCGCTTCCAAGAACCTGTAACGTAAGCCATAATTTTAAGCCTCTTGCAGGTCGTGTAAGTTCAATTCCTAGATCAAATGGATTGATACAATCATCATCTCGTTCCAAGTCTTTTAAATATTCTGGATTGACATGGAAAGAATTCAGCATATCTGTTTTATCCTTTACTAAAATCATTCCACATCCATATGTCTGAAATAACCACTTATGAGCATCCCAGCTAATGCTGTCAGCTAATTCAATTCCGGATAATAGGTGTTTATATGTATTTGATAAAAGAACAGATGCGCCAAAAGCTCCATCAACATGCATCCATAAATGATATTGTTTACAGATTTCTGCGATTTCTTTTAATGGATCGATACTACCGGTGTTCGTTGTGCCAGCACTTGCGATAACTGTAAATGGAAGTAGACCAGCTTGTTTGTCTTCTTCAATCATACGCTTTAATTCTTTGACATCTAATTCAAAGTTCTCATTTACCGGTACAACTCGAATTCTTGCTTTACCTATACCGATAATACGTAAACCTTTAGCGACGGAACTATGTGTTTGACTAGAAACATAAGCAACTCCTAAATGCCAAGTATCTTCTGTTAGAATTTTATCACGAGCAATCGTTAAAGCACTCATATTGGCCATGGATCCTCCAGATACAAACAATCCGCCTGCTTGATCATTATAACCGGCTTTATGACACAACCACTGGATTACTTGATTTTCAATATTGTTTCCGGCAGGAAAATTTGCATAACTTCCTGCATGACGATTATAGGCTGTAGTTAAGATATCCCCTAACCAGGAAAGTAAAGAGGAATTACTAGGTACAAATCCAAAATAACGAGGATGACCAGAATTATGTCCATATGGATATACATCTTTTACTAACTCATGAACAACTTCTTTTACTGCTCGTCCTTCTTTTGGAATTCCAATATTTTTAATAAAATCAAAACGGTCTGGATCCATCTCCTTCACTACCATATTATTTGGCATATTGAGATAACTATTTAGAAATTCATTCACAAACTCATGAATACTATTTCCGATACATTCTACATTCTGATTTTCATTTAAACTCATTAAAAACACATCCTTCTATTCATACAAGAGATTCTTCTTGACTCTCTACTGGAACTATATTAGCATGTTATTGGATATGATAAAAATTCATAGATTTAATACATATATTAAAATTATTAATAGGAGAAATAGATGGAGTTTAGAAATTTAGTTACTTTTTTAAAGGTTGCGGAGTTAAAAAATATTTCAAAAGCAGCAGAAAAGCTTGGGTACAGTCAATCTGCTGTAACGATTCAAATCAAACAGTTAGAGAAAGAATTAGAGGTACAATTATTTGAACGCATAGGAAAAGGAGTATCGCTAACAGATAAAGGAAAAGAATTTATTTTCCATGCCAATGAAATCTTACGTGTTACAGCTGTGGCAATGGAAACTACAAAGCATAGCCATGCTCATGAGCCAGAACAATTAACGGGCATATTAAACATTGGTAGTGTAGAATCCATTTCAACGGCATTGTTGCCGGATATACTGATACAGTTTCATAAACAATATCCAAAGGTTGAAATTGTTGTACATACTAGTAAAAAGGATGAGTTAATCAATAAAATTCATGATAATACTATTGATTTATTTTTGACACTTGAACAAAAGAGTTTATTTCCTAACTTGCATAGAACGCTTCTTTCTAAAGAACCGATTATTTTTATTGCGCCAATTCAGAATGATTATATAAAAGGTAATAAGATAGATTTAGAAAGTATCTCAAAGATTCCTTTTGTCTTAACGGAAAAAGGAGAAAGTTATCGTTATGAACTAGAACGTTTAGTATCACAAAAGGATATAAAACTACATTCACAACTAGAAATTGGTAATACAGAAACTATCGTCCATTTAGTAGAAGCAGGAATTGGGATTTCTTATCTGCCTTATTTTTCTGCCAAAAACGCAATACAGAAAGGGACGATCATGGAAGTGAAAAATGATTTTTTATCTACAGAAATGTGGATTCAAATGTTCTATCATAAAAATAAATGGATTTCACCACAATTAGAAGCATTGATCAGTGTGATAGAGAATTTCTTTAATGAAGGTTCAAATTCACATTAACAGCTTAAACTTTATAGAAGTTTATAAATAGAATATGTTATAATTTAAACAGTTATGTTAGCAGGTGATGGTATGAAAAAAGTAAAGATTACAGTCTTAAAGACAACATTAGATGAAGAACTGGCAAAGGAATATGGTGCTGTTGGATTAGGACCTTGTCCTATGATGAAAAGCGGACAGGTATTTTATGCAGATTATGCAAAGCCGGAAGGGTTTTGTGATGAAGCATGGAAGGCAATCTATCAATACGTTTTTGCGTTAGCTCATGGTGCAGGGAAAGAATTGTTTTACTATGGTGATTGGATTCGCAAACCAGGTGTAGCGATTGTAAGCTGTAATGATGGCTTGCGACCGGTTATCTTTAAACTAGAAGCAACTGATGAAGAGGCAGTTATAAATTATACGCCAGTACAATAAGGATAAACACATGAATAAGAAGTTATCTAATGAAGAAAGCTTACAGGCATGGGAGAAGAATGCAAAGTTTTGGGATGAGGCGATGGGAGATGAATCCAATGAGTTTCATCAAATGACCGTTCGACCTAAAGTTCATGAATTACTTAATCCTTCGCCTAATGATCGTATTTTAGATATTGCTTGTGGGAATGGAAATTATGCTGCTTTCTTAGCACAACAAAAGATTCATGTGACTGCTTTTGACTATTCATTAAAGATGATTGAACTTGCGAAGAAGCGACAGGCCAAATATAAAGAGTACATTGATTTTCATGTAGTGGATGTGACAGCTGAAGAAAGTCTAATGAAATTAAAGGAAAAAGGATTATATACAAAAGCTGTTTCGAATATGGCAATTATGGATATGAGTGATATTTCTGTGTTGTTTCGATGTGTAAATCGTCTATTGACTGATGATGGTGCCTTTGTTTTTTCAACACAGCGCCCATGCTTTGTGACATTAACTGAAAAGTATATGACTCCGCATGATTATTATGGAGAAGCTATTACTGGACAGCCAGTACAGCAATGTTACTATCATCGATCTCTACAAGATATTTTTCAGCTTTGTTTTCAAAATGGCTTCGTCATTGATGGTTTTAAAGAATCCTATTTTCGAAATAAGGAAAGACCTGAAATCATCATTGTTCGTATAAGAAAAGTAAAAGGTATATAAATTTTTTGGATGAAACAATGTTTTTTCCTATTCATAATCGGGATAATATATTATAATAAAAGACAATGCTGTTAAATAATGAAATAAGCATATAAGGAAAGGTGACATTATGGTTGATTTTATCGCAACTCCGTTTGCGTTAAGTGATATAGAAAAACTAAAAATGGCAAAAGCTAGTAGTGTTATTATTGGTGTGCCGTTTTTTTCCGCTAGAAGTGCTGTAGTTTTTCCAGAGAGTGATTTAGAAAATATAAAGAAAGAATGTGAACGCTGTTCTATGCGCATGTATGTTCTGGTAAATCGCATTTTTGTTGAAGAAGAATTGGATGAGTTACGTCGTTTTCTAAAGGTATTAAAAGAGCTTCAAGTAGATGGCATCTATTATGGAGATGAAGCTGTTTTATATGAAGCTAAGAAATTAGGTATGAATGATTTATTGATTTATAATCCTGATACACTAATAACAAGTGCTATGGATTTACAATATTATTTGGATGAAGGAATTCAGATGGCTACCATTTCCAAGGAAATAACCTTACAGGAAATGTGTGAAATTGCACGTAATGTGCAAGGTGAATGTGAAGTAATCATTCATGGTCGTTTGAATATGATGCATTCCAAACGTCAATTATTAACTTCTTATATGGACTTTTTAGGAAAGAAAGAAGAGATTGTTAATAATCATCATCTATATTTGATGGAAGAGACAAGAGATGATCATATGCCGATTGTGGAAGATGAGCTTGGAACGCATGTGTTTACTGGTTTCACTCTAGCATCCTTTGAAGAAATTTGTGATTTATATGATGCTGGAGTACGTCATTTCCGTATTGATGGTATTTTCCATGATATTGATTATGTCTGTGAAGCTTTATCGTTATATCATGATATTTTGAATCATGAGAAGAATGGTAGAGAAGTCTTTAAAGAATATGAAAAGAAATATGAAGAAGATCATGTAACACATGGTTTCTATTATACAAAAACGAGTAAGGTAAAGTAGGTGAGAACTTGAAGAAGATAGAATTATTAGCTCCAGCTGGTGATTTAGAACGTTTAAAAATTGCTGTTTTGTATGGTGCAGATGCAGTTTATCTAGGAGGAAAACAATTTTCTTTGCGTTCTCGTGCAAGTAATTTTGGTTTAGAAGAAATCAAGCAAGGAGTAGAGTTTGCGAAACAACATGGAGCCAATGTTCATGTGACGGTGAATATGCTACCGCATGAAGAAGACTTAGAAGGCTTAAAAGAATATTTGATGAAGTTAGAAGAAATTGGAGTTACTGCAATTATTGCGGCTTCTCCTGGTATCATGATGTGTGCTAAAAAATACGCTCCTAAATTAGAGGTACATGTTTCCACACAGCATTCTTCTACTAATTCCAGTGCTGCGAATTATTGGAAAGAAAAAGGTATGGATCGTGTGGTCTTAGGGCGAGAAGTAACACTAGAGGAAATCAAACAAACAAGTGCTCATACAGATGTACCTTTAGAAGTATTTATACATGGAGGTATGTGTATTTCCTATTCTGGACGTTGTGTTTTAAGTAATAATATGACAGGAAGAGATGCTAATCGCGGAGGCTGCGCACAAAGCTGTCGCTGGAAATATCGTCTGTATGAAGATGATCGAGCATTACATGATCAGGAACATTTATTTTCAATGTCCAGTAAGGACTTGATGGCAGCGAAATACATACCGGATTTAATTGAAGCCAATGTGGCAAGTCTTAAAATTGAAGGACGTATGAAGAGTGCATATTATATCGCAACGTTAATTAAAACGTATCGTATGTTGATTGATGAAATCTATGAAAATGGCGGACGTTTAAGCGATGAACGCATGAATTGGTATTATATGGAATTGGCAAAGGCGGAAAATCGACCCACTGGGTGTGGATTTTATGAAGGAATGCCACGTTTTGATGGTCATTTATATGGAATCAATGGAGCAGGAGTTACACAAGAATTTATTGCCTATGTACTTGATTATGACGAAGAAAGCCAAATGGCTACATTAGAAGTGCGCAATAATTTCTCTCCACATATTCAGGCAGAAGTATTTGGCCCAAGTATTCCTATGACACAATTTGAAATTGATGACATTTATGATTTAGATGGAAATCAAATGGATGTGGCAAAAACACCAATGCAGAAAATAAAGACACGCGTTCCTTGTCGTATGGAGAAAGATGCGATGATTCGTAAAATTATGGTAAAGGATCGCTCAAATGTATATTAATAAAAAGGAGAAATGATCATGAAATTAAGTAATTCTTACTTTTATACATTGCGTGAAAATGTAAAAGATGAAGACAGTACTAGTGGAAATCTGCTGGTACGTGCGGGGATGATTAAAAAAAGCAGCAGCGGGATCTATATGATCATGCCAATGGGGAAAAGAGTATTAAAGAAAATTGAAGATATCGTACGTGAAGAAATGGATAATGCAGGTGCACAGGAATTGTTGATGCCTGCACTTATTCCAGAAGAAATTTATGAAAAAAGCGGACGTAGAGAAGCTTTTGGTTCTAACATGTTCTCACTAAAAGATCGTTATCAGAAAAACTATGTACTAGGGCCTACACATGAAGAATTGTTTACTATGGCTGCGATGATGAAAGGAAGCTCATATAAAGACTTTCCTTATAACTTATATCAGATTCAGACAAAATTCCGTGATGAAACAAGACCTCGTTATGGCTTGATTCGTGTACGTGAATTCATTATGAAAGATGCTTATTCTTTCGATCGTGATGAAGCCGGGCTTCATGAATCTTATATGAAAATGTTTAATGCTTATAAGAAAATCATGGATCGCTGTGATTTGACTTATAAGATTGTTAAGGCCGATACGGGTGCTATGGGAGGTTCTTTATCTGAAGAATTCCAGGCTATTACAGAAATCGGGGAAGATGTTGTCGTAACATGTGATGGCTGTGATTTCTCTAGTAACTTAGAAATTACAGAAGTAATTGATACAGGAGTTACTTCTGATGAAGAAGAAAAAGCAATGGAAGTCGTAGAAACTCCAAATGCGAAAACGATTGAAGAAGTTGCGGCATACTTTAATCGATCTGCAGATGATTTTGTGAAAACATTAATCTATTCTGTAGATGGAAAAACATATGCTTTCCTATTAAAAGGAAATCGTGAATTAAATGAAACAAAAGTTTTAAAATTATTACAGGCAAATGAAATTGAATTAGCAAGCTTTGATGAAGTAGAACGCGTTACTCATGCGAAAGTTGGTTTTGCAGGTCCTGTTGGTTTAGACTGTCCAATCATTATGGATCGTGAAGTTGCACATATGAAAAACTTCATTGTGGGAGCTAATAAAACAGATCATCATATTCAAAATGTAAATCTAAAAGATTTTACAGTAGAAAAAGTTGCGGATATTGCACAGGTACATGAAGGAGATATCTGTCCAGTGTGTGGTAAACCATTGAAATTCTGTAAGGGAATTGAAGTTGGTAATACATTTAAACTAGGTACAAAATATGCAGAGGCATTAGGTCTAGAATATCAGGATGAAAATAATAAACTTCATCCAGTTGTGATGGGATGTTATGGATTTGGGTTAGAACGCTGCATGGCATCTATTGTAGAACAACATAATGATGAAGCAGGAATCATTTGGCCAGTAAGTGTTGCGCCATTCACTGTTGCGATTGTTGTTGTGGCAAATAAAGATGAAGCACAGATGCGTATCGGAAATGAACTTTACGAAGTCTTGAGAAAAGAAGGTATCGATGTATTGTTGGATGATCGTAAAGAACGTCCAGGGGTTAAATTCAAAGATATGGAATTAATCGGTATCCCTTATCGTATAACAGTAGGAAAGGGAATCAAAGAAGGAAAAGTTGAGTTCCGTGAAAGAACAGCTTTAGAAAATCAGGAGATTTCAATTGAAGATGCTGTGGCCTTTATAAAGGAAAAACTAGGTAAATAGAAGGGAATGACTACATCATTCTTTTCTTTTTTATCTACTTGAAGAAAGCGGAAATAAGAAAGAAAAATGTAAAATTTTTTCATAAAATGTAAAATGATGATAAATACACTTTCTAAAATACTGTATTTATAGTATAATAATTGCGATAGCGTTATGAGTATTCATAATATATATCGAAAGGAGTAATTGAATGAAAGAAAAACTATACTTAACAAAAGAATTAGCAATACTAAACTATAGCGCAGGGTATGCACATACACCTGATCAATTGTTGAATTCCTCAACATTTAGTAATTTTGTTCATAATTATTTAGATTATTTAAAAGAGACATATGATGATTTATATTTTTATGCATTAAATGGTAAAACTGCTAGAGAAGCTACTTTTGAAATTTTAAAATTATTCCGTCTGTTACGCGTATTTAAAACGGAAGAAATTGAATCTGATTATTTACATGATAAGGCAAAGCTATTAGAGTTTGTAGAAATGATGTATGATTTTTGGAAGAAACATCAACGTTTTTCTGTTGTATCTGTAGGACAGGGAAATGCATTGCAGGATATGAGCTTTGTGAATGCGGATTCTAATTTCCATACATTGATCATTGGCGCATATCGTCATATTGAAGAGCGTATCATGGGAAGAAAAAACCGTGTATATCGCCAATTACAGGCAGGAACGAATGCGGCGGTCGCAGTAAAAAAGATTCATAATACAAAATTATCAGAAAAATATGATGCATTAAAGGATATTGAATTTATTCAATCCGTAATGTTAAGAACACCTATGATCCTGCATCCAAAATCAAATAAACGTACAGGTATGTTTACAGAAGTAGAAGAAAATCCAATTCATGATTTTACAGGAAACGGAGATGAATGGTTCTGTTTCCCATGTAAAGTAGGTACATTGTTGGCATTTATCTATTTCCACCGTGATTTTATGGCATCTGCAGTATCATTAGCAAACCTTTTTGAGTTAGCAAATGAAGATGAATGCTTAAAGAAACCTGATTTAATCTGTTTATTTGGTAATCAGGACAATAAAGAACAGACAACATTCCACTATGATGCAGAGGATGACGTATGGATTGGCTGTGTAAGCTATCATGAACGTATTGAATACTTTGGTTATTTAAAGAAAATGACTTTAACACTTCATAATGTTCGTAAAATGCAGAAAGGCTGGCTGCCAATTCACGGTGCATTTGTTAATATCACATTAAAGAGCGGAAAACGTAAAGGTATTATGTTGATGGGAGATTCTGGAGCTGGTAAATCAGAATCCATTGAAGCTCTTAAAATAGCCGGTGCTGATGTTATCAAAGATATTGAAGTTGTCTTCGATGATATGGGTACAATTCACTTAGAAGATGGTGTTCCATATGGACAAGGTACTGAAATTGGTGCATTTATCCGATTAGATGATTTAGACCCAGGTACACCTTATCGTGATATGGACCGTTCTATCTTTATGAATCCGGAATCTAGTAATAATGCTCGTGTTATTACACCTGCAGCTCCATATGAAATTGTTGCGATGAATCATAAAATTGATTTATTTGCCTATGCGAATAACTATGATGATAAATTAGGTATGCATCGTTTTGAAGATCTAGAAGATGCGAAAGCAACTTGTAAAGAAGGAAAACGTATGGCAAAAGGAACAACACAGGAAGTTGGTATCTCTACTACTTACTTTGCGAATCCATTTGGACCTATGCAACAGCAGGAAATTTGTGAGCCTTTGATTGATCAAATGTTTACAGCACTACGTGATAATGGTGTCTTTGTTGGGGAAATCTATACTCACTTAGGGTTAAATAAAGAAAACCGTGAAGGTATCAATATTGCGGCAAAACAGTTATTAGAATTCATAGAAAAAGATTAATTTATAGCCTACAGTATTCTGTAGGTTTTCTTTTATATCAAAATTGAAAACGCGTTCATTAATTAAATATAGTTGTTTATGATTTGTATACAATATGATTAAAATGTTCTTAAAATATAGAAAAATATCTTTTTTTCTGTTCTAATACGTAGTACAATAAGATTAGTTAGCTATAGGAGGATTAGAGAATGCAAATTTCTGATATTTATGATGCGAAAGAAGTACTTAAAGATGTCATTTCTAAAACACCAATTGTACATGCGACAAAAATTCATGAAAATCTATGGATAAAGGCAGAAAATCTACAAGGGACTGGAGCATTTAAACTACGCGGTGCTTATAATAAATTATCAAATCTTACTCCAGAAGAAAGAGAAAAAGGAGTTATTGCGGCAAGTGCAGGGAATCATGCTCAAGGGGTTGCATATTCCTGTATGAAGATGGGAATCAAAGGAACAATCGTTATGCCTAAAACAGCACCATTATCAAAAATAGAAGCCACAAGAAGTTATGGGGTTACAGTAGAGCTTCAAGGGGATACGTTTAATGATGCTTACGAGTATGCGAAAAACCTACAGGAAATAACAGGTGCAGTGTTTATTGAACCTTTTGATGATCCTTATGTCATTGCGGGACAAGGAACGATTGGTTTAGAAATCCTAGAAAAGATGAATGATGTGGATACTGTTATCGTACCAATTGGCGGTGGAGGTTTAATTAGCGGGATTGCGGCTGCGATTAAATCTTTACGTCCAAATTGTCGTGTAATCGGTGTACAATCAGAACATGCGCCAAGCATGAAGGAATCATTAGAGCAGAATAAAATGATCAAACTTGAGAATGTATCAACAATTGCGGATGGGATTGCGGTTAAAACACCAGGGAATTTAACTTTTGAATTATGTAAACAATATGTTGATGAAGTAGTAACTGTAAGTGAAGAAGAAATTGCGGCAGCTATCTTGACTCTTTTGGAAAAAATGAAGATGGTTGCGGAAGGAGCAGGTGCAACAAGTGTTGCGGCCGCAATGTTCAATAAAATTGATTTAGAAAATCATAAATGTGTAGCTGTTTTATCTGGTGGAAATATAGATGTCAATCTATTATCTAAAATAATTGATTTAGGTTTGATGAAAACAGGAAGAAAAGCAGTAATTAATATGAATGTAATTGATAAACCAGGTAATCTATCTCGTGTGATAGAATTGATTTCTCAGACCGGGGCAAATATTATTTCTGTAAATCATAATCGAATCCAAAATGCAATCTTGTTTAATCAATGTCGAGTAGGTATTATCATTGAAACAAATAATCAGGATCATATTGATGAAGTTATGCGTATATTAAAAGAAAATGGTTATGAACCTCAATTAGTATAAAAAATAAAGGATAAGTGAAATAGAAATCGCTTATCCTTTATTGCGTATTATGAAGAGAAAAATAGGACGTAAAAAGCCTAATGATAAAACACTAAAAACTGTGAAGATATCTCCGTATTTAATATCTTTTTTGAGATAGATCTTGTGAGCAATAATCAGATCAATGACAAATCCTATGATAGATGTCAAGATAAATAAGAAAAATAAGAAGGGATACATAGTTAGCTGTTTATACATAAAAACGCCTAGAAAGATAACACAGAATTGCATGAATGCGGATAATATACCAAGTATATCAGAGTTTCCTTCCTTTCCTAACAGATACTTATTATAGAAGGGGATCCATCCTCTGTAAGGATATGACACCTGTTTATTTTTACACATACTAGTAACAGCTATACATTCAAAAACATAGGTTATCGCAACATAAGCAGCTATTACGAAGAAAATTGTTATAAAAATGAAAAATAGTGAGGATAATATTGTCATTAACAAAAGTACACTAAAACCTCCCATAAGAATTCCTCCTTTTCTTGGAAAAATTATAACATAATATGCAAAATCCTAAAAGTGCATTAGGGCAAAGGACATGAAAACTTGCAAAAAGATAGAAAAAATGATATGGTTATACCCTAGAGTGCAATTCTAGGTAAGATTTGGAGTGATGTGATGAAGCAATTGTTTTTACAGAAATCTGATTGGAATACAATGGCAGAAGCCATTTCTACAATGTCTAAAGAAGAAATCGAAAAACAGTTACATGCATTAGGATGTAAGCTTGGATATGATGAAATTAAAGAAAAATTAAATGATACATATAACGATCTTGCTGTTTCAGATATGATTTTTGAAACACAGACAATTGACGATACGAATACAGTTTATCCGAAAGGATTTATTGATGAAGCAGTATTAGAAATTGCGAAAAGGGAAGAATATAGTTTTACTCATTATGGCATTATTTCAGATCGTATTTTAGATATAATGGAAAATGGAAAAGAAAATGCTGGCAAGGAATTGCTGGAGCAGTTTCGTTTATTATTTAAAACCGCAAAAAAATTTAAGATTGAAAGTCTAGAAGGTATGTCCTATCAGGTAAATGATGGTGTGGACATGATCGCGGTTGTCACTTTTTTATTAGATATATTAATGGAAGAGGGAAGACAAAATAAAGAGGCATATCAGACAATTGTTTCATTTGTAGATAAATTCCTTTCTGTTTTTCCTAAAACCAGTGTTTTTTTTCGTGTAAACATGCAGTATGAGCAGGGCCAGGCTTATATTGCGATGAAATCCAAAAAAGGTGAACAATTATATCAGAAGTTATTAAAGACACATAAAGATCCTACAGAAGTAGTATTACATTATGCTTTATCTTATTTAGATGATGATGAAAAGAAAGCTTGTAGCATTTTAAAACGTTATACAAATAAATTAGATCCTAAAAGTGAATCTTATGAAGAAATACAGGCATTGAAAAAGGAATTAAACATTAAGTAGAGGTGTAACATGCAGAAAAACTTTGTACAGAGACATATTTTGTTTTTCTCGATTATAGTATTTTGTTTTGTATTTGTCCCAATCGTGAAAAATGCATATGCTCAAGAAAAAGAAATAAATAAAGAAAAGATTGTAATTAAAGAACAGGAACAGCAGAAACAAAAAGAAGTAATAAAAGAAGATCGTCCGATTGTTGTGCTAGATGCGGGACATGGCGGTTATGATGATGGAAGTGTATCAGATTCTAAAGTTAAGGAGAAAAATATTACTTTAGCTATTACTTTAAAACTAGGGAAAATATTAGAAGAAAATGATGTTGAGGTTGTGTATACTCGTACGAATGATGATGTATCATGGCCTTCAGATAATGTAGCTGATCTGCTTGCACGCTCTGAAATTGCGAATGAAGCAGAGGCTGACTATTTTGTTTCTATTCACTTGAATTATTCAGAAGTGTCACAAAATGAAGTTCAAGGCTCTGAAATCTGGGTAAGAAGAAGTGATTCTGAAAGTGAAAAGCTTGCGGTTAATGTCAATAAACAGTTAGAGGCATTAGATGGAATAGTAAGCCGCGGTTTAAAAGATGAAGCTGAATCTCCTTTATCAGTAATCGAGTATAATAATATGCCTTCTATATTGATAGAGACGGGTTTTCTCTCTAATGAAAATGACACTAAATATTTAACTAATGATAAAAATCAGTCAGAAATGGCAAATGCAATTGCCCAAGGTATTCTGGAAACTTTAAAATAAATTTCTTAAGATAATTTTAGTTGCGAAATATTTTGGTGATTAGTATACTATACGTAAAGGAGGGATTTATATGTTTAATCCTAATGAACAATTATTAGATTCTGCTTCTATTCCTGGTTTAAAGAAATATGCGGTAAAAACATTTGCGTGGATGACACTTGGCTTGTTGATCACAACAGTGGTAGCTTTTGCGATTTATTCATCTAATATAGTGTATTATTTATATGAGAGCGGTTTTATCCCTCTGATTCTGCTTGTTGCACAGTTAGGTGTGGCAATTGCTTTGGCTGCTCGTTTGATGAAAATGTCTGTAGCTGGGACTAAGTTTTTATTTTTAACATATTCAGTATTAACTGGTATTACATTTTCTGTTTTGGGCTTGGTTTATCTTCCAGGTACACTAGCTGCAGCATTCTTAATTACAACAGTATATTTTGGTAGCCTAACAGTTATAGGTTATACTACTAAAATGAATTTATTGCGTTTTGGACCAATTCTATTTGTGGGATTATTATCTTTAATAATTGTGGAAATCATCTTTATGTTAATGGGTGCTGATACTAGCACAATGGCATTTAGTGTCGTAGGATTATTATTATTTACTGGTCTTACAGCTTATGATGTACAGAAATTAAAGGCTTTATATCTATCATATGAAGGCGATGCGGAAATGCAAAATAAATTATCTATCTATTCAGCTTTCCAATTATATTTAGACTTTATTAATATTTTCTTATACATCTTGAGATTTTTGGATAAAGATTAATTGAAGCTGTCTTGGTAAAACAAGACGCTTCTTTTTTATTGACAATTTTTCCATCATTATCACATAGGCTTATGATATAATCATTCCAAGAAGAGGAGGACATATGCATAATTGTAAAGTGAAAAGTCATTCTCCTGTCTTTGTTCAGGCAGAAGAATATAATCGGTATAAAAATATTGTATCAAATGAAGCTTTTTTTACTGCCATAGAAAAAGCTCAAGATGAAATCATGAGAAAACATCATGATTGGGAAATTCGTAAATTCCAAAATGAATTTTCGTTGCCATTATCTCGAAATATATTTGGTTTATATACAATACCTGTTTATATTAATCATATAAAGGCAACCTTCGTGGTGGATACCGGTGCTCAGATCAGTGGAATAAAAAAAGATCGAATTCATCATTTTCAGTTAAGAAAAGCACCTGGCAAATTAACTGTTGGAAGTATTGGCGGAAAGAATAAAACATTAGATGGATTTATTGCGGATGCTTTTCAGATGGGAGTTATAGAAATTTCAAATATGGGATTAGTCTCTTTGGATTCTAAAGAATTCTCACTTCGCTTTGGTAATATCGATTTATTTCGTTTTGATGGAATCATTGGCTGGGATATTCTTCATCAGCTAGATTTTGAAATAGATGATATAGCGAAAAAATTTAAAGTGATTCAGAATCGATTTCGTATACCCCATCCCAATATGATCAAAGGAAGTTTTCCTTGTCTTCTCACTAAGAAAGCAAATGGAGATATAGTACTTTTTGGTTTAGATACAGGCTCTCGCATAAGCTGGATTGGTGAAGAGTCAATAAGTAAGCATCAGCTTTCAGTAATACAGGAAGGCAGTGCATTAGGTATGGGAGTACATGGTGTAGAGAAACTAGATATTAAAGTGATAAAAGAATGGAAACTGTATCTTGATAAAGCAGAAATTAATCTTCAGAATACCATTACCGGAAGAGTAGATTTATTTGAAGGTTTTCGCTTTGATGGGGTATTTGGAAATGATATCTTTCATAGAAGAAGAATACGTGTAATCAATAGTGCCGGAATGGTCTTGTTAGCTTAAGAATGTAAAAAGCTGGATTGTATTTTTATGCATTTTATAGTATATTATTTAAATGAAATGGAGGAATGAATATGATTTATCATGGATCAATCACAATGGAAAATGGTGCTGTTATCCCTTTTGAATTATACCCGGATGATGCGCCTATTACAGTACAAAATTTTGTGAAACTAGTGAAGGAAGGTTATTATAACGGAAAGACCTTTCATCGTGTTATAAAAAATTTCGTATCACAAGGAGGCTGTCCTTATGGAACAGGTGCTGGTGATTTAGGTTATACAATTCCTTGTGAAACAGCAAATAACCCGCATAAACATGAAGAAGGAAGTATGTCTATGGCACATCGTGGTAAAGATACTGGCTGTTGTCAATTCTTTATTTGCCACTGTCCTCAGCCACATCTTGATGGTGTTCATACTGTATTTGGTAAGGTAACAGATAACATGGGAGCTGTTCGTAATATGCGTAATGGCGATGTTATGACTAGTGTGGTAATCGAGGAAGAATAAGATGGACGATATCAAACGTCTAGGTACCCCTCTTTTAATTATCGTACTTTCGGCATTTCTTACTAAGCTTGTGGAAACTTGGCTGAAAGGAAGTTTTATACATACGTTATTAATTATCATAATGGTGGCATCTTTGTTTATGTTTGGTGTCTCTTTAAATCGGAAAAAACGCAGTAATGCAGTTTTTCGAAAAGTGATTGCGATTGTCATTGTATTATTATTGCTGTTTATGCAATTAGGATATCTTGATTTAGCAATCGTAAATAAATGGTTCGCTTATTTAGGAATCGATACGTTTTATATTCATATGCTTTATATATTCTGCGGTTATTTATTTGTAGATTAGGAGGAATTTATGTTTCCGTTTTTATTTGATAAGACAATGGAAGAAGTTAAACAGGAATTAGACAACAATGAAAACATTCAGCTAATTGATGTTCGTGAACCCTATGAATATGAAGAAGCTCATATTCCAGGTGCATGGCTTCTACCTCTTAATGAACTTGAGCAGAAAGCTGATAACATATTGCAGGAAGATAAAAAATATTATGTTTACTGTCGCAGCGGGCAGCGTTCTCGTACAGCAGTAAGAAAGCTAAAGGCTATTGGATATAAAGATGTTTATAATATCGGTGGAATCATTCACTGGCCATATGATAAAAAAACAGGAAAGAATAGATAAACAATTCCTATATGAGGAGAAGTTAAATGAATAAAATACGTACAAATATCAAAGCATTTTTCTTTGATATAGATGGAACATTTTATGACCATAAACAAAATAAAGTGCTGCCTTCAAGTATAGAAGCTGTCAAAAAATTAAAACAGGCAGGATATAAAGTTGCTTTGTGTTCAGGCAGACCATTAGAAATGGCGAAGCAGCTTCCTGTTTTTGAGGGTATTCAATGGGATGGCTTTATTGGCAGTGCTGGAAGTACTGTTTATGATGAGCATTTAAATTTAATCAAGCATGATAGTTTTAGTTCTGAAGAGCTTAAAGAAATATTTGAAATCAGCAAGGAACATGACATATGTTTATATGTAAATGGAAACACTTCTTATTTAACTCAAAACGATGATGAAACTATTAATATCTTACGTAAGTTTCATGTAGAGATACCAAAAGAAATTAGAAGTTTCAAAGAAACTGATAGAGTAGAAATCATCAGTATGTTTAAAGGTTATGATTATGATTATTCCTTTTATATGCATATACCATCTTTGCGTCTACAAAAGTCATCAGGATCAATCGTAGATATTGTGAAGGATGGTGTATGTAAGTATTCTGGAATTCAAGAGTTACTACGATATTGGAATCTTCAGGATGCAGAATATGCAGCTTTTGGTGATTCAATGAATGATCAGGATATGCTGGAACATGCAAAATTAGGGATTGTCATGCAAAATGGAGATCATGGATTACATTCCTTTGCGGATTATATCTGTGGACCAAGTTACGAAGATAGTATCTATGATACACTTCAATCATTTCAGTTTATTGATTAAAAGCTGAGCATTATAGAAAATATCTATAGTGCTTTTTCCTCTTTCTAGGGATTGTAAAAAAATAAAAAGTTGTTGTATAATACAAATATGAGTTCAATTAATAGGAGAGAGTATGTATGAATAGAAATTATTTAGATTTAGTAATTCTTGCGATATTGATTGTATTTGGAGTTTATGAGTTATATAAAGGGGTAAGACAATATATGGATCATAATAAAGAAAAAAATGAATGTCTTCAAACCCATAAAGGAGAATATACCTTTTATGAGGAATATAAATTATGGTTCTCCATATATTTAATTGTATCAGTAGGCTCCTTAATAGCTTCTGTATATTCCATGATGATCAATAAAGACTATTCTTATTGTATAGCATTTCTAGTACTAAGTGCATGTACATTTGGCTTTGCCTTAGATTGTTTAGTTAAAAGACGTGCATGGTTTTATGAAGATGGATTCTTTTATGAAAAGAAGTTTTATCGCTATAAGAGTGTAGCAGCTGTAAGACCTAAAAAATCTTTTGCGAAAGGATATGATGTGACCTTTATTAAGGATCCTGCAATGGTCATGACTAAAAAAATGGGAGAATATTTAGAAGATAGAATCAAGGAAAATAGAAAAAAGAAGAAGCATAATAAATAGTTTTAGAATAAGGGAGTGAAATAAATGGCAAAAACGCAAAATAGCGGACAAAAAACTGCAGCGCGTATTGTAAAAGACGTGTTCATTAAACATGGGGCATTATCTCCTGAAACAGCTATACCTATTTCTACATTCAAGAATGTAAAATTGACTACAGCAGTAATCTCTTATACCATAGCTAATTTTATGGAGGAGGAAATAGTATATAAAACAGGAGATGACCGATACTATTTTCATGAAGAAAATTGGAAAAAATTAGAGAAAAAAGTTTCTCGCGGTTATTGGATCTTAGTTGCGACACCGGTAATATGTCTATTTTTAGTGCTGATTATTCGTCATTGGAAGGATATCGCCGCAGTTTTTTCATAAGTAGGAAGAATACATAATAGAAAAGAAATATAAGAAAGTTTTGATTTAATGTTACAAGCAATAGACAAATCAAGACTTTCTTTTCATTTTTATAACCAATAAAAAGGATTAAAATAAAACGCCTACATTTATGTTAAGAATAGCATAATGTTATAACATTATATTGACACAAGAAATTATACGAATTATAATAATAAAGAAAATGAGGAGGATTTCATATGTATCCACTTAAATTAAAACCTATTTATGATAAAACAATTTGGGCTAATGATCAGCTGACAAAAATTAGAGGAGTAAAAGAAAGCGGTTACGGAACTTGCTGGGAAATCAGTGCACATAGTTATTGTTCAAATAAAATTCTAAATGGAGAGTTTGCAGGACAGACTCTTATGGAACTGATTTCATCTCATGAAAAAGAAATGTTAGGGAAACATTCTATTTCTGAGATGTTGCGTGTAGCTTATCTGGATGCGAAAGAAGACTTGTCTATTCAGGTTCATCCGTATAATGAATATGCGATAAAACATGATAATGATATGGGAAAAACAGAATCATGGTATGTTTTAGATGCTAAACCGGGGGCTACTTTAGTTGCGGGAACCTTATGTAATGATAAAAAAACTATACGCAAAGCTATAGAAGATGGAAATCTGGAACAATATTTGAATAAAGTTCCTATTGAAACAGGAGATTTTATAATGATTGATGCAGGTATGCTGCATGCCTTAGGCGGAGGAATCTTTGCAATTGAAGTAGGTACAAATTCCAATACGACATACCGTTTCTATGACTATAATCGTAAAGATGCGAATGGAAATTCTAGGGAATTGCATATTGATAAGAGCTTTGATGTTGTAGATCTAAGTAAAAAAGCAGAAAAAATCTCAAATCCGATCAAGGATGTTAAGGTTAATGAAAGAAAAGTTCTAACAGATTGTGATGCATTTGTTGTAGAACTTTATGATATTGCGGATGTGTTAAAATTGGATACTAAGGGAGAACGATTCTATACATTATCTTTTGTTCATAATGATGCAGTAATTGAATATCAGAATGAAGAAGTTTCTGTAGCATATACTGAGAATATCTTTATCCCTGCTGATTGCGGAAAGTTCAGCATTAAGGGAAACGCAAGAGTACTAGTATCTTATGTAAAATAAATAATTGTTAATCACATAATTAGTGTTGCTACTTTAAAAAATATGGTAAATTTGTATAAATTATTACATTATTTTAATTTTAAGTGAAGATTATGTGAATTTTATAGAATAAGTAACAAAAATCACGAATAATTAACAAAAAAATATTGAAAAAAATTTGAGATAATAGTATCATAATATAGTAAATAGAGAAAGCGTTTACATTTTTTGTGAATGCGAGAAAGGGTGAGAAAATGAAATACGTAGTAATGGTTAGCCATGGAGAGTTTGCTCCAGGACTTCACAGTGCTGTTAAAATGATGACTGGCGAACGTGATGATGTGTTCAGTACTTCTTTAAAAGATGGCATGAGCACTGATACTTTTGTTGATAATTTTAAAGCAATCGCTGATAAATTTAATGCAGATGATGAAGTTATCTTATTGGCGGATATTTTAAGTGGTTCTCCATTTACAAACGCTTTAAGTGTTTTAGATGAAAAAGGCTTGTTATCTAATACACTAGTTATTGCGGGAATGAACATGCCTTGTGCTTTATCTGCTGTATTGATGAAAGATCAGATGGATAGAGAAGCTCTAAAAGATGTTTTATTAAATGAGGGTCGTACAGGTTTATGTGAATTTGTACAGGCTTCTAACGATGATGAAGATGATATTTAATCTTCATATGATGTAATAATTTAAATCAAAAAAATAGGAGGAATATAAAATGATTAGTTTTGTTCGCGTAGATGACCGTATTATTCATGGTCAGATCATCACTAGATGGTCTAAAGAGTATCCTTGTGATGGGATTATTGCTGTTAATGATAAAGCAGCAACTACACCTGTATTAGCACAGTCTTTTAAAGCTTCTACAGATAAGAAAGTGTTTGTTTGGACAATGGAACATTTCTTAGAAAAAGCTGAAACTGTATTACAGAGTAATAAAAAATATTTCTTGATTACAAAAAATCCAGTTGATATGAAAAAAATCTTGGTAGATCATAAATTTGTACCAAGCGATGTAAAACGAGTAGTTATTGGACCATGTAATGATCGTCCAGGTGCTGTTAAATTAGGACAGAATCAGTCTTTGATTCAAGAAGAAGCAGAAGCTTGTGAAGCTATGACAAATGCAGGTTATGATGTTTACTTTGCATTGTTAAGTGAAACAGCAATTGGTTCTTGGCCAAAATTTAGGTCTAAATTCGGTTACTAGTTTGGGAGCGGTAATCGATTAGATATATTTTTCAAAAAGGAGAGAAGATTTATGACATTAATTCAAGCAATTTTGATCGGTATTATGAGTTGTACCGCTGCTTCTACAATTGCTTGTTTAGGAACAACTGTTGGTAACTATACCTTAAACAGACCATTAGTTGCTTCCTTGATCGTCGGACTAATCCTAGGTGATGTTCAGGGTTGTATCTTAATTGGTATTCCTATGCAGGTTATGTGGATTGCGTTAGTAACTCCAGGTGGAACTGTAGCATCTGACTTACGTGCAGTTTCTTACGTTGGTATTCCATTGGCATATGTTGGGGCAAGATCTGCTGGATTGGATTACGGTGGAGAAGAAGCTTATGCACTTGCTTCTACAATTTCCGCTATGACTGGTGTTATCGGTATTACATTGTTCTATGGAACAGCTATGATGAACTTGATTTGGCAGCATATTGGTTGGGCTAGATTAGACAAAGGTGACTTTAGTATCATTGGTAAAGTTGAAGTTCTATTCCCATTGATTTCTCACTTTGTATTGTCTTTCTTACCAGTAACATTATTATGCTACTATGGATCAGGTGCCGTAGAAGAATTATTCGCTGCTTTAAATACTGAAACTTGGTATGTACAGGCATTATTAGCTGTTGGAGCAGTTCTTCCATCAGTTGGTATCGCTATTCTATTAAAATCAGTAGTATCTAAAACAAGCGATTTAATTTTCTTCCTATTTGGATTTACTCTAGCTGGATCTATGGGATTAGGATTAATTGCAGCAGCATCTGTAGGTGCAGTATTCGCGTTCATTAACTATCAATTTGTTATGATGAAAGCGTCAGGTGTATCTGCTGGTGGCGCTATAGATGATGATGAGGAGGACATTTAATATGAAAAAACTATCTAAGAAAACATTAAACAGTTCCTTCTGGCGTTGGTGGTATGGTAACTTAACTTGTTTCTCTCATGAACACATGCAGACATTTGGATATATGTGGTCAATGTTGCCTATCATTCAGGAATTATACTCTTCTAAGGAAGAACAAGCAGAGAAATTAAGAACTTATTATCCATTCTTTAATACAGAACCTCAGATTGGTGCTATCGTAGTCGGTATTACTGCAGGTTTGGAAGAAGCTCGTGCAAATGGAGCTGAAGAAATTGATGATGAAATGATCAATGGTATTCGTGCTGGTCTAATGGGGCCATTAGCTGGTATCGGTGACTCTTTGATCGTTGGTACTTATATTCCTATCTTATTAGGTATTGCATTAGGTTTAGCTGAAGGCGGATCAGTACTTGGGCCTTTATTCTATATCGTCGTTTGGAATATCACATCTACTTGGTTCCAAAAATTCGTATATGACAAAGGTTATGAACTAGGTGGTTCTGCCGTAGAATTGATCGTTGGTACAAAAGCTACTGCATTGCGTGAATCTGCTATTATCATGGGGCAGGTAATCGTAGGTGCAATGGGTGCCACTTGGGTAAATGTTAGCTCAAAAGTACAGATTGCGACAAATTCTGAAGGTGAAGCTGTAATGTTGATTCAGAAATTAGACAGTGCATATCCAAAAGTATTAACATTACTATTCATTTTATTTGCATGGTGGTTAATGGCTAAGAAAAACGTTACTCCAGTTAAAGTATTGTTATTGATGGTAGTAATTGCTCTAGTAGGATCTATCATCGGTAGTGAAATCTTATTCGGATTCGGTTCATTAATTGCTTAATCTGTAATAATATAATCACCCCTTACTCCCAAAAGGGGTGGTTTTCTTGCATTGTAAAATACAATTAAAAATGTTATTATTTAATCAAATATTTAGAAAGGACGGTAGTCAGGTATAAATACTTGATGCATTACATTTATGAATAAGAAAGAATTAAATAAAATAAAAGATGAAATTGCTTATCGTAATGTCATGACTAAAAAATTAGGTAGATCTACAAAAACATTTTTTCTTTTTTTTCTTTTATTTGCGGCTTTAGCATTTTGGGGATTTATGGGAGTACGAGATAATTTCTTGAGTGTTAGTGATTCTACAAGAAATATAATTAAATGGGTTTCTTTAGTATTAGCTATTCCAACAGGAATACTTTCTATTATGTTTTATTTGAGCTTTAGAAATTCTAAGAAATATACGCTGGGGTTAATTGATCAGGTACAAGGCAGAAAGGTAAAAAAATAAATCAAGTATGGAATTCTAACCAAGTAGCATTCCATGCTTTTTATAGTTTACTTTTTGCTTATTATCATTATAATTAGTTTGTGAAGGGAGGAAGCAATATGGCAATTAAATTAATAGCTTTAGATTTAGATGGTACCTTATTAACTTCCGAAAAAACAATTGATGAAGAAACAAAAAAACGATTACTGAAAGCTCAAGAAATGGGCATATCTATTACCATAGCGACTGGTAGAGATAAAGGTGGTATTGATTTTGTATATGAACCATTGGAGCTTGAACATAGAGGAAATAACTTTGTTGTTGGGGTAAATGGACAGATTATATACGATTTTCATAAAAAGGAATATTACGTAGATAAAGTTTTTGATGGAGAGGACGCAAAGAAAGTAATGGCTTTGGGAGTAAAATATAACTTTGAGGTTATTAGCTGCTGTGGCTATGATTTCTATGATTTGATTTCCAAACGATTAAAAGCAATGAAGAAAATTAAAAGTGTTGTTTTTGGCAGACCAATGGATTATGGCTTTAATCAGGGAAAACGTAATTTTATTCCTATTGAAGATCCTAATTATGAAATTACACAGGACGTAAATAAATTTGTTTTGATACAATCAGCATCTTATTTTAAAAAGCATCTCCCTCATTTACGTCAGGAATTAAAAGACTATGACATATTAGAGGTTGGACCTGCCTGGATTGAAATTATGCCAAAAGGTGTTTCTAAGGCAAGTGGTTTGTTGAGAGTAGGGGAAAAACTAGGCATATCCACTGATGAGATGATGGCATTTGGTGATGCAGAGAATGATATTGAAATGCTTAAAACTGTAAAATATGGTATTGCCATGGGGAATGCTATGGATAGTCTAAAATCTGTAGCATGGGATGTTACAGATACAAATGATAATATGGGAATCGCAAAAGCATTAGATAAATATATTTTTGAAAAACAATAAAAGATGAACAAGAAGCTCATCTTTTTTTATGCATGTTCATCAATTAAATCAGCTGTCTGTGCCTGAATAAGATTGATTAAATCATTTGGATTCATTTGTATCTGAAGTCCAATTTTTCCTCCGCTAAACATAATCCTATCAAAGTTTAAACAACTTTCATGAAGAAACGTTCTATATTGTTTTTTCATTCCAATTGGAGAACAGCCTCCGCGAATATATCCTGTTATTTTATTGATGTCTTTAACATGAATCATTTCTACGGATTTTACTCCAGCAGCTTTAGCACATTTTTTTAAGCTTAGTTCATGTGCAACAGGTATTACAAACACGATATATTCTTTTGTGTTTGAAATAGTAACTAATGTTTTGAATACTGCTTCAGGATCCTGATGTAATTGAGCCGCAACATCTAAACCAGCTACTGCATCTTTTCCATGTTCATAAGTTAATACATCATATGCTAATTTGTTTTTATCTAACATTCGCATAGCATTTGTTTTTGTTATTTTCATAGAATCACCCCAATATGTAAACAGTATAACACTGATTATTATAGGAATCTAGAGGTAATTTATTTACATTATTTCTTGTTTTCATGTATAATCCATATTGTATAGGAGGAAGGAAGACATGATTAGATTAATCGCAATGGATATGGATGGAACATTACTTACTAGTGATAATACTATATCAGATAAAACGAAAGAAGCATTATGGAAAGCACAGGAAAAAGGTGTTCGCTTAGTTCTGGCAAGCGGGCGTAGTTATTGCCGTTTGATGGACTATGCGAAAGAATTAAAGATGGATCAGTTTGGTGGTTTTCTATTAGAAGTAAATGGACTAATTATCTATGATTTAAAAAATAATCAGCGTTTTATCCGTAAACAACTGGAGGCTGATGATATAAAAAAATTGTTTACTTATTTTACACAATGGGACGTTGAGTTTATGGCACAGTTTGATGATGGAATGTTTAACTATAATCCGGAAAGTGTCTTAAAAGAAAAAGCTATTTATCGAAAACAACATCATATTCCTGATGATTATCCTTGGACAGGAGGAGCATTCTCCTTACTAGGTGATCATCGTAAAGGATATCCCCATCTTTTTAATATAAAATCTTATGAAGAAGTAAACCGAACAATAAATAAAATTTCAATTACTTATTATGAGGATGTTATGAAAAAAGTAAGTGAACAGGCAAAGATAGATTTAGGAGATCGTTATTGGGTAGGACGTACAACTCCTAAATGGCTAGAAGTTATGCCAAAAGGAATCACAAAAGCTAGCGGTTTAGAAGTTCTATCAGAACAATTAGGTATTTCTATGGAAGAAATAATGGCTTTTGGGGATGGAGAAAACGATATTGAAATGTTAGAGACTGTAGGTAAAGGAATAGCGATGGGAAATGCTATGGAAGAAGTTAAAGCTATTGCAGATGATGTAACATTAACTAATAATGAAGATGGAATTGCACATGCTATTCATAAATATGGAATATAATGAGCAAATCGATGCATGTTTTAGATAGAATGTGTTATACTTTGAATACACGGAGGTATATGTTATGAAAGTTATTAATAAAGCAGAATTTGAACAAATCACAAAAGAAGGAGTAGTACTAGTAGATTTCTTCGCTACTTGGTGTGGACCATGTAAAATGCTTTCTCCAGTATTAGAGGAATTGGCAGAAGATGTTAAAGGAAAAGCAGAAATTGTTAAAGTAGATGTTGATCAGGAAGGCGATTTAGCTATGCGTTTTGGTATCATGTCTGTTCCTACAATGATTATCTTTAAAGACGGTGAAGCAGTTAAACAAATCATGGGATATCAGCCAAAACAACAGCTATTAAGCGTATTAGAAGCTTATCTATAATTATAATGCTACACAGTCATCTGTGTAGTTTTTTGTTTATCTTTCTAAATTGACAAGGATATGAAATATAGCTATTATAAAACTAGGGAGGTATTGTTTTGAAAGAGAGAAAATTATCTAAGAGAGAACAACAAAGAAAAGCAGAATTTGATAAATTAATCGAACAAATGAAACAAAATAATTATGAAATTAATAAATTAACGATTGGCGTTGGATATGCAAATGTGATGGGGTTAGTTATCATGTTGCCTTTTGTTGTCTTATTCTACCTCTTGTTTACTCAAGTCAATCCAAATATTTCTTTCGTATTATCACTTACAGAATGTTTTATTTTTTTATGCTTAATTCCTATATTCATGGTACTGCATGAAATGATTCATGGAATACTGTTTGCAAGATATGCTAAACATCGTTTTCAATCAGTTGATTTTGGCATCATTTGGAAAATGTTAACACCGTATTGTACATGCAAAGATCCTTTAAAGAAATCTTCATATATCATAGCTTTGATTATGCCTACAGTAGTTTTAGGATTTATTCTAGCTATTTTCGCAACCATCATACAATCTGCTTTATTGTTTATATTGGCGGAATTAATGATGATAGGTGGAGGGGGAGATTTTTTGATATTAACTAAACTTTTGAGTTATCACTCCAACAAGAAAGAACAATTGTTTTATGATTCTCCTTATGAAATAGGGCTTGTTGTGTTTGAAAAATAATCAATTATTTCAACTCTACTTATAAGGGATATGCAAAAAATAGTATTTTTTGATAAACTAAACCTGTAAGAGGAGTGATCGGAATGGATCAAAAAAAGATAGGAAGCTTTATTGCGGTATGTCGCAAAGAAAAAGGATTGACTCAGGAACAATTAGGAGAACAATTACATGTTACCAATAAATCAGTAAGTAAATGGGAGAATGGACGATGTCTGCCGGATCCCTCTTTGTATCAGCCTTTGTGTGAAATATTAGAAATCAATATGATAGAATTATTTGATGGAGAAAGGATTAAAGAGAATAATACAATAGAAAAAGCTGATCATGTGATTACAGATTTAATGCAGGATTCAAAAAGCAAAACCATTTATAAAATAATTAGTTTATGTTTTACATCTTTATGTATTATTATAGGAATCAGCTGTATATTCGTATCTAGCTTAAGTAATATGAATCAGGAATATGCAATTATCTTTATATCAATAGGTCTTTTCTTGTTGTTTATAGGAATTGCCATACGAATTTATATTTGGGCTAAGAGTAAAGATAAAGTTATACGAAACGAAGGGATGGGATTTTGTAGTGCTTTAACGCTAGTCTTTATTATTCTAAAGCTTACTGGACATATTCAATGGTCATGGATCTGGGTACTTTCTCCAATTTGGATTTCCGTATCGCTGGTAATTATTCTGATATTGATTTTCTTATTGGTATGCTATATAAAAGACTGTCTATAAAAAAAAGAAAAAGAGCGCTGAGGGAAGCGTTCTTTTTCATAGAATTATAAATTAAATGAAAGGGAGAAAGTATGAATTTATTGAGGGGAAAATCATACTTGGCAAGATATCTCTTGCTGAGTATAGTATATAAGAATGTTATCATAAAAATATGTCGCAAGTATGTGAAATTATGTAGTTTAAAAATAGGATAAAAAAAGAAACACACTGTTTGGGGGACAGTGTGTTTCTAAATTATCTGTATTAATGAAAGAGAGAAAGTATGAATTTAATTTTGGGGGAATTATCATACTAGCAAGCTTATCTAACTTGCTGACTATAGTATACTAAATAGTTGTCAATAAAGTTTCGATAGATTATGGAAAAGTATGTTATATGCAAGTTTAAATAATAAAAAAAGTTTATGTTTGGGGCCATAAACTTTTTTTAGTTTTATTATAAAAATTGAAAGGGAGAAGTATGATGTGTTTTGGGATTTATTCTTCATACTTTAACAAGATTTCTCTTGTCTCTTATAGTATACATAGTAGTTTCAGTTTAAATATGTTGGTATCGTGGAAAAATATGTGTATTTCTCTAAAACGATGTTATAATTGTGTGATAATTACATATTTTTATATGCTGTGTGAAATTAATTATGTTATACTTTATTAAGATTCTATATAGATTATTATGTAGGAAGGTGAATTTATGCAGTTTATAGATTTAGATAAAGAAAAAGTAGAAAAAGCCGCAAAAGATATGTTTCATGACTATTATATTGAAATGGGGGAAAGTGATTTATATCTTCCAGATATCGCTTATGGAAAGATTATGTTAGAGGGAAGAGAGGAACCCATTTATGCTAGTACTAACTATGCTTATGAAGATCGTCTAGTAAATGGAAATAAGACACGTTATAAAATATCTCTTACTACGATTCTCTTAAAGAAAGACCGATATGAAGTAATATATGATAGTTACGGTAAATATTACGTAGCTTATATCGAAGATGATACAATTAAATTTATTCGTTATGAAGATTTCTTTGATATATTAAAACCTAAAATAAAAAAAGTAGAGGAATGATAATAATCTTTATTTAATTGTAATTTTAATTTAAAGATGTTAAAATTCTACCATAATAGGAGGATATGTATGAAAATAGACTACAGAAGTTTGTCAAAATCTAAATCTCCCATAGGCATTTATAAAAAAATTGGGATTAGTTTTTTAGTATTAGGGTTAATCATTTTAGCTTTAATTTGGAATACAAATAGTTTAAAAGATTTTATGTTAGATGAAAATGATGAATATGCGACAGGTATAACGAGTCAGATATCCGATATAATTTCTTCCCACCTTGAAGATTTTCAGGTTTCTTTACGTTTGATTGCGGATTCAGTAAAGAAATTAGATGATGATTATGATATACAGGAGTTTTTGAAACGAAAAGCAGATTTTTTAGAATTTGATACAATGGTTCTATTATCTGGTGATGAAATTATTTATTCAAATGATAATATCATTAGAAATTTGCAGGACTTAGAGGGTATTAAGCAATCTTATAAAGGAAAAGATTACATTACAAAGCTTGACAAGCAGGATTTTTTATTTTCGGTGCCTGTGTATGATGGCAATCAGGAAGTGGCAGGAGTCCTAGCAGGATTAAGAAGAAAAGAGGATATGCAGAAGCTATTGAAAACCGATAGCTTTAATGGAAGCAGTCTTTCTTTAATTGTGAATCAGAATGGAGAAGTGATGATTCCACCCAAAGATTTAGAACCTTTTTTATCTCTTCAGACTATCGTAGATGATAGAAGTGATTCTAAAACAATTCAAAATCTTAATCAATTAGAAGAAGATATTAAGAATAAAAAAAGTGGAACTTTTCATTTTAATGATGAAGATGGAAATCGTATTATTCTATCTTACCATCCTATCAGTGTAAATGGATGGACACTGATTACGATGGTACCTTCCGCAATGATTATGAATCAGACTAATCAATATATTGATCGTATGGTATATATTGTAACTGCAATTTGTATTTTGTTTATTGTATGTCTGCTTTTGATTTTATCCTTTTTTAGAAAGAATAGAGAAAAACTTGAAAATATTGCATTTATCGATCCGCTTACAGAAGGATACAGCAATGCAGCCTTTCAGATGAAATGTGAACAGTTGTTTCAAAAAGCCGGGGATAATGCTTATACGATAGTATTACTTGATGTTGAACGCTTTAAACTTATTAACCGTCAGTATGGTACTAAAGCAGGAGATCGTACACTTTGTTATATTTATAAGGCTCTGACAAAGCATATGAAACAGAATGAAGTAGCTGCTAGAAGTGATTCTGATCATTTCTTCTTATGTTTAAAAGAAACAGATACAGATCGAATTCAGAAAAGACTAGATAACATAATCAAAGATATCAATTCATATGTAAGAGAATCTGAGATGTATTATTCCTTAGTCATTCGCCAAGGGGCTTGTGTTGTTACAGATGTTAATGAAGATGTGACAATTCTTCAAGACCATGCCAGAATAGCTCTTCGTATGAATTCTCAGCGAAATGTCTGTGGATTTTATAATGATAAGGTTATGCATCAGATGCAAAAGGAACAGCATTTATCTGCTATCTTCGAAACTTCTTTGAAAAATGGAGATTTTCATGTTTATTTACAGCCAAAAGTCAATCTGAATGATCAGACTTGTGGAAGTGCAGAAGCTCTAATACGCTGGATACATCCAGAATTAGGAAATATATCACCGCAGGAGTTCATCCCTTTATTCGAGAAAAATGATAAAATTATTCAGCTAGATAAATTTGTATTTAAAGAAGTATGTCGTTATCTACATGATCGAATAGAAAAAGGAGAATCAGCACTCTTGATTTCTGTAAATCTATCAAGAAGACATTTTCAGGATTTAAGCTTTCTGAAGGAATATGCGCAAATAAAAGAAAGCTATAAAATACCAGACGGTCTGATTGAACTGGAATTAACAGAGTCAATCTTCTTTGATGATCAGCAGATTGAGATTGTTCGAAAAGCAGTTGATCAGATGCATGAATATGGTTTTTGCTGTTCTTTGGATGACTTTGGTGTTGGTTTTTCTTCTTTAGGACTATTAAAATATTTTAATGTAGATGTGATTAAGCTGGACCGTAAATTCTTTGATGATATTCAGCTAAAGAAAAGTCAGAAAATAATTCGCAGTTTTATAGAAATGGCGCAGGAAATACAAGTAAAAGTTGTAGCTGAAGGAATTGAGACAAAGGAACAGCTTGCATTTCTGTATGAAACAGAATGTAATATGGTACAAGGGTTTATCTTTTCTCGCCCGCTTTCACTTGAAAACTTTGATGAATGGATTCAAAAACAAAATAAAAACATCTCTGAAATCTAGAGATGTTTTTATCAGCTAATTGTTATTCACAGCGAGCATTTCTCATACAACGAACAAATTCACGAGCACAGCGATTTTCACGTTGTCTGCGGCGTAATGCCTGACGAGCTACGAATTCTGCTTCTAATAAAGCATTGTTGTCACAGTGACTATCGAAGTCATTGCATCTATTCCAGCTATTGCGTCCACAGCCACAATTGCACCCACATCGACTGCTGTTTCTAAATCCAAAATCACTATTGAAATCAAAGTTGTTATTACACATATAAAGTCCTCCTTTTATTTTTGTATGAGATCTTTTTTCATATCTCACTATAAGATATGACGATTCTGCTTGCCTAGTTAGGCAATCAACAGTGTAATGTGAAAACATCGCATAGGGCTTTGTACATTGAAGAAATCAGCCTAGATTGTAAATATTTAGTTTGATTTATAAAGTTTTTATTTCTATTCTATTGAGTTCGTATTATAATAACACTGTTGGTTTGGAAGGTGTGGAAATGAAAAAGATTTTAGTATTGTCCGATACACATGGTGATTTAGATATGACAAAGCGTATTCTTCAAAAACATCAGGATGCCGATATGAGAATTCATTTAGGAGATGTTGGTTTTGATTTGCATGAAATCAGTTCTTGCTGCATCGTGAAAGGGAATCACGATCATACAAGTCATTTGCCAATGGAGCGAATATTTCAGATAGAAGATAGGAGGCTGCTTTGCCTTCATGGAAATCTTTTTGATGAAGAAACCGTTCAAGAAGTATTTGCGATGAAGAATATATCGTCTGATGAACTTATGGAGCTATGTATGAGGATTCTTTACACCAAACTGAAGAACCACGCAAAAGAAAAACATTGTGATATTGTATTGTTTGGACATACACATCATCAATGCTGTAAAGAATTAGATGGTGTCTTACTTATCAATCCTGGATCAATCTGTTTAGGTACGCCACATAATGGCTATGCTATTGTATGTATTGATCAGGATGATGTGAAGGTGAGATTGTTACAGTGTTAAATTTGATTTATTGAATAAAATAGAAAGGGACGAAGCTGATGTTCACTAAAATTCTTACAAAACTTGGTTTCACAAAAGAAGAAACAAGCTGGATTTTATATGATATAGGAAATTCTGCACATGTGTTGACTACATGTACAGTAATCTTTCCTTTATTAATCGCTAATATTACACCAGGAGATAGTAGTGTTTATGTTGGTTGGGCGAATACAATTTATGCGATTATTTTAGCAGTTATTTCGCCAGTGCTTGGGACAATGGCAGATTATAAAGGGCTAAAAATGAAGTTATTTCGCATTTTCTTATTTATAGGTATTATAGGAGGTTTTGCTTTAGCACTTCCTTGGATTGATTATCGTGCAGCACTTGTAATCTTTGTGATCGCAATGATTGGATATAATGGGTCTATTATTTTCTATGACGCATTTATTGTAGATGTTTGTGATGATGATCGTGTGGATAAAGTAAGTGCAGCAGGTTATGCTTGGGGATATATTGGTTCTACTTTACCATTCTTATTGTTTGTCATTCCATTTGCAGCAGTAACACTTTTTGGTGATCCAGAAACAGGTGATTTAGTTATTGGTTCTTTCACATTAACATATCGTATGGGATGTGGAATTACAATGGGATTAGCAGTATTATGGTGGTTGCTATATTCTCGACCAATCTTAAAAAATGTAAAACAGAAAAACTATCATGAGCCAGTTCCACATGTAGTAAAAGAATCCTTTGTACATTTGTATCATACATTTAAAGATATTAAGAAAAATAAAAATATTTTCTTATTCTGTATATCTTATTTCTTTTACATAGATTGTGTGAATACAGTAATTAAAATGGCAGTATCACTAGCAACAGAAATGGGTATTAGTGATACGATGAGTTTGGTTGTTGTTATTTTAATTAATTTTATCGCATGTCCATTTGCCATCTTATTTGGTAAGCTTGTACATACGTTTGGTAGTAAAAAGATGATTTATGTGGCAATAATAGGATATATTGGGGTGGTTCTTGCAGGTTCTATGATTCGCACCTATCCATCTTTTATCTGGATCGTTGCCTTATTGGTAGGGATGTTTCAAGGAGGAATCCAATCCGTTTCTCGTTCTTATTTTACTAAATTAATTCCGGATAAAGCAGATGCTAATGAATTCTTTGGGTTCTTCTCTGTATTTACAAAATTCTCTGCAATCTTAGGACCTATGTCTATTTCTATCATTATCTCCATTACTGGGAAAACAGAATATGGTATTCTAGGACTTATACCATTAATGCTGTTAGGAATGTTCTTCCTGATATTTGTAAAAGATCCTGAATCAGAGATTCAAAATAGAAAACAGAAATAAAAAATAAGGTGTTAAGCCAGACACCTTATTTTTTATTATCTTTTAGATTACGAATGAAGTTTAAAGTACCTCCTGTTAAAATAGTATCAATATCTCTCTGTGTTAAATGATGGTCAACTAAGAAAGAAATATGTTTTGTTTTATTCTCTACTTGAATTGCTTGGTCTTCTTTTAGCTGATGAAGATTTTCAATAACAAGTTCATCCATTTCATCGATCATATCATAATCAGCTTCATTTTGGAATGTTAATGGGATAATACCAAAATTAATTAAGTTTGCGCGATGAATTCTCGCAAAGCTTTTCGCAATTACGGCTTTGATTCCTAAATACATAGGAGCTAAAGCTGCATGTTCACGAGAACTTCCCTGGCCATAATTAGAACCAGCTACAATAAATCCTCCATTATGTTTTATACAGTCATCATGAAAGCTTTCTTTCACGTTCATAAAGATGAAGGTTGAAATTTTTTCAATATTGGAACGATAAGGAAGAACTTTTGCACCTGCTGGAGCTATATGATCCGTTGTTATGTTATCGCCTACTTTAATTATTACTTTCTTTTGAATGTTATCTGGTAGAGGAGTATTAACAGGAAGCGGTTTGATGTTAGGACCACGGATAACTTCTGTTTCTTTTGCGATTTCTTTATCTGGTTTTATGATCATAGAATCATCAATGATAAAAGAATCTGCATCTTGAGGAAGTTCATAGTCAATTGTTCTTGGATCGACAATATAACCGGCAATTGCACTAGCTGCAGCGGTTTCTGGTGATACTAGACAAACCTTTGCACTTAATGTTCCGCTTCTGCCATAGAAGTTTCGATTGAAGGTTCTTAGAGACAATGCATTAGTAATAGGTGATTGTCCCATTCCAATACATGGCCCACAAGTTGTCTCTAAGATTCGAGCACCTGCATCTAGTAAAGTGTTCAATCCGCCATTTTTGCTGATCATTTGTAAGACCTGACGAGAACCTGGAGATATGACCATACTTACATTAGGGTCTACATGCTTGCCTTTCACAATATTCGCAACGCTCATCATATCTCGATAGCTGGAATTGGTACAGCTTCCTATCGCAACTTGATCAACCTTTAGACCTGCTACTTCTGTTACAGGTAAAACATTATCTGGAGAATGCGGCATCGCTATCATTGGTTCTAATGTATTTAAATCTAGTTCAATAACCTGATCATACACGGCATCCTCATCGGCATAAAGTTCAACATAGGCATCTTCACGTTGCTGTTTTTTTAAAAAATCTTTTGTAACTTCATCACTTGGGAAAATGGAAGTTGTTGCGCCTAATTCTGCGCCCATGTTCGTTATAGTTGCGCGTTGTGGAACACTTAAATGTTTTACACCTTCACCACTATATTCGATGACATTTCCTACTCCACCTTTTACACTTAAAATCTGTAGAACTTTTAGGATAATGTCTTTGGAACTGACACCTTTTTGAAGCTGTCCGCTTAGTTTCACATTAATAATATGAGGCATTGTCAGATGAAATGGCATTCCTGCCATCGCACAGGCGACATCTAATCCTCCGGCACCGATTGCCAAAGCACCAATACCACCAGCAGTAGGTGTATGTGAATCACTGCCTAACAGAGTAGCCCCAGGACGAGCAAATCGTTCTAGATGTACCTGATGGCAGATTCCATTTCCTGCACGTGAAAAATGAATTCCATGTTTCATCGCAACTGTCTGTAAGTATTTATGATCATCGGCATTTTCAAAACCATTCTGCAAGGTATTATGGTCTACATAGCTGAGCGATAAATCTGTTTTTACCTGATCAATTCCCATAGCTTCTAATTGTAGATAAGCCATTGTACCAGTCGCATCTTGTGTCAAAGTCTGATCAATATGAAGAGCGATTGGTTTTCCTCTTTCTAATTTTCCCTCGATAAGATGTTTTTTTATGATTTTCTCAGTAATTGTTGGCATATTTCTCTTTCCTTTCTCACATATATGAAACAATTATATCAGAAATATGAAAATATTTCACTTTATTAATGTAAAATATGATATAATGTTGAAAAAGTTTATCATGGGAGGATGATGATATGGATAATGTACTTTTGCAGTTTTATGAGAAAGCAAAGACGTTTAATAAAATCACAAATGATTTATATCCAAAATATAATGTAAAAAAAGGATTGCGTAATGAAGATGGTACAGGTGTATTGATTGGTTTAACTAAAGTTGCTGATGTTGTTGGCTACACATTTGAAAATGGTAATAAGACAGATGCTCAGGGTAAGCTGTATTATCGAGGAATTGAATTACGTGAAATCATTCATGGCTGTGATAACTCTAGATGTAATGGGTATGAAGAAACCTGTTTTTTATTATTGTTTGGTTATTTACCGACTAAAGAAGAATTAAATCAGTTCTGCGCTTATATCAGAGAGCATTATGAGATTCCTAATGATTTTCTAGAAACCAAGTTCTTACATATGCCAGGAAAGAATCTAATGAATCGTCTTCAGCAAACGGTATTATCTTTATATGATTATGATGATTCACCTGATGATACATCGATTGAAAATACTCTTCGTCAAGGTCTGAATATATTAGCCAAACTGCCATCCATCATCTGTTATGCATATCAAAGCAAGATGCATCGTTATTATGGTAAAAGTCTTGTTATTCACCCAGCACAGAAGAATTTATCAATTGCGCAGAATATATTGTATATGATTAGAAAAGATCATCATTTCACAGAATTAGAAGCAAAGCTATTAGATATGATGCTGATTGTACATGCAGATCATGGGGGTGGAAACAATTCTACCTTTACGAATGTAGTCATCTCATCAACCGGTACTGATTTCTATTCTTCTATGGTCGGCGCAATAGGAAGCATGAAAGGGCCAAGACATGGCGGTGCTAATCTGAAAGTTAATGATATGATGAAAGCTGTGATTAAAGAAATAGGATATAGTGAAGATGAAGAAGAAATCAAAGCTTTGATTTATAGGATTTTACGTAAGGAATTTTATGATCAAAGCGGTTTGATCTATGGTATGGGACATGCTATTTATACCCTTAGTGATCCACGTAGTGAGGTATTACAGGAATATATTGAAAAGCTGGCAGAAAGTAAAAATAGAGGGAAAGAATATGCTTTCTACAAACGTTTTGAAAAATGTGCAGAAGAAATTATGTGGAAGGAAAAAGGAATTCATATATCAAGTAATGTCGATTTTTATAGCGGGTTTGTATACAATATGATGCAGATTCCTGAAGATGTATTTACCCCTTTATTTGTAATGGCTAGAACGATTGGCTGGCTAGCCCACAACATTGAAAATAAAGCATATGATGGAAGAATCATGCGCCCAGCAACAAAATATGTAGGGAAAATAAGAGAGTATGAAAAAATGGAGGATCGATAAAATGAAAACAATTACAGTATTTAAAGGTGATGGCATAGGACCGGAAATTGTAGATGTAGTATTAAAAATTTTAGAAGCATCTAAAGCTCCGCTTAATTATGAATGTTTTGAAGTAGGAGAAAAAGAGTATGAACGAAATGGAAAATTAATTCCGGATGAAGCCTTTGCTTCGTTTGAAAAGAATAAAATATTACTAAAAGCACCAATTACAACACCGATTGGGAAAGGATTTCGTTCTTTAAATGTAACATTACGAAATAAGTATGATTTATATGCCAATATTCGTCCAGCAAAATCAAATACAGCAGTACCTACTCCTTTTAAGAATGTTGATATTGTGACATTTCGTGAAAATACAGAAGATTTGTATGTAGGAATAGAAAAACAGATTGACGAGGATACAGTACATGCGACTAAAATTATTACACGTAAAGCAAGCACACGTATTATCAAAGATGCTTTTGACTATGCGATAAAAAACGGAAGAAAGAAAGTTACTTGTGTGCATAAAGCAAACATCTTAAAACAAAGTGATGGAATGTTTTTATCAATTTTTAGAGAAATTGCCAAACAGTATCCAGATATTGAAGTTGACGATAAGATTGTGGATAATGTCTGTATGCAGCTGGTTATGCATCCAGAAACCTTTGATGTTATGGTAATGCCTAATCTATATGGAGATATTATTAGTGACTTAACAAGCGGGTTAATCGGTGGACTTGGATTATTGCCTAGCTGTAACTTAGGTAATGAGTATGCGATGTTTGAAGCGGTTCATGGTTCTGCGCCGGATATTGCAGGAAAACATATTGCCAATCCTACAGCACTATTATGGTCAGCCTGTATGATGTTAGAATATTTACAATTAAATGAGTATGCTTTAAAAATTCGTAAAGCAGTAGATAAAGTATTGATGGAGAAAAAGGCGTTAACTCCAGATCTTCATGGAAATGCCACAACTGAAGAATATCGAGATGCGATTATTGCATATTTGAATTGAGAAAGAAGACAGAAATATGAAAGGTCATGTTTCTGTTTTTCTATGAAAAGTTTATGATTCAGCTATATGGAAAGATATTTTTAGGTTTATTTAAAGTATTTGCATTATAATGAGTATAAAGAATAGCATTGGAGGGATATATATGCGATTGTTACTGGCAGAAGATGAAAAGGCTCTTTCAAAAGCATTGACTGCGATTTTGGAGCGAAATCATTATAGTGTGGATGCTGTTTATGATGGGGAAGAGGCATTGGCATATTTACAAAGCGATACTTATGATGCGGTTATATTAGATATAATGATGCCTAAAAAAGATGGAATTGAAGTTTTAAAGGAATTGCGTAAAGCTCAAAATAATATTCCGGTATTGCTGCTGACGGCTAAAGCAGAAATTGATGATAAGGTATTAGGATTAGATGCAGGGGCCAATGATTATCTGACCAAACCATTTCATACTCGGGAACTATTAGCTAGAATACGTGCGATGACGCGTGTCAATACTTCACAGATGAATTCTCTTATGCAGATGGGCAATATCACATTGAATCAGGCGACTTTGGAATTATCTTCAAATTATGGAAGTGTACGTCTTGCAAATAAGGAGTTTCAGATGATGGAAATGCTGATGAGCAATCCACATAACTTAATACCAACAGAACGTTTTATGGAAAAAATATGGGGTTATGATAGTGAAGCAGAACTTAATGTTGTATGGGTTTATATATCTTATCTACGTAAAAAATTACTAGCTTTACATGCAAATATACAAATTAAGGCTACTAGAAATGCTGGATATTCTTTGGAGGAAATCCAATGATAAAGAAATTACGTTTTAAACTGATTAAAGTATCCATGCTTTCTTTATTTATCGTATTTACAGTTATCATGGGCCTAATTGGCATTTTGAATTATCATGATGTTGTATCTGATGCGGATCGTATTTTGGAGATATTAGCTGATAATGAAGGTCTTTTTCCAAAACAGAAAGATTATGATTTGCCTCCACATATGAAAAATGAATTGTCTCCGGAATTACCATATGAGTCTCGTTATTTTTCAGTTTTATTAAATGAAGATGGTGATATCGTTTTTGTGGATACAGGTAAGATTGCGGCAGTTGATACAGAAACAGCAATGGAGTATGCTAGTGATGTATGGGAAAGTGGAAAGACACATGGTTTTGTGAATGATTATCGCTATATAGTAGATGCCTCACAGAAAGAAACACGTATTATCTTTCTAGATTGCGGTCGTAGTTTATCTACTTTTCGAAGTTTTGTTTATACTACAATTGGTGTATTTATTATAGGTATGCTGGCAGTTCTTTTTCTGATTATCTTGTTGTCTGGATATATCACAAAGCCAATATCGGAAAGTTATGAGAAGCAGAAACGTTTTATTACAGATGCCGGACACGAACTAAAAACACCATTGACGATCATTGATGCAGATACAGAAATACTGACAATGGATTTTGGAGAAAATGAATGGATTTCTGATATTCAAGCACAAACCAAACGTCTAGCAGGGCTAACTAATGATTTAATATTATTATCACGATTAGAAGAGGATCAAATACGGTTTCAAAAAATGGATTTACCTTTTTCTGATATCGTAGAAGAAGCAGCCCATTCCTTTCAGTCGCGTGCAATTGTTGAAAAGAAGCAATTTTCTATTCATATTGAACCATTGATAACGGTATATGGTGATGAGAAAATATTAAGACAATTAGTAGGAATCTTATTAGATAATGCATTGAAATATACAAATGAAAATGGAACAATTTCCATATCTCTAAAGAAAAATACGAAACATGTATATTTATCTGTTTATAATACAACAGATAAAATTGATCCGAAGAAATTAAGCCATTTGTTTGATCGGTTTTATCGAATGGATGCTTCTAGAAATTCACAGACAGGCGGACATGGCTTAGGATTATCAATTGCTTCAGCTGTTGTTAAGGCACATAAAGGAAAAATCAGTGCAGAATCAGCAGATGGACAATCTCTTACAATTCAAGTAGATTTACCTATAAAAAACTAATAGAAGAATATTAAAAAGCGATTTTCTTTATTAAAAAAGAGAAGTCGCTTTTTTAATATTCTTATACAAATAATTTTCTTTTATAGTCTAAGAAAATTTTAAGTATACTTAAGGTTTCTCTTAAAGTAAGGCTAAGGTAAGGTATCTATAATATGAGTATCAAAGATAAACAAGCATAATAAATGCTTCAAAAAAGACAAGGAGTGATACTATGTTACAAAATAAAGTACATAAAGTTTTAAAATCTGGTATGAGTTTAATGTTGAGTGGAGTACTATTTGGAACAGTGACAGGAGCAGCATTTTATGGAGTAAATACTGTACTTACTGGAACAGATACAAACATACAGAGCAGTGTTTCATCATCGAATATATCTTATACGAAAACGTCATCTCAGACACAGGATGTTTCCACAATTGCCAAAAATAATCTTTCATCCATAGTCGCAATAACGAATATCTCTGTATCAGAAGTTCAGGATTATTTTGGTCGTTATCAGCGTGGTGGATATTCTCATTTAGAAGAAACAACAAGCTGTGGTTCTGGAATCATCTATCAATCATTAGATTCTGAATTATACATAGTGACAAATTATCATGTTGTGGAAGGTGCTTCTACATTATCCGTAACATTTGTTAATGATGAAACTTATGAAGCAACTTTTTGCGGATATGATGAGACATATGATTTAGCAGTAATTAAAGTTTCTACCTCAGATTTATCAGAGGATGCGAAATCTTCTATTACGATCGCAACGATTGGAAGTTCCGATGAGTTGGCTGTAGGTGAACAGGTTGTGGCGATTGGTAATGCTTTAGGCTATGGCCAATCTGTTACTACTGGTATTGTTAGTGCGTTAAATCGAAGTGTAGAAGATGAAAATAGTCAGTCTTTGGAATACATTCAAACAGATGCCGCAATCAATCCAGGAAATAGCGGAGGAGCTTTATTAAATATGAATGGGGAAGTAATTGGAATCAATACCGCAAAAATTTCTACTACTGGAGTAGAGGGTATGGGATATGCCATTCCAATTTCTGATGTGACAGATATTATCCAATCACTGATTAGCAGATAGGAGATCGTTATTATGAAGTATCAGACAACGTTTAAACGATTTGAAATGAAGTATCTTTTGACTAAAGAAGAAAAAGAAGAAGTATTATCAGTATTAAAAACAAAGATGAAACTGGATAAGTATGGTCGAACTACTATACGTAACATTTACTTTGATACAGATACTTATCGGTTAATTCGTCGTTCAATTGAAAAACCTGTCTATAAGGAAAAGCTTAGACTACGCAGTTATCAAAGTGTAAAACCAGAGGATGAGGTATTTATAGAGTTGAAGAAGAAATATAAATCTGTTGTATATAAACGAAGGCTTTCTCTTTCTGAAAGACAGACAATGGAAGCATTTCTAAAAAATACACCACTGCCAGTGGAATCACAGATTGCGAAGGAAATTGAATATTTTAGAGAGTTTTATCAAGATTTGAAGCCAAAAGTATTTCTTTCTTATGAAAGAGAGGCTTATTATGCATTAGATGGAAGTGATTTTCGCGTTACTTTTGATGAAAATATGCTATATCGTAATCATCATTTATCACTTGGTGCCGAAGTTTTCGGCACTCCTTTATTGAATGAACAAATGACATTAATGGAAATAAAAACATCAGGAGGAATTCCTCTTTGGATGAGTCATGTTTTAACAAAACACCAAATCTATAAAACATCATTTTCAAAATATGGATTTGCTTATCAGAATATGTATAAGGAAAAGGGAGGAATTCTTTATGTCTGAAAATATATTTAAAGGTCTTTTTGACAGCGATACAGTAAGTGTGATTGCGGTATCTGATTTTCTATTATGTATAGCGGCGGCTATCATTATTGGATTATTATTAACAGCTGTATATATGTATAAATCACGTTATACAAAAAGTTTTGTGACAACTTTAGCATTGCTTCCAGCTGTTGTTAGTGTTGTGATCATGATGGTCAATGGAAATGTAGGAACCGGTGTTGCGGTTGCGGGAACGTTTAGTTTGGTTCGCTTTCGATCTGTACCAGGTACTGCTAAAGAAATCAGTGCTTTATTTCTGGCGATGGGAACAGGTTTAGTTGTTGGGATGGGCTATATTGCCTATGCATTTCTTTTTGCCATTGTATTAGGACTAGCAACTCTAGTTTATAATCAATTGGATTTTGGTTTGTCTAAAAAAGGACAGCTTTATAAAACTTTGCATATTACAATTCCTGAGGATTTAAACTATAGTGATGTCTTTGATGAAGTTTTCTTAGATTATACTTCATCTTATGAACTTGTACAGGTTAAAACAACGAATATGGGAAGTCTGTTTCGTTTAACGTATAATCTGACACTTACACAAAAAGGAATTGAAAAAGAATTTATTGATAAATTAAGATGCCGTAATGGTAATTTAGAGATTATTGTGAATAAACAAGAAACCAATCTAGGTGAACTATAGAACGAGGAGAATATAAATGAGAAAAAGAATAGGCTGGCTCTTATTGGCAGGAATGCTGGTGTTTACAGGCTGTAGCTCAAATAGTGAAAAAACTGTAAAAGATACGACGCAAAACGTAAATAGTGAGATGTTTACAGATCGGGATATGGAAGTAGGCTATGATGAAGCAACTAGTATCAAAATTCAGTTAGACGATAATAATATCACTAGCTCTTCTGATAGTGTAAGTATTAGTGGTAATACGGTTACGATAAAAGAAGAAGGAACCTATATACTAAACGGTTCTTTAAGCGATGGTATGGTTATGGTAGATGCAAGTGATACAGCTAAAATACAAATTGTATTAAATGGAGTCGATATTACAAGTAAAACATCAGCAGCACTATATGTTAAAGAAGCAGATAAAGTATTTGTGACTACAGCTAAGGATAGTAAAAATTCATTAAGGAATGGTGGGACTTACATTGCAATTGATGATAATAATATTGATGCGGTTATCTTTTCAAAATCAGATCTGACATTGAATGGAACAGGAAGTCTTACGATTGATGCGGATGCAGGACATGGAATTGTTTCTAAAGATGATTTGGTTCTAACAAGCGGAACATATGAAATTAATGCGGCAAGTCATGGATTGTCAGGAAAAGATAGTGTTCGTATCGCCAATGGAACGTATACGATCACATCAGTTAAAGATGGAATCCATGCGGAAAATGCAGATGATGAAAGTTTAGGATTTGTCTATATTGCGGATGGAAAGTTTACAATTACTGCAGATGGTGATGGTATCAGTGCAGAGAATTATGTTCTAATGGAAGATGGAGAATATACGATTGAAGCTGGAGGAGGAAGTGAAAATTCAAAGATTCAACATGTGGACTCATTCGGACCAGGAGCATGGGAAACTACAGAAGCAAGCAGTGATACCACAAGTATGAAAGCTATTAAAGCGACATCAGATGTAACCATTAACAATGGAACATATACAATTGATGCCGCAGATGATGGTATTCGTTCTAATCAGAATGTGACCATAGCTGGTGGTATATATCAGATAAAAACAGCAGATGATGGTATGCATGCGGATGAAACATTAACGATATCTGATGGAAATATTGATATAACTGAAAGTTATGAAGGTTTGGAAGGCCTAAATATCAAAGTCAGTGGAGGTACAATAACACTTGTTTCAAGTGATGATGGAATCAATGCGGCAGGTGGTAATGATAATAGTGGTTTTAGAGGTTTTCAGAGTGAAACATCATCTGTTTCCAGTGGTTCAATTTCTATTACTGGCGGAACATTGAAATTAGTAATAGAAGGAGATGGTATTGATTCTAATGGTGACATAACAATCAGTGGCGGAGAAATCAATGTGAATGGACCAGCAAATGGAGGTAATGCTTCACTAGATTATGATGGTGAAGCTAAGATTACAGGTGGAATATTTGTAGCGGCAGGGGCATCAGAAATGGCATTAAACTTTAGTACATCTTCAACACAGGGGGCTATGCTTTCCACAGTAAGCAATCAAACGGCAGGTACTGCGATAACGTTAAAAGATGCTTCAGGTAATACATTAGTTAGCTGGGAAGCAGAGTCTGATTTCTCATCTGTATTGATTAGTATACCTGAACTTGAAGAAGGCTCTACCTATACATTAGAAACAGGTTCATCGTCTACTGAAATTACGATGTCTTCTCTTATTTATGGATCAGGAGGCATGCAGACACCAGGGAATATGCAATCTCCAGGAGGAATGGAGCCTGGAAATCATCAAGGTATGGGTATAAATAGAATGCCTTAATACAATCAAAGTGGTTAGTACGTTTATACAGAACACCACTTTTTTTCGTATAACTTTATGTATTTATTCAGAAGAGCTTGTAATATATTATCTATGAGATACAATGAAAATAATGATAGAAATATTTAAGGAGGATAGGTTATGGATTTGATTGATATTCGCAATCTTACAAAAGATTATGGAAATCATAAAGGTATATTTGATGTTTCATTTTCAATCAAAAAAGGAGAAATCGTTGGCTTTATTGGGTCTAATGGAGCAGGGAAAACAACGACGATTCGCCATTTGATGGGATTTATTCATCCCCAGCAAGGGACTGCACGTATCATGAATATGGATTGTTTTAAGCAGGCGGATAAGATTCAAAAGCAAATAGGTTATTTGCCAGGTGAAATCGCATTTATGGATCAGATGAATGGATATGAATTCATTAGGTTTATGGCAAAAATGAAAAATATCAAAGATATGCACTATGCAGAGGAATTGATTTCTTATCTTGAATTAGATCCATCTGTGAAAATTAAAAAGATGTCTAAAGGTATGAAACAGAAAATTGGTTTGATCATAGCTTTTATGCAGAATGCGCCAATTCTTATTTTAGATGAGCCGACAAGTGGTTTGGATCCTTTAATGCAAAATAAATTTGTAGATTTAATTAGAAAAGAAAAAGAAGCAGGTAAAACAATATTAATGTCATCTCATATTTTTGAGGAAATTGAACATACCTGTGATCGTGTTATAGTGATAAAAGATGGAATGATTATCGCAGATGAGAATATGAATAAAATAAAGACAGAACGTAATAAACATTATGAAATCACATTTCGTAATCAAAAAGATGCGATTCTTTTTCAAAACAAATATTCAGATAGTACAAGAAATGAAAATACTATTAAGTATATTAGTAAAGGTGATGTGAATGGCTTGATACAGGAATTAAGTAAATATGATATTGTGGATATTAATGCTCGTTATCAAACATTAGAAGAAGTATTCATGCGCTATTATGGGGGTGAAGAAAAATGAGTTTGCCATTACTTAAGATAGAAATTAAATCCAACTATAAAATACTAATTCTATTTATTGGCTTGATTACCTTATATTCCAGCATTATAACCGCAATGTATGATCCGGAACTAGGGGCTGGTATGAATGCTCTTGCGGAAAGCATGCCTGATTTATTTGCGGCCTTTGGTATGCAGAATCCTGGTACAACTATGCTTGATTTTCTGATTAATTATTTATATGGTTTTATCCTTATCGTAATACCTTTCATTTTTTCAATGATTATGTGTTATAAGCTGGTGGCTAAATATGTAGATAAAGGATCTATGGCTTATCTTTTAAATACAAATTATAGTCGAAGTAAGATTATCTTTACACAGACTATGGTATTGGTTATAGGTATAACGATATTAATCGTTTATGCAGTTGTATTGATATTAGTTTGTAGTCATATCATGTTTGAAGGGGAACTGGATATCAAGAAGTTTCTGGTTTTAAATTTAGGTTTATGGGTTTTACAGATATTTTTGGCGAGCTTTTGTTTTCTATTTGCATGTTTATTTAATGAGATTCGCTATTCAATTGGAATTGGAGCAGGTTTGGGCTTATTGTTTGTGTTAATACAGATGTTATCACAAGTAAATGAAGATATAGAGTTTTTAAAGTATGCAACACCACTTACTTTATTTCAGCCAGAAAGTATCATACAATATGAAACCATGGCTTTTATCTGTATTGGTATACTTGCGGTTTTATCCATTGTTTGTTTCTTATTGGTACATTTAGGGTTTGTGAAAAGAGATCTTCCTTTATAATATAATATGATCGGAATTAGAAGTTTTTTTAAAAAATTAGCACTCTAGGGTTGAAATTGCTAAAATTCTGTACTATACTATTAGCAGACTTAAATAAAGAGTGCTAACAGGAGGGATACAATATGGCGAAAAAACAGTTCAAAGCAGAATCTAAACGTCTATTAGATCTAATGATCAACTCTATTTATACACATAAGGAAATCTTTTTAAGAGAATTGATTTCAAATGCAAGTGATGCGATTGATAAACTATATTATCAGGCATTAACAGATAATCTTAGTGATGTAGATACATCAGGATTTAAGATTTATCTAGAAGCAGATAAAGAAAATCGTACACTAACAATTCGTGATAACGGATTAGGTATGAATAAAGCAGAGCTGGAAGAAAATTTAGGTACAATTGCGAAGAGTGGTTCTTTGGCATTTAAACAGAAAATTGAAGAAGCACAGAAAGATCAGGATGTAGATATCATTGGACAGTTCGGTGTTGGTTTCTATTCTGCATTCATGGTCGCAAGTCGTGTAGATGTAACAACGAAAAAGTATGGCGAAGATACTGCTTATTTATGGAGCAGCGATGGACAGGATGGCTATACTATTGATGAGTGTGAAAAAGAAAGCCATGGTACAGAAATTGTACTTTATCTAAAAGATAACACGGATGATGAAAACTATGATGAATATTTACAGCAGTATGAACTTGAACGTTTAGTTAAGAAATATTCTGACTACATTCGTTATCCAATTGAAATGTGGGTAGAATCTAGTAAACGTGTTGATAGCGATGAAGAAACTGAAGATGGTAAACCTGCAGAACCTAAATATGAAACAGTTAAAGAATTAAAGACATTGAATTCAATGGTTCCATTATGGAAACGTAATAAATCAGAAATCACAAAAGAAGAATATGATGAGTTCTATAAGAATAAATTCAATGATTTCACTTCTCCACAGAAAGTAATTCATACAAGTGTTGAAGGTGCTGTATCTTTCACAACTTTAATGTTCATTCCAGGCAAAGCACCATTTAATTACTATTCTCAGGATTATAAGAAAGGCTTACAGCTGTATAGTCGTGGAGTATTTATCATGGATAATGCGGAAGAATTGATTCCAGAACATTTCCGTTTTGTGAAAGGGTTAGTTGATTCTCAGGATCTTTCTTTGAATATTTCAAGAGAAATGCTGCAGCATGATCGTCAGTTAAAGGTTATTGCGAACCGTATTGAAAAGAAAATTAAATCAGAGTTATTATTAATGCTTCGCAACGAACGTGAAGAATATGAAAAATTCTGGAATAACTTTGGTTTACAGATTAAATTTGGTATTTATAATGACTTTGGCGCTAATAAAGAAATGTTACAGGACTTACTTCTATTCTATTCCAGCAAAGAACAGAAATTGGTTACACTTGATGAATATGTAAGCCGTATGGAAGAAGGACAAGAACATATTTACTTCATGAGTGGAGATAAGATTGAATTAATTGATAATCTTCCTCAAGTGAAAAAAGTAAAAGATAAAGGCTATGAAATCTTGTATCTAACGGATAATGTCGATGAATTTGCATTACAAGTATTGATGAATTACAAAGAAAAAACATTCAAAAATATCTCTCAGGGAGATTTGGATTTAGATAGTGAAGATGAAAAGAAAGAATTAGAGAAAAAGACAGAAGAAAATAAAGATTTATTAGGCGGATTAAAAGAAGCATTAGGTGACAAAGTAAAAGAAGTTAAGATTTCTTCTCGTCTAGTAGATGATCCTGTTTGTCTAAGCAGTGATGAAGGTATGTCTTTTGAGATGGAAAAGGTATTAAGTGCTATGCCAGAAGGAAATCCTTATGGTATGAAAGCAACTCGTATCTTAGAAATCAACCCAAATCATGAAATCTTTACTGCTCTTCAAAAAGTTTATGAACAGGGTAAAGATGCTGTCAAAGATTATGCTGAATTGTTGTATGATCAGGCCTTATTGATTGAAGGATTCCCTATTGAAAATCCAACAGAATTCTCTAAGAAAATCTGTGAATTCATGGTTCGTGCAAGCAAATAATTATGTACAATTAAAGCTATATCAGAATAAAATAAAAGAAAGAAGCTAGAAAAATTTAAAGATCATTCTCTAGCTTCTTTTTCTTATAATGTAATTATGACATAAAGAAACACAATGGAACCAAAAGGATGTCTAAATCGATATTAAGCAAATATAATAGGGAAAGATATTGGAAGGAACTGATAATTATTTGACATAGTATCGTTACAACGATATAATATGAATATAAAATAGCAATCATATATAGAAAAGGAGCAGGAAAATGAAAGATAAAATAATTGTATATCATGGTTCCCCGCATATTGTTGAGCGCCCAGTCTTTGGAGCGGGAAATCCTTATAATGACTATGGGTTAGGGTTCTACTGTACTGAAAGCATTGATTTAGCGAAGGAATGGGCATGTTCTTTAGATACTGACGGATATGCGAACCAGTATATTCTTGATATGAATGGACTTTCTGTTCTTTCACTTACAGAAGGAAATTACAACATATTGAACTGGTTATGTATTCTTCTTGAAAATCGACAGTTTAAAGTTATGGGAGATATTGCAAAGCAGGGGAAAGAGTATATTTTTGAGCATTTTTCCGTTGACTATAAGAAGTATGATATCATTAAAGGTTATCGGGCTGATGATTCATATTTTTCATTTGCGAATGCATTCTTAAATAATACCATTTCTTTATCTCAACTTGAGAAAGCAATGGTTTTGGGAAAATTGGGAGAACAGATAGTTATAAAATCAGAAAAAGCATTCCATGCCCTTGAATTTATTGATGCTTCTATTGCGCCAAGAGATATCTACCTTCCTAAAAAGATATATCGTGATACTTCTGCAAGAGAAGAATTCAAGAAAGAGAAGAGCAAAGGAACCATTTTAGAAGAAAAATACATAATTGATATCATAAGAGAAGGGTGGGATAATGACAATGAGCGCTTACAACGAATTGTACTTAAATGATGCCATGCAGAATCTTGGAGACATGATTCAATATGCAGTGTGTGAACTGAAATTTAACCCTGATATTTTCTTTGAATGGTTCATTGCTTCTGGGGTTGCTTCACAATTCGAGAAGGGAAACCCTAAATATATAGCTGGTATGTCTGGATATGAACTGGCAGAAGAAGTATTGAAGACTACAAATGTAAACTACGAAAGAAAGGAGCCTAAGTATTCCATCGACCTTAGCAAAGAATACTGGGCAGGGTGGGTTCTAGCATATTATCAATGGGAAACGAATCAACGGTTCGAGGATATTGTATATAATGGATTGACTCTTTCTACCGTCATTTCTATGTATATTCTGCATGAAGCAGATATTAACAAATTTGTGGAATCAGCGAATGAAATCATATCGAGAAACAAAATGAACAGAAAGACAAAACTTCAGCAAATACGGAAAGCAAGAGGTTTCTCTCAAAGAGAACTTAGTGAAGTATCCGGAGTGACCTTACGAATGATTCAACTATATGAGCAACGTCAAAATGATATAAGCAAAGCACAGGTCAATATCGTTATAAGACTGGCAAAAGCTCTAGGATGTAAAGTTGAAGACTTGATTGACTGATTTTTTCTATATCTTTAAATGATTGCCCTATTAGCCTTTAATTTGAACGTTATTAAAGCTAATTCAATTAATTTAGAACCAAAATTATTTCAGGAATTATATATTGATGATGTTATAATTAAAATATAACAGTTAGGAAGTGTAAAAATGAAAAGGGCAGGAAAAATCATTAAATATTTCTTATTCGGCATGCTAGGAATCATTGCGACAATCATATGTTTCTATTTTGAGAGTGAAAATGATATGAAACGTTATCGTTCAACTGTTGGCTGTGCCTTTATCACAATCCTATTCTTTGCGTCAGGTGTTCTTTCTTTTTCAAAGAAAAATGACCGAAAGGGAATTATGGAAATAGAGGATATATTTAAAATGAAGACAGGTGGAGTAGTTGTGGTTGGGTTTGTACATGGCTGTTTCATGGTAAAAGATCATGTAGAAGTGCATCAGAATTCTCATATAATAAAGAGTAAAATACATGCGATGGAGATCCAGGGAAAGAAAGCACAAGGGGCAAAAGACTGTTATGCGGCGTTGTATTTGAAAGATGTAGATCCTAACAAGATCCATATACATGATACGGTAAGTTTCAAAGGATAGTGATTTGTATGTCAGTGTTTTATATTTCAAAATTAGATAAGCAAGTAAAGGAAAATCTGTTACATCATGCTTATAATAATCAGCAGGTGGAAATGTTTATTCGTAAGACAAAAGCAGAATTTCATAAGAAACAGAAAGGAATGATTCTAGCTATTTTAACTAGTGTAATCATTAGTGTTTTCTTATTGATTGTGACTTATATGAATACCGGATTTACAAATGCTTTTATTGTGGCTTGTATAATGGTTACTCTGCTATTATTTGGATGTTTACTTGTAACTTATATTATGAGTATTGGGTATAAAAAATTTCAGGTACGTCAAATATTAAAGAAAACTTATCCTGAATATTTAGATTTATGGTCGCTGTTATAAATGATTTAGATATCTTAAGATAATATGACTATACATAATTCCGAATTTATATTATACTATCCCTATCGTTTTTGGAGGATAAACTATGCAGGATAATAGACGTTACGGATTATGGATGGCAATCGCAATGGTAATCGGCATTGTGATTGGGTCAGGAATCTTTTTTAAAGCAGATGATATTTTAGTATTAACAAATGGAAATGTAGCGATTGGTTGCATAGTGTTGATCATTGGGGCAATTGGAATAATTTTTGGTGGAATTACGATTGCGGAATGGGCAAAAATCACAGATGATGTCGGTGGCTTAATCAGCTATGGGGAAAAAGCATATAATAAAACATTTGCTTATCTTATAGGATGGTTTCAGATGGTGGTGTATTTTCCGGCATTAATTGCGGTAATCTGCTGGGTTGCGGCAAATTATACGATTCAGTTATTTCCAGTGCTGGATGGATATGTATGGATCGTGGCGATTATATATATGTTTTGTTTATATCTGATCAATACCTTTTCTCCACGTATTGCGGGATACTTACAGACATCCGCAATGGTAGTGAAAATGATACCATTATGTGTGATAGGAATTATTGGTGTAATCTTTGGAGAAAATAATATACAATTCGATTCGATTACAGGAGCAGGGATCATTGCTGGAAACAGTGCAATTGTTGCGGCAGCATTTTCTTATGATGGCTGGTCAGTAGCACCAAGTATCTGTCATGAGATAAAAAATGCTAAGCGAAACCTGCCTCTTGCGCTGGTTATAGCACCAATGATCATTCTGATTCTTTATTTATTATACTTTTTAGGAATCACGTTTTTATTGGGATCAGAACAAATTATGGAATTAAAGGATGGGGCATTTGAAATGGCTGCAAACACGTTATTTGGACCATTAGGTGCTAAGATATTGTTAATTGCGGTAGTTATTTCTGTTATTGGAACACTGAATGGGCTTATTTTAGGAAGTTGTCGAACTCCTTATTCTTTGGCTATTCGAAAAGAAATACCATTTTATGATAAGATTGGGCGTTTACATGAGCAATTTCAAGTGTCGATTTCATCTCATCTTATTAGTCTAGGATTTTCATTGTTTTGGCTATATGTACATTATTTATCTATTCATGTCTCATGGATGCAAAAACTGCAGTTAGATGTATCTGGACTACCAATTGTCCTTATGTACATATTTTACTTTCTGTTATATATAGGAGTAATCTTATATGCAAGAAAAGGCGGTGTAAAGAGTAAGTTCTTTGGTTATGTTTGCCCTGTTTTAGCAAGTCTTGGAGCTTTTGTAGTGATCTATGGCGGCTTAACTTCTGCAAATGGGAAAATGTATCTGATGGTTTCTTTCTTGACATTAGCTAGCGGTTATTTAGTGTTATACAAAATGAGAAAAGTGAAATAACAGAAGTATCTTTATCAATCTATGATATAATACATTTGAAATTTATAGGGAGGGTCATGATATGCGAAAAAGAAGTATTTTAAGTATTATTGTATTATCAATTATTACATGTGGTATTTACTATTTGTTTGTATGGGTTTCAATTTTTAGTGATATTAACTATGCAAGCAGAGATAATGATTCCGCAATTACAGATTTACTTTTATCTATTGTGACATGTGGTCTATGGGGCTTATACTGTTTTTGGAGATATTCAAAAAAGCTGGCAGACTTAGGAGCTGAAGATAATAGTCTTATCAATGTATTATTGGCAGTGTTTGGTTTACCATTGATTTCACTATGTATTATGCAAAGCAGTATCAATAATTTAGTTGATCATGGATACTAAAAAGCGAATAGATTGGAAACAGGCACTACAGATAGGTTGTATCCTATTTCTAGTGCTTTTTGTCTTTGGGAATCATTGCCCGATTGAACATGTGATTGGTATACCATGCCCTGGCTGTAATATGTTTTCAGCTTTATACTGGTTATTTCATGGAGATTTTAAGTCCGCTTATTTTTTTCACCCAGGAGTATTTTTGCTTGTTCCTTATATCTTATTTATGGGAGCTGGCTATTGGAGAAAAGGAAGTCAAGTATTCTCTTTAAGAATATATAAATGCGTTACTATTTTATTTTTTGGTTGTCTCATACTCATCTACATATGGCGTATGATTACGATATTTCCAGACTATCCGATGCAGTTTAATTCGAGATCTTTCTTATATCAGATCATACAAAAAATGCTTTATTAAAGAATCATGAAAATAGTTTATTATGATGAAAAATCATTCAAAATATTTTCACTTGTGAAATAAAGTTATAAACAAACAATGATGAAAGACACATTAAGTCGATGTTTATCGGCTTTTTTTAATTTCTTTGATTTTTATAAAAATGTATTTGTGAAAAAAATGACAACGTTTACAGTAATTTAAGTGAAATGAAGTTTATTTTCTTTAAAGTAAGGTAAAATATAGGAAAATTACATAAAATTTTTAATCAATATACCTCAATTTTATAGAAAATATGAATAATTAAGGTAAATTTTTATCATTTACACTGGACAGTTTCACTTGTGAAATATATAATAAGTGATGTAAATGAGGTGTTGAAGATGAATAAAAACATTGGAGAACTGATTAAACAAAAGCGTACGGAAAACAAAATGACGTTGAAAGATGTCAGTGAGGCAACGAATCTTTCTATCGGGTATCTTTCTCAGTTAGAGCGTGGGTTAACTTCCATAGCACATGATACGTTAAAGAAAGTTGCGAAGGCTTTGGATGTGGAAATGAATTATTTCATGGAACAGCCTAAGACAAAAGCAAAATCTGTATTACGCAGCTATGAAAGAGAAATTTTACGAATTGAAGGTAATTCTATTATTGAATATAGCTTGACTAATATGGCAGATCGAGCTGATATGTTACCTAAATTTGTAGAAATACTGCCACAGAAAGAAATGGAAGAATCATTAACTTATCCTCATGAGGGAGAAGAAATCGTATATGTTTTAGAAGGAATTCTAACATTACAGATTGAAGAAGAAACTTATGATTTATACCCTGGAGATTGTGCACATTATGCATCGAATCGTCCGCATAACTGGAGTAATCAGACAAATAAAACTGTTAAATTCATCACCATTAACACACCGAATCTATTTAAAGAAACAGGAGAGGGAAAATGAAAGAGCCAACCATAGTGAATATTCAAAAATATTCTGTACATGACGGAGATGGCATTCGTACAACGATTTTCTTTAAAGGCTGTTTGTTGAACTGCTGGTGGTGTCACAATCCAGAAAGCCAAAGCTATACACCAGAACTTATGTTTACACGTGAAAAATGTACAGGCTGCGGTTATTGTGTTAAGGCTTGCAGTCATGATGCAATTTGTGTAGAAAGCGATGGCATAGCACATACCGATCCTAACAAATGTGTTTTGTGTTCGGAATGTCTTGATTATTGTGTACAAAACAACCGAGAAATCGTTGGTAAGAAATACAGTATTAAAGAATTGATGAAGATCGTAAATAAAGATGCCCATTTCTATGAAGAAAGCGGCGGAGGTGTTACTTTATCTGGTGGGGAAGTCATGACTCAGGATATTGAATTTCTAGAAGAATTGTGTCGTCAGCTAAAAGCAAAAGATTACAATATCGCAATTGATACCTGCGGTTATGCGCCAAAGGAAAATTATGAGCGATTATTACCTTACGTTGATACGTTCTTATATGATATCAAAACTCTGGATGATGAAGTACATCAGAAATATATGGGGAAATCAAATGATGTCATTTTAAGTAATTTAGAGTATTTAGCACAGCAGAAAGCGAATATCAATATTCGAATTCCAGTTGTAGAACCAGTAAATAGCGATGAAAAGACAATGATGAATATTATTCATTATCTAAAAGAAAAAATTGGAATTGTAAAGGTCAATCTTCTGCCATACCACAATACTGGTAGCAGTAAATATGAGAAATTGGGACGTGAGTATCCGGCAAAAGATTTAAAAGTACCTAGCAAGGAACATATGGAAAATTTGAAATCTCTATTTGAGGAACATGGTTTTAAGGATGTTAAGATAGGAGGATAAACAATGGAACTTAGAGGGATGAACGACAGAATTAAAAAACTTAGACAACAAAGTGAAGAAACAGTACCACACATTTTTATGGAACGTGCAATGCTGATGACAGATGCTTACAAGAAATATGAAGGTGAAGTATCTATTCCAGAATTGCGTGCACTTTCTATGAAAGAAATCTTCTCTCGTAAAACAATTACAATTGAAGATGGAGAATTAATTGTTGGGGATAAAGGTGCAGGTCCTCAGTCTACACCAACTTTCCCTGAATTATGCTGCCACACTTTAGAAGACATGAAGGTTATGAATGATCGTGAACTTATCTGCTTCAAAGTTAGTGATGAAGATTTAAAACAGCAGGAAGAAACAATCATTCCATTCTGGGAAAAACGTTCTATTCGTCATAAAATTATTAACTCTATGTCTCAGGAATGGAGAGACTGCTATGAAGCAGGTATCTTCACTGAGTTCATGGAACAGCGTGGTCCAGGACATACAGTAGGTTCTGAAAAAATTTATGCGAAAGGTTTCTTAGATTATCAGAATGATATTAAAGAAGCATTAGCTAAAATTGATTATTTAAATGATCCAGAAGCAATTGAAAAACGTGATGAATTAAATGGTATGAGCATTATGTGCGATGCGATCATGATTCTTGGTGAACGTTATGCAAAATTAGCTAGAGAGATGGCTGAAAAAGAAACAGATCCAGTTCGTAAAGAAGAATTACTTCAGATTGCGGCTAACTGTGATGTTGTACCAGCTCATAAACCACAGACTTATTGGCAGGCTATTCAGATGTACTGGTTTGTACATTTAGGTGTTACAACTGAATTAAACCCTTGGGATGCTTATTCTCCAGGACGTTTAGATCAGCACTTAAATCCATTCTATGAAGCAGATATTGAAGCAGGTCGTTTGGATAAAACTAGAGCATTAGAACTATTGGAATGTCTATGGGTAAAATTCAATAACCAGCCAGCTCCACCAAAAGTAGGTATCACATTGAAAGAATCTTCTACTTATACAGACTTTGCGAACATCAATACTGGTGGTATTACTGCAGATGGAGAAGATGGTGTCAATGAAGTATCTTACTTAATCTTAGATTGTATGGATGAAATGAAATTATTACAGCCATCAAGTAATGTTCAGATTTCTAAGAAAACTCCTATGAAATTCTTAAAGAGAGCTTGTGAAATCAGCCGTAAAGGTTGGGGACAGCCAGCATTCTATAACACAGAAGCAATTATTCAGGAATTATTGAATGCAGGTAAATCTATTGAAGATGCTCGTCGTGGAGGAACTTCAGGATGTGTTGAAACTGGTGCATTCGGACGTGAAGCTTACATCCTTCAGGGATATTTCAACTTACCAAAAATCCTAGAAATCACATTACACAATGGATTTGATCCAGTAGGTGGAAAACAGCTAGGATTAAAACTAGGAAATGCGGAAGATTTCAAATCTTATGAAGAATTATTTGATGCATATAAGAAACAAATTGAATATTTTGCGGATATTAAAGTAAAAGGCAGCAACATGATTACTCGTATCTATGCAAAATATATGCCAGCTCCATTCTTATCAATTATTACAGATGATTGTATTTCTAGCGGTAAAGACTACAATGCTGGTGGTGCTCGTTACAATACAAACTATTTACAGGGTGTAGGTATCGGTACTATCACTGACTCTTTAGCAGCTATTAAATATAATGTATATGATAAAAAACGCTTTACTATGGCAGAATTGATGCGTGCAATGGAAGCTAACTTCGAAGGTGAAGAAAATGCATTAATCTATAACTTAGTTTCTCGTAAAACTCCTAAATATGGAAACGATGATGATTATGCAGATGACATCATGAAAGAAGTATTTACATTCTACAAAAACACTATTACAGGTCGTCCTAACATGCGTAATGGACAGTGGAGAATCAATATGCTTCCAACAACATGCCACGTATATTTCGGTGAAGTAATGATGGCATCTCCAAATGGACGTAAAGCTCATAAACCAGTAAGTGAAGGTATTTCACCAGAAAAAGCAGCCGATGTTCATGGACCAACTTCTGTAATCCGTTCAGCTAGTAAAATGGATCACTTGTCAACTGGTGGTACATTATTGAATCAGAAATTTACTCCTGCAGTAGTTGCTGGTGAAGATGGATTGACAAATATGGCTAATCTAATTCGTTCTTACTTCAACATGGATGGACATCATATTCAGTTCAACGTAATTGATCGTGAAACATTGATTAAAGCACAGCAGAATCCTGCAGAATATCGTGACTTAATCGTTCGTGTTGCTGGTTACTCTGATCATTTCCGTAACCTAAGCAAAGAATTACAGGATGAAATTATTAACCGTACAGAACAAAGTTTTGATTAATTCATATGATAGAGAGGAAAAGAAAATGAATAAAAATATAGGATTTATTGGAAGCGGAAATATGGGCGGTGCGATGATTGGGGGAATCATCAACGCCAGCCTTCTTCCTTCAGATAAAATTTATGTATCAGATATCAACGAAGCTAGTTTAGCTCGTATGAAAGAAAGCTATGGTGTGAATACTACAACAGATAATGCAGAATTAGCAAAAGTATGTGACATTATCGTACTATCTGTAAAACCATTCTTGTATCCGTTAGTAATTAGTCAGATCAAAGATGTAGTAAAAGAAGATGTAATTATTGTTGTAATTGCAGCAGGACAGTCTTCTCAGGCAGTTGCGGAATTATTTGGCAAAGAAATTAAAATCGTAAAAACTATGCCAAATACTCCTGCATTAGTAGGAGAAGGCATGGCAGCAATATCACCTGCTAAAAATGTTTCTAAAGAAGAAACAGAAGAAATCGTCGCAATCTTCAATAGCTTTGGTAAATGTGAAATCGTACCTGAGCATTTAATGGATGCTGTTACTGCAGTAAGCGGTTCTTCACCAGCTTATGTATATATGATGATTGAGGCAATGGCTGATGCAGCAGTAGTAGAAGGTATGCCTCGTCCACAAGCTTATAAATTTGCGGCACAATCTGTATTAGGTAGTGCAAAAATGGTATTAGAAACAGAAAAACATCCAGGAGAATTAAAAGATATGGTATGTTCTCCAGGGGGAACTACAATTGCGGCAGTCGCAAAATTAGAAGAAACAGGATTCCGTTCCAGCATTATGCAGGGAATGAAAGCATGTGCAGATAAATCTAGAGAAATGTCAAAATAGAAAATTATTGAATGATTAGAGAGATTATATAAATTTAAAGGAGTAGAAAAAATGGATATAACAACAATAATTATTGGGTTGCTGGTTATCTTACTAGTAGGCTACGCCTTATTCTTCGCTTATGATTTATACAAACATAAGGATGAATTCGAAGGGGATGTATCTTGGTGGAAAACAGGAGCTATTGGGGCTTTGGTAAACTTCTTTGACCCACTAGGTATTGGGGCATTTGCACCACAGACTGCATTATTAAAGTTCACAAAACAGACAAGAGATAAATTAATTCCAGGTACTATGAATGTCGCAAACTGTATTCCAGTACTTCTACAGGCATTAATTTTCACAACTGTTGTAAAGGTTGAACCACTTACTTTAGTAGTAATGTTAGTAGCTGCAATGTTAGGAGCAGTATTAGGTGCTGGTGTCGTATCTCGTATGTCAGAAAAGAAAATTCGTTTAGTAATGGGATTTGCACTTGCATGTACTGCTGCATTAATGTTAGCTAGTCTTCTAAATCTAATGCCTCTAGGTGGATCTGATATTGGTTTGAGTGGAGGAAAACTTGTATTTGCAGGTATCATTAACTTCATCTTAGGTGCGTTAATGACTGCTGGTGTTGGATTATATAATCCATGTATGGTACTTGTTTATATGTTAGGTATGTCTCCAGATGTTGCATTCCCTATCATGATGGGTTCATGTGCATTCTTAATGCCACCTGCATCTGTAAAATTTATTAAAGAAGGCGCATATAACCGTAAAGCAGCTTTATCCATGGCAATCTTTGGTTCTATCGCAACTTTAGTAGCATCCTTATTAATTAAATCACTTCCACTTGATGTATTAAAATGGATCGTTGTCTGTGTAACAGTTTATACTTCTATTGTAATGTTACGTGCAGGACTTGCAAAAGTTAAAGGCGAATCTGCAAAAAATAATCAGACAGTGGAAATTGTAGACTAAACATTAGGAGATCAGATAGTTTCTGGTCTCTTTTTATATTTATTCATTCCTAAAATATAGTATAATGTTAGAAAATAGGAGTGTTGTATATGATTAAACATTTAGTATTTGACATTGGGAATGTATTAGTAACATTTCAGCCTGAACGCTATTTTATAAACTATTTTTCTACAGAAGAAGAAACCAAAAAGATTTGCGGAAAAATTTTCTCTAATCCTTTATGGTTAGCATATGATCAAGGATTATACTCGATAGAGGATTTACATAAAGAATACTTGAAAATATATCCGGATATGAAACAGGAACTTGAATTAGTATTAAGTAATTGGGTAAAACTCTTAAATCCTATGGAAGAGTCTATTCAATTTTTAAAAGAAATGAAAGAAAAGGGTTATAAAATTTATCTTCTGTCTAATATTAGTGAGGATGCAGTATCTTACTTAATTAAAACTCAAACTTTTATGCAGCTTATTGATGGCAAAGTTTATTCTTATGAGGAAAAGATAAATAAACCTGATCCAAGAATTTATCAGATATTATTAAATCGGTATCGATTAAAACCAGAAGAAGTATTGTATTTTGATGATCTTTCTAGTAATATTGAACAGGCAAAACAATTAGGTATGCATGGTATTGTTTTTAAAGGAAGAGAAAGTATAGAATTAGCTAAATCTATACTTGAAAAAGGTGAATTATGTTAAAGAATAATCAAGTTGTAACAGGTGTAATTAAACAAATAGATGAAGCTCATAATGGAGTTTTACGTATAGGAAAAGATAATGTTTATGTACGTTATACGGATTTACATGAAGAAGTTAGAGTCAAAATCGTTAAACGTATAAATAGTGGTTATATTGGAGAAATCATGGAAATACTGAAACCATCTCCATATCGTATAAAACCACAATGTCCAATCTATGATCGATGTGGAAGCTGTCAGCTAATGCACTTAAATGCAGAAGGTCAGAAAAAATATAAAAATCGATCCATTCAGCAATTATGTCAGCAGGCAAAAGGATTGCATTTGAAAACTGATGATATAAAGACGATGGAGAAACCATGGCATTATCGAAATAAAATGATCATTGGATTTCAGAAAAATAAACAAAAACGTATCCAAGCAGGTTTTTATGAGGAATTCTCTCATCGTATTATTCCTTATAAGAAGTGTCTTTTGCACCCAGAAATTTGTGATCAAATTATTCAAAGCATTGTAGAGCTAATGGAGTCAATGCGAATAGAACCTTATGATGAAGATAAACGAAGAGGTCTAATTCGCCATGTGTTGATTCGTTATGGTGAGGCAACAAAACAGATTATGGTTGTACTTGTGATTAATCAACAGGTATTTCCTGCTAGAAAAAACTTTGTTCAGGAACTAAGAAAACGTCATCCTGAAATTACTACAATCGTACAAAATGTAAATACAAGAAAGACAAGTGTTGTGCTAGGTAATGATGAACGAGTATTATATGGTCCTGGCTATATTGAAGATGTTTTATGCGGTTTAACATTTAGGATTTCAGCTAAATCTTTTTATCAGATTAACCATGAGCAGACAGAAGTTCTATATAAAACAGCAGTGGATTTATTGAAACTTAAAGGAAACGAAGTTGTTTTAGATGCTTATTGTGGTATTGGGACAATTGGAATGTATGCTTCTAAGTTTGTTAAGCAGGTAATTGGTGTAGAACTAAACAAAGATGCAGTAGAAGATGCAAAGATAAATGCGAAAATAAACAAAATTTCCAATATTCGCTTCATCTGTGATGATGCTGGTCGTTACATGACAAAACTAGCGAAGGAGAAAAAACATTTAGATGTTGTGATTATGGATCCACCAAGAATTGGAAGCAGTGAAGAATTTATTCGTAGTCTGGTACGATTACAGCCTAAGCAAGTCTTGTACATATCATGTAATCCTGTAACACAAATAAGAGATTTACAGTTATTCCAGAAAATGGGATATCATGTAAAAGGAAATATATTACCTATAGACTTATTTCCAAACACATTCCACGTTGAATCAGTGTCGTTGATAGTAAAAAAATAAAAATAAAATGGAGAAATTATGTTCTTCTGAGGAAGAATTGTTGAAAATCGAATTTAAAGCTGTATAATAATAACAACTGATCCCATCACGCCTCTGGTTTTCAAGAGTAACCCGGTGGGACTTTTTCATTTATGGATGTTAATGTGCCAATATATAAAATAAATATTAACAATAAAACAGTATGATTTATCATATTTATAGCATTTTTTAATGTAATGATTAGCTGATTAGGCTTAAATATTTTCATTAAACTGATAAACTAATACAGGAAGAAATGGTTCGATGGATACATATTTAAATAATGGACCTATTATCTTTTTTGTTTCAGACATAAACCGTTTTTTATATTAATGCTATGACAATTACAGTTAAACGATAAAACATGAGATTGTGTTATTATGATAAATGACTTATGAAGAAGTGAATCCGTCATATACATCAGATGAATTGGCAGTAAAGATTGGTTAAACTAAAAGAACCATAGAGCGAGCATTATATCTTTGCAAAATAAGAAAGTAATAGAATGAGTAGTATCAAAACGAGATGGAAGATGGATTGTAATAAAATAATTGCATATAAAAAATAGCAGCACTCAATATTGAAAATTTCTATGAATGAAAAAAGCTGAAGCTAGGCTGTTAAAAATCATTGTTATTACTGGAATTGTTTAGGTGAAACAATACTTCTATAAATGGGCAAATAAGTGTATAATGAATCAATAAGAAGTATGTATTTCAATCTAATTATAATAAAAATAAAGGGAGGAGAAGATAATATGCGGGAGATTAAAAACATTAAAAAAGTAATTATAAAGATAGGATCATCGTCGCTATGTCATGCGAATGGATATATTGACCAACAGAAAATTTTATATTTTGTGATGCAGATTGCGCAATTGATTGAGCAGGGATTCGTAGTGGTAATCGTTTCATCCGGAGCAATTAGTGCTGGAATGGGTGCGATGAATGAAACAAAGAAACCTGAAAGTCTTCCTCAGAAACAGGCTTTAGCTGCTATCGGACAAGCGAAACTGATGCAGATTTACGAGGAAATTTTTCAGTTGTTTCACTTAAAATGTGCACAGGTCTTAGTCAATCATGGAGATTTTGATGATCGGCAACGGCTTTTAAATCTCTCTCATACGATGAATGCTTTGCTTGATTATGGAGTAATCCCTATCGTTAATGAAAATGATGCCTTAGCAGTGGAAGAGATAAAAGTAGGGGATAATGATACATTATCTGCTCTGCTTGTTCCTGTAATTGATGCTGATTTACTTATTTTAGTAAGTGATATCGATGGTCTTTATACAGATAATCCACATGAAAATCCTGATGCGAAACTGGTTAAATTTATAGAACAGGTAGATGAAGAAATTGAAAGCATGGCTTCGGGTTCATCTTCAAAATTAGGAACAGGCGGGATGGCTACCAAGATTCAGGCTGCCAGAATTGTAAATGATTATGGCAAACATATGATTATCGTTAACGGGAAAAAGAAAGATTGTCTTTTGCATATTTTTAAAGGGGAAGAAGAAGGATCATGGTTTAATGGGAAGAAGGAAAATTATTTGAAAGCAAGGGCTCATTGGTTAACCTATCGAACACAATCAAAAGGGGAGATCATGATTGATGATGGAGCGAGTCATGCTATTCAAAATCATAAAAGTTTGCTTCCTTCAGGTATTATTGATGTTCGCGGTCAGTTTTTATCTGGACAGGTGGTTGATGTTTTAAATCAGCAAGAGGAAAAAATTGCCAAGGGTATAGCGCAATATACAAGCTTTGAAATTTCTTTGATCAAAGGACATCAGAGCAAAGAAATTCAGGATATATTAGAAAACTATCATTATGATGAAGTGATTCATGCAGATAATATGGTAATCTTAGGAGGTGAACAACATGAATGAGCAATTATTAAAACAATGTACACTAGCAAAGCAGGCTAGCCGGCAAATGAAAACAATGCTTACATCATCTAAAAATCAGGCTTTAAAAAGTATTTCCGATCACTTAAAATTACATGTAGCTGACATTATTAAAGAAAATCAGAAAGATATTGATCATGCGAAAGAATCAGGAATTACAGATGCTATGATTGATCGTTTATTGCTGAATGAAGAAAGAATTTTAGCAATGGCGGATGATGTCGCTAAATTAATTGATTTAGAAGATCCGGTTGGAAATATTATAAGAGAAATAAAAAGACCAAATGGATTATTGATACAACAGGTACGCATCCCAATTGGTGTTTTTGGAATTATTTATGAATCTCGCCCAAATGTAACTGTTGATATAGCCAGCTTATGCATAAAATCAGGGAATGTCTGCATATTAAAAGGAGGTAAGGAAGCAATTCATTCAAATCGCATTCTAACAAAACTCATGCAGGAAGCAATCAAAGATATATTGCCAATCCACTGTGTACAATTGATTGATTATGGTGGAAGAGAAATGGTAGATGAATTGATTCATGCCTATGGATATATAGATGTTGCCGTTCCTAGAGGAGGTGCTGCATTAATTCAGCACGTTGTTCAAAATGCCAGCGTTCCTGTTATTGAAACCGGTGCAGGGAATTGCCATTTATATGTAGACTCTCAGGCAGATATGAAGAAGGCAATTGATATTAGTGTCAATGCTAAAATTCAAAGACCATCTGTATGTAATGCTATTGAAACTATACTGGTTCATAAAGATATTGCGCAAACATATCTGCCATTACTGAAAGAAGCGTTTCAGAATCAGGTGGAAATTCGAGGGGATCAGCAGGTACAAAGAATAATATCATGTCAACCAGCAGTAGAAGAGGATTATATGAAAGAGTATGATGATTATATAGTAGCAGTGAAAATCGTTCATTCGCTTGATGAGGCAATTGAACATATTTATCAGTATTCTACCCATCATTCTGAAAGTATTATTACGGAAAATCAGGAAACAGCAAATATCTTTTTGGATAAGGTTGATTCTGCCTGCGTATACCACAATGCCTCTACTCGTTTTAGTGATGGAGGACAATTTGGCTTTGGGGCGGAATTAGGAATCAGTACGCAAAAGCTGCATGCTAGAGGACCTTTAGGATTATTGGAAATGACTTCATACCAATATAAAGTATTTGGTCAGGGACAAATCAGAGAATAAAAGTGAATCAAATGACTTACATCTTTTCTTATATTCTTTTCTTATGTTAAGAGAAAAAGTAGAGGCTATGACGAATTTAGAAAATTATAATTTCTATAAATTGTCATAGCCTATTATGTATATAAAGATTATTTATTGTATCTGTTTAAAGTGTTTCTTGTAAAATCTAGACGTTTTTTATCTTGAGGATGATCTTTGAAGAAAGTATCTGCATTTTTTTCAATTAAATCATACATTTGCCTTAAATCATTAAGATGTTTATTTACAATACTGATTATATTATTTGTTTCAATAGCTTCCACTTTGTTTGCTTTTGCATTCTCATAGAAATGAATTGCTTCTTCATAATCAAAGGTTTCAATCTCTAAACTCATACCATTACATAAATCGATATGCAGAGTTAATAAGTATTGTTGTCTAATAGTAGCACGTCTGCCACAGATAGATAATGTAATCTTATTTATGTCTGAATAAGAATAATGATATTGTTGATTTTCAAAATGAATTATAAATTCTGAATCAGAATATTCAATTTCAATGTAAGCAGGATAAATCTTGTAATATACATCAAACAATGTTTTTATTCTGCTGTTTTCAGAACAATGGATAGAAGCAAGCAAGATATATTGTTTAGATACTATAGTGAGCTTTTCCATATACAATCCTCCTTTTTATTTGCTTATCTATACTTTAATCTTACTCTGATAAAAAATAAGTGTCAATAAACTAAAAATAGATTTATAAATATTTATATCAAACGATATATTAAGACAAAAATAGTTGGATAACTTATTTTATTTGAATTAAAAGATTCATAGGAGAAATATTAAAAGAGTTATGACACAAATACATTAGAAATAGAAGATTTAAAGGTGAATTAATTCTTAGAAAAATTTTTGAGCATACTTTTTGACTTATTGTAACCGCTTACTGTATGATGGAGCTGTAAGGTGATAATTCTTATTAAATAGAGATTCTTCACCAATGCTGAACTGAGAACATAGAGATAATTAGAAGGAGGTAAACTATGCTATTTACAACAACACAGCAACAAGAAGAAATTCGCAAGAAAGTGCGAGAGTTTGCAGAGGCTGAAGTCAAGCCTATTGCCTTTATGCTTGATAAAGAAAATAAGTTCCCTAGCGAGGCAATTGAAAAGTTTGGGAAGATGGGATTAATGGGTATTCCATATCCAAAAGAACATGGAGGAGCAGGATTGGATATACTTAGCTATGCCATTGCTGTAGAAGAATTATCAAGAGTAGATGGAGGTACTGGGGTAATTTTATCTGCTCATGTATCATTAGGAAGCTATCCGATTTATGCATATGGAACAGAAGAACAGAAACAGAAATATCTTGTTCCGCTTGCTAAGGGGGAAAAGATTGGTGCATTTGGATTAACAGAACAAAATGCAGGAAGTGATGCTGGTGGAACAGAAACAACTGCTGTTTTAGAAGGTGATCATTATATTTTGAATGGTAGTAAGATTTTTATTACCAATGCAGATAAAGCAGATATCTATGTAGTATTTGCTTCTACGAATCCAGATATGGGCACAAGAGGAATTTCAGCATTTATCGTAGAAAAAGGTATGGAAGGATTTACTTTTGGTGATCATTATGACAAGATGGGAATTCGCTCTTCTTCAACTGCTGAGCTGATCTTTAATGATGTAAAGGTACCTAAAGAAAATTTACTTGGAAAAGAAGGACAAGGATTTAAGATTGCAATGTCTACTCTAGATGGTGGTCGTATTGGTATTGCGGCACAGGCTTTAGGTATTGCACAGGGTGCTTATGAACATGCATTGGAATATGCTAAAGAACGTATACAGTTTGGTAAGCCAATTGCTCAACAGCAGGTTATTAGCTTTAAGCTTGCAGATATGGCCACAAAACTTCGCTGTGCACGTATGCTTGTTTATTCAGCTGCAGAATTAAAAGAAAATCATGAACCATATGGAATGGAATCTGCTATGGCAAAACAATATGCAAGTGATGTAGCACTAGAAATATGTAACGATGCTTTACAGATTTTTGGAGGAAGCGGATATCTGAAAGGTATGGAAGTAGAGCGAGCTTATCGTGATGCTAAGATTACGACAATTTATGAAGGTACAAATGAAATTCAAAGAGTTGTCATTGCTTCTCATATTATTGGAAAACCGAAAAAAGAAAATAGTGTTCGAAAGAAAAAAGGCGCAATCACTGGTGACCGTAAAAAACAGATCTTTAAAGATGGAGATGCACAAGAACGTGTAAATGCTTTAGTTGAAGCTTTGAAAAAGGATGGTTATGACTTTACGGTAGGTATTCCAATAGATACACCTATTTCAAGTGCGGAACGTGTGGTATCTGCTGGTAAGGGAATTGGCGAAAAGGAAAATATGAAATTAATAGAGGATCTTGCGAAAAATGCAGGGGCTGCTATTGGAAGTTCTCGTCCTGTCGCAGAAACTTTAAAATATGTACCAATTGATCGCTATGTTGGTATGTCTGGTCAAAAATTTACTGGCAACCTATATATCGCCTGTGGTATTTCTGGCGCAGGACAGCATCTGAAAGGAATAAAGGATGCAACTACGATCGTTGCCATCAATAATAATGCGAATGCTCCGATTTTCAAAAATGCGGATTATGGAATCGTTGGAGATTTGATGGAAATCTTACCATTGTTAAGTAAAGCATTAGATACAGGAGAAAAGAAGCCTGCTCCACCAATGAAGAAAATGAAACGACCATTTATCAAAAAGGAAGCTCCTTCTTATATGCGTCATGTATGTAGTGGCTGTGGCTATGAATATGATCAGTCACTTGGAGATATGGAAAACGATATTGAACCAGGAACTCCATTTGAGAAACTTCCAGAGGAATGGACTTGTCCAGCATGTGGAGAAGATAAAGAAAACTTTATAGAAACATTAGATTGATAATGAGGAGGATAAAATATGTATTGCGTAAGAAAAGTTGTTGATGATTTATACTGGGTTGGAGGAAATGATCATCGTCTAGCTCTATTTGAAAATATCCACCCAATTCCACGTGGGGTATCTTATAACTCTTATCTGCTAATGGATAAGAAAACCGTATTGTTCGATACGGTAGACTGGAGTGTCTGCCGACAGTTTCTGGAAAATGTAGAACATGTACTGGATGGACGTGATCTTGATTATCTTGTGATTAATCATATGGAACCAGATCATGGTGCCAGCATAGAAGAAATCCTTCTTCGTTATCCTAATGTAAAAATTATATCTACTGAAAAAAGCTTTTTACTGATGCATCAGTTTGGATTTCATATTGATGGACGAACAGAGGAAGTAAAAGAAGGGGATACAAAATGTTTTGGAAAACATACGATAACTTTCGTAGAAGCACCTATGGTACATTGGCCAGAAGCTATGGTAAGTTTTGATGTTACAAATGGTGTATTATTCTCTGCTGATGCGTTTGGAAGCTTTGGCGCATTAGATGGAAAATTGTTTAATGATGAAGTTGACTTTGACCGTGACTGGCTAGATGATGCACGTCGCTATTATACGAATATCGTTGGGAAATATGGACCTCACGTACAGGCATTGCTGAAGAAAGCAGGGACAATTGATATCAAAACTATCTGTCCACTACATGGACCAGTATGGAGAAATAATTTAGGATATTTATTAGATAAATATGATAAATGGAGTCGTTATGAACCAGAAGAAAAAGGTGTTATGATTGTTTATGCTTCTATGTATGGAAATACAGAATCGGCTGCACAGGTACTAGCTGCTAGACTAGTAGAGAAAGGAATAAATAATGTTGTAGTGCATGATGTATCTAATACACATGTATCCTACTTAATTAGTGATGCATTCAAATATAGTCATATTGTACTAGCATCTGTAACTTATAATCTAGGAATCTATCCAGTGATGCATGATTTCCTAATGCATATGAAGGCATTAAATCTACAGAAACGAACAGTAGGTATTATTGAAAATGGATCCTGGGCACCGAAATCTGGTTCATTAATGAAAGATTTCTTAGATAATGAAATGAAGCAAATGAGTATCTTAACTTCTGAAGTATCCATGGTAAGTTCTTTAAGTGAAAACAATGAAAATGAGATAGAAAATCTAGTAAATAGCATTGTTGATTCTATGGAAATGGAATAATGAAATAAATTATTTGAAGTAAATATATAAGTTAAAAATGGAATTTTCTAACATCAGGATATATTATCTTGAAATTAGATAAATTCCATTTTTATTATTGAGGCTAAGAAAAAAGATTTATATTTATTGTCAACCTATAATTTATCAGTGGTTTACAATATTTTTTCTTTATGCTATAATCACAAACTGTAGTATACACCTTCAATTAAAGAGGAGATTTGAAAATGAAATTAAGACCACATCATATTCTTTGTATTCAGAAATTTATTGGTAAAGGCTATAATGAAGATTTCACTTTACATATGAATGCTATTGTATCTAAGCTTATTGATAACCCTAAAGTACAAATTACTATTACACATGGTTGTGATGATATTTGTGAAAGATGTCCTAATAATATCAATGAACTTTGTACTTCATTTGATAAAGTAGCTATGATGGATGCTTCTGTTTTAAGTACTTGCAATCTTAATTATGGAGAAACTGTTTCATGGATAGAATTAGCATACATGGCTCGAAAATCTATTTTTAAAACAAATAGATTCAATGAAATCTGTGATGAATGTGAATGGATTGAGCTTTGTAAAAAAACGGAGATTTGATATATGAACAATACAAGAAGAATAAATAAAACATTTAAGACCATTGACTTGGCATATATGGCTTTGGGTGCAGTGATGATATCCATATGCTCTTGGATAAGTATACCAACTATCATACCTTTTACTATGCAGACGTTTGCAGTATTTTTCGTATTATCAGTTTTAGGAGGAAAACGTGGCACATTAACCATTATTGTGTATATCTTACTTGGGGTAATTGGAATTCCTGTATTTGCACAATTTACTTCTGGCCTTGGTGTATTACTTGGTAGTACTGGCGGATATATAGTTGGTTTTGTTTTTATGGGATTAGCTTATTGGCTGATTACTGGACTTTTTGGAAAGAAACCATATACTGAAATCTTCGCTATGCTTATTGGTTTGGTTGTTCTTTACTCTTTTGGAACTGCATGGTTTATGATTATCTATGCACAGACAAATGAAACCATAGGTCTTGCGATGGTTCTTGCTTGGTGTGTAATACCATTTATTATTCCGGATTTGATTAAACTTGTGTTGGCTCTCACTTTTGCTCGAAGAATATCTACTAAACGGAGCTTTAACGAATTAACTACCTAAATTAAGTTAATTCGTTAAAGCTCCTTTAATTTTGAGTTAAATCATTATATAAGGAATCATAAAATTTTTCAGAGGCTTTAGATAAAACTTGATATTTTTTCCAGATCACAAACATTCTAGCATGTAAAGCTGGATAAAGAGGTCGATAACATAAGTTAGATTCTCCTGTCACATTGATAATTTTATCTAAAGCAAAAGCATATCCCATACCTTCACTGACCATTAATGAAGCATTAAATAATAAATTATACGTTCCAACGATATTTAATTCTGAGACTGTTCTGTTCATCCAGGTAGTTAGTAAATCTCCATCTGCAATTTTCCTATTGCAGATTAAAGGCTGATCGTATAAATCTTTCGGTTCAATATATTCCTTTTTCGCAAGAGGGCTATCTTTACGCATTAAAATACCGTATTGGTCTGCTTGTGGTAATTCCAGATATTCATATTTTGTGGTATCAATTGGTCCAAATAGAAGGCCAAAATCATATAAGCCTTTATCTAGATGTTCTAATACATCTACTGTATCACCGCTAGCGATATGAAAACGAATTTTAGGATAATTTTTTTGTACATTATACATTGCTTTGGTTAAATATCGTACAGCATCAGTTTCACCAGCCCCAATATAAACATCACCTTCCGTAATATCATCTGCCGCAATAATTTCATCTTCTGTTCTTTTAACTAAATCAAGAATTTCTTCTGCTCTTTTTCTAAGAATCATTCCTTCTTCAGTCAAAGTGATTTTTCGATTACCACGAATAAATAATTGTCTTCCTAACGACTCTTCTAAATCTTTCATTTGCCTTGATAGCGTAGGTTGAGTTACATGTAAGGTTTCTGCTGCACCAGAAATATTTTGTTCACGAGCGATTGCTAAAAAGTATTCTAAAACTCTAATATCCATAAACATCACTTCCTTTATACAATTATAATGCAGTCAGATATACGTTTCAAGTATAGCATAGTATTTGATATAGGTATTTGTTATCTCTATATTCTAGTGTTAGTATAAAAATGCAGAGAGGAAGGATGTTATGAAGAAAATAGCTGTATTAGTTGGCAGTGCAAGAAAGCATGGAAATACAGATCAAATTGCAGATGCTTTTATTCAAGGAGCTACAGAAGAAGGTAATATTTGTACGAAAGTTTATTTAGGTGAGAAAAATATACAGGGCTGTAGAGGCTGTAATTATTGCCAGAATAATAATCATCAATGCATTATACAAGATGCTATGCAGGAGTATTATCCATTATTTTTAGAAGCTGATGTAGTTGTTTTTACTTCTCCGCTGTATTTTTGGACAATTTCATCATGGATAAAGACTTTTATTGATCGTTTGTATGCAATTTCTGTAGATGATCAATATCCAAGAAAAGAAACGGTATTGTTAATGAGTACAAGGGATGATCATTTCTGGACATTTGAACAGGCTATCTCGTATTATCGCTTTCTAACAAAAGCATTAGGCTGGAAATATTTAGGGATGGTATGTGCTGGAGGATGTGAGATACATAATAATGTGAATAAGCAATATTTAACAGAAGCATATCAAATTGGGAAAAGTATATAGATAGGAAGTGTTATGAATGAAAAAAAAACTTACACCAGATTTTATTAAACAGAGTTTAGTAGATGCTGGCTGTGATTGTCATACGATTGATTGTATTTTGGAATGCTGTGAAGCTGGTGATACAAACAAAACAAATCAGATATTATCAAAACATAGAAAAAAATTATTAGATGAAGTTCATAAAGGTTATAAATGTATTGATTGTTTAGATTATCTTTCTTATCAGATGGAGAAAGAAGAAAAAGAAAAACAATAAGAGTAAGTGATTAATGTTTGATATATTCATTTCAGGCATAGTATGTTATTTCATATAGGTATTTTACATCTAATTTGATTAGATTTAAGATATTTATGTAAAGGATTGGAGGAAAAGAAAATGAAAAAGCTTTTAAAAACAATCACTGCATCACTTTTCATTGGAACTGTTATGTTAAGTGGCTGCAGCAATAATAATCAAAGTGCAGGAGACAAGGAGCAGGATCAATTAGCTCAGATTCAGGAAAAAGGGGTCATGGTTGTTGGTACAGAAGGTACATATTCTCCTAATAGTTATCATGATGATGAAGGAAATCTAGTGGGGTTTGATGTCGAAGTAGCGCAAGCAATTGGAGAACATTTAGGTGTAGAAGTAGAATTCTTTGAGGCAGAATGGGATTCTTTATTTGCTGCTTTGGACTCTGGACGAATTGATACGGTAATCAATGAAGTAGAATATTCAGAAGATCGTGCAGAAAAGTATGATTTATCAGAACCTTATACATATGTTCATGGTGCATTATTAGTACCAGAAAGTAATACGGATATTACATCATTTGAAGATCTGGAAGGAAAAAGAGCTGCACAGAATTTAACTAGCAGCTGGGGGCAGATGGCAGAAAGCTATGGAGCAGATTTAGTGAGCGTTGATTCTTTAAATCAAGTGATGGATTTATTAAACTCTAATAGAGCAGATGCAACTTTAAATGCAGAAACAGCATTTGCGGATTATATGAAAAATCATCCAGAAGAACCAGTAAAAATTGTTGCTGTTACAGATTCTACAAATTCATCAGTGGTACCTGTTCGAAAAGGTGAGACACGTTTATTAGAAGCTATTAATGATGCGTTAAATGATATGAGAGAATCTGGAAAGTTAAAGGAAATATCTGAAAAATATTTTGGTATTGATGTAACTCAGGAATAAGAAAAAGACGAGGAGGACATGGCATGGATAGCAGACTAATAGAAATCTTAATAAGTTCCTTTGGTGAGATTCTCACACAAGGAGTTTTTGTCACAATACCACTTACGATTATTTCCTTCATATTTGCGATGATCATAGCGCTGATTACTGCATTAGTTCAGGTTGCCAATATTAAAGTATTAAAACAGATTGCTCGCTTCTATGTATGGATCATTCGCGGCACTCCTTTACTTGTTCAATTGTTTGTTGTTTTCTTTGGTTTACCAAGTTTAGGGATTATCGTTGATGCCTTTCCATCTGCTGTCTTTGTATTCTCTATTAACACTGGTGCATATGCTTCAGAAACAATACGTGCTGCGATTGAATCTATACCTGAGGGACAGATGGAAGCAGGGTATTGTGTAGGCATGACATATATGCAGATTATGCGTAGAATTATTCTTCCTCAAGCACTTCGAACAGCCTTTCCTCCATTAAGTAATTCTTTGATTAGTTTAGTGAAGGATACTTCATTAGCTGCGAGTATTACCATTACAGAAATGTTTATGGTAGCACAAAGAGTTGCGGCTAGAACGTATGAGACATTCGCACTATATTGTGAGGTAGCCTTGATTTATCTTATCTTTTGTACGGTATTAACTAAATTACAGACAATCTGTGAAAAGAAACTGAAATTGGAGGAATAAGTATGTTGGAAGTTAAAAATATAAATAAAACATTTGGAACTCTCCAAGTATTATATGGAATTGATATGCAAGTAGAAAAAGGAGATGTCATTAGTATTCTTGGACCTAGCGGTTCTGGTAAGACAACTTTGCTTCGCTGTATTAATTTCCTTAATACCTGTGATACAGGTGAAATGATATTTGATGATGAGAAAATTGATATGCATACTATAAGTAAGAAAGATGTGGCTAGAATTCGCAAAAAGACAGCTTTTGTTTTTCAGAACTATAATTTATTTCGCAACAAAACAGCTCTTGAAAATGTAACGGAAGGTTTAATTATAGCTAGAAAGATGAAAAAAGAAGAGGCAATTAAAATTGGGAAAAAGGCTTTAGATAAAGTAGGTTTATCTGATCGTTATGATTACTACCCACATCAATTATCAGGTGGTCAGCAGCAGCGTGTAGGTATTGCCAGAGCTATTGCCTCAAATCCAGAAGTGATTTTCTTTGATGAACCTACATCTGCCTTAGATCCAGAGCTGATTCAGGAAGTATTAAATGTTATAAAGCAATTGGCTAAGGAAGGTATGACAATGGTTATCGTAACACATGAATTAAATTTCGCACGTCAAGTCAGCAATAAAGTGATTTTTATGGATCAGGGAAGGATAGTAGAGGAAGGAAAACCAGAAGATATCTTTGTTTCCGCAAAAGAAAAGAGAACAGAACAATTTCTACAATCTCTTGGTTATCATTAAGAAAGCAGGTTGATCTATGAAAAAGGTATTCATTTATATAAGTACGATTGCTTTATTTCTATTGATGAGTGCATGTAGTAATCGCACTGCTGAAGTAGCAGAAGTATCTAATCAATCGCAAAAAGAATATGAAGAAACAGAAAAGGTGGAATCTTCAATGTCAGAAAGTAAACAACAAGTTCAAACAGTACAAGTATTTGTCAATGGTAACACATATACAGCTGTTTTATATGACAATAATACAGCTACAGAGTTCTTATCAAGACTACCGCTTACGATTGAAATGAATCCAATGAATGGAAATGAAAAGTATTATTACATGGATGAAGCATTGCCAACAGATGCATCGATTCCAGATTCTATTAAAACAGGAGACTTAATGTTATTCGGAAGTGATTGTCTAGTATTATTTCATGATGATTTTACTACTAGTTATAGCTATACGCCAATTGGCTATTTAACAAATGTTAATGATTTAGCTGATGTATTAGGAAGTGGCAGTGTAGAAGTAACATTTGAAATTACTAATGAATAAAGGGTGATTTTATGATACATGATTTTGATAAAGTAATTGATCGAAGAAATAGCGATTCTTCTAAATGGAATGTAAAAGATAATGAGATTGCAATGAGTATAGCAGATATGGACTTTCAAGTAGCGAAACCGATACGAGAAGCTATTCATAAAAAGGCAGATTATGGAATCTTTGGGTATACCGATGTACCTGATCGCTACTATCAAGTGATAGCAGATTGGTGGAAAAATGAACATAATTTTACAATGAAACAGGAATGGATGGTATTTAGTACAGGTGTTGTACCTGCGATTTCTTCTATTGTAAGAAAGCTTACAACTCCAGCTGAAAATGTATTGATTCAATCTCCGGTATATAATATCTTTTATAACTCCATTTATAATAATGGAAGAAATATCCTATCAAGTGATTTAGTATACAAGGATGGAACATATGAAATTGATTTTAATGATTTAGAAGAAAAACTCGCAAACCCTCAAACAACGATGATGATTTTATGTAATCCTCATAATCCAGTAGGTAAAATCTGGGATAAGCATACTCTAATGAAAATAGGTGAATTATGTAATAAGCATCATGTAATTGTAGTTAGTGATGAAATTCATTGCGATATAACATTAACCGATGAAAGTTATATTCCCTTTGCATCAGTTAATGAAACTTGTGCTAATATAAGTATTACTTGTGTATCAGCTAGTAAAGCATTTAATATGGCCGGTTTACAGGCTGCCTGTGTTATTATTCCTAATCGATATTTAAGACATAAGGTTATACGTGGTTTGAATACTGATGAGGTTGCTGAACCAAATGTATTTGCGATAGACGCCACAATTGCGGCTTTTCAATCATCAAGAGATTGGTTAATAGAATGTGTAAATTATATAAGAGAAAATAGGAAAATCGCATCTCAATATCTTAGAGAAAACATAAAAGAACTAACATTAATAAATGCTAAGGCAACCTATCTTTTATGGATTGATTGTCAAAAGATAACAAATGACACAAGAGAATTGTGTGATTATTTAAGAAATGAAACAGGACTTATTGTATCTGATGGAGCAGGTTATGGCAAAAATGGAAAAGGGTTTATTCGAGTAAATATTGCCTGTCCTAGAACAATCATGATGGAAGGGTTAAAACGATTAGAAATAGGAATAAACAAGTTTAAAGAAAATAATTAAAAAGAACCGATATTTTGATAGTCTATTATCAAGTATCGGTTTTTATCATATAAGAATAAGGTAATATTCATCTCTTTTGGTTAGAGAGTATGTTATAATAATAAAAAGAAAGGCGGATGTATATGAAACGAATTATGACAGGTATAGAAGATTTTAAAGAAATCATTGATAATGGTTATTACTATATTGATAAAACCAACCTTATTGAAGATGTAAATGAAGAAAAAGTAGTTTTATATACTAGACCAAGACGATTTGGAAAGACTTTAAATATGTCTATGCTGTATTATTTTTTTTCTAATAAGGAAAAAGGTAATGCATATCTTTTTAATGGATTGAAGATTAGCTCTAATAAAGAGCTAATGAAACTTCAGAATCGGTACCCAGTGATATCTATTTCATTAAAGGATATGAAAAATTTAAATATAGAAGAAGCCTATGAATATTTTAATGGTATTATTAAAAGAATTATTGTGAAATATTATGAATTATATTCATCTTCGTATATTGTGGACTCTATAAAAGAGGAATTAAAAAGATTAGAAAATAAAACCGCATCTAAAAGTGAATTAGAAAATTCACTACTAACTATCTCTGAATGTTTATATCAACATTTTCAAAACAAAGTAATTATTCTGATTGATGAATACGATGTGCCATTACAATCAGCGTACATCAATGGATATTACGATGAAATGGTAAATTTCTTGAGAAATGTTTTCAGTTCTGCTCTAAAAACAAACGGTGCTTTAGAAAAAGGTGTCATGACAGGCTGTCTAAGAATTGCGAAAGAAAGTATTTTTACTGGTCTTAATAACTTTGCTGTACGATCCACTATGGATGTTAAGGCAAGTGATTGTTTTGGTTTTACTCAAAAAGAAATCAATGAACTTTTAGAATATTTTCATATAGAAGATAAACTAGAAGAAATGAAAGAATGGTATGATGGATATTTATTTGGGAATATTGAAATTTATAATCCATGGAGTTCATTATACTATGTAAAAAACGTTTTAGAGAATGAAATTTATGCAGCTGATAGTTTTTGGTCAAACACAAGTGGAAATGATATTGTGATAGATTATATTACTAAAGCAGATACTAAAATGTATCAAGATTTTGAAGTATTGATGAAGAAAAAAAGTATAAAGAAACATATAAAGAAAGAATTAACATATCGAGATATGGATGATATTGATAATATCTACAGTTTCTTATTAGCTACAGGGTATTTAAAAGTTCAGAAAAGACTAGATGAGGATACATATGAATTATTAATACCAAATAAAGAAGTATATAAAATTTATCAGTCATCTTTTATGAATAACTTTACTAACTATGTAAAGCCTAGAGAAGTTCCATTTCTAACAGCTTTGAAGAATTCGGATACAGAGAAAGCTATGAAATATCTGAATCAAATTTTATTAAAGACAATTAGCTATTTTGACAATAAAGAAGATTTTTATCATGGATACTTAGGTGGAATATTAGATGAATTTGAGACAAAATCCAATGATGAAAAAGGAGATGGAAGAGCGGATATTGTTATTTATCCTGAAACAATTTCGGATAAGGTAATTGTGATAGAATGTAAGCATTCCAATGAATTAAAGAATTTGATTTCAGATAGTAAAAAAGGAGCAAAACAGATAATTGAAAAACGATATATGGAAGGAATACTAGCAGAAGGATATCAGCAAGTGTTGGGGTATGGAATATCATTTTATAAGAAACAATGTTATATAACAAAGGCTGAGTAAAATTAAAAGAATTTATTTTTACGACAAAGAACCTATGCTGGGTTCTTTTTTTAATGCTGAATTACTTCATTAGTTACAAAAAGGTAACTGAGGCACATGAAAGTGCGTACTTGTTTGAGATAAAAATGCTATTTAAAATGTTAATAGTTAAAGAAAGGGGCAAGAACTATGAAGATAGAAAAATTTTGTATAAATCAAGATAAATGTACTGAAAATCAGGTATAAATAAAAGAATTTTATGCATATAGTTGAATGATTGTATCTCAATATGCAAGAGGTATACAAAGAGAAATTGAAGAATAAAAAATACATTATTTAGAACGGTAGGAGGAAGTTATGAACGTACAAGATTGTTTACAGATATTACGAGATGTTAAAGATGTGGCATTTGCGACAGTAGATGAGAATGGATATCCGCAAGTAAGAATAATTGATGTTATGTTGGTAGAAGAAGGTAAATTATACTTCTGTACAGCTAGAGGAAAAGATTTTTATAAACAGCTTATTACTTTAAAAAGAGTAGCTGTTACAGGGATGAATAAAGAATATCAAATGGTACGTCTTACTGGAAAAGTAAAGAAGTTAGATGATCAAAAAGCCTGGATTGATCGTATCTTCGAAGAGAATACAAGCATGAAAGATGTATACCCAAAAGAAAGTCGTTATATCCTTGAACCATTTTGTATTGAAGAAGGACAAGTTGAATTCTTTGATTTGGGCAAATCACCAATCTATAGAGAAAGTTTTGTACTTCAAAAAGTTGTTATTCATAAAAAGGGATTTCAAATTACGGAAAAGTGTATTGGATGTGGGAAGTGTAAAAAAATATGTCCTCAACAATGTATTGAAGCTGGAAGGCCATATTATATTCAGCAAATTCATTGTTTACATTGTGGACTATGTGTGGAAAATTGTCCAGTTCAAGCAATTATTAGAAGAGGTGTTACAGTATGATAAACGATATATGGACATTATTACATGAGAGGGGCGATTTTTTCCTTGGCTTGTTGTGCGAGCATTTAGAAATTTCTATATTTGCAATCATAATAGCTATTTTATTTGGTGGACTAATTGGTGTTTTAATAAGTGAATTTCAAAAATCCGCAAGACCTACATTAAGTACGATAAATTTTCTTTATACTATTCCTTCAATTTCTATGTTAGGATTTTTGATTCCTTTTTCTGGAGTTGGAAATATAACTGCTATTATTGCATTAACCGTATATGCATTATTACCTATGGTACGTAATACATATACAGGGTTAACGCAAGTTGATGATGCGATTGTAGAGGCAGCAAAAGGATTAGGTAGTACAAGGATGCAGATTTTAATGAAAATCAAGTTGCCATTAGCACTGCCTGTAATTATGTCTGGTATTCGAAGTATGGTAACTATGACCATTGCCTTAGCAGGTATAGCATCTTTTATTGGCGCAGGGGGGCTAGGTGTTGCGATATATCGAGGCATTACAACAAATAATGCCGCAATGACGATTCTAGGAAGTTTATGTATCGCAATATTAGCCCTAGTATTGGATTTTCTTTTAGGCTTTATTGAAAAACGTATACAAAGACATCATAAGAAAGATAAAAAGAAAAATAAGATTTTATATATAATATCAATTCTTGTATGCTGTGGAATTAGTATTTCTATGATATTACAAACTAAAACAGAAAAGATTCTACGCATTGCGACAAAACCAATGACAGAACAGTATATATTAGGTGAAATGTTGGATTTATTAATTGAAAAAGAAACAGATCTGCAGGTTGAATTGACGCAAGGAGTAGGAGGAGGAACATCTAATATCCAGCCAGCAATGGAAAATGGGGAATTTGATCTTTATCCTGAATATACAGGTACCGCATGGAACACCGTTCTTAAGGAAGAAGGAATATATAACGAGGATTTATTTACATCTTTACAGCAGCGATATGAAGATGAATTATCTATGGAATGGGTAGGAATGTATGGTTTCAATAATACCTATGGTATCGTTGTTCGTAAAGAAATAGCTGATCAATATAATTTAGAAACGTATTCCGATTTACAATCCGTTGCGAATCAATTGACCTTTGGGGCTGAGTATGATTTCTTCGAAAGAGAAGATGGATATGATGCATTATGTGAAACATATGATTTACAATTTAAAGATACGATGGATATGGATATCGGACTTAAATATCAGGCTATTCAACAGGGAAAAATTGACGTGATGATTATTTTCACAACCGATGGTCAGCTCGCTTCATCAGATGTTAAGGTTTTAAAAGATGATAAACAGTTTTTCCCTTCATATTTATGTGGAAATGTCATACGAAGTGAAGTACTGGAAGAATATCCAGAACTTAATAGTATTTTTGAAAAGGTAACTGGAATAATTACGGATCAGGATATGGCAGAAATGAATTATGCAGTAGAAACAGAAGGAAAAGAACCAAGAGATGTGGCTAAGGAATTCCTGCAAAGCCATCACCTATTGTAGAGGAGGGATATTAAATGAGTACTATAATTGAATTTAAAAATATAAAGAAAGCTTATGGAGAACATGTTATTTTTGATAAACTTCATTTAGCTATAGAAAAAGGAGAATTTGTGACAATCATTGGTTCATCAGGCTGTGGGAAAACAACTTTATTAAAGATGGTAAATGGATTAATAGAGCCTACATCTGGTGATATTATTGTTCAAGGGGATAATATTCGAAATAAGAATCTAATTGAGCTGCGAAGAAATATTGGTTATGCAATTCAGGGAAGCGTGTTATTTCCACATATGAATGTTGAACAAAATATTTCTTATGTGCCTAATTTATTAAACAAAAAAGATAGAAATAGAACTAGGGAAGCAGTCATAAAGTGGATGAATATCGTAGGATTATCAGAAGAACTTAAAGATCGTTATCCAGATGAACTTTCTGGAGGCCAGCAACAGCGAGTAGGTATCGCAAGAGCATTAGCTGCATCTCCTGAAATTTTATTAATGGATGAGCCTTTTGGTGCAGTAGATGAAATTACAAGAAGACAGCTACAAAAAGAATTAAAACGTATTTATGAACAAACAAAGATTACCGTTTTATTTGTTACACATGATATTGAAGAAGCTTTGCAGTTAGGTACAAAAGTATTGGTAATGAACCAAGGGAAAATACAACAATATGCATCACCGAAAGAAATAATCAAAAATCCAGCAAATGAATTTGTAGAGCAGCTAATTGAGAAACAAAGAAGAACTTGTTTTCTTCCTAAAGATGAACTATCTCATTGTGAATATAGTGCTGCGGGTAAAGTAAAGTAAAAACAATTGTCAACCATATATTATTTATTGGTTGATTATTGTTTTTTTTAATGTTATATTTTTTTAGCAGAGGTGATAAGTTTGAATACCAAAGAAAAACTTTTAGGATTATTTGAATCATATAAAGGAATCTATATTTCAGGAGAAGAAATTGCGAATCAATTATGTATTTCACGTTCAGCTGTATGGAAAGCTGTCAACCATTTACGAAAAGATGGATATGAAATTGATGCGATTAAAAATAAAGGATATCGACTTTCATTAGATACAGATATTTTATCATCACAAGGGATTCAAAAATATCTGAAACCAGTATGTGAATCTTTAGATATTCATGTAGTAGAAAAAGTGAGTTCTACAAATAGTGTAGTAAGAGAAAAGGCTAATGCTGGGGTTTTAGAGGGATATACTTTAATTGCTAATTCTCAGACAAAGGGAAGAGGAAGATTTGAACGGATGTTTTATTCACCCAAAGATACAGGAATCTATATGAGTATATTGTTAAGACCAACGCATATGACCCCTAGTCAGGCAGTTCATATTACTACAATGGCTGCAGTTGCGGCTTGTGAAGCAATTGAAGAGATTGCAAATAAGAAAGCAGATATCAAATGGGTAAATGATATTTATTTGAATGGAAAAAAAGTGAGTGGAATACTGACAGAAGCTTCTTTTAATATGGAAACGAGCTCACTAGATTATATTGTATTGGGAATTGGTTTGAATGTATATCCATCAATAGAAGGGTTTCCAAAAGAAATAGAAGATATTGCCGGTACTATTTTTGATGAAAGACAAAAGGATGCAAAAAATGCATTAACTGCTAGATTCTTAAATAATTTTATGAACTATTATATACAAAATAATAAAGACTTATTCATTGAAAGTTATCGTAAGAGAAGTTTAGCAATCGGAAAGAATATTATGATATTGTCATCTTCTGGAAATAGAAATGCAAAAGCTTTGGATGTTGATGAGGATTGTTGTTTAGTTGTGCAATATGAAGATGGAAGAATAGATCATCTATCATCTGGCGAAATCAGTATTCGACTATAAATAAAATAAAGAACACTTCAGCTGTGTTCTTTATTTTGGGTGTATACACTAGACATTCCATAACAGATTAAATTAGTAGACAAATCTATGATTTCATCTAATGATAAACGTTTTCCATCTTCCACCCATTGACGATACAAAATAGATGTAATAGAGCCATAATACGTATATATAATATTCTCATAATAGATATCATTTTTAAAGATACCTTTGTTCTTTCTTCTGCGTCCATTCATGATCTCACGATTGATTTTCTCAAAAATTCCACGATAACTGGCACAGCAGAAGATACGTTCATGAACTTTTGAGAGCTTTGCGGCATGTTCAAAATAGAAACGAATTAGGGATTTAATATCTGAAAAATTAGCATAGGATACATTTAGATTTAAATAAGCATCAATGACTTCACGTTCTAACTCTTCCATAAGCGCATCTATGCTGTCATAGTGTAGATAAAATGTTTTTCGATTAATTTGTGCACGTGCAGCGAGTTCTTTTACCGTGATTTCATTATAGTCCATTTCACAAATCATATCATTAAATGCGGAACGAATAGCTTGTTTCGTTTTTTTAATTCTTAAATCTTCTTTTTTCATACTGCCCTCCTATAAATAATACACACTGGAAATAATGGTGTTGCTTAAACCATTTTTTTATTATGATTGACCATTGTTTTGATAATTACCCCTTCATATAATAAAGATGTAAAGATAAGTAACACATGAGAATTAAAACACATGTGTTACAAAAAATCAAGGAGGTATGCAATATGTATGATTTTATGTTTGATTATCCGACAAAAGTATATTTTGGGAAAGATATAGTGAAGAAGAATCTTTCATCAATTTTAAGCGAAGTTAAAGAAACAGTAATGTTAGCATACGGTGGAGGTTCCATTAAAAGAAATGGAATCTATGATGATGTCATGAAAGCTATTCATGATGCAGGTAAGCAAGTTGTAGAATTTTCTGGAATTATGTCAAATCCTACTTATGAAAAAGTGCTGGAAGGGGCAGCTATCGCAAGAAAAAATAATGTAGATTTAATTTTGGCAGTAGGTGGAGGTTCTGTCATTGACTGTTGTAAGATTATTGCTGCTCAGGCCGTTATGGAAGAAGATATTTGGGATTTGGAATTGAAACAAGGAAAGCTTCCAGCAGTAACTCCAATTGTATTAGGAGCTATTGTGACAGCTTCTGGTACAGGAGCAGAAATGAATGGTACTTTAACAATTATTTGTTTTCTTCTTCATCATTTTTTAAATAAGAACTGGTATCGAAATTTAGTAAAAAAATATACATTAACTAAGCTAGTGATGAATATATTAAATATCTTACTATTGGTTGATATACTTGTGTTATTGGTAAGTGGAATCATGATGTCTCATACTGTTTTCACCTTTATACCTGCATTAGGATCTATTGCGACTGCTAGACAATTGCATATGATCGCATCTTATTGGTGCTTTGTGTTAGTATCCTGTCACATAGGTCTTCATTGGAATATGGTACTTGTTCCACTGAAAAAAAGATGGAAACTTTCTTCATCTATCATTTCAAAAATAATTTATACGATTATACCGATTATAATTGCTTTGTATGGAGTATATTCATTCATAGAAAGTCAAATATATCTTTACATGTTTTCTATTAGTGACTTTGTATTCTTTAATTATGATAAAACCATATTTCTCTATATATTAGAAAATGTGGGAATCATGGCCTTGTTTATTTATCTTACTCACCAGCTTAATGAAAGCTATAAGAAAAAAAGATGTTAAGTAATGCATCATATTTTTTTATGAGTATATAAATTGACTTATAGGAATGAAAGTTTTAAAATGAACAATGTTCAGAATGGTGGTATACAATGAATAAAACAATAACATCTGAAAAAGATATTTTGGATATAAGTAAGAGAATTGCTTCGGAAAAAGGATTGCAGGCAATAACTATGCGCAGTGTTGCCAAAGAGTGTGATGTAGCAGTAGGCTCTATTTATAACTATTATGCATCAAAAAATGATTTACTGATTGCGACAATTGCTTCCATCTGGCAGGAAATTATTCAAGATAATCTTCTTCAACAATCCTCTGGATTTATTGAAAATGTACAGCGATTATTCGAATGTATTCAATCAGGCAGTAAAAAATATCCATTCTTCTTTTCTTTGCACTCTATGAGTTTAGCAGAGAATGGAAAAGAAAAAGGACGAATGGCAATGCATCAATATTTTCAGAACATAAAAAAATATTTACTCACTTCGTTAAAAGAAGATAAGAATATTAAAAAGGATGTATTTAATCAGACTTTTCAAGAAGAACAGTTTATTGATTTTGTGTTTTCAAATCTGATTTCTCTACTTCTTCACAAAGAACAGTCTTGTGATTTCCTACTTATCGTTATTCAAAAAATTATATACTAAAACATAGTCCCATATAATAGATGGGATTTTATCTGAACAAAAATGAACATCGTTCATTTTGGAGGTTAACTATGAAAATAAGAAAGAATTATTTATTATTACTAGCTAGTCTAGTATGGGTGATTGCTGGAGCAAATATATTTCATATCGGTATAGAATTATATGGTCCTTACTTAGGAATATTGAATATAAGTTTATCCATTATCATTTATATCATTTTCCAGTTCTTTATCTTTGGAAAACTAGTTAAAAAACATACTATACGTATTTGTAGTTATGAAGAAGAGTATCAGCAGTTTTATAAATTTTTTGATAAGCCATCCTTTATTATTATGGTAGTAATGATGACTGGTGGGATTTTGCTTCGTACTTCAGGAATTGCGCCAGAGCGATTTATATCTGTCTTTTATTCAGGATTAGGTTTTGCCTTATTAATGGCGGGAATTCTTTTTGGTTTTGGTTTCATAAAAATGACATTCAAAAAAGTAACAGAATAATCTTAAATAGAAATGAAAAGAGGTAATTAGAAAATGAAAAAATATGTGAATGTATCTTTTGTTTATGCAATCTTCGCTTTGATTTGTGGTGTGTTTTATCGTGAATTTACAAAATTAAATGGATTTACAGGCAAGACTACATTAGGAGTTATGCACGTACACCTATTTGTCTTAGGAACTATTTTATTCTTAATCATTGGACTTTACAGTATCATGACAAATATAGAGACTCAGAAAGAATTTAAACGATTCTTCACGCTTTACAATATTAGCTTGCCATTTATGGTCATTATGTTTATGGTTAGAGGAATCGTACAGGTTTTAGGTATGGAAGTATCCACTGGAATGAATGCTGCTATATCTGGTATTGCAGGAATTTCTCATATCCTTATGATGGTTTCTATTGTATTCTTGTTTCTAGCGTTAAAGAAATGTCAGAAGAAAGCCTAAGTTTTATACTAAAAGCCCTGTATTTTACAGGGCTTTATTTAATCTGCAGGTTTTAAAGGTCCATAGAAGTAAGATGCAGTTGCGCCACCATCAATCAAAAAATCAGATCCAGTGATAAAGGCTGCTTTTTCACTCATTAATAACTCAGCAACATTTGCAACTTCATCGGCAGTACCTGGACGACCTGCTGGACAGTATGCGAACATGTTTTTATAAAAGTCTCCACGTGGGCCATTAAATTCATCAATCGCAAGAGGTGTGACAATAATACCGGGTGAAATAGAATTAATTCTTACGCCCTTTTGTCCCCATTTTACTGCCTCTGCCATTACACGTTTCTCATTACAATGTTTTGCCAGCTGATAAGCATGTAAGGTATCTTTGATATTTCTAGGCTGTAAAAGGTCTAGAGCTAACAATTCTTCTGTTGGAGTAGTAGCTAACTGTTCATCTTCCAAAGGTGTTAATTGTTTCATGCGATGACCTGACTGACTTGAAATGGTTACACCGACACCACCTTTACTTATAACCGTACCAACTTCTTCTAATAATACCGCGGTTCCATATAAATTCACTTTTAGAATAGATTCTATTGGTGCTTGACTAGGAGATACTCCAGCTCCATTAATGAGTGTAGTAATATCACCATAATTCTGTGCAATCTGAATCATATGCAATATAGATTCTCTAGATGATAAATCCATTTCTAAAGTTTCAACATCAAAACCTGCATCATTCATAATCTTGGCAATGTTATTCGCATTTTCAATATTCTTATCTCCTAAAATGATTTTTTTGCCATATCCGATTCTTCTGGCAATTGCCATACTGATTTGTCCTGCACCTACTACGATCATAACATCATTACTCATTCTTTCCACCTCACTTATTGTTTCTTTAACCATTGTGTAATACGGTTATCACTTTTATGTACTTGACTTCCTCTTATTTCTAAACCTTTATGAACATTACTTCTTGGACAAAGTTTTTTTATATCGTTTTCACTGTTCCCCATTCCACTGCCTTCATGGGTACAAAATGGATATATATTCTTGTCAGAGAAATCATAACTCTCTAAGAATGTCCATACACACATTGGCATCGTACCCCACCAGTTTGGAAATCCTAAATATATATTGTCATATTCTTCTATATGAGAAATTGTATTTATAATTTTAGGACGTTCCTGGTTGTTTAGTTCTTTTTTTGCGATTTCTGTGCACTCATAATAATGATAAGGATAATCATGTAATGGTTTGATTTCAAAAAGATCACCATGGATTATTTCTTGTATCTTCTCTGCCACAATCTTTGTATTGCCTGTTTCTAATACTTTAATTTCTCCATTCACATAGTTTTCTTTGTTATGTGAAAAATAAACAATTAAGTCTTTCATCATCTCTGTACATAATTATTATAAGTTAATTGAAAATTTAAACAATTTCACTTATTTATGAAATCAATAAGTAAAACTTATTAATATATACATGTGGTATAATGGAATAAAGTAGGTGATGTAATATGCTGTTGAAACAGTTAAAATACTATATTACAGTAGTGGATTGTCATAGCTTTACCAAAGCAGCGGATATTTGTTATATATCACAGTCTGCTATTTCACAACAGATTAAGGCATTAGAAAAAGAATTAGGAGTCGCTTTAATGATTCGAGAGAATCGTAGTTTTACTCTTACAGCTGCAGGTGATTATTTATATCGCCATGGTAAAAGCTTATTACAAGATTTTGAAAAAGTAAAAGAAGAAACAATTCGTCGAGGAGAAGATAATGAATTATCATTAAAAATTGGCTATCCTAAAAATTATGGAGGGCTTGAATTGCAGATGGCAATTAATCAATTTACTAAGATTTATCCAGAAGTTAAAATTTCTATTATTACTGGTAATCATGAGGAATTGTTTCATTTGTTAGCTGATGGTTTGATTGATATAAAAATATCGGAACAACGTAGAGCTTATAGTGATGAGTATGTCAATTATGAACTAAAATATAGTGATAGTTTTATTGAAATATCAGATCAGCAGATTCTTAGTCAAAAAGATAAAGTGACACGTGAAGACTTAAGGGAATTAAGCTGTATACTTGTAGCTTCTAAAGATTGTGAACAATCAGAAAAGGATTTTTACGAACATACATTACGTATTTCTAAGAAATTTATTTTTGCGGAAACACTGGAACAGGCTCGCATGTTAGTATTAGGCAATCGTGGCTTTTTACCAATTGATGCGATAGGAAATTTACAGGAACCGCTAAATGGCATAAAACGTATTCCTTTATTTCAAGGAGAAAAAAGAGTACAGAGAAATTATTTTGCCTGTTGGAATTCAGAGAAAGAAAATTATTATATTGTAGAGTTTGCGGACTTATTGAGAAAACTATTAAATACATAAAAAGGATTATGGTTATTTTGTTCCATAATCCTTTTGGTATCCTTGTCCCCAAACTTTCATTGCATCTAAAATTGGTTCTAGACTATAACCTAAATCTGTTAAGGTATATTCTACTCTAGGTGGTACTTCAGGATATACTGTTCTAGTTAGTAATCCATCTTCTTCCATAGAGCGAAGATTACTGGTAAGGACTTTTTGTGAAATGTTGCCAATAGAATTTTTTAGCTGATTGAATCGTTTTGTACCTGTCAATAAATCACGAAGAATTAAAATTTTCCATTTATTACTGATAAGTGTTAGAGTAGTTTCTACAGGACATGCAGGGAGTTCTTTTTTCATATTCATTCCTCCAATAGTATCTAAAAGGTGCCTATAGCACTTTTATGTGCCTACTTTAAATATATTACCTACAATAGTATTATAATTATGTAAAAGAAAATTGCAAGAAAATGAATAAAGGAGGATGTGTATGGAAGATATCTTATCTTGGATTATACAGGAAATACATACCGTTGTCATGGCTACGGTTGATGAAAAGGGATATCCTATTACTTGTGCTATTGATCTTATGTTAGCAGAGAATGATAAATTATACTTTTTAACCGCAAGAGGGAAGTCATTTTATCATCGTTTGATACAAAAACAATATCTTTCGTTTACAGGAGTAAAAGGGGATTCAACTCTTACTTCGATTGCCGTATCTTTTCAGGGAAAAGTAAAGAATATCGGACATGATAAACTAGATGAAATTTTTGTGAAAAACTCTTATATGAAAGAGATATATCCAGATAAAAAAGCAAGGGATGTATTAGAAGTTTTTGAAATTTATGAGGGAAAGTTAGAAGTATTTGATTTGCGTACAAAACCTATTCAACGTAAAACATTGATTATAGGTAATACAAAACAAAATATGAAAATTTACGAAGTACAATCATCATGTACAGGATGTAATTTATGTCTTCAAAACTGTCCTCAGAAATGTATTGATATAGAACATAAACCAGTTGTAATTAATCAAAAACATTGTCTGCACTGCGGAAAGTGTTTAGAAGTATGTCCTGAAAAAGCAATTATTAAAAAATCAATTATAGTAGATTAAGAGGTGGTTTTTATGACACAAGAAGAACGTTTAGTATATTTAATAAAGTATTTAGTAGATGAGCAGCCAGAATTAAGAAATATGCAGATTCCAGATACTATTCCTGCACAAAAGCGACTGCTTCGTTCTTTGATGAATATCCGATTACCATATGCTATATCTTCTAAATTCTTAGAAATACAAGATGCATGTTTAACTGAAGAATTGAATAATAAAGGTATTGTCTCTATAAAAGATATGACGCCTATAAAAAAGGATATATATTTATGGAAAGGGGATATTACACGATTGGAGGTGGATGCCATTGTGAATGCGGCCAATGATCAGATGTTAGGCTGTTTTATCCCATGTCATGGTTGTATTGATAATGCGATTCATTCTGCAGCAGGCATTCAGCTTCGATTGGCATGTAATGAAATGATGCAGGCTTTAGGGAAAAGAGAAGAAACAGGTAATGCCCAGATAACAGAGGCATATAATCTTCCTTCTCGCTATGTTATTCATACTGTGGGACCAATTATTATGAAGGAATTGAGTAAACATGATTGTGATTTACTTCGTTCCTGCTATCTAAGTTGTTTACAGCTGGCAGATGCAAAACAATTAAATTCAATTGCTTTCTGTTGTATATCCACAGGAGAATTTCATTTTCCTAATGAAAAAGCTGCAGAAATTGCAATTGCTGCAGTAGAGGAATATAAAAAAGAGACACAGTCTGAAATTGAGGTGATTTTCAATGTTTTCAAAGAAGAAGATGAACGAATATACCAAAGATTACTCAGATAATATACAAAGACTGAAACAAGCAATTCATGAGGCAGAAGTAATTCTAATTGGTGCAGGTTCTGGTCTATCTACAGCTGCTGGATTGACATATACCGGAGAAAGATTTGAAAAATACTTTTCAGATTTTATAGAAAAGTACGGAATACAGGATATGTATTCCGGAGGATTTTATCCCTTTTCATCATTGGAAGAATACTGGGGCTGGTGGAGTCGTCATATTTATATAAATCGTTATGATCAGGAAATACGTGAACCATATTCAATATTACTTGAGTTAGTAAAAGATAAAGATTATTTTATATTAACTACGAATGTCGATCATCAATTTCAGTTAACAGGTTTTGATAAAAAACGATTGTTTTATACACAAGGAGATTATGGTTTATTTCAATGTTCGAAAGCGTGCCATGATAAGACTTATGATAATGAAGAAGTTATACGTAAAATGATACAGGAACAAAAAGATAGAAAGATTCCAACATCTTTAATTCCTTATTGTCCGGTGTGTGGAGCACCTATGACTACTAATTTACGATGTGATGAATTTTTTGTAGAAGATGAAGGATGGAAAAAAGCATCAAACCGTTATGAACAATTCTTAAGAAAAGCTTCAAACAGAAAGATGCTTCTTTTAGAGTTAGGAGTAGGAGGGAATACTCCTGGAATTATAAAATATCCTTTTTGGAAAATGACATATCATAATGAAAATATTACGTATGCTTGTATTAATTATGGAGAAGCCATCGTGCCTAAGGAAATAACTAGGCAATCTATTTTGATCGACATGGATATAAAGAAAGCTTTAAAGGATGTTTCGGTATAAAAATTATTTATTTCTTTTGTGTAATAACATAATGCATAATATAATTGCTAAAAGTAGCATTAGTAGAAGAGGAAACAGAGTATTTATTGATATACTTGAGTGCAATAGTAATGGATATCCCCAAGAGGCAGGAAAAAGTTTTCCTATTAGTTCTAATGAAGAAGGAAGCAGATTTATAGGAAACATAATACCAGATAGAAGAATAGAAGGTAAAAAATAGAGAATAGAAAACATGGATGTCTTAGTCTGGTCTTTAACGGCTAAACCAATAATACTAGCAAAACTTAAAGAAACAGTAATAAAAATCATTAAAGAGTTAAAATATATTATTGGATTTGATGGTAGTTGAGCTTGAAATGCGATAGGCGCAATCAAATAGATAATCAGGCTCATGATGAATAAATGTAAAAATGCAGAAATAGTAGTAAGGACAAGACCTAGATATAATGGAACCCCATTTGCTTTATATACCTTCTTAATATCACTTCCATAAATCTCAACTAATGATGGAGGAAGACCGATGAATGCCCCCATTGTAACTCCAAAAATAGTCATTGTCTGTATGAGTGTGCTTTTTGCTTCAGGCATCGTATAGATAAAGATGTTTCCCATTAAAGCAAAGAATAATAAAGGAACAATATAACAGGTAATCAATAATGTCTTACTTCTTATATCTAGTTTCCATTGTAGGATAATACCATATAGAAATGCTTTCATGACTTATCCCCCTTTGCGATTTTCATAAAATGCTGTTCCAGGGAACCACGATTTATTTGTAGATCAAGAATCGTTGTTCCTTTTTCTTTATATTGTGTAAGAATAGTAAGTAAAAAATTACCAATATCGTCTGATTCAAAAGTATCTATTCCTTCATTTGTCTGTATAGATATATCATAATGTTTTCCAACACTGGAATTAAGCTGTTCAACTGAACCAGTAAATACGATTTTACCATCTGTTAATATAGCGATACGATCACATAAGCTTTCAACCTCTGCCATATCATGGCTGGAAAGAATAATTGTTTTTCCTTCTTTTTTTAGTTGGCGAATATAGTTATGAAGGGCAATTCTTCCTTCCACATCGAGTCCTGCTGTTGGTTCATCTAGAAAAATGATATCGGGATTTCCTAATAAAGCTAGAGCTAAATGTAGTCTTCTTTTTTGCCCGGTAGATAATTGATAGTATGACTTTTTATAGAAATCATGAATTCCAAGAGCCTGAAGCATTATAGGTTTTACTGTTACCTTATTCCAATATGCAAATAACTGAATTGCCTCTTTGGTTAGGATATGTTCTGGTAAAGAGGCAGATTGAAGCTGAATACCGATTTTACCATGGATATGAATCTGACCGCTATCATAGCTTCGCAATCCTTCCATACACTCTAAGGTAGTAGTTTTACCTGCACCGTTAACACCAAGTAAAGCAAAGATTTCTCCTTGATTTACTTCAAAGTTTAATCCATTTAATACTGTATGATGACCATATCTTTTTATTAATTCCTTTACCTTAACAGCCTGTCTCATTTCTTTTCCTCCTGAAATGGATTTACTTCTAATTTCGATAAATATATTCCTAAAGCAGGTTCAATAAATTTATTCGCAAGATCCTGTTTTTCTTTCCATCTTTTATCTAAGTTTTCAGAATTTGCTAATTCTATCAGTTTTGGAAGCATTGACATATCTCCTTGTGTAAAATCCATAATCATATTCCAATACGATTTGGCGAATTGTTGAGCTTCTTCACTGTCTGTAGAAATACCATCTTTATATAATTGAATGGCTTCTTCTTGTAGCTTATTAAAATATTGCATAAAAGCAGTCCCACTATCTTTATCAAAACGGCTGCGAATATGATTGAGCATTTGATCATCAAAGTGTTTGATTAACCAGTAATATTCATTATTCATTTGAAGATTTACAATGATATCAGCATATTTTTTAAAGTCCACACTTTGCATTTGTACGACTTCTTGTTGAAGAGCCCTTAATTCTCTTAATGATTCTGTCAGTTTTGCAATTTTTTCTTGAACAGCGCTTGCTTGCTCATCTAAGATATTGATGATCTCGTCAGGAGTATCCAGTGGTAGAATTTTATTTTTAATGTCCTTCAAAGAAAAACCTAAATGCTTTAATGATAAGATCTGGTGTAATTTAATAATATCTTTATCGGTATATAAACGCCTGCCACCTTCACTTATCGCAGAAGGAGAAAGTAAACCTTCTTGATCATAATGCTGTATTGTTCGAACGGTCACATCCATTTTCTTTGCCAATTCACCTATCGTCATATATCCCTGAGGTATCGCTTTTTGTTTTTCCATTCGTATCACAGTCCTTTCTATCTTAATCTATAGGAATGGATTGTATTCCTTATTTATAGTATAACTTGATACGTAACGTCACAAGCAAGCGATTTTATAAACAATTACTAAAATTTTTATTGAAAAGTGGAATAATGAAACCTAGTGAACTAAAATAATAAGTAGTTAAAATGGGAGTGATTTTCATGTGGATTTTGTTTGCATTTGGTTCAGCTTTCTTTGCGGGAATAACTGCTATTCTTGCGAAATGTGGAATTCGTAATACAAATTCCAATGTAGCTACTGCTATACGAACGGTTATTGTTTTTATCTTTTCATGGATTATGGTAGGAATTGCAGGTTCATGGAAGGATATAGGGCAAATTTCATCTACAACATTTATATTTTTGATTTTATCAGGATTATCTACTGGTGCTTCCTGGCTTTTCTATTTTAAAGCATTACAGATAGGAAATATCAATAAGGTTGCGGCAGTGGATAAAACCAGTGTTGTATTAACGATTATATTATCATTTATTTTCTTCCAGGAGCCTATTAATCTTTATAAGATTATAGGGATCTTAGGTATAACAATAGGAACCTATATGATGTTAGAGAAAAAGGAAAGTAATGTAGAAGAAAAAGGTAATCGCTGGTTTCTTTATGCAATATTATCTGTGATTTTTGCGAGTATGACGACCATTTTAGGTAAAATCGGAATTACTGATATTGAGAGTAATCTAGGAACAGCAATACGTACTAGTGTTGTCCTAATTATGGCTTGGATGATTGTCTTTATTACAAATAATCAAAATACACTAAAACATATTCCGAAAAGGGAATATATCTTTCTTTGCTTATCTGGTTTAGCAACAGGTTGTTCATGGCTATGTTTTTATAGGGCATTACAGATAGGACCTGCAAGCTTAGTAACACCGATTGATAAATTAAGTATAGTGGTTACGGTTGTATTTTCCCATTTGGTTCTTCATGAAAAAGTAGCTAAGAAGGCTTGGATAGGTTTATTTTTCATTGTATCTGGAACACTATTGATGCTGTTTTATTAGATGAACCGATAAGAGGAATGGATGAAAAAAGTAAAAGAATATTTTCAGAATTAATTAACAGTCTTAAAGAACAAAATAAAACAATTATAATAGCTTCACATGAACCTTTAAGAGATTTGATATTTGATGAAATATATATAATGAAAAATGGTAACCTAGAAAAGCAAGAGTAGTTTTTAATGGATACTGTCGTAATAAAAAAGCTGTAATTCAAAGATTGTGAATTACAGCTTATAGTTATATACAATTATTTCTGTTTTGGTTTAGGTAATATCAGATTTAGTATGATTGCGGTTATAGTCGCAAGTACTACTGGTGATTTACCAAATACTGTTGTTACCCATAATGGGAAAGTAGCTAAAGATGCAGATGCCTGTGTAACTCCCATTCCTAAAGCTACTGCTAATCCAACAATAGAAGTGTTGCGATAGTCTAATGGCTGTGATGCAATTAGTTTCATACCTGTCATCGCAATTGATGCAAATACTGAGATTGTTGCTCCACCTAATACGCATTGAGGAATGGTTGTTAGAAGTGCTGATATTACAGGAACAAATCCAGCAACTAGAATAATGCAGGCAGCTATTCCTAATACACAGCGGTTCACTACTTTTGTTGTAGCTACGATTCCAACATTTTGAGAGAACGTTGCAGTTGGAAGACCACCAAAGAATGAACCAAGGATATTAGTTACTCCATAAGCAATAATTCCACCTTGTAATTCATCATCTGTAGGCTGTCGATCTAAGCCGCCAGTTGTAGTAGCTGAGAAATCTCCAATTGCCTGAATAGAATTAATTGTAAATAAGATAATAAATGTCAATATTGCAGAGAATTCAAATTTCATTCCAAAGTGAAGCAGCTGTGGTGCTTGGAATAAAGAAGCTTGACTAACGGATGATAAATCGATCATTCCAAAGCATGCGGCTATTATATAACCTGCAATAATACCAATTAGAATAGAAGATAATTTCCAGATACCTTTCGCAAAATGATTTAACCCAGTAACAATAGCTAGTACGATAAAGGCAATCAGCCAATTTTGCCATGAACCATAGTTTGCGGAAGATGTACCTCCTGCCATGTAATTTACTGCGGTAGGATATAAGGATAATCCAATTGTAAAGACTACAGTTCCTGTTACGATAGGAGGGAATAATTTACGTAGTTTTTTAATAAAGATTCCTACTAGAATTGCCGCAATACCACCAATTAACTGTGCTCCTAAAATAGTCGCAATATCATAAGTTCCCGCAATTGCCTGCATACTAGGTAAATATGCAAAGCTTACTCCCATGATGACCGGTAGACCTGATCCTAGCTTTTTTCCAATAGGGAATAACTGAATCAAAGTTGAAATTCCCGCAATCACAAGGGCAGCTTGTACAAAAATAACCTGATCATGAACTCCTAGTCCTGCCACCTGTGAAATAATAATAGCTGGCGTTACACAGCCTACGATCATAGCCACTACATGCTGTAGCGCTAAAGGAAACGCCTGCTTAAGTGAAGGGATTCCGTTAAGCTCAAAAACGGACGCTTTCTCATTGTTTTTCTTCATAATTTCTCCTCTTTTTGTTCAATGTAAAAATAATGTTAATTTTTACTATGTAAGAGTATCATATTTGTTTTTATTTTTGAAGATAAAAATACAAATAAATGAAAATTATATCAGATAATAAAAAGAAGTATTTCGCTTTTTGGTTTGCGTAATACTTCTTTTTATGTAAAATCTAGTATTATGTATTTTTAGGTCGTTCTTCATAAGGGCATAAAATCCCATATGTGGAATAAGTTCTTACTTTCTCCATAAATTTTTCTAATACAAATGATATTTCTTTATTTTTTCGATAACATAGATAGAAATGACGTTTCCAGCTACAATCTTTAATTGGAACAATTTTAACAAGTTTTTTATCAACATCTTCTTGTAGCATACGAGCTGACATGATGGAAACTCCATAGTTATGAATAACAGCTTGTTTAATAGCTGAAAAACTATTACATTCCCAGGTAGAATGAATTGGTAAATGATGTACAAACATATAGTTTTCAAACATTTCACGTGTTCCGCTTCCTTTTTCGCGAAGAATTATATTTTCATTTTGAAGTTCTTTTAATTCAATGTAATCACGTTTTGCGAAAGGATGGTGTATACTGCAGAATAAGACTAGACAGTCATTGATTACAGATTCTACATGTATATCATTATTTTTTATAATACCTTCTACAAGGGCAACTTCAATTTCATTGGACATAAGCTTTTGTTCAATTGCTTGCGTATTATTGACTTCTACATGTAATTGCATATCTGGGAATTCTTTTTTAAATTCATCTAAAAGGGAACATAATATTGTACTACCAATTGTTAGGGTTGCGCCAAATCGTAGACTTTCGATATGGGCAGCGTTATTGATGGCAGTTGTCATATCATCAAGATTTTTAATAATGGCATTAGCATATTGATATAAAACCTGGCCTTCTTTTGTAATGAGCAGTTCTTTTGGATGACGCTCAAATAGTTTAATTCCATACTCTTTTTCTAGCTCAATGATATTTTGAGATACTGTAGGCTGTGAGATATATAATAGTTTTGCGGCTTCACTCATTTTTTTACAGTCTGCCACAACAATAAAGATTTTTAAGTGTCGTAGGGTAATCATAACGTCCTCCAAGGGTAATAAATTAAATAGATTATAAATTCTGGTCTTTCACAAATTGATAAAAAGCATCTTCTGCTTGTTTATTTTTTTGAGATATAGTTCCAACAGGAGCACTATATACAACGAATTCTTCATTTCCATCTATTCCGATTATTTCATCACAATATGGATTATCAAATGCCGCAACAGCACATGCTCCTAGTCCTAAAGAACTGCATGCCAGATATAGGTTTTGTCCAACATGTCCTGCATCGATTAGTGCAACTCGATGTGCCATGATTCCATAGCGCCATTCACATCGTGCTGGAATACAGGTCCAATAAAATACAACATCAGCTTTTGTGCTCCATGTTTGATTGCATAAACTTTTATTTATAACATCTTGAATGTTGTTTAGTTTTTTTATGAATTCTAATTCATGTGTCATAGGTAAATAATGATATAAACCTGGTTTTAAAGATTCACAATTTTGGATAATTAAATAGGTTTCAAAAGCATGCCTTGCCCCTCCTGAGGGAACTGTACGAAGCGTAGCATATTTCTTCCCTCTAATATCTAAAATACCTTGTGTACTCCACAATAAAAAAGATAATTGTAGTAAGGATATTCCTTGTTCAGTAAAGATACGTGAGCTTTTTCTTTTTTTTATAATTTCAATAAAGTTGTTTTGTAGTGATAGGTCTTTAAAGTTTCGTGGTAATTGAATAGGTTCATGATCACTCATACGTTCTTTGACTAAAGGAGGCTGTGGTTTCTTTAATTCCTGATCAGATACAAAGTCTTCTCTTTCATTATGGTGCATAAAGGCTCTGCCAATGTTTATCATTTTGTTGATTTCTTCTTGTTTCATAATACTTATCCTTTCTTTTATTTAATGGATTTTATTTGGAAAAATTATAATAAATTCGTAATTTTTAAAATTATAAGGGAAAAAACTAAAAGGAATTCATATATTAATACTTAAGTGGTATTGGATTTTCTAATACCTATGATTGAATTTTACTATTTTGTTAAAAAAATATCAAGTGCTATAATATACTTGTGAAATCCATCACAGATGGAAGAAAGGAAAAAAGACATGAAAATTTTAGTTGTTGGTGGAGTAGCTGCCGGTACCAAAGTAGCTGCAAAATTGAAACGTGAAAATCGAGATGCAATGATTACTGTTTTTAATAAGGGAAAAGATATTTCCTATGCGGGCTGTGGTCTTCCTTATTATGTAGGACATGTTATTGAAGATAAGGCAGAATTGATTGTAAATACTCCACAAAAGTATGAGAAGCTAACTGGTGTGCAAGTGTGCTGTGAAACAGAAGTAACATCTGTAAATCGTGATGAAAAGTCAATCTGTGTAAAAGATTTAAAAACAGGTGAAGAATCTGTTCATACGTATGACAAACTTGTTATTGCGACAGGAGCAAATCCAGTACAGCCTCCAGTTGCTGGAGCAGATCTGGAAAATGTTTTCTTTATGCGTACACCAGATGATGCGATTGCATTACGTGAAGTGATTGATGGGAGCGATATCAAGCGTGCTGTTGTTGTAGGTGGAGGGTACATTGGTCTTGAAGTTGCGGAAAACTTACATGCGAAAGGTATTCGTACTGTCGTAATTGATATGGCTGAACATGTACTTCCAGGATTTGATGCAGAGCTTTGTGAAAAAGTCGAAAATCATTTAGCAGATGAAGGCGTTATGGTGTTTACTTCAACTAAATTAGAAGCTTTAGAAGGTGATGGAAAAGTTGAGAAAGTCATCACAGATTCTCGTAAATTTAAAGCAGATTTAGTTGTAATGAGTGTAGGTATTCGTCCAAATACAGCATTTCTTGCGGAGAGCGGTTTAGAAATGTTTAAAGGGACAATTCTAACAGATGCTAATTGTAGAACTAATGATCCAGATATTTATGCAGTAGGTGACTGTGCAATGGTTCATAATGCAATCACAGGAAAACCTGTCTGGTCACCAATGGGTTCAACTGCTAATATTGCAGGACGTTTAACCGCAAGAAATATTAATGGCGAGGATGTATCTTATCGAGGAGTTTTAGGTACAGCTGTTTGCCATTTACCTAATATGAATGCAGGTCGTACAGGATTAACAGAAGCACAGGCAATTAGTGAAGGCTTTGATCCTATCAGTGTAATCAGTGTTACGGATGATAAAGCTCATTATTATCCAGGAAGTGCACCGTTTATTACTAAGATGATTGCGGATAAGACATCAAAAAGACTGTTAGGACTTCAGGTTCTTGGAAAAGGTGCAGTCGATAAGATGGTGGATATTGCAGTAACTGCCATCATGCTGAAGGCTACATTAGATGATCTTGTGGACTTTGACTTTGCATATGCACCTCCATTCTCAACTGCCATCCATCCATTTGCGACGACTTTAAATATTCTAATGAATAAAGTTAGCGGAGCATTTGAAACTGTAACTCCAAAAGAGTTAAAAGAAGGTGCAGCAAAAGGCTATACATTAATTGATGGCTGTCTGAGTCCATCTATCGAGGATGCACGTTATGTAGAATTAACAGATGTAGATGGTCCAATTGATGGACTTGCATTAGATGAAAAGATCCTGCTTGTCTGCAATAAGGGAAAACGTGCATATTTATTACAGAATCGATTAAAAGGTTATGGTTATACAGGGACAAAAGTTCTTGAAGGAGGAATTTTTGTGACAGAGCCAGATACTATTAAAGAAAATATTTAATCATATATTATTGGGAGGAAATAAGATAATGGCAACAACATTAAAACCGGAAGATATTAAAAGAGTGAAAGCTCTTGGATTTCTAAATCATAAAGGAACAGATAATTTCAATGGACGTGTAATTACGGTAAATGGTCGTATTACTGCAGCACAGGCTATTCGTATCGGGGAAGCTGCAGAAAAATTCGGAGATGGACATATGATGTTCACAACTCGTTTAACTGCGGAAGTATCTGGAATTCCTTATGATAAAATCGAAGATTTCCGTGCTTATCTTAAAGAAGCAGGTCTAGTTACAGGTGGTACAGGTTCTAAAGTTCGTCCTGTAGTAGCTTGTAAAGGTACTACTTGTCAGTATGGTCTATTAGATTCTTATGCGTTATCAGAAGAAATTCATGAACGCTTCTATGTTGGATATAATGATGTAAAACTTCCACATAAATTTAAAATTGCAGTTGGAGGATGCCCTAATAACTGTGTTAAACCAGACTTAAATGACTTAGGTGTTATTGGTCAGCTGATTCCTAACTATGATGAAGATATGTGTAATGGATGTAAAAAATGTCAGGTAGAAAAAATTTGTCCTGTAGGTGCAGCTAAGTTAGAAGATGTACTAAAAATTGATAAAGATATCTGTAATAACTGTGGTCGCTGTGTATACAATGAACCATGTCCATTTGATGCTATTGATGGAGGAACTTATGGTTTCAAAGTAGTAATCGGTGGAAGATGGGGTAAAAACATTGCACAGGGTAAAGCATTGAATAAAGTTTTCACTACTAAAGAAGAAGTTATGGATGTAATTGAAAAAGCGATTTTACTATTCCGTGAGCAGGGAAAAACGGGAGAACGTTTCGCACAGACAATTGAGCGTATCGGATTTGAAAATGTTGAAAAACAGCTGTTATCTAATGATATATTAGAACGTAAACAGGAAATCTTAGATGCTCAGCTACATATGACTGGTGGAGCAACTTGCTAATTATTGAGTTAGCACATAATAACGGGAAACTATAGAGAAGATTAAAGAGGGAAAAAATCATGAATTCAAATACAAAAAAATATGGAGCTATTATCTTATGTTTAGTTATAGGATATTTAGCTACATATTCAACAGATGTACAGACTTCCATGCTGGGACGTGTTGTGATGGGAGGACCAATGGTAGCTCTTTTGGTTTCTATGATTATCTGCAACATTGTGCCTAAAATCGATAAAGATTTTAAAGCAGGAACAACTTTTGCTTCTAAGAAATTCCTAAATTGGGGAATCATTCTTACTGGAGCAACATTAAGCTTTGCGGATATTCTAGGTACTGGTGTAAAAGCATTGCCACTTATCATTTTTAATATCTTATTAGCATTTACAGTTGCCTTGTTTGTCGGGAAAAAACTTGGCGTTAGTGATAATACTTCTACTTTAGTAGGTGGAGGTACTTGTATTTGCGGTGGTACAGCAATTGCTACCCTATCTAGAATTATCAAAGCTCATGAACAGGAAATTGCATTTGCGATGGCTGCAATCTTCTTGTTTGATACGATTTCAGCGTTCACTTATCCTTATATAGCAGATATGCTATCTTTAACAGACAATCAGTTTGCATTTGTAGCTGGAACGGCTATTAATGATACTTCATCTGTTGCTGGAGCACAGGCAACCTATGTAGCTATGCATAATCTTGGTGATTGGAGCGGTGCATTAAATGTTAAATTAGTACGTACTACCATGTTGATTTTCGTAGCTCTGGCTTGGACGATCATTATGGCAAATCGTGCAAAGAAAAATAATGAGACAGGAAATGGTGATTCTTTATTTGCTGTTGTGAAAAAGACATTCCCAATGTTTATCTTGTGGTTTGTTGTTATGGCAGGTTTAAATACCTTAGGAATCTTTGATTTTGAATTACTTGGTACTACTTGTGGATCTTTATTAGGAAAGATTTCTAAATTCCTATTTGCTTCAGCGCTTGCTGGTGTTGGTTTTAAAATCAGATTTTCAGAAGTATTCTCCAAAGGTATAAAACCAATTGCACTTGGTGGGATTACTTGGGCTTGTGTAGCTATTTCATCTTATGCATTTATCTTCCTGTTTGCATCCTATGTAGGATAAGATGTATAATAATCTGAGGTGAACATCACGTTCACCTCTCATTTTATCAATTAGTAGAAAGTAGGCATTTTCATGAACTTAGCAGTTATTGGGACAAATTTTTATCACAGCAGTATCGAAAAGCGAGATTTGGTTTCTTTTTCTGATACAAAAAAATTAGAAATGTATGAGCTTATGGATGATATTGGGATTGATTATGGGGTAATTGTTTCTACCTGTAATCGTAGTGAATTATATTTTCTGTATGAGAAAGAGGAACAGTTAGAACAGCTTCAGCAGGTATATTTAGATTTTTTTCATTTGAAGAAAGAAGATATTCAACTGTTGTTATATAAACAAAAACAGGCATTATACTATCTATTTGAAGTATGTGCTGGTATTCGTTCGCTTGTGATTGGCGAGGATCAGATTTTAGGACAGATGGTTGAAAGTATGGAATTTGCCCAAAGACAAGGTAAAATGAATAAAATACTAAATCGTATGTTTCAGGATGCGATTACCTGTGCTAAACAGATACGATCAAAAGTAAAAATCAGTGAACATCCCCTTTCTATCTCTTATATTGGTATTCAGCAGCTTTTATGCCATGGAGGTATCTCTGACAAAAGCATAATGGTTATTGGTGCTGGTAAAATGGCTTCTCTTGCTATGCGATATGTCTTCGAACAAAATCCAAAAGTAGTGTATAATGCGAATCGTTCTTTGAAGAATGCTATTTCTTTACAGGCAGAGTTTCCTGATTTAGTCTTATTGCCATTAGAGGATCGCTATGAAAAACTGCAGGAATGTGATATTGTGATAAGTGCTACTTCCTGTCCACATATTTTATTGAAAAAAGAATATATAGGAAAGCGAACTAAAGAATTAACATGTCTAGACTTGGCAATTCCTAGAGATATTGATCCAGCATTAAAGGATGATGATATGATTACTTTATTTGATATTGATTCATTACAGGAAATTGCTAATCATAATCTTAAAAAACGAGAAGAATTAGTAGAGATATCACGTAGTATAATTACTGATAAAGTAGAACAGTTAGAGAAATGGATTCTTTCTTCCCATGTAGATCATACAATTGCATCGTTACAGGAAAAATGTGATGAAATTGTCCATAGTACTTATGATTTATTAGAGCGTAAGCTAGACCTAAGTGAACGCGAAAAATACATTTTACATAAAACCCTGCATACTTCTATGTATCGGCTTATGAAAGAACCATTTCGTACTTTAAAACAATTAGATGAATCACAACAGACGCAGTATCAGGAAATGGTAAAACATTTATTTCAGATGGAAAATAAAGAATGAAGAAAGGAAAGTTTATGATGAATCCTACAAAAACATATAAAATAGGAACTAGAGGTTCTGCCTTAGCTTTAGCACAGACCAATTGGGTAAAGGCACAATTAGAAAAAGCATATCCAGATGATCAATTTGAAATCGTAGTAATTAAGACAAAGGGAGATCGTATACAAAATATAGCATTGGATAAGATTGGGGATAAAGGACTATTTGTAAAGGAAATTGAAAATCAATTATTAGATGGCAGTATTGATCTAGCTGTACATAGTATGAAAGATATGCCTTCACAGACAATAGATGGTCTTTGTTTTGCGGATGCCTGGGAATGCGAAGATGCTAGAGATGCCTTAATTCTTAGAGAAGTTTCTTCACTAGAAGAATTAAAATTAAATGCTCGCATTGGTACAGGAAGCAAACGTCGTGCATTTCAGATACAAAAACTAAGAAATGATATTCAGTGTGTTGGTATTCGTGGAAATGTAGAAACAAGACTTAGAAAAATGGAAGAAGAACAGCTAGATGGTATCATTATGGCGGTAGCTGGGTTACGTCGTTTAGGATTGGAAAATAAAATTACACATATCTTTAGCTGTGAAGAAATGGTTCCAGCTTGTGCACAGGGTATTTTAGGAATTGAGTGCCGAAGTGAAGATAAGGAACTATTGAAGAAATTAAATGCATTAAGCAGTGAGCAGGCAAAATTACGTTGTGATATGGAAAGAGCATACTTAAAGGCAATGGATGGTAGCTGTCATGTGCCAAGTGGAGCTTGTGTTCAGATGAAGGATGATCGGTTGAATTTCTATTGTGTACATGGTGATGAAAATGGAAATAATTTAATCCAGCTTCATTTATCAGGAAGTATAGAAGAAAAAGATCAACTCTTACAGGAAGCGATTAAGACAATAAAAGAAAAGAGGTAATCATATGGGGAAAGTATATTTAGTAGGTGCAGGACCAGGATCCATTGATTTACTTACCAGAAAAGCAGAGTGTTTATTGAGAAAGGCGGATTGTATCGTTTATGATCGTTTGATAGAAGATGCGATATTAGATTTGGCCATGGATGACTGTGAAATGATTTATGTTGGTAAACAAGCCGGAAATCATACAATGAAACAAGATGCTATATGTAATCTTTTAGTCGAAAAAGCAAAACAATATGATTGTGTTGTACGTTTAAAAGGTGGAGATGTCTATGTCTTTGGACGTGGAGGAGAAGAAGGAATTAAATTATATGAAAACCATATTCCTTTTGAAGTCGTACCTGGAGTAACTTCAGCTATTGCAGGACTGGCGTATGCAGGTATTCCGATTACACATCGAGGAATGGCTAGAGGATTTCATGTTGTTACTGCACATGATAAAGATGATAAACTAGCCAATATTGATTTTGACGCAATGGCTAGAACAGAAGATACTTGTGTATTCTTAATGGGGTTAAGTAAAGTTGGTGAGATTGCGGAAAAATTGCTGGAAGCAGGAAAGAATCCTAATACACCTGCAGCCATCATCTCTCATGCGACATGGATCAGTCAGCAGGTGATAGAGGGTACACTTTCTACCATTGATCAGATACTAAAAGAACACCCGCTTCTTTCACCTGCCATATTCGCAGTAGGCAATGTCATATCTCTACGAAAAGAGTTATCATTTTTAGAACAGCGACCTCTTCGTGGCTGTAAGATATTATTAGCTCATCCAAAAGGAAATGGAACAATGCCATCACTATTTCATGAACAAGGTGCGTTAGTAAAAGAACTATATACTGGAGAAATCCAATATAGAAAAGAAGCATTATCTGATCTTTCCCTATCTGATTATACACATATAGTATGTACTAGTCGCCATGGGGCAAAAGCATTGTGTGATCATATATACAAGAAAAGAATTGACCTAAGAAATTTATTAGGAATAAAACTATGCTGTGTAGGAAAAAAGACTGCCGCAGTTTTTGAAGAACATATGCTATATGCGGATATTATTCCAGACAGTTATGATGGAGAGTCTTTGGCAGACAGCATGGAAAAAGAATTAAAAGAGACAGATCATGTATTATTTTTAAGCGGAAAGACTTATCATAAAAAATTACGTGATGTATTAGAGACTAAGGCAAAGCTAACACATCGATTTGTCTATGAGAATGTTAAGATTGATGTGGATACCAATATAAAGTTATCCGATTATGATGTTATGGTATTTACTTGTTCATCAGCTGTAGATGCCTGTGAAGACTTATTAAGACAGGATCATTTACCATATATCATGTCTATGGGTAAAGAAACATCCGCAACACTATATAAATATGGTATAGAAGATATACATACCGCAAAAATATCAACAGCAGAAGAAGTTGTACAAATGGTTATAGATTACTGGAGGAATTAAAATGTTTTATCGAGGAAGAAGACTTAGAAAAAATGCCGCAATACGTTCAATGATAAGAGAAACTAATTTACATGTTGAAGATTTGATCTATCCTTTATTTTTAGTAGAGGGATTATCTGGAAAAGAAGAAATCAGCAGTATGCCAGGAATATATCGTTATGGATTAGATGCATTAGATGAAGTGGTTTCAGAAATTCATTCTGCTGGCATTCAAAGTGTATTGTTGTTTGGGATTCCTTTACATAAAGATAGCTGTGGCACAAGCAGCTATGATGAACATGGTATCGTACAGGAAGGAATACGCCGATTAAAAGAAATTGATCCAGACTTATATGTTATTGCCGATGTCTGTATGTGTGAATATACAGATCATGGACATTGTGGAATCTTAAATGAAAAAGGTGTTGTACAAAATGATATAACACTTTCTTATCTATCTAAAATAGCTTTATCATACGCAAGAGCAGGCGTTGATATGGTTGCGCCAAGTGATATGATGGATGGACATATCAAAGAACTTCGTCATGCATTAGATGAAGCAGGATACTATGATCTTCCAATTATGGGATATTCCGCAAAATATGCGTCTAATTATTATGGACCATTCCGTGAAGCTGCACAAAGTGCACCGGGATTTGGAGATCGTAAATCTTATCAGATGGATTATGGTAATGGGAAAGAAGCATTGCGTGAAATTCAGGCAGATATTGAAGAAGGCGTAGATGTAATTATGATTAAACCGGCTTTATCATATATGGATGTAATCAAAGATGCATCACTTCATTTTGACTATCCGATCTGTGCTTATAATGTAAGTGGAGAATACAGCATGTTGAAGATGGCTGTAGAACAAGGATTAATGAATGAAGATGTAATTTATGAAACCTTATTATCAATGAAACGTGCAGGAGCGGATATGATTATTACATATTTTGCGTTAGAAATTGCACAGAAACTGAAAGGAAGATAAATAATGAAATGGGAAACCTCTACAAAACAATTTGAAAGAGCACAAAAATATATTCCAGGGGGAGTAAATTCACCTGTACGGTCTTTTGCGAATGTTGATCGTGCACCTGTTTTTATCGAATCAGGAAATGGATCTCACATACTGGATGTGGATGGCAATGAATATATTGATTATATCAGCTCTTGGGGACCACTTATTTTAGGACATCAAAATCCAATTGCGAAAAAAGCATTGTTGGAGGCGATGGATAAGGGATTTAGTTTTGGATTACCAACAGTAGTAGAAACAGAAGTGGCACAGATGATTGTTGATGCTTATCCAGGTATCGATGAGGTAAGAATGGTTAATTCAGGTACTGAGGCAACAATGAGTGCTTTACGTGTGGCAAGAGGATATACAGGAAGAGATAAAATTATTAAATTTGAGGGCTGTTATCATGGACACAATGATGCATTATTAGTTAAATCTGGCTCAGGTACTTTAACTTTTGGAATGCCGACAAGCCCCGGAATTCCTAGCGATATTACAAAAAACACACTAGTATGTTGTTATAATGATATTGAAAATGTGAAAGATACTATTCAAGCTAACATAAATGAAATTGCGGCAATTATTATAGAGCCGATTGCGGCTAATATGGGACTTGTGGAAGCTGATCCGGCATTTTTAAAAGAATTAAGAGAGCTTTGTGATAAACATGGCATTGTATTGATTTTTGATGAAGTTATCACAGGCTTTCGTATGGCATTTGGCGGAGCTGCACAGTGGTATGGGATTACACCAGATATGGCATGTTTTGGGAAAATCATCGGTGGAGGACTTCCTGTAGGAGCTTATGGGGGTTCAAGAGCTATTATGGATTGTGTAACTCCAAAGGGAAATGTATATCAGGCAGGAACGTTAAGCGGGAATCCACTAGCCATGCATGTTGGCTTAGCACAGCTGACTTATCTAAAAGAACATCTGGGAATATATAATGAACTAGAAGAAAAAACGAGAAAACTTGCGAATGCTTTTCAAACAATCTTAGTAAACAATCATCTTCCTTATCAGGTAGCTCAGGCAGGTTCCTTAATGACTATATTCTTTACTGATAAAAAGCCATGTAATTTTGATGATGTAAATACTTGTAATACGAAACAGTTTGCGCTTTTCTTTAAGAAAATGATGGAAAAAGGAATTATGATGAGTCCATCACAATATGAAGTATTATTCTTAAATACTTGTCATAGTGAAGAAGATATACAAAAAACGATACAAGCATTTGAAGAAGTAATTCAGGAGTTATAATCATGAGTCTGATGGTTTCTCTTCATTTGAAAAATAAAAAAGTCTTAGTTGTTGGTGGAGGAAATGTTGCATATCGTAAAGTGAAACAGTTTTTATCAGAAGAGGCAGATATTACTGTAATCGCTCCAGACATTTTGGAAGAAATAAGAAACACTTCCGTAAAATGTATAAATAAAACGTTTGAAGTACAAGATGTAAACGGATTTGTTTTGATTTATGCAGCTACCAATGATGCTTTGGTAAATGCACAGGTTGTACATGCTGCAAATTCGATGAATATTTTATGCGGCAGTGCAACAGAATGTGAAGAAGTCAGTTTTTCTTCCCTCCAACAAAAACAGCTATCTCATGGACAGCTCGCAGTATCAACACAAGGCTTGGCTCCAGGTATGACAAAAGAAATGCTAATCGCATTTGAAGAAACATGGAAACAGAAATTTGAAAAAAAATTAGAACTGTTACAAACCATCAAGGATATGCTTCCTAAGCAAACTTACCGCAATATACGTAAAGTGATTTCTAAGTTTCCTTATGAAAAGCTTACGCAGGTTCATAATATTCTTATCAGAAAAAAAGTCATTGTTTACTTATATCATGGTGGAGCTGATGAAACAATTATTCGTAAAGATTTGCCTAGTTTTATTGATACATTAGGTATAGAAAAGGCAGTATGTATTCCTTGCCTTTGTGCAATCCATGCACAGAAACAGTATCAGAATGAATTTAAGGAAGAGTTTACGTTAGATGAAATTCTTCTATTAGCAAGTAATCTAGAGGAAGTATCCTTTATGTTTGAAATCGTGATGGTGCAGAAAGGAAGATATTATCAGAAATTATCTTCTATGTGTAATCAGTATGGAGAAATATTGCCTTTCTGGTTAACTTGTGAAATGATAGATAACTATGTATCAGAAACGTTTTCCAGATATCCAGATGAAGTTTGTGTATTTGTTCTGCATAGTAGAAATGAATATTTTCAATCTATCTGTCAGAAGTATCATGCAGTATGTATAGGTATAAAAGATGAAATAAATATAGAAAATAAAAAACTTCATATCATACCTGTTTTTATTACAAAAGGAAATCATATGAAATATGATGTTTTACATGGTAAGAACTCTTTGTGTGAACATTTAAGACAAAAAGGCTATCATATAACAATAGAAGAAATGGCTTTAATTGAACAAGATTGGGTAATTAAAGCATTTCAAGATCATGTAAGAGAATTTATAGACTATAAAAAATAAGAAGATTTATATCTTAGTCGATACAAATAGATATAAATCTTCTTTTTTAGATATGCTTTGTTCTTTTACCATGTTCTAAATGATAAGCATAGCTGAAATATAAACAGAATTGAGTGATCCATAAGAAGCCTACAGCTAATGGAAGTGTAACACTAATGATGTTTGCACAACTCATGATAAACAATATAAATAATAAAATAGGATAAATAGAATTCATGATCCTAAAGGAAAAATAACTAGAACGATAAACTTGGGATAATTCAGCTTCATCCATACTAGACATCCAATCTTTATGGAAGTTTATATCGAATACATCTCCCTTTTTTTCAGGAAATAAAATCTTTGAGAGAGTAATAATTTTTCTCTGCAGATAGGTTGTTAGTCCTGAAAAGATAATCATAAATAAGAATTGAACAAGTGTATACATAGTGGATTCGTCTAGAAAGTTTTTAAATCCTAAGGTAATGGTAATGAAAAAAAGTGGTGTGGTTAAGGTAATAAAGCCAAGAGAAAGACAAAGAAATTTATTCGCATCTTCAAAGTTTTTATCATTATCAATTCCTTTATGAATTTTAGTTTTACCTTTTTGAAAAAATATAATAGCTATGAATAATGAGATTATGATAGGTAACCAAACTAATAAGCCTAAATCAGGAATATGTAAATTTGTATCATCATGTATAAATGGAATGAAATAACCTAAAAATCCTCCTATTATCGCAAATAATAAAACAACTCCAAAATATTTAATCTTTTTCATCTTCTCTATCCTCCAAATAAAATATGTCTTCTACTCTACATTCAAAAACTTTCGCAAGCTTTAGTGCTAATGAAATTGAGGGATTATAATCTCCTCTCTCGATTAGACTAATGGTCTGTCTTGATACTTGAACTAAAGTACCTAATTGCTGTTGGTTGATACCTAGCTTTACGCGGTACAGTTTTACATTGTTTCTTAAAATCATAATCCTCCTTTCTATTATGATAATTATATTTGTCATAATGACAACTATCTTTGTCATATTTATTATATCATGACAACTATTGTTGTCAATAATAAAAGTGTAGGAAAGCATTTTAATGAAAGGTTAAGAGCATATGAATTGTATTTATCTCTAATTAGAGTAAAATGAGTGGTGTAGAAAGGAAAGGGAGATATCATATGGAAGATATCGAATTGAAACTTCTTATAGGGTTACATAGAGTATGTAATGAGATTGATCGCAGATCATCTCAGCTAGTTTCTAAGTATAATCTTAGTTTAGGGCAATTTGCAGTTTTAGAAGCCTTGTATCATAAAGGAGATTTAAGTGTTGGTGAAGTCCAAAGAAAGATATTAAGCAGTAGTGGTACAATGCCAGTAATTATAAGAAATTTAGAAAAACGAGGATATTTAGAAAAAACTGTAGATGTGATGGATAAGCGTAAAAATATTCTTCATATAACTGATAAGGGAAAGAACCTGATGAAAGTAATCTTTCCATTAAATAAAGAATTGATTAAAGAAGCTATGTCAAGCTGGTCAAGAGAAGAACAGGAATTTATGTTGAAGACATTGAAAAAATTTGGAGAGTGAATAAAATGGAAAGAGAAATAATAAATTTAGTAAAAGGATATCAGACACAAGATGGTGCAGGGGTAAAGCTTGTACGTGTATTGGGTAATGATACGATAGATGGCTATGATCCTATTCTTATGCTAGATTCATTTGACAGTACAAATCCGGAAGATTATATCGCAGGATTTCCAATGCATCCGCATCGTGGAATAGAAACAATCAGTTATGTCTCTAGCGGTAAAATGATGCATCGAGATAATTTAGGCTATTCAGATACAATAGAAGATGGCGAAGTACAATGGATGACTGCAGGTTCAGGTATTTTACATGAAGAATTGATACCACCATCTAAACACATGCTAGGAGTACAGCTATGGCTGAATTTACCGGCAAAAGATAAAAGGGCAGCTCCGCAATATCATAGTATCAAGAAAAATCAAATTAAAGATATACCATTTGATGGCGGTTTTATACGCTTATTGGCAGGTAAATATAAAGAAGATACAGGATTTATGAGCCAGTATCTGCCATTTGATTATTATGATATTCATTTACAGGAAAATAGTACAATTACTATTGATGTAGAAGAGCATCGTTCCATAATGCTGTTTACATTAGTAGGAGAGGCTATAGTTGGAAATACAGTTATTTCTGAAAAAACAGCTGCAAAATTATCAAAAGGAAATAAAGTTACGATTCATAGTAAACAGGGAGCTCAGGTATTATTTATGAGCAGTACTGCTTTAGAAGAACCGGTTTCCTGGGGTGGACCTATTGTAATGAATACACCAGAGGAATTACAGAAAGCATTTGTAGAATTAAGAAATGGAACATTTATTAAATAAATATACTGTCAGGAGGAAAAAAATGAAAATAGTAGAATCTTTAAAAGTACGTAGATCATATTATGAAATAAAAAAGGAACTTCCAGTTTCTATGGAAGAAGTGAATCATATGATTCGAGAACTAACAGAACTAGTTCCAGATGCATTTAATATGAAAAGCAGTAGAGTAGTTGTTGTGGAAGGTGAAATGCAGGATACATTATGGGATACAATTTATGATGTGTTTGAAGGAAAAGTTTCAAGAGAAAAGATTGATAGTTTCTCTAATGGGGCAGGGACAATCCTTTATTTCTATGATCGTTCTGTAGTTAAAGCAATGCAGGAACAATTCCCTAGTTATGCGGAGAATTTTCCAGTATGGGCAAATCAGGCAAATGGAATGCTGCAGCTGGCAATCTGGAGCGGTTTACGAGAATTAGAAATTGGAGCTTCTTTACAGCACTATAATCCAGTGATTGATGAACGTGTTAAGAAACTGTTAGAGCTTCCAGAAGAATATGTGTTAGTAGCACAAATGCCATTTGGAGGAATTGTAAGGGAACCAGCATCAAAAGAAAAAGAAGATATAAATAAACGAGTAAGAATTGTGAAATAAATTTTCCTCAAGGTGATTGCTTTGAGGTTTTTTTACTTTGTTTCCTAAGTGACAGGAAATGAAATATTTGTGAAAAAATAGCTTTTATATTAAATTAGTAAAGGAAAAAGAAAGAGAGGAGATTGAATTTGGAAGCAATTCAAAGAGTATTGCAGAAATGGTTATTTCCAATTGCACAAAAATTGGAAAAGCAAAAACATCTGCAGGCAGTGAAAGACGGGGTTATAGCGATTACTCCTATGGTTATTATCGGTTCATTCTGTTTAATACCTGTAGGCTTGGGAAATTTATTTGGTGGAGCATTTGGTGATTGGGTCAATGCTCATTCAGCAATTTTTAATTTTCCTACTTACTTTACGACAAACATTATGTCATTGTTCTCAGCATATTTTATTGCGGAATCTTTAGCAAAAAGATATGGAATGAAATCAACCGCAATGTTGGGTGTATCTGCGGTATTAGTACAATTGATTCTATGTGTGTCTATTGGTGAAAATGGTGTTTGGGATATTTCATCCTTAGGAGCTGAAGGGATATTCGTAAGTATTGTTGGTGGTTTACTTGTAGTTGAAATTTCTCGAATGATTGAAAAATATCATTTGACGATTCGTATGCCGGATAGTGTTCCTCCAATGGTTGCGGAAAGCTTTTCTGCTTTAATTCCAATTGCAGTTGATGTAGTTTTGGCTTCTGCAGTTGCAATGTGCTGTACTACATATGCAGGGACTACATTCCCAAAAATCATTATTTCTTTATTAGCACCAGCAATTAATTCTATGGATTCTGTGTGGGCTGTTGCGATTATTATTTTCTTAACGCAGCTATTATGGATGTTTGGTTTACATGGTGCTGCAATCACTCAAAGCGTTTGGGCTCCATTTGCAATTTCTTATGCACTTGAGAATGCGAATGCAGTTGCGGCTGGAGCAAGTCCTGAACATATCTTTACATTTGGTTTCTATTTTGGGTTCTTGCAGGTTAGTGGTTCTGGTATGACTTTATTATTGGTATTGATGATGTGTCGTTCAAAAGCTAAGTCTTTAAGTTCTATCGGTAAGATTGGATTAGTTCCATCATTCTTTGGTATCAATGAACCGATCATCTTTGGTGTACCGATGATTATGAATCCTTTCATGTTGATACCATTTGTATTAGGACCAGTTATCTGTGCTATTATTTCTTACCAGGCAATGGCATGGGGATGGGTATCTTTACCATTAGGAGAAGCACCGGGTTTCCTTCCTCCTGGAGTTCAGGCATTCTTATTAACAATGGATTGGAAAGCTGCTGTTCTTGCAATCTTTAATGTTTGTCTAATGGGATTGTTCTATTATCCATTCTTTAAAGCTATGGAAGCTGATGAATTACGTAAAGAAAGAGAACAGGAAAAATTAAAAAAAACTGAGATACAAAATGGTTAATAAACATATTTCTATGTTAAAATTTATATAGAAATGTGGGAGGCGATTTTGTGCTAAGTGAAAGACAAAAAAAATTACTTACTATTATTTTAAAAAATCCTAGAGGAATCAAAGGAGCAGAACTAGCAGAAAAAATACATGTGACTACAAGGACAATTCGTAATGATATTGCGGATATCAATATGACTCTTATGAATAGTCATTGTATGATTCAATCTAGTAAGCGTGCTGGATACTTTATAATGAAAGAAAACGTTGTGAAAATTCAGGAATGTCTTTCACTGATGGATGCTATTGATAGTAGGCAAATCGCCTCAACACCTATTGAAAGAAGATACTATTTATTAGGGCAAGTTGCACTGCATTCTAAAATCTCATTATTTGAGCTTGCGGATATGTTATATGTTTCTGAACAAACTGTTTATAAAGATGTGATGGCACTAATTCGTTTTCTAAAGGATACATATCATTTTTGTGAAATATCAGTAAGCAATGGAAATGTAATATTACAATGCGATGAAGTAGAATTGCGTTCATTATGCTATCGAATCATTAAAGATGAAATATATCTTTCTGATAATTTAGTCAATCTCCATTTATATCAATTAGTAAAAGAATCATATGACATTGAAGAGCTGAACGATATTACAGATTATATTGTCAGCTATTGTAAAGGTCATGATATAACATTGACAGATCGTATGATATTTGTGATATCCTGGATGATATTCTTCACTTTTGTACGGATTCAGAATGGAAGTTTACTGAAAAAGAAAATGGAGGTATTTCATCAAAATATATCATTGAGTACGATGCTAAAAAACTTAATTGATGATTTACGTTTTGATTTTAATGAAGATGATTGCAATTTATTACAAAACTATATAGAAACATTAGGTTTTTATAGTAATGATGATATATCAGATGTAGAAAGTGATGGAGTAGTAGAAGAATTTACAAGACAGATGAAAATAAAGTACAATTACGATTTTACGAGTATTCCAACACTGTACGATAACTTTCGTAATCATCTGAATTTAGCTATAAAACGATTATTAGTAGATTATCAGTTGAGTAATCCTTTACTTCAGGAAGTTAAGACAAAGTATTCATTTGCATATGAAATAGCATTGATGATTGCGCCTATTCTGTATGAAAAATATGGACTTTATATGTGTGAGGATGAGATATCGTTCCTGGCATTATATGTTATGCCTTTTCTTAAAATGCAGAATATCTGTCTGCGTGTTATTTTAGTAAATAGTGTTTTGCAAAGTTTTACAAGCTTTATTGAAATTTGGCTAAAACAAGAATTTCAAGACCACTTGAAAATAGTTGCGATTACACCACTATATTCACTTCAGGAAGAAATAAAAAAGACGGAGGCTGATTTGATTATTAGTACTACGTCGATAGATTTTACGCCAAAATTACCTGTAATTACGATTTCGTCTCTTCCAGGAATTAATGAAAAAAAGATGTTGGAAGAATTTATGGAAGGGCAAGCGGCTATATCAACAGGGATGAAGATATTTCGCGAAGTATTTTCTAAAGAAAAAATACTTTTCTTTCATGAAGATATAGTATTTGAAGAAGTTATAAAACAATGTGCTCAGAATTTAAAGAAACAAGGTCATATTGAAGATGATGAGTTGTTTCTCCAAACAACACTGTCTAGAGAAAAAGTATATCCTACACATATCAGTAACGGGGTATATCTTCCCCATCCGCTGATGAATCAGGCAATTCGCAGTGGTATTAGTGTAGGTGTCGTAAAAAAAGAAACGACATCGAAGGATGATAAGATAAAGCTATTCTTTGTGCTGGCGCAAGAGCCAACTATCAATAATGATATGATTTATATTTATAATCTCATAAATAAAATTGCAGTATCAGAAAAGTTAGTTAATGTCTTATTAGACTTACAGACATCACAGGAATTTATTGATTATCTAGAACGAATTATACAAATTATGTAAAAAAGAAAGAAGGATTGTTATGAAAATTTTAGTTGTATGTAATGCAGGGATGTCAAGTTCAATTTTAGTGAAAAAAATTATGGAGTATGCTGCAAGCATTTCAGAAGAAGCTATAGTAGAAGCACATAGCTCTGCTAGTGTAAGTGAACAAGTGGGAAAATGGGATGTTTGCCTAGTAGCTCCACAGATCATGTATGCTGTAGATGATATTAAAGGAAAATTAAATATTCCAACAGCAGCAGTCGATATGCGTGCTTATGCAATTGCGGATGGAAAAGCAGCATATGAACAAGCAAAAGCAATGAAAGGATAATATATGGTAGATTTAGAAAAGCTAGGACAGGAAGCAATGCAGATTATTGCTTATTCTGGAGTTGCTAAATCAAATTATATAGAAGCACTTCAATTAGCAAAACGTAAGCTATATAAGGAAGCAGCTGATAAAATTCAAGAAGGCGATAATGTAATTAAAGATGCCCATGAAAGTCATATGGAGCTTTTGCAAAAAGAAGCGAGTGAAAATACTCCTCAGGTATCAATGCTTGTTTTGCATGCAGAAGATCAGTTTATGAGCTGTGAGACGATTAAGCTTATGGCATTAGAAATTATTGAACTTTATAAATGTTTAGATGAACGAAAAGAGGTAAAATAGTATGGCAAAACAGATGTATGACCCTTGGTCTAAGATTACAACAAGAAATGGATATGCTTGTGATGAAGTTATTTCTGCATTGCAGAAATCCATTCGTCGAGGATTAGAAGAACAAGCTTGTATGTTCGCATATGAATTATATATTTCTTCTCCTCAGCTAGAAGAAAAAATGTGGAGAAGATTATTGACTATTTCTGTAGAAGATATAGGAATGGGAAATCCTATGGCAGCTGTAGTAGTAAATGCATTATCACAAATGCGATTAAATTTCGATTATTCTGATAATGATCGTACGATTTACTTTATTCATGCAATTCGTTACATGTGTCAAAGTGAAAAAGATCGTTCTAGTGATTTATTGAAGAATATTTGTATTAAGAGTTTTGCAATGGGAAAATTACCTGAAATACCTGATTATGCATTAGATAAACATACACAACGCGGGCAGGCTATGGGTAGAGACTCTTTCCATTTCTTAAATGAAGCAAGTAAAGTAATTCCACAAGCAAAAGTAGAAAATAACTATAAAGAACGCTATGCCGAAATATTAAAAGAATATGATCCGGAAAATGTAACAGATACTACATTTACTTTTAACGGGTGGCAGTTTTAATGGCAACTGCTCATAATAGCGCATCTAAAGAAGATATTGCGAAAGTAGTATTAATGCCAGGAGATCCGCTACGTGCCAAATATATCGCGGAGCATTATCTGAAAAATAGTATACAGTTTAATCAGGTACGCAATATGTTTGGATATACTGGTTATTATAAGGGGAAACGAATATCCGTTATGGGGAGTGGCATGGGATGTGCATCCATGGGAATATATGCACATGAAATGTTTTATAAATATGATGTAGACGTAATACTGCGTGCTGGTTCATGTGGAGCATATTCAAATGAATTAGATTTACAAGATGTTTTTGTAGTTGATAGTAGCTGGAGTCAATCAACATTTGCGCACACTTATAGCGGATATGAAGAGGATGTAGTGTATCCAGATAAAGATGTTTATTCTACAATCATCGATTGCGCGAAAGAACATGGTGTTATTTGTAAAAAGGGAAGAATACATACAAGTGATTGCTTTTATTATAAAGTAAAAGAAGATTTATCTGAAATTCGTGATCAAAAAGGCTGTCTTGGAGTAGATATGGAAAGTTTTGCGTTATTTCATGTCGCAAAAGAGGCAAATAAAAAGTGCGCTTCTATTTTGACTGTGAGTGATCATAGTTTAAAAAAAGAAAAGCTAAGTGCTGAAGAGAGAGAAAGAAATTTTGATCAGATGATTCAGATTGCATTGGATACTTTAGTTCAGTATGCATAATTTCAAGTTTGAGAAAAGACGTGTGAAGTTCCTGTATTAGAATGAATACGTCTTTTTATTTGTGAAAATATATTTCCGGTAAGAGCTGTTTGTTATTGTGTGATATATATTAATAGTACTTTTCCTAATACAAAGGAAAAGTTTTATTTGAGTAATGCTTAAGAATATCATATAGTAATAGCGTAGAAACAATCAGCATTTTCATTTATGATATACGTACATTTGTATAGCGATTATGAACGAGAGTAGCATAATGTTTCCATATGGAAAGTGAGGAATATTATGAAAAAGTACACAATTGCGATTATAGGTTCTGGTAGTGCCTATACACCAGGTATTGTGAATTCTCTTTTGGAACAAAGAAATCGCATACCTATCCAAAAAATTGTCTTTATTGACAATGATGAAGAACGTCTTCATATTACGGGAGACTTCATGGAGATTATGATTAAAGAGGAAGCTCCGGAGATCGAGGTCTTGATGACAACGGATCGTGAAGAAGGATTTAAAGGGATGGATTTCCTGCTTGCACAGATTCGTACAGGGATGCTGCCACAGCGTGTAAAAGATGAAAAAATTGCGATGAAGCATGGCGTTATTGGGCAGGAAACTTGTGGTCCAGGCGGATTTGCTTTTGCGATGCGTGAAATCCCCGCAATGATAGAAATAGCGAAAGATGTTGTGAAATATGCGCCGGATGCATGGATTATTAATTATTCAAATCCAACAGCAATCGTTGCAGAAGCAATACAAAGAGCAGTTCCAGAAGTTAAAAATATTTGTATCTGTGATGTACCGCCTTGGCAGCAATCAGACATGGCTAAAATTATGAAAGGAAATGTTAAGGATTATTCCTACCGTTATTTTGGATTGAATCATTTAGGATGGTTTACACATATGTATGATGCTCAAGGGGTGGATCAGCTTCCTGAGTTAAGCAAGTATGTAGAAAAAAATGGTATGTATACGGGAACAGCAACAGATGAGAGCTGGGCAAGAACGGCAAAACGTCAAAGTCAGTTTGTAAAACATTTCCCTGGAACTTTACCCGTGAGCTATTTACAGTACTATTATTATCCTGATGAAATGTTTGAAGATGAAGATATTAATTATACACGAGGAGAGTATTGTATTGATCATCGAGAAAAAGAAACTTTTGCTTTGTGCAGAGAAGGAGTAAAGAAAGGTACAGCTAAAGGAAATGATTTAAAGGATTCTATTCATGGTGATTTTATTGTGAATATTGTCAATGCCATTGTTAATAATACCAATGAGGAATTTATTATCAATGTTCCTAATGATGGAGTAATTCCTAACTTTACACAAGGAGCTATTGTGGAATGTATTGCGAGAATCAATGCCAGCGGATATCAGCCTTTAACAGTTGGGACGATTCCAACGTTCCAAAAGGGATTGATGGAAGTTATGAAAGCATATGAAATTCTGACTGTTGAAGCTTGTTTGGAAGGTAGTTATCAAAAAGCGTTAGAGGCTTTGACATTAAATCCGATTGTTCCATCTACACATGTCGCAAAAGCTATATTAGATGATTATATAGAAGCAAACAAAGAGTATTGGCCACAATTGAAATAAAAAACAAAGATACTGTAAAGAAAATCTTTATGGTATCTTTTTTAAAGGAAAAGGAGTGTTTATGATGCTAAAAAAGCTGCTTATGGTAATACTAGGTTCGTTTATTATGGGAATAGGTATTAGCTTAACGATTGCGGTAAATTTAGGAAGCGATCCAATGACAATGTTCTGGATTGGTGTATCAAAGATGTTGCATATTAGTGTAGGACAGGCTAATTTGTTAGTTTGTGCGATTTTATTGGTGTATGTTTTCTTTGCGGATCGAAAGCATATTCATGTCGGCAGTATTTTAAATCCAATTGTTATTGCGTTAGTTACAGATAACATGATATTTTTGAACTTTCAGGATTATTCCTATAGTATACGTATTATAATAATGATTATCGGATTGATTATACTTGCGTTTGGTATTGCATTTTATGCTCTTGCGGATTATGGGAAAGGAGCTTATGAAGCGGTTGTATTTACATTGTCAGAAAAAAGAAATTTATCCATTGGTGTTGTACGAACAAGTGCAGATATATTATTAGCGATTTTGGGTGTTCTTTTAGGTGCAACATTTGCCATTGGAAGTCTATTGGCAATCATATTTATGGGCACAAGTATTCAATTATGTATTAAATTTCTGCAAAGTTTATCTAATAAGCAAAAGGTTAAGGTTTAAAAAGCATCGTGAAGATGTTTTTTTTATATTGACAAAGGATAAATATCAATGTATCATTGTATTAGTAGATTAATACAATGATACATTGATATGAGGGAGTGATTATATGTTTCTTAAATTATGTAAGAATGAGTTAAAGAGTTCTTATCGGAGTTTTTTGGTTTTATACGCTATAATAATGATATCTGCAATATTATTAGATCTAAATGATGAAGGATTATTCTCTTCTATTATGGCAATAATTTATATAGTAGTTCTTATTGCGTTATGTATTATGTGCATAGTAGTTATGATAAGAAATTATCATGTATCTATGTTTACTCGCAATGCATATCTTACACATACTTTGCCGGTAAGTTCTACTCAGTTGTTACTATCAAAAGTTATTTGTAGTGCTTTTTGGTATATCATGTCTTCTATTGTCTTTATACTTTCGTTTGCATTTCTTGTTGTGAGAGCTCTTAATTTTGACTGGGAAGTTTTTTTTGATGGACTATCTAATATGATTGAAAATGGAGCATTAACAGAATTTCTTCTTTATTTAATTTTTATATTAATTTCTGCAATTGAATTTATCTCGCTTATTTACTTAGTTATGAACAGTGTACATACAAAATATATACGCAAATTTCGTTTTGTTGTAGGTATTTTACTATATATTATACTATCTTCTGTTGTCGATTATGTATTCAATGATTTGTTAATGTCTTTATTTGGCATTTATTCTACGAATTCTCTTATTACCTTTAATTATTCAATTACTGGTAATCTTATCTCATATTCTCTTGAAATGAAGGTATTCTTTTTCTCTATTGCTAAGTCACTGATCGTAAGCGCACTTTATTTCTTGGGAAGTAAATATATACTAGATCATAAGATGGAGATTGAGTAATGAATGATATTAAAGAAAAAGTTTTAGTTGTATTAATTATATTGTTATTCTCTTTCTGGTATATATTTACAGGTTATTTATTGTTGGATTATTTTAAAGTAGGGTGGCCAATCTATCTTACGGGTGGAGTGATTTTAGTTGTCATTATTGTTTGTGTATTACAGACAATAAAGCGTATGAAAAATGGGGAATATTAAAGGAGATGGTCAAATGGACTTTAGTGCAAATAAACCTATCTATCTACAAATAATGGATGAAATTAAAAGAAGAATTGTGAATGGGGAGTATAAACCTGGAGATAAAATTCCATCTGTTCGTGAGTTTGCACTTTCTTTAGGTGTCAATCCAAATACTGTACAAAGGGCTTTAAGTGAGTTAGAAAGAGACTCCTTTGTGGAAAGTGAAAGAACCATAGGTCGTTTTATCACAAGAGACGAAGGAATTATTGAAGAATTAAAAGAAGATGTGATACGATCTAAAATAGAACAATTTGTGGAAGATATAGAGAGTTATGATTATGATGTAGAAAAAATATTAATGATGTTAAGAGAGAGGTTGTATGATGGAAAAGCTGATTGAAATTTGTGGATTAAGTAAATCCTATGGAAAGAAAAAAGCGTTACATAATGTTGATTTATTTCTAGAAGGGGGACAAATTATTGGACTATTAGGTCCTAATGGAAGTGGAAAAACAACGTTCATCAAAATCTTAACCGGTCTTATTAAAGATTATGAAGGGATTGTGAAAATAGGAGGAAACAGCGTAGGCAAAGATACAAAAGCAATCATTTCTTATTTGCCTGATGAACCCTATTTTTCAGATTGGATGAAGGTAAAAGATGCGCTATCTGTATTTTTGGATATGTATGATGATTTTGATTTAGATCATTGTTTAACGTTAATGGATCGATTTCAGATTCATCAGAATGATCGTATAAAAACTATGTCAAAAGGGACGAAAGAAAAATTTCAGTTAGCACTAGTAATGAGTAGAAAAGCTAAAATTTTTATCTTAGATGAACCGATTGGCGGTGTTGATCCTGCGGCAAGAGAGGTCATTTTAGATACTATTCTAGAAAGTTATACTAGTGATCAGACTATCATTATTGCGACGCATCTAATAGCAGATATTGAACGGATTTTTGGAAGTGTTATTTTTCTCAAAAATGGAGAAATTGTCTTAAATAAAGAAGTGGAGGAAATTCGTCAGGAAACAGGAAAATCAATAGATGAACTTTTCCGAGAAGAATTTCGGTATTAAATGAACTAGCTTATTCTATCCAGTTATAGAATAAGTTTTTTCTTTTCAAGCTAGAGAATAGGGAATATAATAAAACTGTTAGTGAATAAAATGTTAGGAGGATAACAAAATGTATGATTTTGATAAAATTGTTCCAAGAAAAGGAACAGGCTGTATAAAATGGGATAAAGATTTTGATACAAATAAAGATATTCTACCTTTGTGGGTGGCAGACATGGATTTTCCTTGTAGTAAGGCAATACAGGAGGCTTTGCATAAACGTGTAGAGGAGCAGATTTATGGGTATTCCTGTGGCTTTGATGATGATTATCGTAACAGTGTAACCGGATGGTTTCAAAGACGTTTTGGATGGGAAATTGATCCTTCGTCTATTTTCTATTCAGGTGGAGTCGTACCAGCATTAGGTTATTTAATTGACATTTTAAGTGATGAAGGAGATGGAGTTTTAATTCAAACGCCGGTTTATTATCCATTTCAAAGAAAAATTCTTGCGAGTAAACGACGTGTTGTCAAAAATCCTTTGATTAATCATAATGGAAGATATGAAATAGATTTTGTAGATTTTGAAAAGAAAATGGCAGATGAACAAGTAAAAGGTATGATTTTATGTTCTCCACATAATCCTATAGGTAGAGTATGGACAAAAGAAGAATTAAACCGTATGGTTATGATTGCGAAGAAATATCACAAATGGATCATTAGTGATGAAATTCATTGTGATATAGTGAGAAAGGATAAAAAGCATTATCCGCTTCATACCATTGCGGAAGATTATCGAGACGAAATTATAGTCTGTACTGCACCTAGCAAATCATTTAATCTAGCAGGACTGCAAAATAGTAATATTATTATTACAAAACCAGAGTATCAAAGAAAATGGAAGGATTATGTTATGAATCGTTTGTCCTTAACCAGCTGTAATTCTTTTGCGATAACTGCTACAAAAGCGGCTTATAATGATAGTGAAGATTGGATGGATCAGGTAAATTCATACATTGATGAGAATATAGATTATGCATATGAGTATCTGAAAAGAGAATTACCTAATGCAATTGTTTCAGATTGTGAAGGAACATATTTACTTTGGGTAGATGTACGTAGCTATTGTAAGGACGCAAAAGAGTTAGAAAAGAAAATGCTGAGTCAAGGATTAATTCTTGATGAAGGATATTTATTTGGAGATGAAGGAAAAGGATTTGAACGTATTAACATGGCAGCTCCTAGAAGTATTATTAAGGAAGCATTGAAATACTTTGTGAACGTATTAAGATAAAAAGGTTTATAAATAGAAAAAGAATGTGAGGAAATTATGCGACGTTTTCAATTTTATAAAGTTGCTAGTGCAACTCCAGAGGTAAATATAGCTGATCCACAGGCAAATAAAGAAGAGATATTGAATATTATGTATGCTTTAGATAAGGATACACAATTGGCTGTATTTCCAGAACTATGTATGAGCGGATATACTTGTCAGGATTTGTTTTATGAAGATATTCTTTTAAATAAGATAAAAAAAGAATTTGAAGATTTAGTAATAAAAATGCCTGAAAATCTTCTTGCAGTTATAGGACTTCCTCTTGTGATTCAAAACAAACTATATAACTGCGCTGCGATTATTAGGAAAAATGAAGTGTTGGGAGTACAGGTAAAAACTTATCTTCCTTCCTATAATGAATTTTATGAAACAAGATGGTTTTCGAGTGCAAAAGAATTACCGCCACAGACCACGATAGAATTTTTGGGAAAACAGATACCTGTTTCCAATGATATTCTTGTCGAAGATAGAACTACGGGAGCTCGTATTGGAGTGGAAATCTGTGAAGATCTTTGGGTTCCGATTCCAGTCAGTACTAATCTAGCCCTTGCTGGCGCTAATATATTATGTAATTGTTCTGCTTCGAATGAAGGGATTGCGAAAGAAGCATATCGAAGAGACCTAGTCAATCATCAAAGTGCATGTACTTTCTCTGGTTATATTTATGCCAGTGCTGGTCCTAGTGAAAGTACTAGTGATCTTGTATTCTCTAATCATAATATGATTGTAGAAAATGGAAAACTGCTTGCCGAAACAACGTTAAAAGAAAAGAAAAAATTTATCATAAGTGAAATTGATTTAGCTCATCTAAGAAATGATCGTATTCACTTCAAAACAAGTTATGAGGAATATCGGAACTGTACTTTAGTTTCTATTGAAACTAAGCCTTTTACAGATATTCATTTATCAAGAAAATATGATCCTTATCCTTTTGTACCAAATACAAAACAGAAAAGAATCGAGCGTTGTCGTGAAATTTTAAATATCCAGGCACATGGTTTAGCAACACGTCTAAAGAAGATTCATGCAAAAGATGTAGTGATTGGGATTAGCGGAGGTTTAGATTCTACTTTAGCTCTTTTAGTATGTGCAAAAGCATTTGAGATCAATGATTTGGATACTAAGGGTATCCATGCGATAACTATGCCTGGATTTGGTACAACGGAACGAACGAAATCAAATGCACAGATTCTAATGGATTTATTAAATGTTGATTCTAAAGAAATATCGATTGTGAAAAGTGTAAATCAGCATTTTGCGGATATTGATCAAGATCCTGCACTTCACGATATTACATATGAAAATGCACAAGCCCGTGAAAGAACACAGATTTTAATGGATATTGCAAATAAATGTAATGGTTTTGTAGTTGGTACAGGAGATCTTAGCGAATTAGCCTTAGGCTGGTGTACATACAATGGAGATCATATGAGTATGTATGCAGTAAATGCGAGTGTGCCAAAGACTTTAGTTCGGTTTATTTGTGAAAGTGTTGCTCTTGATGCTAAAGAAAATCATAATGATGAATTGTATAAAGTATTAATTGATATATGTAATACTCCTGTTTCTCCTGAACTTCTTCCTCCAGACTCTAAAGGAAAAATTCAGCAGAAAACAGAAGAAGTATTGGGATCTTATGATCTTCATGATTTTTTCTTATATCATATGTTAAGGTTTCATGAAGAACCAAAGAAAATATATGAATTAGCTAAATTAGCATTTCATAATGTTGATCCAAAGGTCATCAGAAAGGCGATAAAGACATTCTATTCTCGTTTTTTTACACAGCAGTTTAAGCGTAATTGTATGCCAGATGGTGTTAAAGTAGGTTCTATTTGTCTATCTCCACGAGGAGATTGGAGAATGCCTAGCGATGCTTCAAAAAATATATGGCTAGAACAAATTGACTTAGTTTAATAAGAAAATATGGTTTTTAATTCAATAATTTTCCTTTTTCTAAAGTAGGAAGTGTGGTATCATATAAAAAGCAGAAAAGAGGGATGAAATGGAGTTAAAACTTATTGATTTAGTTAAGAAGATGGAAAATGATAATCCTGATCTTGTATATTTTGAGAATGGTCATTTTGTGATGAAACCAGTCTATATGAAGAAATCGAATGTTATTCAGATGGATATCTCTCTTCCTAAACCTTTACCTTTTAAGGTCTGGGATATTTTCTGTATGCGTTTAAAAAAGATTACGCGATGTGCGGTTGATCTAACAATTCAATGTGAAGAATCTACAGCTGATTTGGTAGAAATCAGTAATTATATCGAACACTTTGTTTCTTCTCATATGCAATTAAGAATCTTTCATGAATCGTTGCCTACGATTGTGGAACAGCGATATCTTGTATATCAGATTTATGATGAACTAGAACGCGATAAAGCAATACAACATAAACATTTACTGCAGGATTATTTACGTAAATGCGGTTTTCAGTTAGAAATTCATGTAGAAGAAATGAAGAAATCTGCACCGATTCCTACTGTTACTATGAAGAAAGAGGAAGCGCCAAAGCCTGTGAAAGTGTTTGAAGAAAAGAAAAATTATAATAAGAAACCAAAAGGCAAGAAAGGCTTAGATACTTATGTGCCTTTCTCAATAAAAGATATTAGTGAAGAGTGTTTTGGTATACGCATTCATGGAAAGATTTTTGAAACAGAGACACGTACATTACGTACTGGTCGAGATATTCAGATGTTATGGATTGCGGATGATGATGACGCTATTATCATGAAACGTTTTGAACGTGGAGCCGTCTCAAAAGAAGTTTTAAATGAGATTAAGACCGGAGATTGCGTTGTAGCATATGGAAAAGTAGAATATGATGCCTATAGTCGTGAACTTGTTTTTATGCCGGAAGTCATTGAAAAAGTTCCTGAAGTAAAACGTGTAGATGAGGCAAGTGAAAAACGTGTAGAATTGCATGTACACACAAAACTTTCAGAAATGGATGGCGTATGTAATATTGAAGAATATATCGATCAGGCTAATGCCTGGGGAATGGATGCCATAGCGATTACGGATCATTTAGTCGTTCAGGCTTTCCCTAAAGCACAGCATAAAGTTTCTGCGATTAATAAGGGCAGAGAAAAACCATTTAAGATGATTTATGGAATTGAGATGAATATGGTAGACCCTTCTTTACAGATCGTAAGAAATATCCAAGATATTGAATTGGAAAAAGGGACATATTGTGTATTCGACTTGGAAACTACAGGTTTATCTACTCGCTATGACCATATTATTGAGTTTGGCGGACAGATCGTAAAGGATCGTGCTTGTGTGAAAAGTTTACAGATGTTTATAAAGCCGCCTGTTGAATTAAGTGCTTTTACTACAGAATTAACAGGTATTACTCAAGAACATGTAAAAGATGCGAAAATATTTGAAGAATGTGTAGATGAAATATTAGATTTCATTGGAGATAGTATTTTGGTTGCCCATAATGCGACATTCGACTATAACTTTTTAAATGATGAATTAGCAAGAATTGGACGTCCTCCACTTACGAATCCTGTAATAGATACTTTGGATCTGGCAAGAAGCATGCAGGCAGATCGTAAAGGATATCGTTTAGGACAGATTGCACGTTCTTATGGTATTCGTTATGATGAAGAAGTTGCCCATCGAGCTGACTATGATGCGGAAGTTCTAGCACAGACTTATATGAGCATGCTGAATGATTTAAAGCATATCAAAAATCTTCAAGAATTACAGGACATGCAGACTGAAGAAAGTTTTCGTAAGGTTCGTATAAAGCATGTGACAATCTTGGCTAAAAATATGGCAGGATTAAAAGAATTATTTGAATTAGTAACATTATCTCATACTAAATATCTTGCCTATAATGGAAAGAGTACTACTAACATTGTCGCAGAACCGCGTATTTTACGTAGTGAGATAGAAAAACGAAGAATTAATGGAAACTTATTAATTGGTTCTAGCTGCTTAAATGGCGAAGTATTTGACATGGCTCAGACACGTAATAAAGAAACTTTGGAAAACGTGATGCAGTTTTATGACTATATCGAAATACAGCCATTAGAGAATTACCGACATTTAGTTGAACGTGATTCGATTGCCAGCATGGATCGTCTAAAAGAAATCCTATCTTCCATTGTTGAGAGTGCAGATGCTTTAGGTAAGATCGTAGTAGCAACTGGCGACTGTCATTATGTACATCCAAATGAGAAAATGATTCGTGATATTTATATCTCATCACAGGCAATTGGCGGTATTCGTCACCCGTTATATATTTATAATCAAGAGAAACGTAGAAAATTTACTGCTCCAGATCAGCATTTCCGTACAACGGATGAGATGCTGAAGGAATTTGCATGGCTGGGAGAACAGCGAGCATATGATATGGTCGTGAAAAATACCAAGCAGATTGCGGATATGATTGGAGAAGTAAAACCGGTAAAAGATCGCTTATATCCACCTGATATTGAAGGCTCTGATGAAAAATTAAGAGAAATATGTTATGAGAATGCGCATAAGAAATATGGTCCAGTGTTGCCTGAAATCGTTGAAAAACGATTAGAAAAAGAACTAGCAAGTATTATTGGTCATGGTTTCTATGTTGTTTACTATATTTCGCATTTATTGGTAAAGAAGAGCTTGAATGATGGATATCTAGTAGGTTCACGAGGTTCTGTTGGTTCTAGCTTTGTTGCGACAATGTCAGAAATCACCGAAGTAAATCCATTAGCTCCACATTATGTATGTCCAAAATGTCACTATGTGAAGTTTTATACGGATGGAAGTGTAGCGGATGGTTTTGATCTTCCAGATATTGAATGTCCACATTGTGGAGAAACAATTCGTGGAGATGGACACGATATTCCATTTGAAACTTTCTTAGGATTTGAAGGAGATAAAGTTCCTGATATCGATTTGAACTTCTCAGGAGAATATCAGCCAACTGCTCATGCCTATACAAAAGAGGTATTTGGTGAAGACCATGTGTATCGTGCTGGAACCATAGGTACGGTTGCGACACAGACAGCATTTGGTTATGTTAAAGGGTATGAAGAAGAAATGGGGATTGAAGGCAGTATGCGAAATGCTCAGGTTTTACATCTGGCAAAAGGATGTGAAGGGGTAAAACGTACCACTGGTCAGCATCCAGGCGGTATTATCGTTATTCCTTTGGATTTGGATGTTCATGATTTCACCCCTGTGCAATATCCGGCCAATAACCCTTATGCAGAATGGAAAACAACACATTTTGAATTCCATGATATCCATGATAATGTATTAAAGTTTGATATTCTTGGGCATGTCGATCCAACAGCGATGAAGATGCTGGAAAGAATGAGTGGAATTGATCCTACAACCATCCCTATGAATGACCCTGAAACGATGAGTGTTTTCTCAAAAGTAGATGCATTGAAAATTGATACTAGCAAGTCAACAGAAGTAACAGGTGCAGCAGGTCTGCCAGAGTTCGGTACTCCATTTGTTCGTGGTATACTAGAACTTACCAAACCGACTACATTTGATGAATTACTGAAAATATCTGGTCTGAGTCATGGTACGGATGTATGGCTTGGGAATGCGAAGGATCTAATTGATGATGGTACCTGTACACTAAAAAGTGTAATCGGTTGTCGTGATGACATCATGGTATATTTATTGCATAAAGGATTGCCTCCAAAACTTGCCTTTACTATTATGGAAAGTGTACGTAAAGGAAAAGGTTTAAAGGATGAATGGATTCCAGAAATGAAAGCCAATGGCGTGGAAGACTGGTATATTGATTCATGTTTAAAGATAAAATATATGTTCCCGAAAGCCCATGCGACTGCTTACGTTATGATGGCAATTCGTATTGCTTGGTTTAAAGTCCATCGTCCACAGGTATATTATTGTATGTTCTTCTCTATTCGATGTGATGCATATGACATTGAAACAATGATTAAGGGAGAACAGGCGATTCGCCGTAAGATGCAGGATATCAATGATCGTTTAAAGAATAATGAAACAAAAAATGATGTATCAAAGAAAGATAAAGATATCTATAATACTTTAGAACTTGCCTTAGAAATGGTTCTTAGAGGATATTATTTCACAAATATTGATTTAATGCGTTCAACATCAAAGGAATTTATAGTTGATCCAGAAAATGCAAATTATATTATTCCTCCATTCACAAGCATTGATGGCTTGGGAGAAAGCGTTGCGGATACTGTGGTGGAAGCTAGAAAACAAGGCCCATTCTTATCAAAAGAAGATTTATTAAGAAGAACATCATTAAGTTCTACCTTAGTAAAGAAATTAGAAAGTATGGGAGTCTTAGAAGGAATGCAGGAAGAAAATCAGATGTCTTTGTTTTAATATAAGAAAAGGAGTCTTGACGGCTCCTTTTTAGTTTATTCCACAGAGTATACCCAATTATCTTTTCGCTTAGAGGCATTTGGATATTCGCCATCTGCATAACCTAAGATGCAATGAGCAATTCCTTCATATTCTCCTTCAATTCCAAGACTATGTAACCATGCTTTCCATTCCGGCATTTCAAATTCTTCCTTTGCTCGATGGATCCAGCAGCTTCCAATGCCTTTATCATGAGCTGCAAGCATTAAATTTTCCATTACAAGACTTCCATCATAAATATAAGTAGGAGAAGTTTTATCAGCTAAAACTACTAAAACAACGGGAGCTCCATAAAATGGATCAAAGGATTCTTCCCAGCCACCGATTTTTGCATTTGTTTTCGCAAGATTATCACGAACTTCTTTATTTGTGATGGCGATGATGATAGGGGATTGTCTGTTCATACCAGTTGGTGCATAGGTACCAGCTTCTATGATTTCTTTTAGATCTTCTTTAGAGATCATATCTGATTTAAATTTGCGTATACTTCTTCTAGTTTTCATGTTTTCAATAACATTACTCATATAATCACCTGCTTTCTTAAAAATATTATATACCTGTTTCTATTAATGTAAAATCTTTTGTCAAAGAAAAAAAGGAGTGATATAATTTTTTTTGAAATGAGGGATTTATTTTGAAAGAGAGAGGAAACACGAAACATATTTTTAAAGTGGCTGAACACTTTAAATATGTGTTAATTGGAGAAGGATTGCTTGTTGGAACATGTGCAGGACTAGTGGCAGTCATCTATCGTATCATCTTAAGTCATGCGGAAGAATTTGTTTCATTTATGGTTAATTTTGTGCGTTCCGGCTGGACACATGCACTTCTTTGGTTCATCGTTTTAATAACCTTAGGAGCTGTAATTGCCTGGCTTGTGAAAAAAGAACCCTTTATATCAGGAAGCGGTATTCCACAGGTAGAAGGAGAAATGTTGTCGTTTATTGATCAGAAATGGTATAGCGTATTACTATATAAGGCAATTGGCGGTATCTTATGTGCTTTTGGAGGTTTGTCATTAGGAAGAGAGGGACCTAGTATACAGTTAGGGGCTATGGCAGGAAAGGGTATTTCTCATTTATTTCATCGTGTAAAAATGGAAGAGCGATTACTGCTTACCTGTGGTGCTGCCGCTGGTTTATCCGCAGCATTTAATGCACCACTTGCAGGGGTAATGTTTGCACTGGAAGAAATACATAAAAACTTTAGCTCATCTGTTTTGGTTTCTGTCATGTGTGCTAGTGTAACGGGAGATTTTATCTCACGTAATGTATTTGGTCTGGAACCGGTATTTCAATTTGAAATACTGCAAAGCTTCCCACTTCATGATTATTGGCTATTGTTGCTTTTAGGAATTTTATGTGGAGTATTTGGTGTTATCTATAATAAAGCAACTTTATTTGTTCAGGGATTGTTTACTAAATTTGATCTGAAGCACTATGGAGTATTCATTCCTTTATTGTTATCAGGAGTGCTTGCCTTATGTTATAGTGATGTGTTAGGTAGTGGGCATCATATGATTGAAATGCTTACAGAAGAACCGATTCGTCTTCTACCGGGCTTAATTGTTTTGTTTGTGATAAAGTTTATATTCTCTTTGATAAGCTTTGGTTCTGGTGCACCAGGTGGAATATTCTTTCCAATGTTAGTATTAGGAAGCTTTTGTGGAGCAATTTTTGGCAATATTGTTATTCAGTATTTTGGCTATGATGCACATTTTATCAATAATATTATTATACTTGCGATGGCAGCTACGTTTACATCTATTGTAAGAGCTCCGATTACCGGTATTATTCTGATTGCGGAAATGAGTGGTACGTTGACTAATTTATTGCCTATCGCGGTTGTTTCATTATTGGCTTATGTAAGCGCAAGCTTTTTAAACAGTGAACCGATTTATGAAAGTCTTTTACATAATTTATTAGTTAAGAATGGAGTAGATATATCTGCTTTCCATGGAGAAAGAAGATTAGAGGAATATGTAGTAGAACTAGGCAGTTTGGTATGTGATCAAAGAGTAAAAGATATAAATTGGCCTAATAAATGTTTACTAGTTAGTATAGAACGACAAGGTAAAGAACTGATTCCTAAAGGAGATACCATTATTAGGACAAGTGATAAGCTGATTGTGTTATTTAAAGATGAGGATGGACCATATATTCAGCATCAGTTAGAAAAATGTTGTCGCAAAATATAAATTTATACTTTTTGGGCTCGAAATGAGTCCTTTTTTTTATGTTGAAAACGTTTACTTGGATATTTAGATAAAATAGGAAATATATGGAAGTTGTGTGAATTTTTTGAATTCGATATGTACAAATTACGTGCGAAAGGGTATAATGGTGGTATAAAGTAGCAGAAAGTGGTGATTTGTGGAGGTGATAATATGTTCATGGGTGAATACGCACATAATATTGATAAAAAAGGACGTATTATCATCCCTGTTAAATTTCGTGAGGAATTAGGCGAACAGGTTATTATCACACGTGGTTTAGATGGCTGTTTAGCTGTTTATACCAAATCACAATGGGAAAAAATTTATGAACAATTAATGAAACTTCCTACCACAAAAAAAGATGCTCGTATGTTTGTGCGAATGATGACGAGCAAGGCTGCTGAATGTGAAATAGATGCACAGGGACGTGTATTGATACCTTCTCCACTTGTAAAACTAGCGGAATTAGAGAAAGAATGCATGGTGATCGGAGCTGCAAATCATGTAGAAATCTGGTCAAAAGAACGCTGGGAACCAGTGGATGAAGAAGCAAATGAAACCTTTGAAGAAATAGCTGAAAGCTTAACGGAGTTTATGATATGATGAAACACTATAGCGTTTTACTACAAGAAAGCATTGATCAGCTAGCTATCAGACCAGATGGAATTTATGTTGATGGTACCTTAGGTAGAGGTGGACATAGTGCTGAGATTTTAAAACGAATCAGTAAAGGTCATTTATACACATTTGATCGTGATGCTTCTGCAATTGAAGAATCATATGACCGTTTGATGGCAGTTGGGAATAATGTAACCTTGATACATAGTAATTTTTCAAATTTAAAAAGTGAATTGGCAATGCGTGGAGTGAATGCTATTGATGGGATGGTTTTAGACCTAGGTGTTTCATCTCCACAATTTGATGAAGCAGAAAGAGGATTTAGTTATCGTTTTGATGCGCCATTAGATATGCGCATGGATCAAAGCCAGGAATTAACTGCTTATATGGTAGTTAATGAATGGGAATATCAGGATTTAGTACGTATATTTTTCCAATATGGAGAAGAAAGCTTTGCAAAACAAATCGCAAGAAAAATCGAATCTGCAAGAAAGCAGAAACCAATTGAAACGACCTTTGAATTAGTAGATGTAATTAAATCAGCTCTACCGGCTAAGGTATTGAATAAAAAAGGACATCCAGCAAAGAAAGTATTTCAAGCGATTCGAATTGCGGTCAATGATGAACTTGATGAACTGCAGATTGTTTTAAAAGATGCTTTGGATTTACTGAATGTAGGTGGAAGACTATGTGTGATTAGTTTTCAGTCTTTAGAAGATCGTATGGTAAAAGAAACATTCCATGCATATAGCACACCAAAACAATATGATAAACGCCTTCCGATTCTTCCTTCTGATATGGAAGAAGCGAACTATCGATTGGTTAATCGAAAACCAATTACTGCCACAGAAGAGGAATTGAGTGAGAATATGCGTTCTCATTCTGCAAAACTAAGATGTATAGAAAGGGTTAGGTGATAAGCATGGCGAAAGCAAAAATAGTAAAAAGAAAGAGAAGATTAAGAATTGAAGGTTTAGCAACTTTGATTTTTACATTATCTTTATTTACATATTTTGGTGCTAAGTTTGCGCTGAAATCCTACAATATGACATTACAATTAAAGGCACAGGAATGTGCAGAACAGGCAAGCACACTAAAACAGGATGTCGCAAATCTGGAAGCAGATATTAATACATTAGAAAGCAGAGACCGTGTATTAGGCATGGCTGAGGAAGAGGGAATTAAAACAAATCAAGACAACGTTGTTGTTGTGGAAAATGAAAAAACAGAATAACAAGGTGTGATGATATGAACCCAAGACGCAGTAATAGAAGATTAATGTATATGATTATAGTTATAGGGATGGTTGGTGTTGTGATTTTATCCAATATCCTTTTTACTATGGTTACACAAAAACATTTTAGAACAGGAGTTAATATCAAGGATTACAAGGATCCGGATATTACTAGTCAAAATGTATTGAAGGCAAAACGTGGAACAATTTATGATCGCAGTGGAGAAGTAATAGCGCAGGACGAAGATACTTATAAAATTATTCTTTATTTAGATGAGAGTCGAAAAGGTATTGAAGATAAACCTGCATATGTACAGGATATCAAAGCTACTGCCAAAGCCCTAGCTCCTATTTTAGATATGGAAGAAAGTGATATCACCGAACGTTTACAGAGTGCAAAAGATAACAACTTGTATCAGACAGAACTAGGGGATAAAGGTAAAAATTTATCAAGCGAAGTCAAAGCAGAAATTGAAGCTTTAAATCTGACAGGAATTGATTTTGAATCAACGGTTAATCGAAATTATCCCGCTGGTGTTTTCGCATCTCATCTTATTGGATATGCACAATATGATGATGAAACAAACACGATGGTTGGAAAAATGGGATTGGAAGCAGCCTTAGATGATTACTTAAAGGGTAAAGATGGGCTAGAAGTCTATCAGAGTGATGCGTCCGGAAATATCCTTCCAGGTACAAAATATACAGAGAGTTATCCAGAAGATGGAGATAATGTTGTATTGACACTAGATAGTAATGTACAGCAGACCTTACAGACATCTTTAGATAAAAGTGTAAAAGATACGTATGGCGGAGTTCGTGGCTGGGGTATCGTTATGGAAGTAGAAACAGGTAAAATATTAGGCTGGGCTAGTTCTCCTTCTTTCGATTTGAATAAAAGAAATTTAAAAAACTATGTTGATCTTCCTTCGGATTATTTGTATGAGCCTGGCTCCGTTATGAAAGGTATTACCTATGCGGCCGCAATTGACAGCGGGAACTATCCATACAATAAAACTTTTAATTCTGGTATCTTTTATTTTACGGAAGACAGTAATGGTAAAATTTATCGTACAGATAAATCTAATCTATATATTCAAGATGCCTTGGGTAATGATCATGGTACGATCACCTTTGATAAAGGATTTGTATTATCTAGTAATATCGGTATCTGTGAATTACTGACTAAATATATGGATCCAGATATCTATAAAGAATATGTGGATAAATTTGGGTTCTTAAAGCCAGTGAATACTCCTTTTATCAGTAATGGAAGCGGTAGTATGTCATTTAATTATGCTTCTGAAAAATTATCAACCGGATTTGGACAAGCCATTAATGTCACTGCATTACAGATGGTACAGGCATATTCTGCAATCTTTAATGATGGAACAATGGTACAGCCTTATGTGGTAGATCGTATTGAAGACGCAAGTGGAAAAGTTGTGGAACAATATGATACTACTGTTGTTGGTCAGCCTATTTCTGAAGAAACCAGCAAATATATGCAGAAGCTAATGAAACGAGTAGTTTATGATAAAGATGGTACAGCCGCTGCATATAAAATGAATGATGTGGAAATCATTGCGAAAACTGGTACAGGACAGATAGCAGGGAAGAACGGTTATGATGGCAGCTTATATACGAACTCTGTTATGATGGCAGCTCCTGCAGATGATCCAAAGGTTATGGTGTACTATGCTTTTCAGGCAAAGGATATCTTGAGTTATAGTCGTGAGCCAATGAAAGAAGTTATGCGTGCAGCTTTAGTGGCAGCTAATATTACAAGTGATCAGGAAAGTGATGAATCAAGTGAATCATACAAAGATTTTAAACAATCTATGATGCCTTCTTTATTGAATCATACATTGAGTTATGCGAAAAATAAACTGGAAGATACTTCTACCAATCTTGTTGTGATCGGTAATGGTTCTAATGTTGTAAAACAATATCCAAAAGAGTATGAAACAATCATATCGAATCAGAATGTATTCCTGCTAACAGATGGAAGTAAGATCACGATGCCGAATATGAAAGGCTGGACAAAGAAAGATGTTACTGCTTTCTGGGAAATGACGCATATAGAGGTGCAGATGAGTGGTACAGGAAAAGTTACTTCACAAAATATAAAGGCAGGAAAAGCTATTAATTCAGATACGGTCATAAAGGTAGAGATGGAATAAAAAACTGAGATTTCTTTCTATTAGATAATAGATTTGGAAATCTCTTTTTAGTATGTAAGGAAGAATAGATTAAAATAGAAGAGTTTCTTTTCTATCACATCATAAATAATATTCACTTTACATAAAATGTCATGAGGTGGTCTGTATGATTCGTAGTAAAGTGAAAACAAGAATTTCTTCTATTTTTTTGTGCTGTATCATTATTTTTGGCTGTATTTTAGGGAAATTAGGTTATGAACAGATTTTTCATCATACGGATATTATGCAGAAAGCACTGAGTCTGTGGGAACGAGATTTTACAGTGGCAGGGCTTCGAGGTTCTATTGTGGACATAAACGGAAGTGTTTTAGCACATGATATTCCTAGTACCTCTGTGATGGTAGTTCCAGCACAAATTAAAGATGCGAAAACAACGGCTCAAAAACTAGCGGAAGTATTAGAAGCTGATGAGGAGAAAATTTATACAACAATCACAAAGCATGTGAGTACTCAAAAAATCCAGCCTGAGGGAAGATTGATTAGTGATGAAAAGGCAAGAAAGCTAGAAGCTATGGATCTTAGTGGCGTATATCTGGTTCAGGATTCTCTGCGAAATTATCCAAATGGAAGTTATCTTGCACAGGTATTGGGATTTACTGGTATTGATAATCAGGGATTAGCTGGTTTGGAACTGCAATATGATGGAATTCTATCCGCAAAAAATGGTGCATTAAATATTCCATTTGATGCGAAAGGACATAATGTAGAGTTGTATCAGGAAAGTTATGAGGCACCGGGAAGAGGAATGGATGTTCAACTTACGATTGATGCGAATATACAAAATATCGTAGAAAGAGAAATGAATAATTTAATGACACGCTATAAGCCTGCTTCTGCTTTAGCTCTTGCGATGAATCCAAAAACAGGGGAAATATTAGCAATGGTTAGTAAACCGGATTTTGATCCTAATCATTATGAGGATTATTCTAGTGATATCTATAATCGTAATCTACCTATCTGGATGAGTTATGAACCTGGCTCTACATTTAAATCTATCACATTTGCTTCTGCTTTAGATCTTAATTTATTTGATATGTTTAAAGATACGTATTTTGATAAAGGTTATGAGATGGTAGGAGGAGCTAGGATTAAATCATGGAAAGCGGGTGGGCATGGTTTACAGACCTTCTTACAGGTTTTAGAAAATTCATCCAATCCAGGCTTCGTGGAAATTTCAAGAAGATTAGGATTGGATAATGAGTATGACTATGTGACAAATTTCGGATTTGGTGAGAAAACTGGTGTTGATCTGCCAGGAGAAAGTACTGGAATCATGTTTAAAAAAAGTGTGATGGGAGAAGTAGAGCAGGCAACAGTTGCATTTGGACAGGGATTGAGTGTTACTCCAATCCAATTGGTGACAGCTTTTTCCGCAGTGATAAATGGCGGAACATTATATGAACCATACATTACCAAAAGCATTCAGGATCCTATTACCCACGATGTGATTTTGGAATATAAACCAACGATAAAACGTCAGGTCATTCAAGAAGAAACCAGCAAACAGATGCGTTATGCATTAGAAAGTGTTGTGGCAAATGGTGGAGGAAAGGCGGCTTATATAGAAGGTTATAAAATTGGCGGAAAAACAGGAACAGCGCAGAAAGCGGAAAATGGAGTGTACTCTACATCGAATTATATTCTATCTTTTTTAAGCGCTGCCCCGATGGATGATCCTGAAATTGTCTTATATATTGCGGCAGATAGTCCCCAAAATGATATTTTATATGGCGGTACAGTTATCGCCCCAGTTGTAAAGGCTTGTTACGAGGATATTTTGCCTTATTTAGGTATTGAAAAAGTTGATGAACAGATTCCTAAGAAATTAATCTGGCCGGAAACGGAGAATTTTAAACTGGAGAATTTTGTAAGTAAGAAGAAAAAAGAAGTTGTTCAGGCAGGTGTCACTTTTACTTTTATTGGAGAAGGCGACACGGTAATGGAACAGATGCCAGAAGCAGGAACAACAATTTCATCAGAAGGAGGGGAGGTTTGGATTTATCTTGGAAATGACAAAGTTAAGTGATTTATTTTCGTTACTGCATATTCCCTGCGATGACGATCGAATCATCCAAGGTATCAGTGATCATACTAATGATATAGAAAAAGACTGGCTGTTTGTCTGCCGTAAAGGATTTCAGCAAGATGGGACAAAGTTTATTCAGGAAGCACTTGATAAAGGTGCCGTTATCTTATGCGAAGAGTCTAATTTTGTGAAAAAACATGTATATTATACAAAACATATTGAACGAATATGCCAAGCACTTCTTGAACTATATTACGGGAACCTATGTGAACATTTGAAAGTAATAGGTATAACTGGAACAAATGGGAAAACCAGTGTAGCGGATTTTCTTGTCCAGCTTTTACAGATGCAGGACTGTAAAGTTCTGCGAATAGGAACAGGAAAAATATATTTTCCTAATGAATGTATACTGATTGAAAATACTACACCAGGAAGTTTTCAATTAGCTAATTATTTTAGAAGGGCGATAAAAGAGAATATATCCTATGTTGTGATGGAAGTTAGCTCTCATGCGATCGATCAGAATCGCATTAATTTTCTACGCTTTGATCAGATTATTTATACAAATATAACGCAGGATCATTTAGATTATCATATTACACAGGTGCATTATCGCTTCACGAAATATAAACTGCGACGTTATGTAAAAGAAAAAGGAATTATTTTATATAATAATGATATTGCTTATATGCAGGAATTACGTTATCTTGTGAAAGATAACTGTATTGGTATAGGAAAAGATGCGGAAATAAAGATTTATGATATTTGTTTAAGTGATAGAGATTTATCTTTCTTTCTTCAAGGACATAAAGTAAGTGCACCTTTATTAGGAAAAGTTAATGTATATAATTTAGCGCAGGCGATTGTTTCTGCTCATTATTTAGGTTATTCTTATGAAGATTTATGTCGTGACTGTAAAACAATTCAATCGGTTAGTGGAAGAATGGAAATTATACAAACTAAGGATTTTGTGATATGGGTAGATTATGCGCATACTGCATCAGCAGTAAAAGAGCTATTAATGTTTGCGAATATGGTGTGTAAAGGAAGAGTCATAATTGTTTTAGGCTGTGGTGGTGAAAGAGATCGTAATAAAAGACCGATTATGGCTGAAATAGCTGCAGAATATAGTCATTATGCGGTCTTTACAAGTGATAATCCTAGAGGAGAATCTATTTCCGCAATATTAGATGATATGCTTGTGAAACATTATGCGCATACGATGATATTTGAAAATCGCTATTTTGCGATAAAACATACTATTAAAGTAGCACAAAAAAATGATATAATAATAATCGCTGGAAAAGGAGATGAAGATACGATGACAGTGTTTAATAAGAAATATCCTTTTTCTGATAAAATTGTAGTGATGGAATGTCTAGCTAAGGAGGAACTACTTTGGAAATAAAATATCTTTTAGCGTTTGGGATCAGCTTAGTTGCGACCTTATTGGTCATGCCAAAGCTTATTCCTTTCCTACATAAAATTAAATTTGGACAAAGCATACGAAAAGAAGGACCGCAGAGTCATATGGCTAAAACAGGAACCCCAACTATGGGCGGTATTGTATTTGTATGCATACCGATCTTAGTGATGCTGGTATTAGACTATAAGGCTTTTTCCAGTCCAGAGATGCTGATATGTATATTGGCATATTTAGGTTATGCATGTATCGGTTTTATTGATGATTTCTTAATTGTGGTGAAAAAGAACAATGATGGATTAAAGCCATCAGTTAAATTTTTGATGCAGTCAGTATTAGCGGTTGTCTTCTACCTGTTTTATCAGGCGATTGCCGAAACAACGCTAGTAATTCCGGTATTGAATATTTCATTAGAATTAGGAATTCTATACTTTGTATTAATATTCTTTATGTTTACATGTGAATCCAATGCGGTTAATTTAACAGATGGGTTGGATGGCCTATGTGCAGGAACTTCTATGATTGCGATAGCACCTTTTATCGTTTTTGCATTATTACAGAAGAATAATGATCTGGCAATGTTTCTTTTAGCAGTATGTGGTTCACTATTAGGATATCTTCGCTTTAATATTCATCCAGCTAAGATTTTTATGGGAGATACAGGATCTTTGGCAATCGGTGGTTTATTAGCTGCCAGTGCGATGATTTTGAAAAAAGAATTATTACTGATTATAATTGGCGGTGTATTTGTTATTGAATTATTGTCAGTAGTAATTCAAGTAACAAGCTATAAAGCAACTGGGAAAAGAGTATTTCGTATGGCTCCGTTGCATCATCATTTTGAATTAGGTGGAATGAAAGAAACTCAAGTCGTATTAATGTTTTGGTGTATAGGTTTTGTATTAGCGTGTATCGGATTATGGCTGGGAGTGATATAAGATGAGTGATAAAGTTTTAGTAATAGGTGCTGCAAGAAGCGGTATTGCGGCTAGCAAACTGCTTGTGCGCCATGGATATGAAGTGATTCTTACGGATATGAATGAAATTGAAAATAAAGAAGAATTACTATCTTTAGGTATCACGATCTATGATAAAGGTCATCCTGAAGCCTTAAAAAATGAAGAATATACCTTTGTGGTAAAAAATCCAGGAATAAAATATACAGTTCCTTTTGTGAAATACTTTGTGGATCATAAAGTTCCGATCTTTACAGAAGTGGAAATCGGATATCGTTTTGCGAAAAAATTTCATTATGGGGCAGTTACAGGCACAAATGGTAAAACGACTATTACAACCATGCTTTATGAAATGCTGAAGTATAATGATAAAGCTATTGTAGCTGGGAATATCGGTTATCCATTAAGTGAATTAGCTTTACGTTATGAAACAGAAGAAAAAGATGTAGCCTTAGAATTAAGTAATTTTCAGCTGTTAGGTATCGATACTTTTGCGCCTAGTGTAAGTGTCGTATGTAATCTAGCACCTGATCATTTAGACTATATGCCTAATGTAGAATCTTATTATGCCAGCAAAATGAAAATTTATGAGAACTGTAAAGAAGATGATTGGTTCTTAAGAAATGTTGATGATGAAACAGTAATGCAGTATGCAAAGAATATTCCTTGTACTGTTATTGACTTTTCATTAAAAAGAAGTGATGTAGATTTATATCGTAAAGACGGGGCAGTTTACTTGCATAATACTCTGCTATTTGAAGAAAAAACACTTCCAGTAGTAGGAGAATATAATATTTGTAATGCTATGATTGCATCTTGCATGGCTTATAAATTAGGTGTATCTATTCCTGATATTCAAAAAGCAATTGCTAACTTTAAACCAGTAGAACATCGTTTAGAATATATTGGAGAGAAAAATGGAGTACGTTTCTATAATGACTCCAAAGCTACCAATACACATGCTGTTACTGCGGCTTTGAAGTCCTTTGAAAAAAATATTATATTACTAGCTGGAGGTCATGATAAAGGTATATCCTTTGATGATCTTAAGCAATTTGATGAAAAAGTGAAACTATGTGTGGCTTTTGGAGAAACAAGAGAACAATTTAAAGAAATTTTCCATCATGTAATCACAAAAGAAACGATGGAAGAAGCATTGCAGGAAGCAATTGCACATAGCGAGACAGGAGATGTGATTTTGTTATCGCCAGCATGTTCCAGCTATGATCAGTTTCCAAATTATGAAATACGAGGAAAACTATTTAAAGAAATGGTAAATACATGGCTACATTCTTAAGATAATAAAAAGCACATAAAAGGAGATGATAATATGTTTATTTTTGATATGATCAAAGCAATTCTTTTAGGGATTATACAAGGTATTACAGAATGGCTTCCAGTCAGCAGTACTGGACATATGATATTATTTAATAGCTTTTTTCCAATGAGCTCTTCACTGGCAAAACCTGATACAGCTGAATTTGCTTTTTGGGGCTTATTTCTAGTAGTGATTCAGCTTGGTTCCATACTTGCTGTATGTGTACTGTATTTTCATAAATTAAATCCATTTTCTCCACGCAAGTCTATCAGTGAAAAAAGAGCTACATGGGATTTGTGGTTTCATGTGTTTGTAGCATCTATTCCTGGTATTATTGGGATTTTTCTAAATGATTATGTAGAAAAATATATGAATAATGCAATTGTTGTGGCAGTTGCCTTAATTGTGTTTGGTATCGGATTTATTATTTTGGAAAATACAAAGCGAGAAGTAAAATATCGAAAAGTTAAAGAAATTACATATCAGACAGCGTTATTTATTGGTATGTTTCAATTAATTGCGGCATTAGTACCAGGAACATCAAGAAGCGGAGCTACGATATTAGGGGCTTCTATCTTAGGATGTTCAAGATTTGCGGCTAGTGAATTCTCATTCTTTATGGCAATTCCTGCAATGGCAGGAGCAAGCGGGTTAAAATTTGTTAAATATTTTTTGAATTATGGATTTAATATGAGTGGGCAGGCTGTTGCCTTGTTAGTAGTCGCAAGTATCATTGCTTTCGTAGTATCTATGTTTGCAATTCGTTTCTTAATGAATTACATCCGTAATCATGATTTCAAGATATTTGGTTATTACCGAATTATTGTTGGTGTTGCGGTATTGATTTGTTACTTTTTAGGAGTTTTAAATTTAAGTGCAATATAATAAAAAAATCATTGTATTCATTATGCAGGATACAATGATTTTTTGTTATTTAAAAAATCTGAAAACCAACTTTTTTCTTTACTTTCATAATTTTTTTATGAGCAATACGACGAGCTTTCTCATTACCTTCTGTAATTACTTTTTCAACCATTCCTCTTGCAATGATTTCTTTATATTTAGCCTGCAAGTCAGTTAAGAAATTAAATACGACTTCACCGGTTTCTTTTTTAAGTTCACCATAACCTTTACCTTCATATCTAGAAACAATGCTTTCAATGCTTTCTCCGCTTAAGGAAGATAAAATTGTTAATAGGTTTGATAAGCCAGGCTGATTTTCAGGATCATATTGAATAATGCCGATAGAATCCGTTACAGCCGACATGATTTTCTTTCTTGCGACAGCCGGTTCATCTAATAAGTCAATCGTTCCTTTTGGATTATCCTCTGATTTAGACATTTTCTTTGTAGGGTTCTGTAAAGAGTAAATCTTAGCACCAACTTTTGAAACCAACGGATCTGGAACTACAAAAGTATCACCATAACGATTATTGAAACGCTCCGCAAGATTACGAGTTAATTCAACATGCTGTTTCTGATCAATTCCTACAGGTACATAATCGGCATCATATAATAAAATATCGGCAGCCATTAAAGATGGATAAGTGAATAATCCGGCAGTAATGCCTGTTTCACCTTTTGCGGTTTTATCTTTATATTGTGTCATTCTCTGCAATTCTCCCATATAGGAATTGCATGTCATGATCCAACCTAATTCAGCATGTTCATGAACATCACTTTGAAGAAAAATCGTAGCCTTTTCTGGGTCAAGACCACAAGCCAGATATAAAGCAATCAAGTCCTTTGTATTTTTCTTTAATTCGGCACGATCCTGTGCAACAGTAATCGCATGCAGATTCGCAATAAATACATACATTTCATAATCATCCTGATAAGCAACGAAATTACGGATTGCGCCAATATAATTTCCTAAAGTTAAACGACCAGTTGGTTTAACTCCACTTAACATTCTCTTCATACAAACACCTCCATAAAATAAAAAAAGTACCATTGTAGGGACGCATTCAACGTGGTACCACCCGACTTATTCTATGATAATAGAATCACTTGCCAATAACGGCGGCATACCGGTTCCATAGAACATGCTCCAAAGTCCCAATTCGTATTATACCATGTGCTGATTTTCACCATCCATCAGCTCTCTTCAAACAATAGTACAATACTACTAATCCTTTTTCATTGCATTATCTAGTTCATATCATACTATTAATTAGAAGGAAAAACAAGAAAAATATATAATTTATATATTTAATTGATTACAAAAAAGAACTGATGCTGATAGTTTATCGTCAGTAGAACTAAATGATAGATTTTAAGTATATGTCAAGGTAAATAGAGTAAAGATATATAAAAACGAGATAAAAATATGACGTATTTAAGATAAAATATAAAAAATATGAAATTTATGCTTTCCTATTAAAATACAATGAATTATAATAAGAGTAGCAAAAGGAGGCAGATAAGATGATCGTGTTATATACATCACCTGGATGTGCAAGCTGTCGAAAAGCAAAACAATGGTTAAAAGATAATGATATGCAGTTCATTGAGAAAAATATTTTTACTACTTTATTGAAGGAAGAAGAAATAAAATATCTATTACAGAGAACGGAAAATGGAACAGAGGATATCATTTCTACACGTTCGAAAGCTTTTCAAGAATTAAACAAGGATTTGGATGATTTATCTATTAAAGAGCTAGTTGATATCATTCAGAAAAATCCATCAATTTTAAAAAGACCAATTATGGTAAATGAAAAGAGCTTTGTTGTTGGGTATGACGATGATGAAATAACAGCTCTAGTACCAGCAAAACTAAGGCTGACAGCACAAAGTGCTTGTAATCCTACATGTAATAATTATCCAATATGCGGAAAGCTTCGTGAGGAAGCTTATTAAATATAAAAATAGAAGACCTTTGCTTAGGATAAACAAGGGTCTTCTATTTTTATAATAAGAAATTACCAACATAATGGAATAAACGGTATAAAGATTGTAAACAATAGTATGAAAACGTTTACTTAAAATAAAATAGAAAAATGTAAAAAAAGTTTAAAAAAGTTGTTGACATGAAAGATTATTCGGTGTATTATATACGAGCGCTGAACGAAGCGCAAACGAAACAAAACATTTCGGTCTTTGAAAACCAAACAGGAAACGTCAATTACCTGAGAAACCATATTCTCGGAAAAGATAACGTAAGAAAAAACAAAAACGCAAAGTTAGCGTTTGAGCTAAATCAAATGGAGAGTTTGATCCTGGCTCAGGATGAACGCTGGCGGCATGCCTAATACATGCAAGTCGAACGGACGGAAGAGAAAAGCTTGCTTTTTTTGGAAGTCAGTGGCGAACGGGTGAGTAACACGTAGGTAACCTGCCCATGTGCCCGGGATAACTGCTGGAAACGGTAGCTAAAACCGGATAGGTATGAGGATCGCATGAAGCTCATATTAAAGCACCGTCAGGTGTGAACATGGATGGACCTGCGGCGCATTAGCTAGTTGGCGGGGTAACGGCCCACCAAGGCAGTGATGCGTAGCCGACCTGAGAGGGCGAACGGCCACATTGGGACTGAGACACGGCCCAAACTCCTACGGGAGGCAGCAGTAGGGAATTTTCGTCAATGGGGGGAACCCTGAACGAGCAATGCCGCGTGAGTGAAGACGGTTTTCGGACTGTAAAGCTCTGTTGTAAGAGAAAAACGGCCGACATAGGGAATGATGTCGGAGTGATGGTATCTTACCAGAAAGTCACGGCTAACTACGTGCCAGCAGCCGCGGTAATACGTAGGTGGCGAGCGTTATCC
>OLQY01000030.1_pt1 | contig 159343 bp, 154 predicted proteins | sample 1672851 | NCBI WGS metagenome assembly OLQY01 (sample SAMEA3136730, study PRJEB25190) | human gut metagenome
TGCTCAGACTATCATTATCTGAATATCTGGCTTGGTTTGTTAGTTTCAATTCTATTAATTAACCTACTGTTTAATTTTCAAAGTTCATTTTTATTGTTTTGCCCTTTTCTTAAGGACAAGTATAACTATACCATCTTCAAATAATTTGGTCAACACTTTTTTTAATTTTTTTTTACATTTTTTATTTTTTATACTTTTTTCCATTAATTATTCTCTATATCTATCTTTAATATATACAAACTATAGTAAAATTTATATAAAAATAGAGTATCCTAAATAATAAGATACTCTATCTTTGTAAAGCTAAATAATAAACATGGCAACTATCGTCGTAACCACAAGTCCAACCATTACAGGTATAAGATTTCTTTTAGCTAAATCAACTGGTTTTACACCACATATAGCTGCTGCTGGTGCTAGTGCCCAAGGAACTATACATCCTCCACCTACCCATGTAGCTGCTATTTGACCTAAAGCTGATAAAGCTCCTACATTTGCTCCTATAGCTGTTCCAAATACAGCTGCAGTTGAGCCAGCTAAAGACATTCCAGAAAATGATGAACCATCAAGTCCAGTTATACCACCAACTACAGTTTCTATACTTGCCGCTGCAACTTTATTGAAAGGAACAGCTTCAGATAAAACTAGACCTATATCGCCTAAAAGTCCTTGAGATCCTTCAGCTAAAACATCTCCAAATACTGTTACTAAAGGCATATCACCCATATAGAAAAATGCCGCTATTGGTATTATTACTGCAAATATTTTTATACCAAATACAAATCCTCCCACTAGTTGATCTGTAACTTTATCAAGTGTTGTTTTAGGATTGTTCATAAAGTTTATTACTATTAATAACATCAAAGCTGTTGCTCCAAGTAATCCAGTAGCATCTCCACCTTTAAGGTCAAATTTATACATAGCTATTATATCTAGTATAAATGATATTATAACTAACCATATAGATATCTTAGCTGTTAGAGAAACATCTTTCTTTTCCACTTCTTTTGTTTGTGCTATTTCACATTTTAAATCTCCATTTTTTAAATCTTTTCTTAACATATAAAAAGCTGTCCCTATAGTAACCACTGCCATTACAATATAAAGTATTATACCTTCACTCATAACTTCAGTTACCTCTATACCAGCTGCTCCTGATGTTATAGAAGGTGCACCTTGTATTATAAAGTCAGTAGATAGTGCTATACCATGACCAAATAGATTTATAGCCATTGCAAGTCCTATTGCAGGAAGACCAGCTTTTATAGCTATTGGTAAAAATATAGCTCCTACAAGTGCAGTTGCTGGTGATGGCCAGAAAAACCAAGACATTATAAACATAAATATCCCTGATATGAAAAATGCACTCGTAGAATTTTTAACTACTTTAGAGATTGGACCTACCATAAAATCGATGGCTTTATTCTCTTCTAATGCCTTTGATAGTGCGACCATAATACCTATAATTATAATTACTGGACCTAATTCATTTAATGCTACACTTAACGCTGAGAATATCGCTCCTAGTGCCCCTATTAGGTCTCTAGTATAATAAAGGCCTAACGCAAATATACCTAATATACACGGTATTACACTTTCTTTTTTCATAATCATAGTTATTAATACAACTACCATGAATAAAATGTAGATGTAATGAGCTCCTGTTAGTACCAATTTTATTCCCCCTTAAATTTATGATATTAGTAATTATATGTACTTTAATTAAACTTGTTCCTAACTTAAATTTTATATAAATCTAGTAAATATATTGGCTTTTACAGTGTATCTTGTAGCTACTTGCTAATAAAAATTACTCATTTTAGGCAAAATAAATTATAATTTATCGTATTTTTAAATAATAATAGAGAAATATTTGATATAATCTTTATATATTTTTATAGGAGGTTTTTTATGAATAGTGAATACAATACAGATTATAAAAAAGACATCCTTAGACTAGCATTATTTATAGGAGAACTCATGCTATCTAATGGTGCAGAAACTTACCGTGTAGAAGATAGTATACTTAGAATTTGTAAATCAAGAGGTTTTAATCACATAAATGTCTTTACATCGCCTACTGTAATAATAATATCTGATGATAGATTCGATGGATTAACTTTTATGAAAACAATTAAATCTAGATCTATAGATTTAAATAAAATCTCATTGCTTAATAATTTTTCTAGAGAGTTTGTTAGTAATACAGACCTAACAGTAAATGATGCTATGGCCAAGTTAAAGGATATAATTCAATCTAGCAGCTACTCTTCAAAACTAATATATTTTTGCACAGGAATTGGTTCTGCATTTTTCGCAGGACTTTTAGGCGGGAATAATTTAGCAACTTTCCTATGTACTTTTATAACTTCAATATTTGCAGTAATATTTTACAATAAAATTATGAAACTAAGCTCAATACCTGCTTTCTCAAGTCTATTAGCATCTACATTCATAGCTATAGTCGGAGTTTTACTTAGCCACATTGGAATTCTTGATACTCCAAGAATGTTAATAGTTGGTTCTATTATGCCACTACTTCCAGGAGTATCATTTATAAAAGGTATTAGAGATTTAATTTCTGGAGACTTAATTTCTGGTGTTGCTCGTGCCTTTGATGCAGGTATGACAGCTATAGCAATTGCTTGTGGAGTTGGTTTAATATTAGATTTATGGGTTAGATTAGGAGGTGTATTCTAATGACAGATATGCCAGTTTACATGCATTTTTTATACTCAACTATTGCTACCGTTGGGTTTTCAGTATTTTTCAATGTACCTAAATTCGCCCTTATACCAGCAGGTCTAACTGGTGGTATTGGTTGGAGTATTTATTATTGTTTAATCAATGCTACAAATAACGATATATTATCAAACTTTTTAGCTGCTGCTTTAGTTGCCTTGATAAGTGAAATTCTAGCTAGAAAATTAAAATATCCTGCAATATTATTTGTAATACCTGGTATTATACCTTTAGTTCCAGGGCTTGGAATGTACAATACAATGCTTTATTTAGTTCAGTCAAATTATGAACTTGCAGTAGCTAAAGGTGCGAATGTATTATTTGTAGGTGGAGCAATATCCCTTGGAGTTTTAGTTGTTACATCATTATCTAGAACTTTAAACATAGTTTCATTAGCTAAAATTCATAAAAACAAGTAAACTTAGTTAAAATATCAATATAATAATCTTAAAATACAAATGGAGTATATTAATATATAATTTATTAGATAATTGCAATGTATATATGTTTTATCTATATTGCTTCATCTAAATATTTATATATATTTATATACTCCATGTTTATATTTGCCAAATATATTATTATTTTTATTTTATAAATTTATTTCATTCCCACTACTTACAATTATTCTTGTAACTATAGGTATATATTCTTTACTATCTCTAAACTTCTTATCATTTTTCTTTAATATTAAAAATGATAGAATAGTAAATATTAGTCCTGCTCCACCACTTATAATCTCTACATTATTTTTAATATTTATTGCTTTTAAACCATAGAAAGTACCTACAGTTCCTAAAAGTAATGCTAATAAAGGTATTGTGTAAGCTATAAATGCTGCTTTTAATACATTTACAGTTTCCATATTAACTTCTACTCTATCCCCTACTTTAGCACCTATAGTGTTATCAGCCTCAACTATTATATATTTTTCTTCAGATGTAGTTGCACACTTACCACAAGATGCACATGCAAAGTGACGCTTTAACTTTAGTTTTGCAGTTACACTATCCACTATTTCAACAATATACCCCTGTTGATTCATTTTCAAATCCCCCTATTTTATAAATTTATCTATAGTTTTCATAAGCTCTTCTATAGATTCTTCGCTATTGTCTTCTTTTATACTATTTACCACACATCCCTTTATATGGCTTTCTAGTATTATAGATCCAACTTTATTTATAGCCGATCTTATTGCTGATATTTGAGTTAATATATCTATACAATATCTTTCTTCATCTACCATTTTTTGTATACCTTTAACTTGTCCTTCTATTCTATTTAATCTTTTTATAAGCATATCCTTATCTTGCATTTTACACCTCTTATATTATTTATGATTAACTATATTTATAATAATCTTACATATACATTGAAATATTATATATTTTTTATTCTTTATTACCATTTATTATACCTTATTTTGTTAGCTCTTACAATTTTGCTTAAGTCCATTTTATTTTAACCATAAATAAAGCCTATTATAATCTATTAAGATATCATTTTAAACCTTATGTTTTTGAACAAAAGATGAATTCGTAGCATGAGTAAGAATATATCGTTAATGAGTGAAGTATTTAGCCAATACGTCAATCAATCTAATCGAATTTTTTATTTTATTCTAAGTTTTATGTTATAACTTCTTTATTTTGAGTTAATGATATTTATATATGAAAATTTAAGGAGGAGTAATATGGATTTACAAAGTAAAAATAATGCTAGAGAAGCTTTAAATAATCTTAAGATGGAAATATCTTCTGAATTAGGATATTACTATAATATGAGAACTGACAAAATAGAAGGGTTAGCTCCACAAGGTACTTTAGATGGTATGGCAGAAAATATAAAAGCAGGTGTTGAAGTCGGTGGAATGACTAGTAGAAAACTTGTTGAAATGGGTGAAAAAGCTTTAGTAGATAAATATAATAATACTATTGAATAAACTATCTCATTTTTCTAAAAATCTATAAAAATAAATATAAATATTATAACTGTAATCCAATTGTTACCATATATCCTCATATTATATATATTATTAATATAATATGATACAGGGAGGATATTTATGGATTTATATGGGTATGAAACTGGATTTGATATGTTTTCTATAATGTTTTTTATAGTATTTGCATTGATTGTAGGTACAATTATAATAAACGCAATAAAAGGTATTTCAGAATGGTCTAATAATAACAAACAACCAATATTAGATATTAACTGCAAAGTTGTTTCAAAAAGAATTAGTGTTTCACATACTAACTCACATACAGATTCTAGTGGTGTTCATCATGGTAGTTCTAGTCACACTTCATATTATGTTACTTTTGAATTTGAAAGTAAAGATCGAACGGAGTTTCGTGTTAATGGAAAAGAATATGGTATGATTGCAGAAGGTGACTATGGTAAACTTAAGTTTCAAGGAACTAGATTTCTTGAATTTAATAGAATTTAGTAAAAAAGTACCTCAATCTGAGGTACTTTTTATATATTACTCTTTATCTTCTAGCTCTACTCTTATACTTAATTCTTTAAGTTGTTCTTCATCTGCTACTGCTGGAGCATTTGTCATTGGACAAACTGCACTTTGGTTTTTAGGGAATGCTATAACATCTTTTATGTTATTAGTTCCAGCAAGTATCATTATTAATCTATCCATACCAAATGCTATTCCTGCGTGAGGAGGAGTTCCATATTTGAATGCATCTAATAAGAATCCAAATTTTTCATAAGCTTCTTCTTCAGAAAGTCCTAATGCACTAAACATTCTCTTTTGAACGTCAGAATTGAATATTCTAACACTTCCTCCACCTACTTCATATCCATTTATAACTATATCGTAAGCCTTAGCTCTTAAAGATGCCTTATCTCCGCTCTCTAATTTATCTAAGTCTTCATCTACTGGAGATGTGAATGGGTGGTGCTTAGCTATAAATCTTCCTGTTTCTTCATCTTCTTCAAATAATGGGAATTCAGTTACCCATAACATTTTGTAAACACTGTTGTCTAATAAGTCAAGTCTTCTTGCAACTTCAAGTCTAACTTGTCCTAATGCATCAAATACTACTGAATCCTTGTCAGCAACAAATAATAATAAGTCACCTTCTTTAGCATTCATTCTATCAAGTATTGCAGTCATTTCTTCTTCAGTGAAGAATTTAGCTATTGGAGAAGTAACTTCTCTGTTTGCTCCAACTTTCATCCAAGCAAGACCTTTAGCCTTGTAAGTCTTTGCGTGGTCTTCTAATTTACCTATTTGCTTTTTAGTAAATTCTTCTGCTTTACCTTCTACATTTATACCTCTAACGCTCATACCTTTTTTAGTAGCATTTGCAAATACTCCAAATCCACAGTTAGCAACTATATCAGATATGTTAGTTAATTCGTATCCAAATCTAGTATCAGGCTTATCTGAACCGTATCTTTCCATAGCTTCAGCATAAGGCATAACTGGAAGTGGTAATGTAACTTCTACGTTTAATACTTCCTTAAATATTCTTTGTATCATTTTTTCCATTATAGCTCTTACGTCTTCTTCTTCAACAAATGACATTTCACAGTCTATTTGAGTAAACTCTGGTTGACGATCAGCTCTTAAGTCTTCATCTCTGAAACACTTAACTATTTGGAAGTATCTATCCATACCACTTACCATTAATAATTGTTTGAATAATTGTGGTGATTGTGGTAACGCATAGAACTTACCTTCATTAACTCTACTTGGTACTAAGTAATCTCTAGCACCTTCTGGAGTTGGTTTTATTAAGAAAGGAGTTTCTATTTCACAGAAATTATTTTCAGTTAAGTAATTTCTAACTATACCAGCAACCCTACTTCTTAACATTAAATTCTTTTGCATAGATGGTTTTCTTAAATCTAAGTATCTATATTTTAATCTTAATTCTTCTGAAACGTTATCGTCATCTTTTATATATATTGGTGGTGTTTCTGATTTATTTAATACTTTTAATTCAGTAGCAAATACTTCGATATCTCCAGTTGGCATGTTAGGGTTTTTAGATGATCTTTCTGCAACCTTCCCCTTAACTGCAACAACGTATTCTGAACCTAATTTTTCAGCCTTAGCAAAAGCTTCTGCATTTACATCAGTATCGAATATTATTTGACATAATCCACTTCTATCTCTTAGGTCAACGAATACTAATCCCCCTAAGTTTCTTTTCTTTTGTACCCATCCCATAAGTACAACTTCTTCATTTATATTGCTTTCTCTTAAGTCCCCACAGTAATGAGTTCTCTTTAAGCCATTTAGAGTTTCCATTGCTTATCCTCCAAGTATTTATTTTAACTATAAATAGTTATTTTTATATTAAATATAATTCTATGTATAAAGCTTTTAAAGCTTCTCTATAAACATATTAATAATATTATCACTAATATATTTAACTTGTCTAGCAAACAGAATATGACTTAAGTTTATATATTTAAATTAAATCATATTCTGAATTTATCAAATTAAACTCTATTTGTATTAATTACATTCTAGACTTTAACTCTTGAACTATTTCACTTAATTTTATAGTTGTTTGTTCTGATGTTGACATATTTTTTAATGTAGCAGTGTCATTAGCTAATTCATCATCACCTATAACTATAGTGAATTTAGCATTTATTTTATCAGAATACTTAAATTGAGCCTTTACACTTCTATCTAAGTGGTCATTTTCTGCACTTATGTGATTTGTTCTTAAATCCTTAAGTAATTTAAAGCTCTTAGTTTTCGCTTCATCACCTATTGTTACTATAAATATATCAGTAGCATAAGGATTTTCTATTTCTATATTATTATTTTCCATAGTTAATAATAATCTTTCTGCACCTAATGCAAATCCTATACCACTAACTCCTTTAGGTCCTCCTAATTGTTCAACAAGTCCGTCGTATCTTCCACCACCACAAACTGTACTTTGAGATCCTATATCATTTGATATTATTTCAAATGCAGTTTTCTTGTAGTAGTCAAGACCTCTAACTATTGTTTTATCAACTACAAAGTTTATATCCATTTCTTTTAAATATGTTTGTAATTTTTCAAAGTGATCTTTACAATCATCACATATATGATCAACCATAAAAGGTATATCTGTTAAGTTTTCCTTACAAGTAGGATTTTTACAGTCTATAACCCTCATTGGATTTTTATCTTTTCTTTCTAAACATGTTTCACATAATACATCTGATTTAGCATCAAGGTATTCTTTTAATCTAGCATTATACTCTGCTCTACAAGTTGGACATCCAACTGAGTTTATACTTACTGCTAAATCTTTAAGTCCAACTTCAGTAAAGAATTGTACAGCTAAAGCTATAACTTCTGCATCTAATGATGGTTTGTCACTTCCTAGTGCTTCTATTCCAAATTGATGGAATTGTCTTTGTCTTCCTGCTTGAGGTCTTTCATATCTAAAGCAAGGCGTTATGTAGAATAATTTTGTAGGTTGAGTATCAGCATATAATTTATTTTCTATAAATGCTCTAACTACACCTGCTGTTCCTTCTGGCTTTAAAGTTATATCTCTTCCACCTTTATCTGTAAATGAGTACATTTCTTTTTGTACTATATCTGTAGTATCCCCTACACTTCTTTTAAATAATTCTGTATGTTCAAATACTGGTGTTCTCATCTCTTCATAACCAAATAATGAACATATTTCTCTAAATTTATTTTCAACATAATTCCATTTATATGCATCTTTTGGAGTTATGTCCTTTGTTCCTCTTGGAGCTTTAGTTAACATTTTGATATATTTCCTTTCTCTTTCTTTCTATCATTTCATCAACTCTATCTATATATTGCTCAACGTTCTTTACGTTTTCAACTCTTTCAATTCTATCTTCATCAACATATACAAATTTAGATATAGATCCTGCACCTAATGCATAGTTACTTTGCTTTTCTTCCATGATTTGAATATTATATATACATTCATATCCTTCTTTTGCATATCCTATGTTTTCTAAGTTCCCTAACATATGCTTTTGACGATACATATAATATGGGTTAAGTCCCATTTCCTTTGCATATTCCATAGATAAATCTATCATCTTTATCATTTCTTCGTATCTTGTAAGTTCATAATTTTCTATATCTTCTTTTAATTTAGATGCTCTTTTAACTGCTAATGTATGTACAGTTAAACTTTCAGGATTAAGCTTTTTAATTTCTTCTAATGTATTTCTAACCATTTCTAAATCTTCATCTACAAGGCCTAGTATAAGGTCCATATTTATATTATCAAATCCTATTTCTCTAGCCATATTGAAACAATCAACTATATCACTAACACTATGAGCACGTCCTATTTTTTCTAAAGTTTCATCATTCATAGTTTGAGGATTTATACTTATTCTACTTACATTATGCTTTTTAAGAACTTCCAACTTGCCTCTAGTTATAGAATCTGGTCTTCCTGCCTCTACAGTAAATTCCTTTATCTTACTTAAATCTAGCTCTTTATATAAAGCAGTTATTAAAATATCTAACTCTTCTTTTTCAAGTGCTGTTGGTGTTCCTCCACCAATGTATAGAGTTTCAATTTCTTTATTTGTATCTTTTAGTATTTTTGCCATTCCCTTAACTTCTTCTATAAGCTTTTGTACATATTCCATTCTTAAATGCCCAAATTGCTTTAATGGATTAGCTGGGAATGAGCAGTAATAACATCTTGTAGGACAAAACGGTATTCCAATATATAAAGATATTTTATTTTCATCAATAGGATATATAAAAGGTCTTTCTCTTTTTGCAATCTCTAAAGCTAAATCTATTTTTTCATCCATTATAAGATAATTTTCTTTTAGATTTTGTCTTATATGTTCATCACTCATACCTTTGTCTAGTAAGTTATGAACTATCTTAACAGGTCTTATTCCTGTAAGTATGCCCCATGGTACATAAGTATTAAACTTCTTTTTTAATACGTTAAACATACTTCTTTTTATCATTTCTTTAGTACGCTTTTTTAGTTCTTGTTCACTTAAACCATCAATTTTTATATTTTCAGATGACTCAAATCTAAGTTCATAATTTTCATAGTACTTACTTGTTGATATTAAAGTATTGTTGTACTCTAAAAGATTATTTTCTAATACCATACCAAAACTTTTATTTTCTACAAATTGAAAATCCGAAGTAAATAATTTTATAAGTTCTGCAACTTCATACTTAAAATCATGATTTTTTAATATTACGTTTAACATTTTAATGTCTCCTTTTACATATAAGGATTACTCATCTTTTCTATACCAAGTGTTGAACTTGGCCCATGACCAGGATGTATTTTTACTTTATTTTCAAATTTAGCTAATTTCTTTAAAGATTTCTCAATTTGCTTATAGTCTCCACTATAAAAATCCGTTCTTCCTATACTTCCTGCAAACAGAGTATCTCCTGTAAACATATCGTCATTAACTCTTATACACATACTTCCTTTTGTATGTCCTGGCGTATGAATAAAACTTAATTTTAAATTTCCAAGTTCTAATTTATCTTTGTCATTAACATATACATCAGCATTTAATTCTTGTGGGCCACAATGCATAGAATAACTTAGGTTTTTTCTATTATCATTTAATAACTCTTTTTCATCACTATGTGCTACTATGGTAGCATTAGTTTTAGATTTTATATAATTAACTGCTCCTATATGGTCTCCATGTCCATGAGTCAGTAGTATATATTCTAACTCTAAAGAGTTTTTCTTTAGATAAGTAAGTATTTTGTCACTAGCTCCACCTGGGTCTACAACTGCACACTTTTTAGTTTCTTCATCTATTAATATATACATATTTTCTCCAAAGTATGGTTCAACTATCTTATCTATTATCATAATTGTACCTCCTTAAAAATCTCTATTTGATTCAAGTAATATAGTAACTGGCCCATCATTAGTTAAATCAACCATCATATGTGCACCAAACTGTCCTGTTTTAGTTACTATACCTTCTTTCCTTGCTTTTTCTATGAATTCCTCATATAATTTTGTTGCAACTTCTGGTCTTGCTGCACTAGAAAAGCTAGGTCTTCTACCTTTTCTACAATCACCATATAAAGTAAATTGAGATACTACTAAAAGTTCTCCACCAACATCTTTTAATGATAAATTCATCTTTTCATTTTCATCTTCAAATATTCTTAAGTTAAGTACCTTATCTATTATATAATCTACATCTTTAGATGTATCTTCATGAGTTACACCTAGTAAAACAAGTAACCCTTTATTTATCTCCCCAGTAACTTCTCCATCTACTGTAACTTTTGAAGAAGATACTCTCTGAACAACTGCTCTCATAATAACCTCCTAGTTAATTACCCTATAAATATTTTCAACACCAGGAATTGATTTTATTTTTTTCATCAGTGTATTTAACGCGTCTATATTATTAACTTCAACTAATAAGTTTACACTTACTACATTATCTTTTCCTTTTTTTGCACTTATACCATTTAAAGAAACTTTATCCATAGCGATTATGTGAGTTATATCATTTATTATTCCTCTTCTATCAACCGCTTTTATTTGTATTTCAGCTTCAAATTTACTAGCTTCAGAATTGCTCCAAGCTACATCTACTAATCTATTTTTAAAGAAATCTCCATTAACATTTGCATTAGGACAATCTGCTCTATGTATAGCAACTCCTCTTCCTTTAGTTACATAACCTATAATCTCATCACCAGGAAGTGGATTACAACATTTAGCAAATCTTATAAGTATATTATCTAATCTTTTTACTACAATTCCTTGTGAATTATTTTTCTTTCTTTTTTGTTTATATTCCGCATCACTTATGCTGTGTTTTTCAATATCATTTATTTCTTCTTTTTGTTCTTTTTGAACTTTTTTAACTTCTTTTTCATATAAATCCCTTATTTTAGGAACTACATGCGCTGGCATTATTCCACCATATCCAATAGTAGCTATTAAATCTTCTACTGTTGGTTGGTTAAATTTCTTAGTCATTTGTTGCATGTATTTTTCTATATTGGAATCCTTTAATGGTATATGGTATTTTTTAAATTCTTTTTCAAGTATTTCCGTTCCTCTTTGAATATTTTCTTCTCTTCTTTCTTTTTTGAACCATTGTCTAATTCTACTTTTAGCATTAGGTGTCTTAACAATATTTATCCAGTCCCTACTTGGTCCATTAGAGTTTGAAGATGTTAATATTTCAACTATATTACCATTTTGAAGTTTATAATCTAGAGGTACTATTCTTCCATCTATCTTTGCACCAACACATTTATTCCCTACATTTGTATGCACTCTGTATGCAAAATCTATTGGCGTTGACTCTGCTGGAAGTTCTACAACATCCCCCTTAGGAGTAAATACATATACTTGACTACTGAATACATCTTCTTTAAGTGCATCCATAAACTCTTGTGGGTCTTTTAAGTCTTTTTCCCATTCCATCATTTGTCTTAACCACTGAAGTTTACCTTCTATATTGCTTTGCTTTTGACTTGTATTTCCTTCTTTATATTTCCAGTGTGCCGCTATTCCGTACTCAGCTATAGTGTGCATTTCTTTAGTTCTTATTTGTATCTCTAAAGGCTCACCATCTGGACCTATGACTGTGGTGTGTAAACTTTGATACATATTTGGCTTTGGCATAGCTATATAATCTTTAAATCTACCTGGCATAGGAGTCCATAGCGTATGTATCATACCAAGAACTGCATAGCAATCTTTTACAGTGTCAACAATTATTCTAACTGCCATTAAATCATATATATCTTGGAAGTTCTTATGTTTATCTTGCATTTTTTTATATATACTATAAAAATGCTTTGGTCTTCCATATACATTACACTTAATATTTACCTCTTCAAATGATTTGTTTAATATATTAAGTACATTTTCAATATAAGCTTCTCTTTGACTTCTTTTTTTAGCAACTCTCTCAACTAAATCATAATATCCTTCAGGATCTATATATCTTAAAGCTAAATCTTCAAGTTCCCATTTAATCATAGATATTCCTAATCTATTAGCTATTCCACCATATATCTCAAGTGTTTCTATGGCTTTAGATTTAGCTTTTTCTGGAGGCATATATTTTAAAGTTCTCATATTATGCAGTCTATCTGCTAATTTTATAAGTATAACTCTTATATCTTTTGCCATAGCAAGAAACATTTTTCTTAAGTTTTCCGCTTGTGTTTCCTCTTTTGACTGATATTTTATTTGTCCAAGCTTTGTTACTCCATCTACTAAATCAGCTATTTCTTTAGAAAATTCTCTTTCTATATCTTCATATGTATATTCAGTATCTTCCACTACGTCATGAAGTAAACCTGCAATTATAGTTTCTATATCTAATTCCATATCACATAGAATATTTGCTACTGCTACAGGATGTATAAAATAAGGTTCTCCTGATTTTCTAAATTGTCCATCATGTGCTTTTTTTCCAAAGTAATAAGCCTTTTCAACTAAACTAACATCTACATCATTTGCATATTTCTTTATTTTTTCTATAAGCTCTTGAATTTCCTTATCTTGCATAATACCACCTATCTCAAGTATAAATTTATATATTAAAATAGTTGGCTATATACCAACTATTTTTAAAGTACTAGTACTTTATTAAAGAATTTACTTCGTATTGAGATAATTTCTCTCTTCCTTTTAGGTCTTCTAATTCTATTAAGAATTGCATAGAAACCACTTCTCCACCTAATTGTTCTATTAGTTTTGCTGCAGCTTCCATAGTTCCTCCTGTAGCTAATAAATCATCTACTATAGCTACTCTTTGTCCTGGTTTTATTGCATCTTTGTGTATTTGTAATGTATCACTACCGTACTCTAATCCATAGCTATAGCTTATAGTTTCTGATGGAAGTTTTCCTGGCTTTCTAACCGGAACAAATCCAACACCTAATCCATAAGCAACTGGAGTTCCCATTAAGAATCCTCTAGCTTCTGGCCCTACTATTACATCTACATTTTTGTCTTTTAATTCATTTATAAATGCATCTATTGTGTACTTGAAAGTTTCTCCATCTTGCATTAATGTTGTTATGTCTTTAAAGTTTATTCCTTCTTTTGGGAAGTTTTCAATTTCTCTTATTGCTTTTTTTAAGTCCATGATGACCCTCCTAATAGCTTTTAATGTTCTATTTTTATGATTATTAGATATTAAATTTTAATTTTTATCTATTTTATTAACTTTAATTGTTCAATTTATAATTAGTTATATTTCCTATTTATAAATAATGTTACTTTTTATAATATTTAATTTACATGTATGTAAAAAATAATATACGAATATTTTTTACTATTTTTTAAATAATCGTTAATAATAATATTATTATATCTTCTTAATCATTTTTTATCAATATTTGGTGAAAATATAACTTTTACCAAGCATCGTTTTTTTCCGAACCTTCATTATAGTTTATTATTAATTAGTTGTCTATAGCTATTACTTTATATTTCTTTAGGTTATCCATTTATTTCATTTACTATTAATTTTTTGATAATTTATATTTATATTTTACTATCTAATACCATTAACTACAATTTGTATGCTCTTATTTCCATTCCATTCATTTATAGATGGATAGAATGTAAAATCCATAGGTATATTATTGTTGGATTTATTATATAAGTTATCTAATTCTTCATTACCATACTTTTCTATAATCTTACTCTCAAAATTTTCTAAGTCATTAAATATCATAGCATCTATAGTAATATTATTATTTGTTAAAAGCTTTAACTTTAAAACATTCTTGTCTTTTCCAAGTAACATAGCCTTCGTAATTTTTGAATCTCTAACACCAAATACCGGTTTAGAATTACCTTTACCAAATGGCTCTAATACATTTAATTCTTCAATAAGATGTAAATTTAAATATTCTAGAGGAAGAGATGAATCTATCATTATCTTTCTAGTCAAATCTTCATCTGTTAATTCACATTTATTATTTAAAGCTATTCTTAATTCATCAACCTTATCTTCTTGTAATGACAATCCAGCTGCCATAGGGTGTCCACCAAACTTATCAAGTAATTCTTTACAAGCTAATAATCCTTCAAACATATTATATTCTTCTATAGATCTTGCTGATCCCTTTACACCTTCTTCTGACTTTGTAAGTATTATAGTTGGCTTATTGTACTGTTCTTTTACTCTACCTGCAACTATACCCGCAAGACTTTCATGTATATCAGGTATATATACAACTAATATCTTATCATTATTAATATCTGTACTATCAATTATGTTAATAGCTCTATCTACGCCTTCTTTTGTCATATTCTTTCTTGCATCATTTAAATCTACTATTTCTTGTGCTAGATTCTTAGCCTCTTCATCATCTTCCATTAATAATAATTCTAAACCTTTTTTAGCAGAATCAAGTCTTCCAGATGCATTTAAACATGGACCTATTACAAATCCTAAGTGATATGCTGTAATTTCTTTATCTTCTAAGCCGCATGCTTTTTTAAGTGCATTTATACCAATATTTTTGCTGTTATTTAGCATTTCTAATCCATTTTTTACAAATATTCTATTTTCATCTATTAAGTCAACTACATCACAAACTGTTGCTATAGCTACAAATTCAATTAATTTATAACACTCTTCCTTATCCATTCCTATCTCTTCATATAATGCTTCCATTAATTTAAAAGCAACACCTGCACCACATATACTTTTAAATTTATATTCACACTCTATTTGTTTTGGATTTATTATTGCATCCGCCTGCGAAGATAAAAATGTTCTTACTCCATCTTCTTCTATAAATGGAACATCGTGATGATCCGTAACTATTACTGTTAATCCTAAATCTTTAGCATATTGTATTTGATCTATAGCTGAAATTCCATTATCGCAAGTTATTATAGTATCTACGCCCTCATCATAAGCTACCTTTACTATATTTTCATTTATACCGTATCCATCTTTGATTCTATCAGGTATTTCATAATCTACATTTGCACCACACTTTTTAAGTGCCGTATATAGTATAAAAACACTGATTATTCCATCTACATCATAGTCACCTATAATCCTAATTTTTTTATTTTCTTGTATTTTTCTTTTTATAATATCTACTGCAATAACTACATCTTTCATAGTTTTAGGTGAATGTAAATATTTATATACAGGATTTATATAACTATTTATTATATTCTCATCAATTATATCTCTATTTACCATCAATTTACAAAGTAACTGACTTATTTTATATTTTTCTGACATAGCTTTTAAGTCGACTTTTCTATTTCTAAGTAACCATTTTTCATTACTCATTTTTCTCCTCCATTTTCCACTGCATGTCATATACTATCTTATTAAGCTTTAATATATATTTTTATAATTATAAATTTACTTATTATTTTCTATATTGGCTTCTAAAAATTTTAATAATTAATAATATTCCTATTATAAATGATATAGAGAAACCTGTAATTGCCATCATTTTTATCCAAATATTTCGATTTATATTTTGTGATGATATTATAAGAGAAGAACCAATAACCATAGATGCTAGAACTAAGCTTAGCGAAAGTTTTGTAGCCAAATCAGTTATACACCGTTCCAAGCTTGTAAACTTTATATCTTCCATTTGTATTTTAATATTATTATTCTCTAAGTTTCTAAGTATAGTTTTTAACTGTTTTGGAATTGATCTAATATCAAAAAGTATTTCTTCTGTATTATCTTTAGCCCTAAGTAATATCTTATCTACACTAAGTTTATTAATATAATAATACTTAATAAATTCTTGTGCTACTGACGATATTGAAAAATCTGGATCTAAACTTCTAGCAGTTCCTTCTAAAGTTATTATAGTTTTTGCAAGCATAGAAAGTTGAGATGGTATACATACTTTATATTTTCTAAGAAATCTAAACATATCATTTAAAATATTAGATATACTTAACTTCTCTATTGGTACATCATAGTAGTAGTGCATTAAATATAATAAATCTTGTCTAAAACTACTAGTATCTATATCTGAATTTAGTATATTCATATCTATTAGTAAGTGAATTACCCTATCTATATTTTTCTTGCTTATTGCAATTGCCATATGATTTAAAAAGTTTAAGGTCTTACTGTCTATAATCCCAATCATTCCAAAATCTATATATGATATACAGTTGCTACTTACTACAAATATATTTCCTGGATGTGGGTCCCCATGAAAAAATCCATATTCAAAGACTTGTTTAAATAACGATCTTACACCTATTTCCGCTATATTTTTCGTACTCCAACCTAGCTCTCTTATTTTTGAAATATCACTTAACTTTATACCTATTATTTTTTCCATTATTAATACTTTTTCAGTACTATATTCACTATATATAGATGGTATATACACTTCTTTGCTACCTTCAAACATCTTTTTAAATTTAATAGCATTCATAGCTTCAAAATTATAGTCTAATTCTCTAATTAATTGGGTATGAAATTCTTCTATTACTTGCTTTAGGTCTATATCTATATCTTTATATAAATCTTTTAATGCTGAAGCTATACTCCTCAATATTTCTATATCAGATTTTATAGTTTCTTCTATATTAGGTCTTTGTATCTTTACAATTACATCTTCATTATTTTTTAACTTACCTTCATAAACTTGACCTATAGATGCAGACCCTATAGGAATATCATTAAATTCCTTAAAAATATCATCTATATCTAATCCAGTCTCATTTTTAAATATAGCTTTTGCTATATCTGTATCAAATGGTTCTACACTATCTCTTAATTTAGAAAGTTCATCTATTATATCTTGGTCAAATAAATCTTTTCTTGTACTTAATAGTTGCCCAAATTTTATATATGTTGGACCTAATTCTTCTATTACACATCTAATCTTTGTAGCAGTAGACATATTCTTTATTTCCTCAGAAGGATTTGTAATAGGTATTTTATATGCTACTTCCTCTATATTTAGCTTTTCTACAATAACGGAAAATCCATATTTAATTAGTACATGTGCAATTTCTTTATATCTTTTTAAGTTTTTATAACTTATTCTCACTAGATTCCACTCCTAAAATTTTAAAAGGGCAATATAATGATTGCCCCTTTAGTTTTGTTACTTATGATTATTTGCAAGTTTTACGTATTTTAATGCTGATTTAGTAAGATTTTCTTTTTCTTGTTCTGAAAGTTCTCTTATTACTTTAGCAGGTGAACCCATAGCTAAAACACCTGATGGTATTTCCTTTCCTGGTGGGACTAAACTTCCTGCTCCAAGTAAAGTGAATTCTCCAATTTTAGCTCCATCTAAAACGATTGAACCCATGCCTATTAATGTATTGTTTCCAATTTCACATCCATGAATTATTGATTTATGACCTATAGTTACATTATCACCTATAACTGTAGGATATCCCTCTGATATATGCACTACACTTCCATCTTGTATATTTGTGTTTTCACCTACAGTTATATGGTTATCATCTGCTCTTAAAACAGTCCCATACCATATATTTGCATTTTTACCTATATTAACTTGACCTATAACATCAGCACTGTCTGCTATAAATGCAGTTTCATCTATTTTAGGTTCTACTCCTTTGTATCCTTTTATCATTGAGTATTATTCACCTTCTAACATTAATTTTGCTTGTATCATTATTGAACACTCTGTTCTTTTCTTTTGCATTTCACAGCCTAATTCATACGGCTTCATAACATCTCCGTTAAAGTTAGTTGCATTTGCATGACATCCACCTGAACAGTAGAATTTATTCCAACACTTTTTACAATCTTCTTTACTATATACATGAGCATTCTTAAAGCTCTCAGTTAAATCATGAGGGAATACTATTTCTTCATTCATTATGTTAGATAATTTATAATCTTCATTTCCAACGAATTGATGACATGGATATATATCTCCCTCTGGAGTTATAGCAAGATATTCATTTCCTGCTCCACATCCTGTTATTCTCTTTATTACACATGGACCTTGATTTAAATCTATCATAAAGTGGAAGAATTTAAAATCTTTCCCTTCCTTTAACATGTCAGCATATTTAACTGCTAAATTTTCGTATTCTTCAAATACTTTTGGCATATCTTCTTCTCTTAATGCATACGGATTTGACTCATCTCCTACAACTGGTTCAACAGAAGTAAGTGCAAATCCTTCATTTGCAAAATGCATAACATCTTCAGAGAAATCTAAATTCTCTCTTGTAAATGTTCCTCTTATATAATAATATTTGTCTTTCGGTCTAGTTTCTATAAGTTTTTTGAACTTAGGTAATATGATATCATGACTTCCTTTATCATTTAATGTAGGTCTCATATTATCATTTACTTCTTTTCTTCCGTCTAAGCTTAATACTACGTTGTGCATATTTTCATTTATGTACTCTATCTTTTCATCATCTAATAATATACCATTTGTAGTTATAGTGAATCTTATATTTTTATTATTTTCTTTTTCTATACTTCTTCCATATTCAACTAATTGTTTTACTACATCAAAGTTCATTAGTGGCTCTCCACCAAAGAAATCTATTTCTAAGTTTCTTCTATTTCCTGAGTTAGCTATTAAGTAATCTATTGCAGCTTTACCAACTTCAAAACTCATCATTTGCTTTTCTCCACCAAAATCCCCTTGTGCAGCAAAGCAGTACTTACATTTTAAGTTACAGTCATGAGCAACATGTAAACATAAAGCTTTAACTACTTTTTTTCTAGCTACGAAACTTGGATGGAATTGATATGTATCCTCTGTGTATAAAAGTCCTTCTTCTTCTAAAGTCTTTATTTCATCGTAAGCTTCATTTATTTGCTCTACTGTATAGTTTTCTTTTAAACTTTCTATTATTTCTTCTTTAGTTTTTTCCTTATATAAGTCAACTAGGTTATAAGCAACTTCATCAACAACATGAACTGCTCCTCCGTTAACATCTAGTACTATATTATATCCGTTCATTGAGAACTTATGTATCATACTCATTTTTCTCTCCTCCAAATTATCAATTCGATTTATGTATATCAACACACCTTACTCGAATTAAAATTAATCTATTCTTCATTATATAACTTATATAAGGTATAAGCAAGATTATTACAACATTCGCCTTTAATACCTTTTAATTCCATATTATTTGACAAAAAATAAATCTATCTTCACTTTAATATTTATATAAGTTTACTTTACTTTTTAATATAACCTCATAATAGATAAATATCTAGTTCTTATCATCTATCTGTTTAAAAAAGTTAACCAGATTATTACCATTGTCACTATGATGATTTTTAACTATATCTAATATAACCGTATCATCAATTATATCTTTTAAAATTTCATAGCCATAACTGCTATGATTATAGTAACACTGTATTTTTTTAGATTTTTTAATACTTTTTAATTTTCCTTTAGTTAATTTGTTTAATATAACTATTATAGATTTATCAATCACATTTAATCGTTTCGTAATTTTTCCTATATCATGTAACAAAGCTGACTTCATTAATAAGTTTCTATTTTTTAATATCTCTTCATCATCAGTCTCATTATTATCTATAATAAATTCTATATCTTTCGCTATTCTAATACTATGCTTTTGTTCTGATTTAGATAACTTCATGAATAATTCCAACTCTTTTTTATTTAGTATTTCATTAGCATAATCATAATCTTTTTCAGTCATCTTATCTGTAACATTAACATAAAATTGCTTTACTCGTTTAGGTATCATGATTTTCTCCTTCTATTTCTTAATTAAGGATTTTACAGTTTATTTTGTCAAATTTTACTTCGATCATAACATCAATAACACATCTTCGCTAACGCTACTGATACATCCATTGCTTAAAATTCGCTTCGCTCATATCGCCAACGATACATCTTTGCTACCGCTACAGATGTATCCGTTGCTTAAAATTCGCTTTTCACATAACTCAAATGATATATCATTATAATAAAAAATGGAGTATTTTAAAACAAGTATTTATCTTAAAATATCTCCATCTCAATTTATTTTCTATTGAGCTTTCCTTTAACTTTCTCTAAAATTATATTAACTTCATCTACTTTAAGTATTATTATACTTGTACCGTAAACTATTGCACCTATTCCTACTGATAGCGCTAAAGTTATGACCTCTTTTATAAATCCACTACCTAGTATATTAGCTATAGTATTATATGCAAATAAAGTTACTACTGCCATTATAATTCCTGAAATCAAGGACTTAATCATACCCAGTGCTATTGACTTACCACCAAAACTACCTATTTTTCTTCTTAAGCTTATAAATAATAATGCTATAGTAAATAGTGCTGATATACTAGTTGCAAATGCAAGTCCTGCAAGTTGCATATTAGTATATTTAACAAATAATATATTAAGTGTTATATTTAAAACCATTGCTATCACTCCATTTATCATAGGAGTTCTAGTATCCTGTAATGAATAAAATACTTTTCCCAATATATCTCTAAGACCGTATCCAATCATACCAATTGAATAGAATATAAGTGCAACAGCTGTCATTTGAGTTGCTCTAACATCAAATTCACCTCTTTGGAATAACAATTTTACAATTGGATTTGCAAGTATTATTGCTCCAATAGATATTGGTATAACTAATAATGTAACAGTATTTACCGATGTTATTATTGATTTATTAAACTGTTCTTTGTTGTTTTCAGATGATAACTTCGACAACATAGGGTATACAACAGATGATATAGAAACTATAAACATTCCCATAACAAATTGATTTAGTTTTGTCGCATAGTTTAATGCAGATATACTACCTTCAACTAATGTAGATGCTATAGTTCTATCTACTATAGTATTTATTTGATTAACTGCAACTCCTATTAAAACTGGAGCTATAAGCCAAAGCATTCTCTTAAGATGCTCATCTTTAACGTCTATGTACAGCTTATATCTATACCCTTTTTTTATTGCAAATGGAAGTTGAAATAAAAATTGAAGTGATAATCCAATTAAAGTACCCCAAGGCAATAAATAAGGACTTATTTTCACACTTACAATTATTGATATAATTATAAGAATATTGTACGGAACTGACATAAAACCTGGTATTATAAAATTTTCTTTTACTTGTAGGTATGCCATCATTATATAGCTCATTCCTAAAAATGCTAGTCCTAATATCATTACTCTTGTAAAATAAATTGCTAATCTAAGCGTTTCACCTTCAAACCCAACAGCAAATATTTTTACTATCTGTGGCGTAAATATCGCTCCTATCACCGAAATAACTATACATATAATTACAACAATATTAAATACATTATTTGTAAACTTATTAGATGATTGCTCTCCTTTATTTGCATTTACTTCACAATAAAGTGGAATAAATGCAGTTCCTAGAGATGTACCTATAGCAGTGAATATTACTGCTGGTATATTCATAGCCACTAAAAATGCATCACTAACTCCTGATGCTCCATATGCTGAAGCTAGGGCTAATTCTCTACCAAAGCCTAGAATCTTAGCAACTAAAGTTGCCGCCATTAATCCTACAGCTGCCTTTGCTACTCTTGACATGATTTCTCTCTCCTATACTTTATTAACTCTTATTTATTTGATTATTCTCTATTTTAATATAATGTATAACAGTTTATAAAATAAAAGTTATATATATCCATTTTATATTTTATAGATTAACTCAACCTTAATTAAAGATTAAAATTTTAACTAAAAATTACTTTTCTTCAATGTTACCTTTATGTTTTTTACTTAATTTTTTTATGTCCTCTAATTCTAAATATGCTACAAGATTTTGTGATGTATTGTCTATATCATTTGATATATCAAATAAGTTACCTACAAAAGCATTCCCTAATATGTCATATGTTAAATCTTCTATACTTTTATTTTGTTTATCTTTATTCTTCATAACTATTACCTCCTCTTATTTTGAGCATATATATATTATTAGCAATAGCCATAGTTATTACTCTAATATATATTTTTATAAAATTTAGCATACAAAAAAGACGTCATAATAATGACGCCTTTTGTAGTGTTTATTATAAATTATTATCTTTCACACTCTTGATTTGCAACTGTACAAGAAGTTTTGCAAGCTGATTGGCAAGAAGTTTGACATTCACCACATCCACCTTTTGCAGCACTTTCCTTTAAAGTAGCACTAGATAAAGTTTTTACATGTTTCTTTTCCATCTTTAAATACCTCCTACTCAAAAGTTTCTTAAATGATTATATCATATAATTTTCCAAATGTGGAATATTATTTAAAATTTACACCTAAAACTCCACCAATGCCACCAGCTAGAGATACTAACAATACTTTGTATAATATATCCATTTCAAATACAAAACTATCCTTTGCTAAAAATACTATTAATGTAAGGCATACTATGTACATAAGGCCAACTAACAGACCGTATATAAGGCCTTTTTCTTTTATGTTCTTTGATGCATAAAATCCTCCAAATGCTGATGATGCAGTAGTTATTGCAGATGATGCCATAGCTATAGAATTTCCTGATAAACTAGTAAATGTAAGGGCTAAGTTATATATTAATAGAGTTGCTAGTGTTAATATATATGAATATCCTAAGCCCTTTAGAATGTAATTTGTTTTCTCCATAAAAAATACCTCCCCTCGAATATATACTCGTTAATATATATTCAAGAAAAGGTACAAACATTACTATTTATTATGCTTCTTTAGATTCAACCTTACCTATAGCCCATTTTTCAAATGGTACTTTAGTTCTATTTGGCCCTATTTCTAATATTACAGCATTTTCTTCAACCTTAGCAACGTGAGCTATTATACCACCTATAGTAGTAACCTTATCTCCTACGTTTAAGTTTTCTCTCATTTCTTTTAATTCTTTATCTTTTTTCTTTTGTGGTCTTATTAGTAAGAAATAAAATACTCCAAATACTACAACCCACATAAGTAATCCCATGATCATCTGTTGTGTTTGCGGACTCATCTTTTTCACTCCTTCAAAGTTTAAAAATTATTTATATATATTAAATATTATATATTAAAATGATTCTAATTAATAGTACATTTTAATTTATTTTGTGTATCCATATGCCTTGAAGAATTCTTCTTTGAAGTCTAATAATCTATCTTCCATTATCGCTTCTCTTACTTGCTTCATTAAGTTTAATAAGAAGTGTAAATTGTGAGTAGTTATTAATCTTGATGCTAATATTTCGTTAGCCTTAACTAAATGTCTTATATATGCTCTTGTGTAATTTTTACAACAGTAGCAATCACAGTTTGGATCTAATGGCCCAAAGTCTCTTGCATATTTTGCATTTCTAACAACTACTTTACCAACACTAGTCATAGCTGTACCATTTCTAGCTATACGAGTAGGTAATACACAGTCAAACATATCTATTCCTCTTATAACACCTTCTAGTAAGTCATCAGGGCTACCAACACCCATTAGGTATCTTGGCTTATCTTCTGGCATTAAAGGTACTGTATAATCTAATACTTCATACATTAATTCTTTTGGTTCTCCGACACTTAAACCACCAACTGCATAACCTGGTAAATCAAGTTCTAATATTTCTTTAGCAGATTGTTCTCTTAAGTCTTTATACATTCCACCTTGGATTATACCAAATAAAGCTTGTTTTTCTGTATTTTTATGAGCTTCTTTACATCTTTTTAACCATCTTGTAGTTCTTTCTAAAGAGTTTTTAACATATTCTCTATCAGCAGGATATGGAGCACATTCGTCAAATGCCATCATTATATCTGAACCTAAAGCATTTTGTATTTCCATAGCTTTTTCAGGACTTATAAAGTGTTTTGATCCATCTATATGAGATCTAAAGTGAACACCTTCTTCTGTTATTTTTCTAAGTGGACCTAAGCTAAATACTTGGAATCCTCCACTATCTGTAAGTATTGGTCTATCCCAATTCATAAACTTGTGTAATCCACCAGCTTCCTTAACTAAATCGTGACCTGGTCTCATATATAAATGATATGTGTTACTTAATATTATTTGTGAACCTATTTCTTTAAGTTCTTCTGGTGTCATTGATTTTACTGTTGCTTGAGTTCCAACAGGCATAAATATAGGTGTTTCTATAACACCATGTGGAGTATGAAGTCTTCCAAGCCTTGCCCCACTTTGTTTACATGTTTTTATAAGTTCATATCTTATTGCACTCATGTTTTTTGTCTCCTTAATGTAGTCTTTTGTTTATCTATATTAAATTTTATATATTTACTGTATCTAAAGTTTTGTCATCTTATATAGGGTCTTTAGCATCTATAATATCATCATCGCGGTCATAATGTATACTCGTTATGTTCATATTACTATTGTCTTTTGTTAACAAATATTTTCTGATTGTAAATAATCCAGCTATTGCAATTACACCTAATAATACTTCTAACATACCTCCACTTTTGGGAAGTAATAACATCTTTCTTGCTATTGCATACAATAAGACTTCTATTATTGTACCTGGTATATGCAAAGATAACATAACCACGAACTCTATAGCTATAACTAAAAGAAGTATTTGTGCTAGTATATCATTTAATTGACTATATGCAACAGGAGTATGATATTCAACGATATATGCAGTCCATATCATTCTTAGGACATCTATCGTTCCCAAAAATACTGCTATTAAAACTACCATGGCTAATATTGATTCAAATATATACGCTACTCTTAGTGATATATTACTTTTATCTATATTTTTCATAGTTCCCCCTATATATTCTCTATTTAACTATTTTACAATCATAGCATCTCCAAAACTAAAGAATCTATATCTTTCTTTTACAGCCGTTTCATAAGCATTTAGTACATTCTCTTTGCTAGAAAGTGCACTTACTAACATAATTAATGTTGATTCTGGTAAATGGAAATTAGTTATAAGTTTATCTACCATTTTAAATTTGTATCCTGGGTAAATAAATATATTAGTCCATCCGCTAGTTTCTTCTATTATACCCTCTTCATTAGTTGCTGATTCTACTGTCCTACAACTAGTTGTTCCTACACAAACTACGTTATGTCCATTTTTCTTAGCATTGTTTATCTTTTGTGCAGCTTCTTTATCTACCATATAATATTCTGAATGCATTTCATGTTCTAATACATCATCAACCTTAACTGGTCTAAAAGTTCCAAGTCCAACATGAAGGGTTACAAATGCTATATCTACACCCTTATCCTTTATTTGTTGAAGTAATTCTTCAGTAAAATGAAGACCTGCTGTCGGTGCTGCTGCCGAACCATTATGCTTAGAATAAACAGTTTGGTATCTTTCTCTTTCTTCTAATCTTTCTGTTATATATGGAGGTAGAGGCATATTTCCAAGTTCATCTAAAACTTCCTCAAATATTCCTTCATAATGGAATTTAATTATTCTAGAACCTTCTTCAGCTAAACCTACTACTTCTCCTATAAGTTTTCCATTTCCAAAAGAAAACTTAGTTCCTATTTTAGCTCTTTTACCTGGTTTTACTAATGCTTGCCAAGTATCCTCTTCTGTTCTTTTTAGTAATAAGAATTCTATCTTACCACCTGTATCTACTTTTTCACCTATAAGTCTTGCCGGTATTACTCTAGTGTTATTAAGAACTAGGCAATCCCCAGGATTTAGATAATCTATTACATTTTTAAATGTTTTATGTTCAATTTCTCCAGTTTCTTTATCTAGTACCATTAATTTAGAACTTGATCTATCTAATATAGGTACTTGAGCAATTAGCTCTTCTGGTAAGTCAAAATAAAAGTCGCTTGTTTTCAATTTAAACTTCCTTTCCAAAATTTTATACAGTTACCATAATAACAAAAAAAGTATATTTTTTCTATACACCTATTAAATATATGTTATGTGTATTTTTAGAAATTATATCTATTTATGTTATTATACACACATTAATGTAACTTAAAAATTATCGTATCATGTTCTATGTCTATTCTTTATTTAGTAGGATAAGGCATATTAAGATGATCATATGCTAGTGGCATAGCTATCCTTCCTCTTGTACCTCTATTTATAAATCCTAATTGAAGTAAATATGGTTCATAAACATCTTCTATAGTATTTCTATCTTCTCCTATAGATGCCGCTAGTGTATCAAGTCCAACAGGACCTCCTCTAAACTTTTGGATTATAGTCATTAGAAGCTTCTCATCTACATAGTCAAGTCCTAGACTATCTACACCTAATAACTCTAATGCTTTGTTTGCAACATCATCAGTTATATTACCATCTGCTCTAACTTGAGCGTAATCTCTTACTCTTTTTAAAAGTCTATTTGCTATTCTTGGTGTACCCCTTGAACGTCTTGCTATTTCAGTTGCTCCACCTATTTGTATTTCTGCACCTAAAATTTCTGAGGATCTTACTACTATTTTTGCTAATTCATCAACTGTATAATAATCTAGTTTACATATAACTCCAAATCTATCTCTAAGTGGATTTGTAAGCATACCAGCTCTAGTTGTTGCACCTATTAATGTAAATTTAGGTAAGTCAAGTCTTATACTTCTTGCTGATGGCCCTTTTCCTATTATTATATCTAAACAAAAATCTTCCATAGCTGAATATAAAACTTCTTCTACACTTCTATTTATACGATGTATTTCATCTATAAATAACACATCATTTTCATTTAAATTTGTAAGTATTGCTGCTAAGTCTCCAGCACGCTCTATAGCTGGTCCTGATGTTATTCTTAAATTTACACTCATCTCATTAGCTATTATACTTGCTAAAGTTGTTTTACCAAGACCTGGTGGTCCATATAAAAGAACATGATCAAGTTGTTCATTTCTACTTTTTGCAGCTTCTATAAATATCTTAAGTTGCTCTTTTGCTTTTTCTTGACCTAAATAATCGTCTAAAGATTTTGGTCTTAAACTATTTTCAACATCTATATCTTCATTTTTCATTGTTGATGTTATTATTCTATCTTCATCTTGAAAATCAAACATTAACACTCATCTCCTTTCTATCTTAAGGATTTACTCATTATATAAGTTAAAGATTTCTTTATTATATCTTCTGTATTTAGCCCATCCTTTTTACACTTGTCAACGGCTTCCTTAGCTTCTGCTGATGAATATCCAAGGGCTACTAATGCATCTACTGCTTCATCTTTAGATACAGCTATTGGTTCACTTGAAAGTAATGTTGGTTCAAACTCAACATTATTTTTATCTACTTTATCTTTTAATTCAAGTACTATTCTCTCTGCTGTCTTTTTACCCACACCTGGAGCTTTAGAAAGTTTAGCTACATCTTCACTTAATATATATGCCCCAAGTTGCCCTGGTGATGCAAATGATAATATGGATAAACCTACTTTAGGCCCTATTTTTGATACTGAAGTTAAAAGTTCAAACATCTTCATCTCTTCTTTAGTTGCAAATCCACAAAGGCTCATATCATCTTCTCTTACTATTAATTTAGTATAAATTTTTGCCATATTTCCTAAATGTAAATCTTTTATAGTATTACTAGATACATTTATTTTATATCCTATATTGTTATTATCTATTACTATATAATCTAAGTTAATTTCTTCTACTGTTCCTTTTATATAACTATACATAACTTCCCCCTATATTCTTTAGAGTTTTTTCTAACTTATTAGCATGTGCGTGACAAATTGCAACCGCCAAAGCATCTGCCACATCATCTGGTTTTGGTACTTTTTTTAGATTTAAAAATGATGTAACCATTTGTTGTACTTGAGCTTTTTGTGCTCTTCCATATCCAACTACACCTTGTTTTACTTGTAGTGGTGTATATTCATAAACAGGTTTATTATTATGAGCACAAGCAAGCATAGTAACCCCTCTTGCTTGAGCTACTGTGATTGCTGTTTTTACATTTTTATTAAAGAATAGTTCTTCTATACCGACTTCGTCTATATTGTAATTTTTTATAAGCATATCTATTCCCTTGTAAACAAGTTCTAATCTTTTTAATATATCCATACCTGCAGGAGTAGTTACTGCGCCATAATCTATTACTCTAAATTTACTATTTTTATATTCTATTATTCCATATCCAACTATTGCTATCCCTGGATCTATGCCTAGTATTATCAAACTGTCCGCTTCCTCCTAAAAAATTTCATTTTATCTATATCCATAATGATATATATACTTTACAAAATATGCAAAACTTATGTTCTAATACATTATATCATAAGTTTTTGTATACACAAAAAAACAACCTTATATATTAGGTTGTTTTTATTAACTTCCAAAGCTCTCAAGTCTTGAATATGCATCATCTTGAGTATCAACTACTACTCCTTTTTGAATTTCTTCTTGAACTGACTGTGGTAAGGAATCTAATTTAATCTCTGTATTTTCTATTAACTCTCTATTTCCATTTATATCATATTTATAAAGTCCTATAAATCCATTTTCTACTTCTAAAGAATATTTATTACTTCTTGATGTGTCCTTTAAAGGAGCTTTTTCCGATAATACTATTTGATGTTGTGTTATACTATCAATCTCTTTATCTGGATATTGCTCAGATAAATATGTTCGTATTTCTTCTTTAGTTTTATCAAGTAATTCTTTTGGAGCAAATCCTATCATATTAGGCTCTGAGTCTATTAAACTTCCTTCTTCACTACGTTTATATAACCAAATTTCACAATTTTCACTTAATCCAAATGAATCTTTAGTTTCTTCATTTTCTTCATTTATAGTTTCATTATTAAATGCTGGTTTCTCTTCTACTTTTCTAGTTTTTACTCCTATATAAATACCTCCACTTAGTACTAATATCCCTGTTAGTATTAATATAGGTATCTTCCATTGGAAGGGCTCTTTTCTCTCGAACATATATATAACCTCCTTATATCAAATATTGTTGCCATACCTTATTTTTTTATACATTTTATCCAAATATTACTATTTTTATTTTATCGTTCCATTATTAATAATCTGTACATATTATTAGGTATATGTTTAATATAATTTAGTGGGGGTGATAATTTGAGTTCATATATTCGAGTAATTTATGATAGATTAGATTTTATTGAGTTTAAACAAAACTTAATTCTTTTAAAACAACCTCAGCATAAAGCATCTGTATTTTATAAACTTACTTTAGATGATTTCCTTAAAATAAGGGACTTAACACTTAATTTTGAAAATCAAATCAAATCAGGAGCACGAACATCAATTTCAGATTATGAAAGTGAACTTTTTGAAATATGTCCACTAGTAAAAACTTATCCATCAGCATCTACATTAATAGCAAAAGTACTCATGAGTGAAGATGTGTTTAATTCTCTTTTCTCTTCTTCAAATTAAACTTTTTATAAAGAGGAACAGTATTATACTTTCCTCTGTTTTTATATAAATATATTTTTTTATTTATTTGCTATATTTTTATTTAAATATGTCCATACTCCTTATAGATTAAAATATTTATTAGGAGGTAATTTATATGTCTAGTATAAACTGTAACGTAAATAACTGCGGTCATAACGATGGTGGTATGTGCTATGCTAGTAAAATTTCTATAAACGGTAAGAAATCTCGTACAAGCACTCATACTTGTTGTAATACTTTTGTAGAGGAATCAAATGGAAGTTTTACTAATAGTGCTGATAATTCTAGCAATAATACATTCATTGGATGTAATGTAAAAACTTGTGTTAATAATGCTGGAACAGTATGTGTTCTTAGTAATATAGGTGTAACTACATCTGCTCCAAGAACTAACGCAGCATCAGAAACTTATTGTTCTAGCTTTAAATGTAAATAGTACATAACTTGCTTGAATACACAATAAATCTTCAAGCAAATTTTAAATATTATTAATTTTAATCCACTGATAAAAATAATTTTTCTATTAAAAAAGTATCTCTAAGAAATTTCTTAGAGATACTTTTTATTTATTATTAATAACATTTAATACATGGTGTTCTTTGACTTTCTTTTATTGTTCCTGATATAGGTGACTTCATTCCTGAACAGTTTGGATCACTATGATATTTTTTTCCTGATTTAGTCCAGTATACAACATCAGACTTGTTATTTTCTATATTTTCACTTTCATTTGAATTGTTATTATAACTGTTTATATTTTCATTTTGAATAGATGAAGTATTACTTTCTGTTTTTACAGTGTTCTCAGTTTTATTATATTTAGAGTTAGCACCTGTGTTGTAACTTCCTTTTTTACAATCTGCTTCTAATCCATTTCCAGTTGATGTAAATACTATATCTCCACACTCATCACTTCTATGTACCTCTATACCTTTTTCTTTAAATGTATCCATAGTTTCTTTATGAGGATGACCATATTTATTATCTTCACCAACTAATATAACTGCATATTCAGGATTAATTTTATCTATAAATGGCTTTGATGAGCTACTATGCGAACCATGATGTCCAACCTTTAATAAATCTACATCTCTTATATTTAATTTTTGTTCTATTTCTTTTTCTGCATCTCCCATTAATAATATCTTATCATTTCCATTAGTATATAAAAGTACTATAGAATTATTATTTGGATCATTAGTATTAGCTACTAATAATACTTCAAATGTAGAGCCTGCTAAATCAAATTTACTTCCTAATAATGGAACACTTGGATATAATCCTTTGTTTGCTGCCTCATTTATAAAATCTCTATAACTTTTAGTGTCTGCTTCTCCATTACTTACATATAAATTATTTATTTTTATTTCTTTTGCAACTCTATCTAATCCACCTATATGATCTGCATGTGGGTGTGTTGCAAATATATATTCTAACTCAGATATACCTTGTTTTTTTATGTATGATGAAACTAAAGCTTCATCGTCATTATCGCCACCATCTATAAGTGCTGCTTTATTATCTTTTATTATTAATATAGCATCTGAGTTTCCTGTATCTATAAAGTGAATTTCTGCATTTGATGATAACTTTTCCACTTGAGATGTTAAATTACCGTTATCATCTTTACTTTCATTACTATTTTGATTACTCTTGTCTTCACTCTGAACTTGGTTACTATAATCTTTTATCGCTTGTGGATTCTCATTTTTTATATTGTCTGCTTTACAGCCTATTTGAGTATATCCTAAAGCACATATAATAAACATCATTACTATGCTTTTTAATGTCTTATTCATAATCTTTCTCCCTTTTAAAATTTACTAAACTCTAGTATTAAAAATTATATATTTTATAATATTTTTATACATAAAAAAGATACATTTTTATATCTAAAAATGTATCTTAATAATATTTATTATTCAGCTATTTCCCAGTTATGATAAACATTTTGAACATCGTCATCGTCTTCTAACATGTCAACTAACTTGTTCATCATCTTTAATTGAGTTTCATCAGTTAATTCTGTAGTAGTTTGAGGTATTAACTTAACATCTGCAGATATGAATTCATATCCCTTAGCTTGTAATTCATCTCTAACTGCTGCAAAATCTTCTGGTGCAGTAACTACTTCATATCCATCTTCTTCTGTTATGAAATCTTCTGCTCCTGCTTCTAACGCGGCTTCCATTAATTCATCTTCTGATACATCGTCGCTAGCTTCTATTAATATTTGTCCTTTGTTATCGAACATGAATGATACACATCCACTAGTTCCTAAGTTACCACCATTTTTATCGAAGTAGTATCTTACATTACCAGCAGTTCTATTTTTATTATCAGTTAAAGTTTCAACTATAACAGCAACTCCACCTGGTCCGTATCCTTCATAAACTATTGTTTCATAGTTTTCGTTAGCTCCAGCTCCAGCACCTTTTGCTATTGCTCTGTCTATATTATCATTTGGCATGTTATCAGCTTTAGCTTTTTCTATAGCTGTTTTTAATGCTGCATTGTAATCCGGATTTCCTCCACCTTCTTTAGCTGCAACTGCTATAGCTCTAGCATGCTTAGTGAATATTTTAGCTCTTTTAGCATCTTGTTTACCTTTTTTGTTTATTATGTTTCCTATACGTCCCATAAATTCCACTCCTTAATACGTATAATTAATTCATATATCTTAGGGTTATTATTTACATATTTACCCATATTATTAATTAATCTTTAGATATTTTATCTTTCCATTGTAAATTTTAGCATAAATATTTATTTTAGTAAATTAGAACTTAGGTGGTGCCGCTGCTGTATGTCTTTTGTGCTCACTTATTCTATTCAATCTTGCTATTATATCTTGATCTTTTTGTGGAACCTCATCTAGTCTTCCTTCAAGTACCGCGTCTATCATATCATAAGTTGTTCCCATTTCTATTTCATCAGTTTGACCTTCCCAAAGTCCAGCAGATGGTGCTTTATTTATTACATCATCATGAACTCCAAGTTCTTTAGCCCATTCATATACCTCTCGTTTTGTAAGATTTGCCAAAGGTATTAAATCAACTCCACCATCACCATGTTTAGTAAAATAGCCTGTATGTATTTCAGCTGCATTATCTGTTCCTACTACTAAATATCCTAAATTATTAGCTACTGTATAAACAGTACTCATTCTAACTCTTGCTCTTAAATTTGCATCTGTCATCTTTAAATTATCTTCTTTATATAAATTTTTATTCTTTAATTTAGATGTTACTTGTTCAAGTATCATACTTTGCTCAGAAGTAAGATCTAAATCAATATAATCTATGTTACATCCATTTATAACTTTAAGTGCATCTTCTCTATCCTTTGGATTACTTTTTATACTCATAATAACTCCCATAGAATTTTTTGGGAATGCTTTTTTTATTAAATACGCAACTACTGCTGAATCTATCCCACCTGATACTCCAACTACAAGACCATTACAATTTGCTTCTTTAACTTTTCCTCTTAGCCACTCAACTGTTTTGTCTATTTTAAAATTTATTTCACTCATGTCCTTCTCCTCTCTTGATTAAAAAATATCAATAATTATATTATATCATAATCTATTTTTTAATTTTATTATATAATTAGTGTCTTTAATGTGTTTTATTTATATAATCTTTTACATTTATATATTATAAATGATATAATCTATGTAAATCTACTACATTCACCCAAATAAATTTAAATAGCTTTAAAATTAAAGAGGAGGATATGAATGTATATACACAAGTACCAAGAAAAAGAATTGCATAAAGAACAAAAACTAAAAATATTATTTATATTTCCACTAACATTTATGATTTTAGGAATACTATTTTCATATTTTGATGGTGAAACAAACCTAACATTATCATCTGGATTAAAAAATATTTTGATTTCACCATCCATATTAATTACAGATTTCCTATCTGTTGGTGGAATCGGTCCTACTTTTGTTAATGTTTCCTTAATTAGTTTTTATAATCTATATTTATTAAAAAAATATAAATTAAGAATCAATGGACTTATCTTAGCTGCTTTTATGACAGTTATGGGATTTTCATTTTTTGGAAAAAATATATTTAACATTATCCCAATATATATGGGAGGTTATTTATATAGTTATCATAAAAAAATAGATTTCAAAGATATAATAGTATCAATTATGTTTGCTACAGCTCTTGCACCTGTAATTAGTGAAATTAGTTTTTCCAATATGTTACCAAGTAAAATAGCTATTTTATTAGGTATTGGTGTTGGTATATTTATAGGATTTATAATTACACCCCTAGCATCTCATATGGTAAAGTTTTATGATGGTTATAATATTTATAACCTTGGATTCACAGCAGGTATATTAGGTACTATACTAACAAGTGCTCTTAAAAGCCTTGATATTAAAATAGAATCTGTAAATATTTTATATTTAGAAAATAATCTATTTTTAATATTAACATTGGTAGCAATGTTTATTTACTTGATTTGCATAGGTATTTCAGTAAATAAAAATACTTTAAATGAATATAAACATATCTTCAACTATAGTGGAAGAGTAGTTACAGATTACACTTTTTTAATGGGATATGGAGTAACTTTCTTTAATATGGGTCTTATGGGTTTACTTTCACTATCATTTGTACTTTTAATAGGTGGTGTAGTAAATGGCCCTGTAATAGCAGGTATATTTACAGTTGTCGGATTTAGCGCCTTCGGAAAGCATATAAAGAACTGTTTGCCTGTTGTATTAGGTGTAATAGTAACAGCATTATTTTTAGGACGTGATATATCATCAACAGGAGTTATTATAACTGTATTATTTTCAACAACTTTAGCTCCTATAGCTGGGGTATATGGTTATAAAATAGGATTTATCGCTGGAATATTACATTTCCTTTTAGCAACAAATGTTGGTATAATACACGGTGGGGTAAATTTATATAATAATGGATTTGCAGGTGGACTAGTTGCAGGTTTCTTATTACCTATACTCGACGCATTTGTAAAAAGGAGGTAGCTTAATTGCAAAACGAAGTAAAAAAGATAACAAGATTAGTTGATGAAGTGACATCTTTATTAATGAGAAGCGGATCAAATGATATAAATGTTCGTATAAAAAGAGATTCAGAATTATCAACTATAACTATAATAGATTATAATTCAGCTTATCCAGATGATGAAATTTCATCTCTTAATGATGTTTTAAATATTCAAAGACAATGTGAAGTTGAAGAATTCTATTGGGAATTAATGGGTGATGATTCCCATGAAGATGAATTATTCTTAGTAGGTTCCATGGTCGATAAAGCTACAGTAAATAAAATTGATAAAGATTTACATATAGTTATGTATCGATGCTTAACAAAATGTAAGAAGTAAATTATATTGGTCCAAGTATAATAACTATATAAAAATAAAAAGGTTAACTTCTATACGGAGTTAACTTTTTTATTCAAAATTTATAACTCACCTTCACCAATAGAAAATTTTTTACACTTGTATTTTTAGTTATATCTATAATTTGTTTTATAACTTATTCACTACATAATATCAAATCAACTGATTCACTCATATATAGTCTATCTAATACTATATAATCAGCATATTTTTCACATTTAAATTATATTGCTTATTAATTGATTCCTGTACAAATTTTATGATTAATTATATAAATATATTTTCATATTTATGCAAACACTATTAGAAGAAGGTGATTAAATTGAAAAATAAATATTTTAACTTTAATATTAAAAACTCTATAATAGGTCTTTTTACAGGTTTCGTTAATGGAATATTCGGATCTGGTGGAGGTACTTTACTTGTACCTATACTAAATAATATAGTCAAAATAGAAGAACATAAATCTCATGCCACAGCTCTCGCTATAATAGTATTTTTAACTAGTGCTAGCTCAGTAATTTACATTTCAAAAGGTACATATGATATTTCATTAACTTTAAAAGTTGCTATCGGTAGTATTATTGGAGGCATTTTAGGTGCTAAGCTTTTATCAAAGGTAACTGGAAAATTTCTTAGAATTACATTTGGTACAATAATGATAATCGCAGCTATAAGGATGGTGTTTTAATGTTTTTAACTATATTAGGATTTTTCTCAGGTATTATTGGTGGTATGGGAATGGGTGGTGGAACAATATTGATTCCAGCGTTAATACTATTTGCACATATCGATCCTAAAATAGCACAAAGTGTAAATTTACTTTCCTCTATACCTATGACTATATTTGCTTTAATAATACATATAAAAAATAAAAATGTTGTATTTTCATTAGTTATACCAATAGCTCTATTTGGTATTTTAGGCGCAATATGCGGCTCTTTTGTAGCTAATTACTTGTCTTCTGAAACTTTAAGAAAAGTTTTTGGCGTATTTTTATTAATAGTTGGTTGTATAGAAATTAAGAAAGGATTTTGCAACCATAAGAAAGAAAAATGTGGTAAATAATAAACAGAATTTGAAATGTTTATACAATAAAAACTAAAATATACTTTAATACGTACATTTTAGTTTTTATTGTATATTCCTTATTAAAAATATGATTTTTACTTTTCTTATATTATGATGTTACTTAAATATACATAATAAATATAATTTTTAGGATATATTATAATTTTCTAATAACTAAAAATAAGTCATTTCTAATTTATTTTATAATATTATATTTCCATTTTGCTCTGATAAATAAAATTCTTCACATAGTTTTATTTCAGCTGTAGCACTAGTTATATCAATCATTTTATCAGTTAAAACTTTCACTTCTTCTAATCTTGAATATACTATTATTTCTACATTGTCTTCATATATTGTATCTTTAACAAAATAATTCATATTCATTATTTCATTTTGTACTTTTCCAAGTTGATTATAATCTATTTTAATTCTAACTTCTTTGTACATTACTTTTTCTATTACTTTTGCAGCATCTATTCCTATTTTAGCACCCTTAGTATATGCTCTAACTAATCCTCCAGCACCTAACTTAACTCCACCAAAGTATCTCGTTACAACAACTACAACATCTCTTAAATCCTCTTTTTTTATCACTTCTAAAGTTGGAATTCCTGCTGTTCCTTGTGGTTCACCATCATCACTATATCTTTGTATATTCATAGTTTTTCCAACAGTATATGCCCATACATTATGAGTTGCATCTTTATGTTTTTTCTTTATTTCATTTACAAATTCAATAGCCTCTTCTTCTGTTTTTATAGGTTTTGCATATCCAATAAAAGTAGATTTTTCTATTATAATTTCATCCATTCCAAACTCATGTAGTGTTTTATATGTACTCATTTGTATCCTCCAACTTATCTAAATAAACTTCTATTGTTATTATATCCAATATATTTTTTAGGTACAACTTTAAATGAAGTTCTATTCTTCTTAACTATATATCAATTAAATACTTCATTTCTCCAACAGTATATTCTTGCTCAAAGCAATTATTATATTTTAAGTTATCCACATCATATATATTTTATAATATCTTAGTATATAAAAAAAGAAAGGAAATCTCCTTTCTTCTTTATTAATATATTAATTTGTAGCCAATCCATCTTCGATATTATTTTTTCTTAGCTCTTTATACTTCTTATATGAAATATCAACTAAAGACTTTTCTTGACTATGAGTTAACATATTTATAGCTTCTTTAACTTTATAAAAACCACCATCAGTAAATTCATCCTTTAATACATAATTATTGCTATCAGTTTGCATTATATACCATGTAATGGCATTACATACTTCTTGTTGTCTACTTCTTGAAAAAAACTGATACATTGTATTACCCGCAGTTTCTAAAATACTAGCCTCTACTCCTGTTTCATCTTTAACCCTTGAAACTGCACTAGAATGTTTTAATTCATCTTGATGTATTTTTCCTTTTGGTAAAGTCCATTCTCCTCTATCATTCTTAACAAGTAACACCTTATTAGCATAAAATACTACTCCACCTGCACAATATCTTACTATCATTTAAACCCCTCCTATTAACCATCTTTTTGGATTTAAGAAATTTACGATTTATCTGATTTTAGTTGTACTATAATTTTCAATCGCTACACCTGACATATTTTCTAAGATGTTACTAGAAAAATTTATGTATTTCTTAATACTTATAAATTATCTTTGCTCTCTAGCTCTCAAGTTAAGCGAATTTTAATGTTAACTTCTGGAGATGCACTATAAATATCTTATTTACTGAATTATATGTTAAATAAAGTTAAATATGTTAAATATCTTCTTCCAATATACTGATTGCTTCTTCATATGCTCTTAGTACATATTCTTTTTCGAAATTTTTCTTATTTCTTAGCTGTTTTAACATTTTTAAGCTATTTTTATTACCTATTTTTGCAAGAGCTTTAGCGCAGTATTGCCTTGTTTGAGGATTACTATCATAAAGCCCTCTTTGTAAATATTCTCTACTACTTGGAGATTCTATTTTTCTAAGAGCTGAATATGTTATTCTCCTTACATCAGAGTGTCTATGGCTTGTAAGAGGATGTAATAATGCTAAAAATCTATCATCCTTTAATTCACCAGTAGCCCATATTAATATCATTAAGTCCTCTGCATTTTTTTCCGTAATTATTCTTTTATATAACTTTCTTTTAAAATCTAGCATTCTTTCTTCATTTAAACTATCCATAAATTTTAGTCTGTCATTTTTATTAAGAACTAAAAATTTATCTATAACATCTTTAGATAATTCTACTTTATCCTTAAGCATAGATTTTATTTCTAACTTAGCCTTTATTAATTGATCATTTACTTGAGAAGTTGATAGATTTCTTATTTTACTGATTTGAGATACCGTCCTAGATTCTTTATATAGAAGATATGTTATATAGTGATCTTCTAATTTGTCTATATTATCCCAACTTATATTCATAATACTCCCTACTTTTCTAAAATATACTCTTTATATATATTATAGTCTTCTTCTTCTAAATTTACATCTAGTGTTATTCCACTTTCTACATATTCAAAGTTTTCTATATTATATTTATTCTTTAGCCTACTAAATATATCTCCTCTTTCATAAGGTAGCATTAAAGTTACAGCATAAGTATTCTTCATTATATTATCTTGTATAATTTCTATTAACTTATCCATATTTATACCTTTTTTAGCAGATATATATACTATATCATCATGATTTTTAGGATAAATATCTAACTCTAATCTGTCTATCTTATTGTACACAAGTATAGTTGGCTTAGTATCTGCACCTAATTCCTTAAGAACTTTTTCTGTTGTGCTCTTTTGTAATTCATAATTTGAATTTGTTGCATCTATAACATGTAAAATTAAATCTGCATATTGAACTTCTTCTAAAGTTGCTTTAAATGCCTCTACTAAATCATGAGGAAGCTTACTTACAAATCCAACTGTATCTACAACTAAAAATTCTTTTTTATTAGGTAATAAAGCTTTTCTTAAAGTTACATCAAGAGTTGCAAATAGCATATCTTTTGCCATTACTTCTTTTTCTACATCATAATCTTTATGAGTCTTTATAAGTTCATTTAATAAAGTTGATTTACCTGCATTTGTGTAACCAACAAGTGCTACTATAGGTATACTAGACTTTAAACGTTGAACCCTTTGAGTCTCTCTTATCTTTTTAACTTCTCTAAGTTCACGTCTTATATCAGCTGCTTTGTTAAGTATATTTCTTTTATCTATTTCAAGCTTTTGTTCCCCTGGACCTCTAGTACCTATACCTGCTCCAGTTCTACTCATTTGACCGCCCATTCCATATAATCTAGGTAATCTATAATTTAATTGAGCTAATTCTACTTGTAATTTCCCTTCTTTACTAAGCGCTCTTTGAGCAAATATATCAAGAATTAGTGTAGTTCTATCTATAACTTTTATTCCTACTACTTCTTCTATATTTCTTATATGAGCTCCTGATAACTCATCATTAAAAATAACTACTGTAGCTCCTAATGAATCACTATACGCCTTTATTTCTTCTACTTTTCCTTTTCCTACATAAAATGCAGCATCTCTAGATTGTCTATTTTGAATTAAACTTCCTACAACCTCTGCTCCTGCAGCTTTTGCTAGTTCTTTTAATTCTTCCATTGATTCATTTATATCTATATCATCAATTTTTCTTGCTGTAGATGTGATATTAAGCCCTACAAGCAAGGCTTTTTCCTTTTTTTCTTCCATAAGTAACACCTCGTTCATAGATTTATATAATATTTTAGTATAGTATTATACTTTTATTTTTCTTATTATATCATTAATGTTAATATTTAGTATAATCATATTAATACTGTAAAACTAAGGAGATAATAATATGAGTGATAATTATAAATTTTTTAACCATAAAGAATGTGAATTTTTTCCTTGTCATAAAACTAATAATCCTGATGAATTTAACTGCTTATTTTGCTACTGTCCGTTATATACCTTAGGTAAAAATTGTGGTGGTAATTTTAAATATACAGACAAAGGTATAAAAAACTGTTCTGATTGTTTATTACCTCATAATAAAAATAATTATAATTATATTATGAGTAAATTCCAAGATATTATTAAGATTACTAAAATTAATGATTAATATATTTTTTAAAAAGAGAGCAGTTTACTGCTCTCTTTTTAAAAATCTATATATTAAGTAATTAGTTAAACTAGCTATAATTATAAGAATCAAAATCATAAGACCTGCATGAAAGAAAAATTCTTCAGGTAAAATATTTATTACAGGATCTAAGTTTGGATCAAATATCCAATAATCATTATTAAACATAGTTTTATGAAATAGTACAAAACTACCTTCAAAGTTTACAACTATAGGCAACATTAATATTAAGGGTATTACTATTAGTGCTTTAGATGTAGTTTTCAAAAATTCAATATTTTTATTTAATATATTTATTACTAATCCTATTATGGAAAGTACTAGTGATATCTTAAATATCTTATTTAATATTTGAAATATATTTCTAACTTCTTCAAAGTGAATTTTACCATTCTCTGAAGATTTTATACTTGGCAATTCAAATTCTTTATTATCTTTATCCAAATTATAATCGATCATATAATCATAGTTCTTTTTTATATCTTCTTTAGACAATCCCGACAAAACAGGTATATTTAAATACTCTATATCAAAATAATAAAGTTGCTTAAATCCTACTGTGAATTTGATTATTGTGCTTATAATTAATACACTAAAAATAACTGAGAATATTACATTAATAATTTTTTTCATATGTTAAATACTCCAAGGTATCTTATTATACTATTTTAGTCGTAAAATCCTCTATATTCCATACATCATCTACTATATCCATATAAAACTCCGGCTCATGGCACACTAAAAGTACAGTTCCCTTAAATTCCTTTATAGCCTTTTTAAGTTCATCTTTTGCCTCTACATCTAAGTGGTTTGTAGGTTCATCTAGAACTAGTAAGTTTATATCTTTTAACATTATCTTACATAACCTTACCTTAGCTGCTTCTCCACCACTTAAAACTCTCATTTGGCTTGTTATATGTTCATTTGTAAGACCACATTTAGCAAGACTTTGTCTAACTTCAAAGTTTGTAAGCCCTGGGAATTCTGCCCATACTTCATCCATTGGAGTATTATAGTTATCTCTTGAGCTTTCTTGTTCGAAATAACCAACTTCTAAATAATCTCCATGTTTTACTTCTCCATCAAATGGCTTTATTATTCCAAGTAATGTTTTTAACAATGTTGATTTTCCTATACCATTCATACCTTTTAAAGCTATCTTTTGATTTCTTTCTAATATGAAGTTTAAAGGCTTAGTTAAAGCTTCATTATAACCTAAAACTAAGTCATTTGTTTCAAATACAAATCTACTTGGAGTTCTAGCTTCCTTAAAACCAAAAGTAGGCTTTATCTTCTCTTTTGGTCTTTCTAAAATCTCCATCTTATCTAATTGCTTTTGTCTACTGTTAGCCATACCACGAGTAGCAACTCTAGCTTTATTTCTAGCTATAAAATCTTCTAGTCTTTTTCTTTCTTCAACTTGTTTATCATATGCCTGTTCTTCTTGACGTTTCTTTATTTCATTAAGCCTTACAAACTCATCATAGTTTCCTTTGTATCTATTTAATTCTCCATTTTCCATGTGGTATATTACATTACAAGTATTATTTATAAATGGTATATCATGTGATACTAATATAAAACTATTTTCATATTCTTGAAGATATCTTGTTAACCAAGTTATATGTTCTTCATCTAAATAGTTAGTAGGCTCATCTAATATTAATATGGTAGGATTTTCTAGTAATAATTTAGTAAGAAGAACTTTGGTTCTTTGACCTCCACTTAAATCAGTTACATCCCTATCTAATCCTATTTCTCCAAGACCCAATCCATTTGCTATTTCCTGAATTTTAGCATCTATCATGTAGAATCCACTATTTTCTAAAATTGTTTGTATTTCTGCTGTTTCTTCCATAAGTTTAGCCATTTCATCATCATTAGCTTCACCCATTTTATCATACATAGATAACATCTCTTGCTCTAAATCAAACATTGATTTAAATGCATCTCTTAATATATCTCTTATAGTCTTTCCTTTTTCAAGAACTGTATGTTGGTCTAAGTAACCTACACTAACTCTTGATGACCACTTTATATTCCCTGCATCTGGCATAAGTTTTTTTGTTATTATATTTAAAAAAGTTGATTTACCTTCTCCATTTGCTCCGACTAACGCTATATGTTCACCTTTTCTAAGTCTAAATGAAACATTTTCTAGTATAGTTCTAGCTCCGAAGCCATGACTTACATTTTCTACTACTAGCATCTTGACACCTCTTCATAATTTTTATCTATATTCTATACTATAATATATTCTTTTTTGACTTAAATCAAGTATACTACATATGTTACATAGTCTTAATCAAATATAAAGCAAATCATTGTAAAACATAATCATACACCCTGCACTAGTTCTTTGAGCTAAAGTTAAACTTTTTAAAGCAGTTAAATAAAACTTTGTATTTAAATCATTTATATTTTTATATATATAATCTATCTTAAGAGCTCTTAATGAATTATAATTTGCATAATCTGCAACTGAATTTAATATTATAGGCTCTTCTCTACACTTAAATCTATTTATTTTTGTATAGTTCTCCTTAACATATAATTCAAATTGTCTATGATTATCAAATAGTTTTCCCTTAGCATGCTGTGGTACAGTTAAATCTTGGATTATATGACATGCAGCTCCAAAGTAAAACATACTATTATCATAATCTTCTAGTGTAAAGTATTTTAAAGCTTTTAAATAATAACCTCTAGCTACAGTAAGTGCATTATCATCATATCCATACATACCTTTTTCTTCTTTCGGATTGTAAAAATGATGATAACATTTAAAATCTTGATCTGCCCATACCAAACCTTCATCTATCTTCGATTTATATTCTTTGAATAGTTTATATTCATCACTATAACCATTACAGTTTAAAATTTCTAAAGCATTTTCTTGTATATATAAGTGCACTTCACATTCAGTTTTTTTTATTGTTTTTTTTATAGGATTTATTACTTTAAATGTACCAGTTAATGCTTTTGCATAGGCACTTTCTAGCTTACTTTTCATTGACATCACCTATATATTTTATTTATTTGCAAAATATTCATCAAGTCCATCAGATATAGCTTGCATTAACTTTGTTTGATATTCTGGGTTTGACATCATTTGATCTTCCGTATAATTACTTAAAAATCCCATTTCAACTAAAACTACCGGAACTTGAGACCAATTAAAACCTGTTAAATCTCCTCTTTCAAATACTCCATTGACTTTTATTCCTGCTTCCTTCATCTTACTGCTAATTAGATTTGCACAATTTTGACTATCCTCATATATAGCCGTTGTATATTTACTTTCTTTAGCTGGTATTAGAATAGATGCACCTGTTTTTCCTGGGTTATTTAAACTATCTGCATGTACTCTTACTACCATATCTGCTTTATTATTATTTGCAAATATAGCTCTCTCTGAATTACTTATATTAACATCATGACTTTCTCTCGTCATTATTACTTTATATCCCTTACCTTCTAATATATGTTTTAAAACTGTAGATGCCTCTAAATTTAATATATATTCTGGCTTTTTAGTTGCTACCCCTGTAGCTCCCGAAGATACCCTAGCCTTCTTAACATAAGAACCTGGTGCTACAGGCTCTGAATTACTATCTCCTTTTTCTTGATGTCCTGGGTCAATACAGATTAGTATATCTTTTTCTATTTTCTTTTTATCATCTACTTTTATACCTTTACTAATTAAGTTGCTAGCCTTATAAAGATTTTTAGCAGGCTCTGAAGTTCCTATAATTATTATAGATAATGCCATTATAATTCCTACTAATATTCTATATTTTTTCATATAATCGTTCCCTTCTTGTTATAAAATTTTAAGCATAATTTATAGAATATTATCTCCATTATCTATAATTTTTATAAATAATAGACAAAATTTAGAATCTGTTATAGTTTTTATTTTTTAAATACAAGCATATATATTTTATATATTATTTTTAGGAGGTTTTATGAAAAAGGTAATCTCAAAAAATTTGGTCAGAAATCAGAATTCTTCTAATTCTAAACTATGTGCTTTTAGTTCATTAGATTATATTGTTTTAGCATCTACATTAGCTGTAGCATTAGGTGAAGAACTCAGCTCTAATGATGTAAGTATATTGGCTACCTTTTTTGCAGTTTTATCAGATGAACTTGCTTTAATAGCTGCTGTTGATGTATGTTCCTCTTCTGAAGAGGAAGAAACATTTACAGCTCCTACTCCAGATGTTGCTGTAACTAGAACTAAAGTAAGCAAGACAGGATGTAAAAGTAATCCCTATAAGAAAAAAATTATTAAAAAAAGAATAAAACGAAAAAAAACACTTGATTGATTTTAATTTTATTAAGTGTTTTTTGTTTTATATTTCATTTTCTTCCTACTATTCATTTTTATATTTTATTATTTTTTATATTTTATTAATATAATTCAGTATTTTATTAACTAAATATAGAATTTCTTAATTTTTAATTCAGTTTTTTCAAGATATAATTTCTAATTTTCTGATTTATTTATTATTTTTGTAATCTACGGTTATACTTCTTCTGTTTTCCAAGCATCAAAATATTATTAATGCAAAATATAATACCAAAGAAAAGCACCACGACTTTTTAAATCTGTGACTAAAAATATGACTTATTAGATATTTGACGAAAGGATGGTGTTTTATGTTTTATAAAAATAATAGTAAAAAAATTATCAATACAAAATTTTCATTAGTTGTCTGTTTATTATTTTTACTATATTTTTTCTCAAATAATTTAATTTATGCAACATCACTTACAAAAACAAAAAATGATTTTTTAATTCCAGTAGGTAATGTACTTCATATAGAAGCTCAATTAGAAAATGTAATTGTTCGAAGTAATATAAAAGATTCACCTTTTACTTTAGGTGATGAGATAATAAGTATAAATAACAATACTATTAAAAGTTATAGTGATTTTTCAAATGTACTAAATAGCTTACCAGATAGCGCAAATGTTATTGATGTTACATTGAAAAGAAATAATCATATCACAAATATAAAAACTTTAAAAAGTAAATTAGAAGAAGTAAATTCTACTGATAGTATATCTGGATTTGCTACTTTAACTTATATAGACCCCATTAATAATAAATTCGGTGCTGTAGCTCATCCAATAAGTTTAGGAAGCTCCAGAAAAATTAAAATAAAAGATGGATATATTTCAACTACTACTAACTTAAATATAGAAAAATCATATAGAGGAAGTGTTGGTTGTATTAGTGCTAAGCCAAAAGACTATATAGGTAAATTTACAGATAATACAGATTTCGGAATAAAAGGAGATATAGTAAAATTTGATACATCTAATTACGAAAAATATAAAGTAGCTTCATTAAATGAAGTTAAAACGGGAAATGCTCAAATAATTTTACAAACTAGTAATGAAGGTTCTAAAAAATTTGATATTGAAATTTTAAATATCGAAAATCAAAAAACACCAAAATCTAAAACTTTTAAAATACACATAACTGATAAAGAACTTTTACAACTTACAGGCGGTATTGTTCAAGGTATGAGTGGCACCCCTATAGTTCAAGGTGATAAAATTATAGGTGCTATTTCACACGCAGTAGAAAATGACCCAACTACTGGATATGCTGTTTTTATTAAATGGATGATTGAAAAGTAGTAAAATCAATTAAAAAGTGACTAATAAACTTTTAGTCACTTTTTAATATATTATTTTGGAAACATATTAGGTGCAATTTCTGCTGGTACGTTAACATAACTTTCTGGTACTTCTCCTACTATTATTGTTTCACATATTGGAATTTGTGCTTTTACTTCTTTGGTTGATGTTGTAAGAGGTATGACTACTTTTACTTGTGTTTTAGCTTCTAAATAAATTCTATGTCTAGTTTGATTTATACCTGCTGATTCAAAACTAGTTTTAAAATCAACAGATACTGTTCCTATTGGCTCTATCGATACTTTTAGCTGTGGTCCATATTTAGCTAGTATAGGGCTTTTTAAAGCAGTTCCTATTGGTATGTATGCAGTAGTAGATTTTACTTGCTTTAATTCATTTTGTATTTCCAATGCAACATCTGATGCTATTTGATTCATTAAAATAGTATTTGATTGTATCATTGATATTTTACCTTTTGAATCCAACTTTGTGTATATTAAGTCTGAATAGTCTATTTTGTCTTTGACGATTCCCCCAACTGCTTTATTTATAGATCTATTAGCAAGCTCTATAGCTTTTGTTTCAGCCAACACTGTAATAGTTGGCCTAAGACTATTATCAACATATATAAAGCTGCCTATAAATATAGACATTATAAATATCATTATAAATGTAACTACAATTCTTTTAAAATCTCCTAATTTGGAGTCTATTAATCTTTTACTCAAAATAATCCCCCTTATTATTTTATGTTAAAATATCTTATAGTATTTTCTTATTTTTTTAAGATTTTATATATTTTATACATCTTTCACATATTTTTAGTATATAAGTAAAAAATAATTAATACTATAAATTTAGGATAGCTATATAAAGTTATATACATTCAATTTTATGTATTAATTAGAAAATAATGAGTATATGTGGTATAATATTGCATTAGGTAAGGAGGTTAAGCTTAATGAGTAATGATAACAATGGAAATAACAATAAAATAAGAAGAAAAAAAGTAAGTTCTTCTGCTAATAAGAGTACTACTTCTAAAAGTGCTAACTCTAATTCTCCTAGAACTAAGTCTTCTAAAAAGAAATCTTCTAAAAAGAAAGATAAGTTTAAAGCGCTTAGAGTAACAGGAATCGTACTTTTAGTAATGTTAGTGTGCTTGTCTGCAGCAGGAACAGGTCTAGTATTTGCATCTTTAAGAGATGTACAACCAGTTACTAAAGCTCTCTTAGATGAAAAGACTTACCAAACAACTGAAATTAGATACGCCAATGGAGACTTATTATCTAATGCTCCTAGTGTAAATAAAAAAGATCCTATTAAAATAGATCAAATACCAAAAGATATAATAAATGCAGTTGTTTCAATTGAGGACGAAAGATTTTATGAACACAATGGTGTAGATATAAAAGGTTTATTAAGATCTGTTGTCAAGACCTTAACGGGTAATAAACAAGGTGGTAGTACAATACCTATGCAGGTATCAAAAATGTTGCTAACTACTGATAAGCAAACTTTAACTCGTAAAATAAAAGATATATATTATGCTTATGAAATGAGTAAAACTTTAACTAAGAATCAAATTCTTGAAGCTTACTTAAATAATTTCTTCGTAGGTAGAGGTCTTGCAGGAGTACAAGCTGGAGCAAATGGATACTTTAGCAAAAATGCAGATGATCTTACACTTGCAGAATGTGCATTACTTGCAGGAGCTACAAAAAACCCATCAAGTTATGCCGCTTATGTAAGTTCAAAACTTGATGGAACAGAAGAAAAAAGTGATGTAGAAAATAGACTTTTATACTTTATAAATACTCCTGATGATAATCTTGATGATCCTACACAAGTTGAACTTGATATGATTGATAAATTAAATAAATGGGGATTAATACCAAATCAAGATACATATAAACAATTAAAGTCTGGATCTATGGTTGTAAGAAAAGCCGTTAGTAATCCAAAAGCAATAGAAAGAAGAAACATTGTTTTAAAGAAAATGTTAGATCTTGGATATATTTCTCAATCAGAATATAGTGAAGCAATAGCTGAACCTATAAATATAAAGCTTCCTAAAGCTGCAGATAAGGTAGCTTCTTCAGTAGAAGACCTTATAGAATATAACGTAATAGATGCTTTAGTTGAACAAGGAAATACAAGAGATGAAGCTTATAACATGTTCTATAATGGTGGATTAAGAATAGACACTACAATAGATCCAACTATGCAAGAAACATTAGAAAAAGAATATGAAAATGATAGTAACTTCCCTAATAGTAGAGTTGATTCTGATGGATCGCATCAACCTCAATCTTCTATGGTTATTTTAGATTATAGAACAGGACAAATAAAAGCTTTAGTAGGTGGTAGACATATTACAGGTAGAAAAACTTTAAATAGAGCAACTACACCTCAACAGCCTGGTTCTACTATAAAACCTCTATCAGTTTATACTCCAGCTATAGATACTTTAAAAATAACTCAATCTACAGCTGTAAGTGATGCTAAGGGTGGATATAAGTTTAAAGATAATAATAGATGGAATCCTAACACTACTACAAGTGGTTCAGGTTCTATGAGTTTACGTAAAGCTTTAGCGTATTCTTCTAATACAATTGCTGCTAAAACTGCTGAAATGTTAGGTAGCACTTATGAAGAATGTGTAGATATAATGATTGACTATTTAAGAAACTTTGGTATAACAACTCTGCAATCAGATTCAAAAGATAGATCATTTGCATCTTTAACTCTTGGAGGTATGTCTCAAGGTGTTTCTCCACTTGAAATGGCTGCAGCTTATGGTACTTTAGCTAATGGAGGTACTTATATTGAACCAACAATATTTACTACAATATCTAGTTATGATGGTCAACTTATAGTAAAAAATACACCAGAAGAACATAAAGTTGTAGATTCTGAAGTAGCTTATATATTAACTGATATGTTACAAGCAGTTGTTACAGAAGGTACTGGAGGAAGAGCAGCCTTATCAAATGGTATGCCTGTTGCTGGTAAAACAGGTACAACTAATAAGTCTTTAGATGCTTGGTTTGTAGGATATACTCCTTACTACGTTGGTGCCACTTATATTGGAGATGATGCTGGTAGAAAAGATACAAATGGTAATACAATTTCTAGAAAAAGTATTTCTGGTGGTAGTTCATCTGCAGCGAAGTTATGGTCTACAGTAATGAATAAAATACACAAGAATTTAACTAAAACTGATTTTAAAGTACCTAAAAATATATACTTTGCAAAAATAAACTTAATAGATGGTGGAAGATCTTCTTCTGGTTCTAATGCTGCTTTTATAAAAGGTACAGGACCAAGTAGATATACTTCTCAATCAACTAAGCCATCAAAAACTGAGAATAATAATTCACAAACAGAAAACACAACACCAGAAACTCCGGCTACACCGGAAACTCCGACTACACCGGAGACTCCAACTACACCGGAAACTCCGACTACACCGGAGACTCCAACTACACCAGTAAATCCAACTACACCAGTAAATCCAACTACACCTGAAGCTCCGGCTACACCGGAAGCTCCAGTTCAATAAAATTAAATATAAAAATGGGCAACTTATATTTTAAGCTTGCCCATTTTTTATTACTTAAAATGTATAAAGTTTATATATTATCTTTCATCAAGGCTTTGCCTTTGGAGTAAATACTACTGCCATAGTATATCCAAAGAATATAGCTGCTGCTATCCCTCCTGCACCAGCTACTGTTCCTCCTGTAAAAACACCCAATAGTCCATCTTTAGCTATTGCTGTTTTTACTCCATTAGCCAATAAATATCCAAATCCTATTATAGGTACAGTTGCACCTGCCCTTCCAAAATTAACAATATGTTCATAAATACCTAAGAAAGTTAAAATTACACCACTTGTAACATAAGTAACCATTACATAAGGTGTTTGCACTTTAAAGTAATCCATCATTATTTGTGCAATTAGGCAAATAATGCCTCCTACAAAAAATACCTTTACATAATCTAATAGCACTTTAATTCACTCCTAATCATTTTCAATAACTACTGCATGTGCAACACATGGTATTGTTTGTTTTTGTAGTGTACTAGTTGGAGATAGTAATGCTCCTGTAGATACTAACATTACCTTATTAAATTCTTTTTTTAATAACTTCTGATATATATATCCAGCAAATACAGTAGCAGAACAACCACATCCACTGCCTCCACAATGAACATCTTGTTCTTCTAAATTAAATATTTTTAAACCACAATCTGTATATACATTTGATATATCAATACCTTTTTTCTTTAAAAAGTCTTCTGTTATCTGTTTTCCTATTTTACCCAAATCCCCTGTTATAATCAAATCAAAACTATTTGGGTCATCCTTAGTATCATTAAAATAAGAATATATTGTATCTACAGCTGCTGGTGCCATAGCTGGTCCCATATTATTTCCATCATCGATTCCTTCATCTATTACCTTTCCAACTGTTACATACTTAACTTTTGGACCTTCTTTATTTGGAGCAATTAATACTGATCCTGCACCTGTTACAGTCCATTGTGCTGTCATAGGTTTTTGATTTCCTAATTCTAGTGGAAATCTAAATTGTCTTTCTGCTGTACAATAATGACTTGATGCACCTGATAAAATTAAATCTGCAAATCCTCCATCAATAAGCATTGCACTTAAGCACATTCCTTCTGCCATAGTTGAACAAGCTCCATATATACCAAAAAAAGGTATACCTAACTCTCTAGCTGCAAAAGATGATGGAACAATTTGATTTATTAGATCGCCACCAATAAGATAGTTTATATCCTCTAGTTTTTTACCAGCTTTTTGTGCTGCCATGTGCATAGCAGTTTGAACCATTTTGCTTTCTGCTAATTCCCATGATTTTTCTCCATATAAATCATCTTGTAAGATAAGATTAAAGTATTCTTTCAAAGGTCCTTGTCCTTCTTTAGGGCCTACTACAGATGCTGCTGATATTATAGTCGGGTTATTTTGTAACTTTACAGTTCTTTTTCCTACTCTCTTATTTGCCATATTTTCATCTCCTTATTTTATAAGAGTAAAAATATAATAGATAAATCCACATATAATAGATGATCCTATTCCATATACTAATACTGGTCCTGCAATTTTAAATAAATTAGCTCCAACACCTAAAACAAATCCTTCTCTTTTATACTCCATTGCTGGAGATACTATAGAGTTAGCAAATCCTGTTATAGGTATTATTGATCCAGCACCTGCTCTCTTACCTATCAAATCATATACTCCTAATCCAGTTAAAAAAGCACCTATAAATATTAGTGTTATAGAAGTCGCAGTTGATGCTGGTATTTTATCTAAATTGCCAACTTTTGAATATAAATCATTTATTATTTGTCCTATTACACAAATAATTCCACCAACTATAAATGCTAATGTATAGTTTTTTAAATATTTTGGCTTAGGGCTAATTTCATCTACATATTTTTTATAATCTTTACCCACGCTTTTACCCTCCTTGTATTATTTTCCATCCTATAAAGGAACCTATAACTTTTCCTATCAACAAAGATATTATTATATATTTTAAGTATAGAGTTGGTATCTTTAATCTTCTCGAGGCTATTGGTATATAATCTAGTATTTCAGCTAATCCTGAACTTAAAAATCCTACAAATATACCATATGATAATCCAAATACTATAACACCAATTTTACCTATTGATATTGATATATTTTGAATCGATATTAAAGCTCCAAGGAAAGTACCTATAACTAGTATTTTTTCATAAAAATTTATAAATGACCTTGTATTACTTAGTTGTGCCATTCGTGGTATGATTCCAACTAATATTAATAGTGAAATCACTCCTGCACCAACCATTATTCCTGATGATAATCCAAAGATAATTAAAAATAATTTCACGTGTAATCCTCTTTACTTAGTATTACGTAACTCATTTTCAATTTCTTTGTTTAAAGATTTCATTTTTAAATCTAAAGGGCTAGGTTCATTTTTTGCATATGTAGGAATAAATTTGTTAAAAAAAAGAGCAACTCCTACTCCTATACCAATAGAATATGGTATTTGAAAGTACGGTAGATACTTTTTAGGATTTTTAGTTAATGCGTTTACCATAGTACTTTGAGAATGTATCATATTTACATCTGCATGAAAGTTCATTATTCCCATTATAGACCCCATAAGGACAACTATAGAGACTAGTAAAACCCTTAGATACTTAGTTCTATCTTTTTTATTTTCATTGAAAAATATTACTACATCATCAGTTTTTAAAAATGTTATATGTGCTGTAGATAGCTTTTCCTTTATTTTATCGATTACTTCACCTATATGGATAACATCATAATTTGAATCTTTTTCTTTATAGGTTCTTATACATATATTTCCTATTTTTTCTTCATACTCTTTTGGATATATATAATAAATATCTTTTAAATAAATATTTTGAATAGTAAAGTTAAGCGGCTTTAACCTTATGGGTATTAAGTAAATATCTTCCATATAAAACCTCCCTTTTATTTATTATTTCTTAAATAAAAAAAAATAAACCCTTAATCTAAACTTAAATTAAGGATTTATTTTAACTAACTAATATATGATTTTAACTTAGACAATACCTTTTTCTCTATTCTAGAAACTTGTACTTGAGATATATTTAATAATTCGCCAATTTCACTTTGAGTTCTATCTTCAAAATATCTTAACATTATTATTTGTCTTTCTCTTTTTTCTAGTTTTCCAAGTACTTCTTTAAGTAAAATATTTTCTACAACTTTCTCTTCTTCACTTTCACCTTTTTGACTTATCTTATCGATAAGGCATATCGGAGACCCTTCTTCTTCATGAATTACGCCATGTAAATATTCAACAGAAAAATTAGATTCCATTGCCATTACTAAATCTTCTTTTTCTACGTCTAATTCTTTTGCTAATTCTTCTATACTTGGCTCTCTTCCTAGCTTTTTACTTAAAATTTCACTTGTTGTTTTTGCTTTTATTGCTATTTGCTTTAGAGATCTAGATACTTTTACCATACCATCATCTCTTAAATATCTTTTTATTTCACCTAGAATCATAGGAACTGCATATGTAGAGAATTTTACATTAAACCTTGGATCAAATTTATATATAGCTTTAATTAATCCTATAGATCCTAATTGGAATAAATCATCTCTATCATAGCCTATGTTTAAGAATTTTGATACAACACTTCTCACTAAACCTAAATTATTTTCTATTAATATTTCTTTAGCCTGTTCATCACCTGTACGTTGAACTTTATCTATCAAATCAAGCGTTTCTTCATGGCTAAGTAATGTTCTTTTTTCTTGTTTCTTTGCAGTTATCCCCATAATAAAACCTCTATTCTTTTTGGTCTTTATTCAGGCAAGTTTATTTTTTTTGTCATAACTACTTTTGTCCCTTCATCCTTTATTGAACTTACCGTTATATCATCCATAAAACTTTCCATAACAGTGAACCCCATTCCTGATCTTTCAAGTTCTGGTTTTGATGTATAAAGTGGTTGCATAGCCATCGAAATATCTTCTATACCATGTCCTCTATCTTCTACTACTACCTTTATAGTATTTTCATTTATTTCACATCTTAAATATACAAACTTTGAATCATCTTCATCATACCCATGTATAATAGAATTTGTAACAGCCTCTGACACAGCAGTTTTTATATCTGCTAGTTCATCTAATGTCGGGTCTAATTTAGCAGCAAAAGATGCAACTATAACTCTTGCTAAGCTTTCATTTTCAGACTTGGCAGAAAATTTTACTTCCATAATATTATTCATAATATATTCCCCCTTACAAAGAACTTGCTACTTCTTCATATGTATCGTAAATGTTAATTATTTTGTTCATACCTGATAAATTGAATATTTTTTTTACTCTGTCATTTACATTTACTACTGATACTTTTCCACCTTCACTGGAAATTTTCTTGTATCTTCCTATAATTACACCTATACCTGATGAATCCATAAATCTAATATTTTTAAAATCAAATATTATATTCTTTATTGATTTAGAATCTAATATTATATCTATCTCATCTCTAACTTCATTAGTTATATGATGATCCAATTCACTAGTCAAAAACTCTATGATTAAATTTTTTTCTTCTAAAGAACATCTTATCATTAGTATTCCCCCTTCTCTTCTATAAAAGTATTAACATATTATGAATTCTATAGAACTAACTCTTATCCTTCAATGAAATTTAACTACTTTTGTTTTATTGTGTCTATAAAGGTTTAATTGTATGTTACTTAAATACCTATACAACCTTTCTCTAATTGTATCTTTGCAAAATAAAAGGAGCCCTAAAATAGGTGCTCCTAATTAATTACTTTCTTTTTCTGTTAGCTCTTTCTATATTTATCTTATTTCCTTTTATCTTTATGTCTTTCATTTTTTCTAATACCTTTTTAGCATTTTGCTTAGGTACTTCAACGAAAGTATATTTATCGTATATATCTATTGTTCCAACTAATTTACCAGGTATTCCAACTTCTCCAGCTATAGCTCCTAATATATCTTTAGCTTGAACTCTTTGGTTTCTACCAACATTTATAAATAGTCTTATCATACCTTCACTAGCTCCAGTATCTTTTGACTTAGAACGACCTTCTTTACGAGATCTTGATGGTTCTTCAACTATTTCTTGTTTTTCTTCATCTCCTAAAGCTATCTTTAAAAGAGCTGCTGCTATATCTACTACACCATACTCAGTTTCTGATTCTGAACAGAAGTTTTCTAACCATTGTATTTGCTTAGTTAAATGACCTGCTTCTATAACTTCCTTAACTTGATTGAAGAATGTATTTACTTTCTTTTCTTCAACATCTGCAACTGATGGTATATCATGCTTAATTAATTTTGTTTTAGTATATCTTTCTATATCTCTCATTTTTCTCATTTCTTTTCCGAATACAAATGAGAATGATATACCACTTCTACCTGCTCTACCAGTTCTACCTATTCTGTGTACATAGTATTCTTCATCTTGTGGTAAATCATAGTTAAATACCGCTTCAACATCATCAACATCTATACCTCTAGCTGCAACATCTGTAGCTACTAATATATCTATTGTTCCATTTCTAAACTTATCCATTACTATATCTCTTTGAGTTTGCTTTAAATCTCCATGTAATGCATCTGCAAAGTATCCTCTAGCTTGTAAATCACTAACTAACTCATCTGCACCTTTTTTAGTATTTGTGAAAACTACAGATAACTTAGGATTGTATACATCTATTAATCTGCTTAATACTTCTAATTTGTTAGCCGATCTTGTTTCTATATAGTATTGCTTTATATTAGGAACTGTAAGTTCTTTTCTAACAACTTTTATATGTTCTGGATTCTTTTGATATTTTTTAGTTAACTCTAATATACCCTTTGGCATAGTTGCTGAGAAGAAAGTAGTTTGTCTTTCTTCTGGAGTTTTACTTAGAATCATTTCTATATCTTCTCTGAATCCCATATCTAACATTTCATCAGCTTCATCTAGTATAACCATTTTTACATTATCCATTTTTAATGTTTTACGGTTTATATGGTCTATAACACGCCCTGGAGTACCTATTACTATTTGAACTCCACTCTTTAATGCTTTTATTTGTCTTTCTATTGGTTGTCCACCGTATACAGGTAAACTTTTTATTCCGTGCATGTATTTACCTATTTTTCTTATTTCAGTTGAAACTTGTATTGCAAGTTCTCTAGTCGGACAAAGTACTACCGCTTGTACACTTTTCTCTTCAGGATTAATCATTTCTAATAGTGGTATACTGAATGCTGCTGTTTTTCCCGTTCCTGTTTGAGCTTGTCCGATAACATCTTTTCCCGATAAAATCACAGGTATAGACTGTGATTGTATCGGAGATGGTTCTTCAAATCCCATTTCTATTACAGCTCTTTTTATATCATCACTTATTGGTAAATCTTCAAATTTTATTATATTCATATGTTGTTTCCTTTCCGTTATCAGTTTATCTAACCTATCCATTATATATTTATTTGAGATAATATGCAATTAATATTTTACCCTTCACATATGTATAATATTCAAGATGATATAAAATATATTTCTTACCTATTTATACATACATAGTATATAAAGTTCCTATATAAATGAAATAAATAATAAGCATTATTAAACCTTGCAATCTATATAACTTGTTATTTTTAATAGTTGGTAATATTAATGTAAGTAATAAAAGTATCATAAATGGAAAATCTATATTCATATTTTGAGATAGTATAGGTATATCGTTTGGTATAGAAGATATTCCTATTACAGATACTATATTTAATACATTTGCACCTAATATATTTCCAACAGATATAGCATGATGATTTTTCTTTATTGCTGTTAATGATGATACTAATTCTGGTAAAGACGTTCCAAGTGCTATAACTGTAAGACTTATAACCCCTTGAGGTACTCCTATCCACTCAGCTATTATTACACCATTATCTACTAATAACCTAGAACCTATCACCATCATAATTAGTCCTAAAACAAAAATTAAAATTATCTTCGCCCATTCTCTAAAATCATTATTTCCTTTAACTTTCAATGTATTATTTCCTCTAGATCTACTCCCATTTCCAACTGCACTTCTATAGTTTGAATACATATATATAGCAAGCATAGCTAAAAGTGGTATTGAATCTATTTTTGTTATCTTCTTATCTATTCCTAATAAAAGCAACAATACAACACAAATTAATAGCAATACAGATTTAGAGAAAAACATATTTTTATCAACTCTAAAAGGACTTATAAACGCTACTAGCCCTAAAACTAATCCTGTATTACAAATAATAGACCCCACCGCATTTCCTAAACTCATTGTAGTGTGACCATCTAAAGATGCAAATAATGATACTGTAAGTTCAGGTAATGTGGTCGCAAAACTTACTATAGTAGCTCCTAATATAATTTCTGATATATTTGTTTTCTTTCCTATATCTACTGTACAGTTTATAAAAATATCAGCCCCTTTTGTAATCAATACAAATCCAATTAAAAATAATATTATTGTAATAAACATATACAAGCACCCCCTTATACTAATAAGTATTCAGTTGATAGATATATATGCTATCTTTTAATTTTTAAAAATTTAAAAATAATTTATATTTTTTTATAATTATGAGTTTAAAGATATAATACTCTGGTATATATCTCAATATAAGAACACTTAATAAATTTAATCATTATAAAATAATACTATATATTTTTTATGTATACAAAATACGACTCATATGTTATTATTATATTGTTAAAAATTATCTAGCTAGATTTAATATAAATATAACAAATAAAAAATTTTAAAACCTTAACTAAGGAGGCTATTCAAATGAATGCATGGCAAGGATTTAAAGAAGGTAGATGGACTAAGGAAATAGATGTTAGAGGGTTCATCCAAGCAAACTACACTCCATATGAAGGAGATGACTCTTTCTTAGCTGGTGCTACTGAAAACACTAAGCAATTATGGGAAGAGGTAATGGAATTATTCAAAAAAGAAAGAGAAAATGGTGGTACTCTTGATGTTGATACTAAAACAGTATCAGCTATAGATGCTTATACACCTGGATATATAAATAAAGATAAGGAAACAGTTGTAGGTTTACAAACTGATGCTCCTTTAAAAAGAGCTATAATGCCAGAAGGTGGAATAAGAATGGTTGAAAGTTCTTGTGAAGCTTATGGATTCAAATGTGACCCACTAGTAAGTGAAATATTCACTAAGTATAGAAAAACTCATAACCAAGGTGTTTTCGATGCTTATACTACTGAAATGAGAGCTGCTAGAAAATCTGGTATAATAACTGGTCTTCCAGATGCTTACGGAAGAGGTAGAATAATAGGTGACTACAGAAGAGTTGCTTTATACGGTGTTGATAGATTAATAGAAGACAAAAACGAGCAAAAACTTTCTTTAGAAGTTTCTTGCATGGATGAAGATACAATAAGATTAAGAGAAGAAATATCTGATCAAATAAAAGCTTTACAAGCATTAAAGAGAATGGCTGAATCTTACGGATTCGATATATCTAAGCCAGCTACTAACTCAAGAGAAGCTATACAATGGTTATACTTTGCTTACTTAGCAGCTATAAAAGACCAAAATGGTGCTGCTATGTCAATAGGTAGAACTTCTACTTTCTTAGATATATACTTCGAAAGAGATTTAAAAGCTGGAACTATAACTGAAGAAGAAGTTCAAGAATTAATGGACCACTTCGTTATGAAATTAAGAATGGTTAAATTCTTAAGAACTCCTGATTACAACGAATTATTCTCTGGAGACCCAACTTGGGTAACTGAGTCAATCGGTGGTATGGGTGTAGATGGTAGAACATTAGTAACTAAAAACTCATTCAGAGTTTTAAATACTCTTTACACTATAGGACCTTCTCCAGAACCAAACTTAACAGTACTTTGGTCAAAAGATTTCCCACAAGGATTCAAAGATTTCTGTTCTAAAGTATCTATAGATACAAGTTCAGTTCAATACGAAAACGATGACTTAATGAGACCTTACTGGGGAGATGACTACGGTATAGCTTGTTGTGTATCTGCAATGAGAATAGGTAAGCAAATGCAATTCTTCGGAGCTAGAGTTAACTTAGCTAAAACTTTATTATACGCTATAAACGGTGGGGTTGACGAAAAATCAGGTGCTCAAGTAGGGCCAAGATTCGAACCAATAATGGATGAATACTTAGATTACGATAAAGTAATGGAAAGATTCGAACCATTCACTGATTGGTTAGCAAACTTATATGTAAATACATTAAATGTAATCCACTACATGCATGATAAATACTCTTATGAAGCATTAGAAATGGCTTTACATGATAGAGATGTATTCAGAACTATGGCTTGTGGTATAGCTGGATTATCAGTTGCTGCTGACTCATTATCTGCTATAAAATACGCTAAAGTTAAAACTATAAGAAACGAAGCTGGTGTAGCTGTTGACTTCGAAATAGAAGGAGATTATCCAAAATACGGAAACAACGATGATAGAGTTGACGATATAGCTATATACTTAGTTGAGTCTATGATGAATAAAATAAGAAAGAACAAAACTTATAGAAATTCAGTTCATACTCAATCAGTATTAACAATAACTTCAAACGTTGTTTACGGTAAGAAAACTGGTAACACTCCATGTGGTAGAAGAGCTGGTGCTCCATTCGCTCCAGGAGCAAACCCAATGCACGGAAGAGATAATAGCGGTGCTTTAGCTTCATTATCATCTGTTGCTAAATTACCATATGAGCATTCTCAAGATGGTATATCTAATACTTTCTCTATAGTACCTGGTGCTTTAGGAAAAGATATGAATGAAAGAGTTAGAAATCTTTCTTGCATGATGGATGGATACTTCACAGATGGAGCTCATCACTTAAACGTTAACGTATTTGATAGAGCTACTTTAGAAGATGCTATGGAACATCCAGAAAAATATCCTCAATTAACTATAAGAGTTTCAGGATACGCTGTTAACTTTATAAAATTAACTAAAGAACAACAATTAGACGTTATAAACAGAACATTCCACGGAAAAATGGCTTAATTTATAACTAAAAATAAATTTTATTAATTAAATCTTACCCCCGCTCACTAGTAAGATTTAATCATCAACAATCAAAGTATATATATTTTTTAGAGTGTAAGTCTCATCAACTTACACTCTCTTTTTTATTCTTATAATCTTATTCTATCCAAATCTAATATATTTATCCTTTATTATTTTATATTTTCGCTTCTACTTCTCTATTTATCACATTATATAATTAATATTTTTGTAAAATATTTAAATTTATTTTTAGCCTTTTTTATTTTGGGTATTATTACAATATAAAAATGAAATAATTAATTATCAATTTATATAGATTATATAGACTTAAAATAAGGAATATCATATAATTTAATTATATTGTTTTGTATACAGTATATTAAATTATAGCGGAATAAACTTAATTAAAATCAACTTAGAGGTGACTATTATGGTAAAAGGAAGAGTTCATTCAATAGAAACATTTGGAACAGTAGATGGTCCAGGAATAAGATTTATATTATTTATGCAAGGATGTGCATTAAGATGTAAGTATTGTCACAATAGAGATACTTGGGATACAAAGTCAGGAAAAGAATATACAACAGATGAAGTGATTACTCAAGCTTTAAAATACAAATCATATATGAATGCTTCAGGTGGCGGAATAACTGTATCTGGTGGTGAAGCAACTTTACAACCTGAGTTCTTAAATGAACTATTTATTAAAGCTAAAGAAAATAAAATACACACTTGTCTAGATACATCTGGATTCGTAAATATTGATGTTATAGATCCTATATTAGATAATACTGATCTTGTATTACTTGATTTAAAACATATGATAGAAGAAGAATCTAAAGAGTTAACTGGTGTTGGAGTTGAAAAATCGCTTAAGTTAGCTAAACATTTAGATGAAAGAAATATACCAGTTTGGATAAGACACGTATTACTTCCAGGTATAACAGATAATAAAGAAAACTTAGAAGCTCTAGGAGAATTTGTATCTAAACTTAACAACGTAGAAAGATTTGAGTTCTTACCATATCATTCTATAGGTGTTCATAAATGGGAAAGTATGGGATTAAATTACGAATTAAAAAATATTGAAGATGCTACTAGCGAAGATGTTGCTAAAGCTAGTGAAATAGTAGAAAAATTCGGTGTTAAAGTATTTAACAGTAAATCTAAATAAATATCAATAAAAGGCTATCTTTAACTTAAGATAGTCTTTTATAATATACTTTTCTTTACTATAAACTACTATTAAGTTTTATAATTTTTTATGATATTAAGTCATATAAAATTATTATAATAAAAAATTCTCTCCCCCTCATTTTACCAACCATATATCCAGGCTATCGTTATGGACATATCCGTTACTCAAAATGTTATTTTTTACATTTATAAAGTTATTGATATTATTTATATTCATAGGTTATCCGCAAATATATTCATTCTATAGTTTCCTTATACGAAAAAAATCCGCTATAATGAATTATCATTATAACGGATTTTATTTATATTAAAACTCTATATCTTCAACTTCTATATTATCTATTGCATCTTGTATTAATTTTTCTACATCTAATTTATTTTCAGACTTCTCTATTCTATCTAATTTAGGTTTTGTAACTGGTTTTTTAGGAGAGAATACTGTACAGCAATCTTCTTCTGGTAATATAGATGTTTCAAATGTTCCTATTTTTTGAGCTACTTCTATTATTTCAGTTTTATCCATAGCTATAAGTGGTCTAAATACAGGCATTTTTACCGAAGCATTTGTACAAGTTAAACCTTGTATTGTTTGAGATGCAACTTGTCCTATACTTTCTCCAGTAACTAATGCATCACAGTGTCTGCTCTCAGCTACTCTTTCTGCTATTCTCATCATAAATCTTCTTGATATTATAGTCATCTCTTCATCTTTACAATTTAAACCTATAGATTTTTGTATCTCTAACATATTTACTTTGTGTAATCTTACTCTACCACAGTACTTAGCTAAAATTTGAGCTAAATCTCTAACCTTCTCTTGTGATTTTTCACTAGTGAAAGGATAACTATGGAAGTGTATACATTCTAACTCCATACCTCTTTTAGCTACCATCCATGATGCTACTGGAGAATCTATACCACCTGATAAAAGTGACATTGCTCTACCATTAGTTCCTAGAGGTAATCCACCATAACCTGGAATTGTATCACTATATACCATTACATGATTTTGTCTTAATTCACAATGTATTTTTACTTCTGGATTTCTAACATCTACTGCTATTTTATCTTTTACTTGAGATACTAAGTATCCACCTATATCTAAGCTCATCTCTTGAGAAGTTAATTTAAAATCTTTATCTCCTCTTCTTGAATCAACCTTAAAAGACTTATATCCCTGCTCTATTTTTTCTTCTAACATCTTTAATGCTAACTCTTTTAATAAGTTATAGTCTTTTTCTGCTCTTACAGCTGGACAAACTCCAACTATACCAAATACCTTTTTAACTTCCTCTACTACTTCTTCATAATCATATCCATCTAAATCAACGTATATTCTTCCATATTCTTTATATACATTAAACTTTCCTATAGGCTTTAATATATTTTTTACATTTTTTATAAGTTTGTTTTCAAATATATATCTATTTTTACCCTTTACACCTATTTCTCCATACTTAACAATTAATATATTGTACAATTTTTCCACCTCTTAACTTAATTTTGTCATTCTTAAATTGATTATCTTCTTCTCATTATCATTCTTAAATCACTTACTGATTCTTTGACTATTTTAACTGCTTCTTTTATTTCCTCTTCTGTGTTTAAATCAGATAAACTAAATCGTATTGCTCCTTCTATTTCTTGTGAAGAAAGTCCTATAGCATTTAATACATGGCTACCTTTTTTCTTAGATGAACAAGCTGATCCAGTAGATACATACACACCTTTTTGTTCAAGGTAATGAAGTAGCACTTCTCCCTTTATTCCATAAAAAGTAACATTTAATATATGACAAACTCCATCTTCTGGAGAATTTATCTTTATGTCTTCTATATTTTCCATTATTTCTTTTTGTAATAAATCTCTTAGATTTTTAATTTTTTCTATTTTACCATCTAAGTCTTCATTTATTATTCTTATAGCTTCTCCTAAGCCATATATACCTGGAGTATTTTCTGTTCCTGATCTTATTCCTATTTCTTGTCCTCCACCAGTTAAAATAGGCTTTATTCTATTATTTTCTTTAACATATATAAATCCTATTCCTTTTGGTCCATGTACCTTATGTCCACTAACACTCATAAAATCTATATTGTATCTTGATGGTCTAAAGTTTATCTTAGCATAAGATTGAACGGCATCTACATGTAGGTATACTTTATCTTTCAATGTTTTAAGATGCTTACTTATCTCCTGTATCGGCTGTATGCTACCAATCTCATTATTAACATGCATTATTGTAACTAAGCAAGTTGTAGGCTTTAATGCATTTTTAAACTCCTCTATATCTATTTTACCATTTTTATCAACTTCTAAATATGTAACTTCGCAACCTTCAGATTCTAAATCCTTTAGAGTATTTAATACTGATGGATGCTCTATAGTAGTTGATATTATATGATTTTTTCTTTTTTTATTTAAAGCAACAATACCTCTTATTATAGTATTATTAGACTCTGTTCCTCCAGATGTAAAGTATATTTCTTTATCTTTTGCACCTAATGTTCTAGCTATACTTTGTCTTATATTTTTTATATTTTTTTCAACTTCTACACCTTTTCTATGTAAAGAAGATGGATTTGCATAGTCTGTATCAAGTGCATAAACCATTTTATCTATAACCTCTTTATATGGCTTTGTTGTAGCACTATTATCTAAATATATCTCCATACATTTCACCAACTTTCTATTATGTACATTTTATTATTTATTCTATTTTTACCAACTTCATCTATTAATTATCAAAAAGATTAAAAATTCAATATCTATAAATATTATTTATAAAATAGTATCTATTTATTATATCATTAATTTTTTTATTTTTTAACATATAATAGCTTAATAGTATAAATTAAATTTTTCACTACATAAAAAATTATTTATACCGTTAAAATGTAATATTCTTGATGTTTTTGTAAAAAAACTATTGATAAAACTGTCGAACTTTGTTATTATTAATACATGGTTATCCCCCTGATAACCTTAGTAAAATCTCTATTCCCAATACCCCTTTAAATGAATAATTTATATTCATTTATAGCCTACTTCACGATCGGATGCGAAGTAGGTTTTTTATTTTACATTTTTATATTTTTTATATTTTTTTATATTTTTTTATATTTTTTTAAAAAAACTATTGATTTTAATGTCGAATATTGTTATTATATATACATGGTTATCCCCCTGATAACCTTAATTAAAATCTCTATTCCCAATACCCCTTTTGAACGGATAGACTTTATATCCATTATTGTTAAGTTGACAACGGAAGTCAATTTAACGAAAAAAGAGCTTCCCCAAGCTCTTTTTTTTTATATTTTTTTTAAATCTAGACTTGCATAGTTTTTTTTTGATATAATTTATATAAATATATATATAAATGTTTTAAAATAGTAAAGTGTAAAACAATTGTATTTGTTTTTTAATATAAAAGGTGGGTGATATTGTAATGAACAAGAAAAAAGTCGCTATAATATTTACTGGTGGTACTATTTCTATGACAGTAGATGAAAAGGTCGGTGCAGCAATTCCTACTCTATCAGGAGAACAAATAATGTCAATGGTTACTAACATAGACAAAGTTGCTGATATCGAAGTATGTAATTTTGCTGAAATACCTGGACCTCATATGACACCAGAAAGATTGATAGAATTAAAACATTATGTTAATAATTTACTTGAAAGAGAAGATATTTGTGGTGCTGTCATAACTCATGGTACTGATAGTTTGGAAGAAACTGCTTACTTCTTAGATTTAACTATTTCTAGTCAAAAACCAGTTATCGTTACAGGAGCTATGAGAAGTAGCTCTGAACTTGGGTATGACGGGCCTAGCAATTTATCTGCAGCAGTTTGTACGGCTATATCTGATAAAGCTGTTGGAAAGGGTGTACTTATAGTTTTAAACAATGAGGTTTTATTAGCTTCTGAAGCAACTAAAACTGATACATTAGCATTAAATACTTTCAAATCATTAAGTAAAGGCCCATTAGGTTTAATTGACTGCAATGAATTAGTACTATTTAAGAGTACTGAAGAAAGAACAATAATAGATACTGATAAAGTTGAAACAAAAGTTGCTTTAATTAAATCTGGAATTGGAATGAATGATGACTTTATAAAGTTTGCAGCTGACAGTGGTTATAAAGGAATTATAATTGAAGCAATGGGTAGAGGTAATGTGCCTCCTAAAATGTATGAAGGTGTTAAATATGCTAGAGAAAAAGATATCCCCGTTGTTATAGTTTCTAGATGCCATTCAGGTAGAGTTTTTGATAGCTACGGTTATTTAGGTTCTGGTAGAGATTTAAGAAATATAGGTTGTATATTTGGTGGAGAACTTCCAGGGCAAAAAGCTAGAATAAAACTTATGTTAGCGCTTGGAAAAACTGATAATTTAGACGAAATAAAAGATTTCTTTGAAAAAGGAATATATTATTAATTATAAAACCTCTCTAATATTTAAAATAGAGAGGTTTATTATTTTCATATTAATTTTTAATATACTTTTTCTACTAAATACTTAAATGTTCTATTATCAATTTTAACCAAAGATTTATTTCCATTCTTAAACTCTATAGAAATTAATCTATACGATATAAAACTTTTATTGGCTGTAAATCCTGCTAATATTCCAATTGGTCCAATAAGCAAAACTCCTATAATAATTCTTATAACTATATCTATTATATCTCTTTTAAATTCAGTATATTTTATATCATAATCAATTATTGTATTATTAGAAATTTCAATATTATCATTTATTCCTTCTAATATTAATTTATCCATCTCTTTATGTATGGATAAATACCAATTTTTATAGTCCCCTTTAATAACTGTATTTTTCATAAATCTCCCCTTAATTATATTTTACTATTTCTCTATATTTTCCATATTATTCGTTTTGTTAAACATACCTTTGAATTTAGAGCTCTATCTCTATCTTTAAATCTTATTTTGATAGAATCACCATTCTTTTCTACTATGGTACCTTCTTTAAATTTTTTGTGATATATTTTATCTCCTATAGTTAGGCTATCCATTTCTTTTTTAGTTGGAGCTTTTATATCTTCTACAAACCTTGATTTTGAAACTCTTTTACCATATTTATTAATTGGCGAACTTATACATATATTTTCTTCCGCTCTTGTTATTGCTACATACATAAGTCTTCTTTCTTCTTCAATTTGATCGTTTTTCTTTTCTTCATCATCTATTTCATAGGATTTTTCATGTGGTATTGTCCCCTCATTAGCACCTATAATATAAACATTTTTAAACTCTAATCCTTTCGCACTGTGCATAGTTGTAAAAATAACACCATCTGTTTCTTTATTGTTTTTATTATCTACTATCTCAGATTTTACTCTTTCTATATGCTCTAAATATTCTTGTATCGTTTTAAAATTTGTAGCTGAACTTTCTAGTTCATTTAATATTTCTATAAGACCATTTGTCTTTATTTTTCTATTTGTGCAGTAATCCAGAATATATCTATCATAGTCTAAAGTAGTTCTTATATAGGATATTGCATTTTTAGGATTTAGTCCTTTTACATAACTTATATCTATATCTAAATCATTTATAGTTTTAACTTGTTTAGGATGTAAGTCACATTTATTAATCAATGAATTTATAAAATCAGGTTCATCCTTTATCAAATTTAAATTATCTTTAGAAATATATCTAAAAGGTTTATTTATAATTCTTATCCAATCTTTATTAGAATTTGGATTGACTCCTATTCTTAAATAAGCAAGTATGTCTTGGGCAGCCCAATGATCATATATTGTAACTATTGAATCTTTAACTACAAACGGAATTCTCATATCCATAAATACATCAACTAAAGCTCTTGATTGTATATTAGTTCTATATATTACAGCAAAATCAGTATACTCCGTATAATCTTCTTGAACCTTATTTTTTATATCTTTTGCTATATATACAGCTTCTTCTTCTGAATCTTCAGGTGAAATATAATTTACCTTAGCTCCATTACCTTGTCCACATTTTATAACTTTCTCATATCTATTTGTATTTTTCTCTATTAATCTATTAGCTATGTTTATTATCTCACCTTTAGATCTATAATTAATGTCTAACAATACTTTTTTTGTATTAGAAAAATACTCTTCAAATTCTAATAGAAAATCTGGCCTAGATCCTCTGAATCCATAAATACTTTGATCTTCATCCCCTACTACAAATATATTATTACTTGGATTTGCTATTAACTTTAATGCCTCAAATTGAACCTTGTTTATATCTTGAAACTCATCTACAAGAATATATCTATATACACTTCTAACTCTATCTAAAGCTGCCTTATTATTTTTTAATAATTCATATGTTTTAATTAACATATCATCAAAGTCTATTTTATTCATTTGTTGCTTATACTCTTCATAAAAATTATATACCTTTATGAACTCATCGTTAGTTAATACCTCTGATTTAAAATCTCTTTTATCCATCAATTCATTTTTCACATATGAAATTTCATTTATAACTTGTCCAATGGTTTCATCATCATCTGCATTTTCTATATTCAATCCTTTTAATATATTCTTTAATCCTATTCTCTTTGTCTTTTCATCTAAGATACTTTCAATATTATAATTTTCAAAATATCTCAATATCCTAAAAAATACAGAATGAAACGTCCCATATGTAACCTTATTCATTCTAAAGTCATTACTTAAAGATAATGCTCTATTTTTCATCTCTATAGATGAGGCTTTTGTAAAACTTATTGCAAGTATGCTTGTAGGCTTTATATTTTTATTTACAACCATATTAGCTATTCTATATGTTATAACTCTAGTCTTTCCCGAACCTGGTCCTGCAAGCACCATACAAGGTCCATCTAAATGATTTACAGCCTTTAATTGATTTTCATTTAATTTATCTATACTTATCATATACTACCTACCTTGAAGTATTATTTATTTCATTTATAATAGTGTTAAGCATCTTCGCTTAACCTAATAATTATTATAATATATAATCTAAAAAAGGAGAAATTTTATGGAAGTAATAACTAAAGTTTTAGATGAATTAATAGATATTCCTCCTAATCATTTTGTATTTGATATAGAAACTACAGGTCTTAACTCAAATTATTGTAAAGTTATTTTGATAGGAATTCTGTTTAATCAAGATAATAAAACAGTTATCAAGCAATATTTTGCTAATACAGAAGATGACGAAAAAGAACTTCTACTTTCTTTTATTAATGATATAAAAAATTATAAAAATCATATTACTTTTAATGGATTAACTTTTGATATTCCATTTTTAAATACTAGACTAAAAAAGCATAATATCGATTTTTCTCTATCAAAAAATGATGATATTGATATACTTAAACTAATAAGACCCTTTAAGGAAAAACTCTCTCTATCTGATTGTAAACTAAAAACTATAGAAAAATACCTTGGTATTTATAGAGAAGATACCATTTCCGGTAAAGAAAGTATTGATTTATATAAAGAATACTCTGTTAGTCAGGATATAGACTTAAAAGAAAAAATACTTCTTCATAATTATGAAGATATTTATTATCTAGGTATTATTTTTAAAATAAAAGATATTTTAAAAGGTAAGTTAAATGTTTTATGCATAAGTACAAATAATTTATCATTAAAATTAGTTCCAATATCATTTAAAATATCTAAAAATACACTGTCCATTAAATATATAGCTTTTGAAGGTAATATATCTAATATAAATATATATAGTGATTCTTACTCTATAATCTCTGATGAAAATAATATAACATTAGATATATTATTAAATAAAGGTACTGACTCAAATAATAATATAATTTTATTTTATAATTTATCTAAAATAATTCCATTAAAATTTAATGATTTATATTTAGAAGATAATATATATTCTTTATGCAATTATATATTAAAAAAAGAGCTATCGTCCTTGTAATATGGACTATAGCCCTTTTAGTATTCATTTAAAATTTCATTGAATCTATAATATCATCTATTTTTTCATATGCTTTATTTATCGCTTCTTGTTTTTCTTCTTCTGTAAATCCAGTATCATCAACTAATAATTCTTCAAACTTTTTAATTCCCATAAATTTAATTATATCTTCTACATAGTTAAGACCTTTATTAAGAATTGGTCTTAACATCCAAGGTACATTTCCACCTGAAGATTGAATATATACCATTGTTCTTGGTTTATCATTTAAAAGTGGTTCTATTTTCTTACCTTCAAATTTTATCGTCTTTTGATCTTGCATTATACAATCTATATATTCTTTAAGGGGTGCTGGAAATGATAAACTCCACATAGGTGCTGCAATTACATAAACATTTGCACTTATAAATTGGTCGCATAACGCTCTTATTCTTTGCACTTCTTTTTGATCTTTATCATTTAATTTCTTAGCATCATCTTCATTTACTATACAATTTCTCTTTTCAAAGTATTGATACTCAAGTCTAGGTATATGTTCTTTATATAAGTCTATTTCTTCTACTTGAAAATCTTTATTTTTTTGTAAGAATTTATTTATAAATTTTCTAGCTACTGTTTTACTTGCAGATAAATCTTCAGGCTTAGAGTTTACACTTATATATAATAACTTTTTCATAATAGTACCTTCCTTCATATATTATATCTATTGATATAGTTTTTCTGTAAGATACTTTTTTATTCGTTATAAATAAAAAATTCACTTGGCTTATTTCCTTATACGTAAAAAAGACTATGAAATTCATAGTCTTTTAACTGGCGGAGAAGGAGGGATTCGAACCCTCGCACCAGTATAACCCAGCCTAAACCCTTAGCAGGGGTTCCTCTTTAGCCACTTGAGTACTTCTCCATATCTTATTTATACTTTAATTATACAAACTTATAACAAGATAGTCAATAGTTTGTATAATTTTTTTTAAAATTTTGCTGCACTTATAAAGTTCTAGATAAAACATCTGACCATATTAAAAATATTGATCCTACTAATGATGATTGTTAACTTCTTATGGTCACTTCCTTCTATAGATAATGTTATTAAAAATCTTTTTAAAATATAATATATAAAATGCATCAAAAAACCATGAAGTATATTAATATTTTACCTTCATGGTATAAATTTTTTACATATGTTTTTTAGCTTCTATTAACATTTCATTAGCTTTTTGTAAGTATTCAATAGCTTTTTCAATATTATTTGCCGTTTCATCTTTTCCCATATTTCTAGCTTTATCTACCCATTCTCTAAATCCTTCTTCATGCGATTCATTATGATTTACCCAATGAACTAGAAGAATTTTTAAAGTTTTCTCATCTTTACTTTCTATAGAATCGCCATGAGAATGATTACTTTCATGGAAATGATCACTATTATGATCCTGTTCATGATGATGTCTTACTCTTTTTTTCTCAAATATCATTTATTTATCCCCCATTATTTATACTATATTTATTTTATATTAAATTCATTTTTTATTAGTTTTATTGAATCCTTAATAAGTAATGCTAGTGGTTTATTCTCAAGTCCTACTAACTCTATATTTTCTGGCATAATTGGTAAAAGTATTTTTAAAGCCTCAGATTCAACGACAGCTTCACTAACTTTACTTGTCACTTCTCCCATCATCGAATTTGGCATAGTTATGGAAACTGGTGCCACGATTATATTCGCTTTCTTCACTGATGTTATAATAGCATTCTCTCCTGTTGCACCTTTATTTGCATGTGCTTTCATCATAGCACTAGTTGCAATAGAGTTTGTTCCAAGTACATATATATCTATATATGTAGGTAGTTCTTCTCTAAGATTTGATACTATCTGAGCGCCTATTCCTCCACCCATACCATCTATAACTGCTATTACCATATATCTATCCCCTATTATTTTTTATTTATTTTCTTTTATTATTATCTTATGATCCATTAGCCTTATTTCTTTTATTTCTCCATCCACTATTTTTTGTTCTCCTAATAAATCTGTTAGATATACTTTTCCTTCAAATGGATCTACACTAACAACATTGTCCATTATCCTCTCCATTCCATCTTCCTTTAAAATATAAGCTGCAGATTCACACATATTTTTTCCCCCTTAAATTGTACTAAAATTCGATTCGCTTGAGCGACGTGTCGGCGAAACAATTCATTTCACCAACGATATATCCTCGCTCAAAAACATATTTTTTCACTCCTCTAAAACCATTTACACCTCTTTGATGCATAAAAAGTTATAGTAAGCAAAAAAGGTTTCTTCAGGTATTTCCATACACTAAAGAAACCTTCATGATTTCGTTTTTTATTATTCATTTATACCTTGAGTATAGCACCCTATTTTATAAAAAGTCAATCAAATTTAACCATATATAATTCAACCTTATTTTTAAAATTTACTCTCCTAGTATTGCTTTAACTGTTGGAAATTGTTCTATATTCGTATGTGGTAAAAAACATGCTGATATAAATTCATCCATATATGTAGGGTATACACTTAATTCTACATAAGTCATTTCAGTACCTATTTCTTGTACCTTTTTCTTTGCGTCTTTGCTTATCAATGCTAAATAAGAACCTACTAATGAGCTATTACCTATATATACAAACTTTTCTCTTTCTATATCAGGAAGTAATCCTATTAATATTGAGTTCTCTATATTTAAGTTATTTCCTATTCCACCAGCTATATATACTTTGTCTATTACGCTAAAATCCATACCTAAACTTTCTATTAAAACTGAAGCCCCTGAGTATATAGCTCCTTTAGCTTTTATAAAATTATCTATATCAACTTCATTTACAGTTATATCCTGTTCTAAGTTATATTCTTCTTTAAATGCTAATACATATTCTCCCATTTCATACTCATTAAATCTTATCCTTCTATTGTCTATATCTCTATGTATTTTTCCTCTTCTATCTATTATTCCTGTAAGTATCATTTGACATATTAAATCTATTATACCTGAGCCACATATTCCTATTGGATCCGCATCACCTATCGTTGTAAGAGTTGGATTCAAAGTTTTTTCATCTATTTTTACCTTTTCTATAGCTCCATTGGAAGCCCTCATTCCACAACTTATTCCTCCACCTTCAAATGCAGGACCTGCAGAACAAGCACAACTCATCATATAATCTTTATTTCCAAATACTATTTCTCCATTAGTACCTAAATCAATAAATAGCACATTTTCTTCGCTAGACCAAATACCAGAAGATAATACACCTGCTGTAATATCTCCTCCTAAGTAACTTGCTACAGAAGGTGATAAAAATACCTGTGCACTGTCATTAATATTTAATCTTACATCTTTTCCTATTAATTTAGGAGATTTTAAAAATGGTGGTATGAATGGTTCTTGTCTTAAGAAATCTGCGTATACACCTAAAAATAAACTACTCATAGTAGTGTTACCTGCTACTACAAGGCTAACCACATTATCTTTATCTATATTATGTTTAGTATATATAGAATTTAATAATGGATTTATAGTATCTTCTACTATAGCTTCATTTAATTCTTTTAATCCATTTTTCTTTGTTGAGTATACAATTCTATGTATAACATCTGCCCCATATTTTATCTGTGCATTTCCAGATGAAGCTTTATCTAAAATTTCTTTTGTATATAAATCAACTAAACATACAACTACAGATGTTGTTCCTATATCTATAGCAACTCCATAAAGTTTATTCTCTGTGTTTCCTGATTCTATATTAAGTATAGTTATTTTATTTTTCTTTTTAATGTAGGTTATAGTTACTTTAAAATTATCTTTTCTTATAACTGTTGGTACTTTTCTTAATAAATCTATAGTAAAGTCTATTTCATTATATCCCAAACTGTTTCTTATATGTCTTTCTATTCTATCAATATCACTTATATTATCATCTAGTGTTGGTTCATCTAACTCTATGTAAGTTTTTTCAATATTAGTCTCAAATTTAAAGTTATTTTCTTTAATTATTTTTTTTGCTCTATCAAAAACTTCCTTATCTTTTCTATTATCACTACCTTCTATTTTCATTCCATACATAGATGATGATAGTTTTGAAGGTACTTCTATATCAATATCTTCTATTACTTTTGTATTGCATGCTAATATATATCCTTGATTCCATTCTTCATCTTTTATATGATGAGTTTTCTCTGTATCAACTTTACCTTTAATTAGCCTTACCTTGCACTTACCGCAAGATACATTTCCATTACAAGGTGCATCTATAAATATATCTGCATTCCTTGCAACATCTAGTAATTTATCCCATTTATTACAATAAATCTCTTTATTATGCGATGTAAAAGTCACTTTCACCATATCTAAATCCCCCAATATGCTTTTCTAATATAATTTTAGCATATGTTATATCACCGGTATCAAGAAAGAGCATAAAAGGTTTGTGTGCACTCACCCCTTTCATACTCTTATTTAAATTAGTCTATACTAGCTTCGTAACTATCTGAATTTAATAAGTTTTCTAACTCATCTTCATCAGCTACCCTAACTTTTACTATCCATGCATCATATGGATCTTCATTTATATATTCTGGTTCATCATCTAATCTTTCATTTATTTCAACAACTTCTCCAGATAAAGGAGCTATTAAGTCTGATGCTACTTTTGAAGATTCAACAACTCCATACTCTTCACCTTGGTTTAATTCATCTCCAACTTCTGGCATTTCGACAAATAATACTTCTCCTAATTGATTTTGAGCATAAGCTGTTATTCCTATGTAGGCAAATTCTCCATCAATTTTAACCCATTCATGTTTGTCAGTATATTTTAAATTTGGTATAACTTTCACAGTAATCCTCCTAGTATACTAAATTACATTACACATTCCATTGATAATGCTGGGTGACCTTTTTCTTCTAGGAATGCTAATACTCCTTCTGAATCACTAGCTATAGTTTCATCACATATCATATCTGTGAAGTTTTCTATACCAGTCATTTCTTTAACTGTAGCATTTAATTTATCAGCTACATAGTCTTTTAATTCTTTTGGCATCCAAACTATTCTTTCTGGTCCACCTTCTGCATAAGCAAACTTTTTAGAAGATATGAAATGTCTTCCGTGCCCCATGAATCCTGGAGTTTGAACCCCTCCACCTGTCATAGAAGCAAGTTCTCCAAATGTCATACCAACAGGAGTTATTTGAGAGAATTCTCTATTTACTATAATAAATCCGTTAGCTTCAGGCATTATACCACAAATACATTCAAAGCATCCACAAGAAGTCATTGGATCCTCAAGTATAGAGTATAATGTAACATTTTCAACAGCTCCCTGAGATATTTTAGATACTGTATCATTAACTGCTTTCCATTTTCCTAATCTATCATCTAGACATTGTCCTTTAACTATAGGTTGGCAAGGTCCAGTTGGATCTAATTCTTTAGTAGCCTTAGCATCTAACCAACTAACTGCTCCACAAAGTCCAAGTCTTTCAGGAGTGACAACACAAACATGTGCTGGTGCGAAAGATTGGCAAAGGTTACAAGAATAAAATTCTTCAACGCTTTCATCTACTAATGAAGCTAATCTTTCATCTCTAGCATCATATCTAGTTATAGCTTGAGATTTTAATTCAGAAACTTTTTGAGCATCTGTTACTATTGTTATTTCGCACTTATCAACAACAGACTCAAATTCATCTCTCATTTTAGCATATAAAACTTCTCCTATATGCTCTAATCTAAATCCTTTTTCATAAGCATCTTTAGATATTCTTATCCAAGACATATCTCTTTGACCAACATGCATTACACCTTCTATATAGTTTAAAAAATAATGTAATCTTCTTTCAAGAACTGGTTCAAAGTCATCTTGCATTGATTTACCAGCTATGTTAACTATAATAGCAAGTGGTAATCTTACTACTCCATTTGTTTCTACTTCATCTATATTAGGACCTATTACTGATATTTTATGGTCTTCAACTTCACTTAATTCTCTCTTTATAACAAGTTCCCAAGCTTCAGTTTTATTTCCACCAAATTCAGCAAACATGTCGTTCTTTCTAATTCTTTCACCCTCAAATGCAGCTGCAAATGATACAGGTATTGGTATATCTGTTATTTTTATTTTTATTCCTCTAGCTTCTAATGAAGTGGCTACAAACTTATCATAATCCTTTTGAGTTAATAATTTCATTGGTACTTCTGAAACTGTTTGGTCCGTTATAACTGGGAATCCTAAAGCTATAGCTCCAGCTCCAGCAGATACAACTAATTCACTTAGTGGTCCAAATGCATTTACAAATGCTGGAACCCTCTTAGCAGTATATTCTAATAATCCTGATAAATCTCCTGGAGTTAAATTTCCAAATATTAATGCGGCTCTTACTGCAACAGATACAACATGTATAACAGATGTTACATCATAACCTAAAGGTATAACCCTTAGTTCTAGCCCCATTTTTACTTCAGCCTCTATAGCTTGATCTATTACTTTACCAACTAAGAAAGTAAGTAAACCTTTAGATTGGTAATCTTTTATTATTTTAGCTGTAGTTTCAGAATCTGGGCATTCTCCAAGAATAACTGCAACCCCTGGTATATCTCCTGTAACTAGCGGAACACCAAGTGATCTTATTATAGGATCAGTTATATGACCTGCACACGGCTCACTGTATGGGGCATCACTAGTTGCATATTTTATAGCTTCTATAACTTCAGCTGCAAGCGCTGTAGCTAAACCTGAATTTAAGGCATGTTCTAATAAATGAATTTTATTTATTAAGCTTTCTACTATTTCAAGGGCACCTTCTAAGTCTCCTAAACAGTTCATTTTTTTTCCTGTAGCTGCATATATGCAAGGTAATGAGTATGCAGTATCAGGGAATGCTACTTTATGATCTCTTCCATTTGATTCTATCGCTTGATTTAATAATCCCCTTGCAGCTTCTAAAGCTTGCTCTGATCCCGTAAAAATTATATTATATAAGTTCACTCTATATTTCCCCCTTTTTAGACTTCTTCAATTATATTTTTATATCTTATACGTTAAATGCAAATGAACCTTCATTTAACTCTAAGAATGAGTCTGCATATAGAGACGCTCCTCTTATTATGTCACAAGATTTTACTGTTCTCATTAATTGTTCATCACAAGGATTTGCTATAGCTGAACTAAATCCATTTGCCATAGCCATTGCTAAAAATGCACTATCAAGTATTGGTCTTACATATTTTGGGCACCCATTAGATACATTAGATAGCCCTCCTGTAGTTAATAATCCCATTTCAGTCATCATTCTTATAGCTTCTAAAACTTCTACTTGCTTATCCTGCATTCCTTTTATAACTAAGCATAATGGATCAAATAGCATATCTTCAGGCTCTAATCCCGCCATTAGACCCCTCTCTAACATTTCTTGGCAGTAAACCATACGCTCATCGTTATCTTTTGGTATACCTTCTTTAGCACATAAAGCTATAACCTTAGCTTCATATTCGCCTGCTAAATCTATTAAATCTAGTCTTGAACCTGCATCAGCTGAGTTTATTATTGGTTTTGCATGAGTTCTATTATATACTTTAAGTCCTGCTTCTATAGCTTTTCTATTTGCAGTATCTAAAGCTAAAGGAACATTATTAAACTCTTTTTGTAGTAATTGAACTCCCCAAGTCATTAACTCTTCTCCATCTCTTTCGGCAGGACCTATGTTAAAATCTATATAGTGTGCGCCAGCTTCTAATTGCTCCTTAGCTCTTTTTAGTATTGGTTCAGGATTTCTCTCAGCTAAAGCTTTTCTTATTATTGGTGATATACAGTGTATTCTTTCACCTATTATCATAAACTTTTCCATTTGATTTATCCCCCCTATAAATTACTTATTATATTTTGTAACAGTAGTTAAATAATATTTAGTTACAATTTGAATTTATATACTATGCATTTGCTACAGCTTCATCTTGCTTAGCTTTATACTCTTTTAAGAACTTCGGTATTTCCATAGATTCTTCTGTTCCTATTATTACATTCCATCCAGGTAAATTATCTTCTATATCTCCTTTTAATACAGCAGCTTTTCCTGGTATTATTAAATCTCTATTCTTAGTCATATCTTCTATTTTACTTTCTTTTATAAATTTAGCTATGCTACTTCCACTAAATTTACCTGCTGACCAAGCAGTTAATACAGAATATCCTCCTGCATCTGGTATTGCTAAATATACTGGAACTTTAGATCTTTCTATATCTCCAGATACTATGAAGTATGTTAATGCAAAGTCAACAGTAACCATTACTGGTGAATTTTCATCTGCATTATTCATTGAATATACTTTTGGTTCTACTCTCATTGGTCTTTGTGGGTCAGTATATATATTTTGTCTTAATGCGAATAATGGTAATGCTTTTGAGTAATCTATGTCATCTATTACTATTATAGATCCATATTTTATTGTAAACATTGATGATAGGGCCACTTCCATTTGTGGGTCATTATTTGATAGTTTATTTGCAAATACTATTGATGGGTATCCAAATGTTCTGTCTTGTTCTTTTAAAGCTATTCTTCTAACTTGAACAGCATTTGTAAATGTATCTTTTATATTTTCTCCAGTTACATCTAATATTAACTCTCTATATCCTAATCCTTGAATTGCTTCTATTGTAGCATATAACTCTTCTAAGTTAGCAGCCTTTACACCTAAAGCTAATTTAATGTCTTTTACTAATTCAACCATTCCCTTGTAGTTTTCTTTATTAGCTCCATAAACTACTGGTTTTTTATCTTTTAATATTTCTATAGCTTCTTTAGATATATCTACGTCTTCACATACTATTATGTGAGTTACATCTAATCCACTTTCATTAACTCTATTTACTAAGTTTAAGAATCCTTCTTTATTATCACGGTATTCTAAAACTATCATTTCAGCTTTCATTTCTTCGCCTATTCTTATATAGTTAACAGCTTTTATGTTAGCTATTTTAAAATCTATTTGTTCATTAGTCATAGAATCATCAAATGCTACTGCATATCTATTTCTATTTACTAATGTTTTTTCGTGTCTAAATAATACTGTTTCAGCACCCAATTCATATTCAGAAGTTCCGCTTCCTACTTTTAAAGCTCTCATTAAAGGAGCTGTTGCTTCTGATAATTTTGCTATTGCATCATCAGACATATGTGGACACTTACTTACTTCTACCGCTCCTGAAGCAACTTTCATAGAGAAAGCCATACAAGTTGGAAATCCACAGTCCTTACAGTTTTTCTTTGGTGTTAATTTAAATATATCTAAAGCTTTTAATGCCATTATTTTTCCCCCTAACCTTACAATTTAATTAAGATAATGCACTAACTAATTCTTTTATAGTTTCTACTGATTTTGGATGACGAAGTATAACTGCATTTGCTCCACCAACTAAAGCACTTGTTGCAGTAGACACTTCCATATTTATACCTCTTTGTTCTGCCGGACCCCATTGTGGTTCGTCTTCAATACTTGCTATAGATTCTTTAACATGCCAAGTTTCAAATGAAACCGGAGTTACTATAGGCATTTGTAATGTTTTATCATTTTGACCAAATGCAGCAAGTCTAATTCTATCCATAGTAGATGCAACATACTCATATCCATAGCCAACAGCAGAGCATCCAATTTGCATAACTATATTCTCAGGTTTAACACCTAATTGAGTTAATAATACGTTTAATTGTTTAGCTAGGTTTATATCAACAGAAGATTCAGCTACTACTTTGTGACTATATGCCATAGTAGTTGCAGCTCCAACTGCCTTATAGTTATCTTCTGTAGCCGCTAAAAATAAACAGTTATTTCCATCAACAGCTTGAGATACTTTTTCAAATACCTTAGCATCTTTTTCATGATTTCCACACCCTGCTATAACAACAGGTAGGCTAACTGATTCAACTACATTTTTAGCAACTTCAGCACATTCTTCTGGACTTCTATCAAGTCCATTTGGATCAGAACTTTCAAGCTTTAAACATATAAAGTCTGCTTTTAAATTTTCCTCTATGTATTTAGCCCATTTTACTGGACAATCACAAACATCTTTATACATTTCTTTAAATTCATTAGTCCATCCCTCTGGATAAACGTCTAACATTTCTACTCCTACTTTTTGAGTATTTCCAATATTTCCATCAAAGCTATAAAATGGTAAAGTACTTTCTCCACCTATTTTTATCGCTTTTTCCCCTTTCCCTATTTCTACTTCTGATATCTTTCCAGAATATTTTTGAACAGACATCTTAAATGCCATAGTTTTTTCCCCCTTAAGCCTAATTTAACTCTAATTTAGCCATTATATCATTTATAGCTATCTTAGCCTTTGAATCCTCAGGTAAGTTAACTAATGGTATTCCTGAAGAATCATACTCATATATCATTTCATCCATAGGTACTACACCTATAAGATTTAAATTATGTTTATCTATTTCTTCTTTTATTCCCTCATTTAATTCTCCATTTGGAGCTTTATTTACAATTAAGTATATATCTCCTACACTTAAATTTAATTCTCTTGCTAAATCTCTAATTCTAGCAACAGCCTGAACACTCCTTCTTGAGCAATCACTAACTAATAAAAGTTTATCTATATGTTTAGTTGTTTTTCTACTTAAATGCTCCATTCCAGCTTCATTATCTATAACTAAATACTCATAAGCATCTGATAGTTTATCAGTTTGCTCTCTTAATATTCCATTTACGTAACAGTAACAACCTTCCCCCTCAGATCGTCCCATTACAATTAGATCATATCCGTCACCTTCTGCTAAACAAGTATTTAATCTATATTGTAAGTATTGAGCTTTAGTCATACCACCTGGAAAAGCATTCCCTTGTTTTTCTCTTTGGTTAACTTCTTCTCTAATTGAACCTATAGTAGTTTCAACTTCTATACCTAATACTTCATTTATATTAGCATTTGCATCTGCATCAACAACTAGTACTGGCCCTTTGTTATTAGTTGTTAAGTTATTAACTAAAAGCCCTGTAAGACTAGTCTTTCCAGTTCCACCTTTACCTGCTACTGCTATATTATATCCCATATTAAGATTTCCCCCTTTTTATTTGTCAAAACAGAGCTTTTAATTTACTCTGTTTTGTATTAAGCCTTTGCCTTAGTTAATTTTGGAGCTGCATGAACACATTCATCATGAACATCATGAAGAGCTTCCATTAGACCTTCTGATAATGTTGGATGTGCATGTATAACATCTCCTACTTGCTCTACAGTTAACCCCAAATGTACTGCAAGTGATAATTCTGTTAATAAATCTGTTGCATGAGGACCTACTACTGATGCCCCTACTATTTTATCTTCACTATCTGCAAGAACTTTTATAAATCCTTGTGTATGACCTATAGCTTGAGCTTTACCTAATCCTCTAAATTCAAACTGACCTACATTATACTCAACCCCTTCAGCATCTAACTGCTTTTGAGTTTTTCCAACAGCAGCAACTTCCGGTTCAGTATATACACATCTTGGAACTGCTGTATAATCTACTGTTTTAGATTTACCAAAAGCATTTTCTACAGCAATTATTCCTTCTTTAGATGCAACGTGTGCAAGCATTGGAGTGTTTATTAAATCTCCTATTGCGTATATACCTTCTACACTTGTTTCAAGATTTTCATTAACCACTATTTTACCTCTGTTTAACTCTATTCCTAATTCTTCAATTCCAGAGTTTTCAATATTAGGTCTTCTACCTATTGCAACTAATACATATTGAGTATTTACTTTTTTTCCGTCTGATAAAGTTGATACTACTTCGTCCCCCACTACTTCGCAAGAATCAACTCCACTATTTAGTAATACTTTAATTTTATCCTTTTTAAATTGTCTCTGCAACTGTTTTACAACATCTTTATCTTCAAATGGTAATAGTTGTTCTCCTCTTTGAACTATAGTAACTTCAGTGCCTAAAGTACTAAAGAACTGACCTATTTCACATCCTATTACCCCTCCACCTATTATCAACATAGACTCAGGTAATTCAGAAAGCCCTAGCACTTCATCGCTAGTGATTATACGCTTTTTATCATATGGAAACATTGGCGGTACTATTGGAACAGATCCATTAGCTAATATTATTTTATCAGCTTTTATAATTTCTATCTCTCCATCTTCTTTTGTAACTTCTATAGTATTCTTATCTATAAGCTTACCAAATCCATTTACTAAATTTATTCCTCTTTTATCAAATAAAAATTCTATTCCACTTATTAATTGATCTACTATCTTATCTTTTCTAGACATTACAGCACTAAAATCTGCATTAACTTTTCCATCTATATTTATTCCAAAGTTTTTTGCCTCTTTTATATTCATTAACATTGAAGAAGATGCAAGTAACGCTTTAGTCGGTATACAACCTACATTTAAGCAAGTACCTCCTACTTTCTTTTTCTCTATAACTGTTACATCTCCTCCAAGCATAGCTGCTTTTATTGCTGCAACGTATCCTCCTGGACCTCCACCAATTACTGCTATTTTCATATCCATTCCCCCATATCACAATTAATTTTAGAATTCTTTATTTTTTATAATCCAGCTTCATCTAATATAGCTGGAACATTTTCTTCTGCTCCGATTGCCATTATATGAACACCGTCACATAAATCTTCTTCTTTTAATTGTCTTATGAATTCTCCTGCCATCTTTATACCTTCTGATACCCAGTTTTCTTTTCCTGCAGCTCTTAATCTTTCTATTTGTTCATCTGGAACAAATATACCAGGAACATTGGCAGTCATGAACTTAGCCATTCCAGGAGATTTTAAAGGTACTATCCCAGCTAATACCTTACAGTCCATATGCTTAGTTAATTTTCTAAATTTTCTCATATGCTCTATATCATATACAGCTTGAGTTTGGAAAAACTTAGCCCCTGCATTTATTTTCTTTTGCATCTTCATTAATTGTATTTCTATTGGAGCATACTCTGGAGTAACTGAAGCTCCTAAATAAAATTCTGGAGAACCTTTTAGTTCATTTCCAACTAAGTCTTTTCCTCCCATTAATGTTTCAGCTGTTTGAAGTATACCTATACAATCTAAATCAAATACACCCTTAGCTTGTGGATGATCTCCAACTACTGTATGATCACCAGTTAAAGCTAACATATTTTTTATTCCAAATACACCAGCAGATAGCATTTCTCCTTGTATAGCTATTCTATTTCTATCTCTACCAGTCATTTGTAATACTGGCTCTAATCCAACATCCTTTAATAATTTACATGTAGCAAGTGAAGTGGTTCTCATAACTGCAGATTGAAAATCCGTAACATTAGCTGCATGCACTCTTCCCACTAGTGGTTTAGCACATTCGATCAAATGTGAAAGGTCTGTTCCCTTTGGAGGTGCCATCTCAGTTGTAACTGCAAACTTTCCACTTTCTAATGTTTCTCTTAATAAGCTCATTAAAAATATCCTCCTTTTTAACCTTTTAGAAATTCTTATGCTTTAGCAGTAGTTTTTTGATTTTGTTTTTCTTTTAAATTTAGACTTCTTGGATTATTTTGTTTAGAATAATCCTTCATCGGTCTTATTTCTAAGAGATTATCTAATTGATCTATATCTTTTAATCGTTCATATATCTTTACCCAAGCACAATCATTATCTTGACTTACTTCACATTTGCCATTTTTAGCTCCACCACATGCACCGTTTATTAATCCTTTAGCACACATAGTTACAGGACATATTCCACCAGTCCATCCAAGTTCACAATCTCCACAAGCCTTACATGCTTCTTCAAATTCTCCAATTCTCTTTGTTTCCCCTATAAACATAGTATTGTTTGCTGGATAAACAGGTATATTCTTAAGGTTTTTAACTATAGTTTGTGTTCCATCTCCACAAGCTAAAGATAAAACTGCATCTGCGTCTGCTAATTCAGATTTTAATTCCTTTAAATCTTTCTTAGATTTTAATAAATTACATGCTGGGTCTAATATACGGTATCCTAAAACAGTTTTTCCTTCTATTTCTAAAGCTTCTTTCATTTTAAGAACTTCTTCTTCTCCGCCACTTTTACAAATTGCAGCACATTGATTACATCCAATCAAAACTACTTTCTCTACATTTTTTAAAAATCCTAAGATTTCATTTATAGGCTTATTTTCAGAAATTATCATCTCTATTCCCCCTAAAACTTACAATCTATTATTTATTGTTTTGATTCTTACAAGCCTTAACTACATGCTTAGCAAGTATAGATGTTGTAACAGAACCTACCCCTGCTGGAACTGGAGTTATCATAGATACTTTATCTTGTACAGATGCTGTATCAACATCTCCGCATAAATTTCCATTTTCATCAACATTTATACCTACATCAATTACGACTGCCCCTTCTTTTACGGAGTTTTCTTTTATCATTTTAGCTCTACCAACAGCAGCTACTAATATATCAGCTTGTGAAGTTACTTTTTCTAAATTTTTAGTTCTAGAGTGGCATATAGTAACAGTTGCATTTTCATTTAATAAAAGCATTGCTGCAGGTTTGCCAACTACCATACTTCTTCCAAGTACAGCTACGTTAGCACCATTTAATTCAACATCATAATGTTTTAATATTTCTACAACTGCAGTTGGGGTACATGGTGGGAATCCTGATTTGTCACCTTCCATTATTTTTGCAGAGTTTATTGGGCTAAAGCAATCTACGTCTTTTTCTGGAGATATAACGTATTTTATTGCTTCTTCATTTAATTGGTTAGGAAATGGTCTAAGACATAATATACCATGAACATCTTTATTTTCATTTAAGCTTCTTAAAGTTTTTTCATAATCTTCTTGTGTTATATCTTCTGCTAATTCTACAACTTCAGTTTCTATACCTATAGTTTGACATCTCTTTAATGCTCCTCTTTCGTAAGCTAAATCGTCTCCTCTAGCTCCTACTCTAACTATAGCTAACTTAGGATTTATACCCTCTTTAACTAATTCATCAACTTCTTTTATTAAATTCTCACTTATTTGATCAGCTACTGGCTTTCCTTTTATTATTTGACCTTTAGTTGCAGTTACTTCCATTTTAAAAACGCCCCCTTAAATTTTAATTTATATAATATACAAGTATAGCTTGTATTAATTTTCTACTTTAAAATAATTATTTTCCTAGAGCTTTTTCTACTTTAGCGTAAACTTCATCACATATTTTTACGCCTTCTTCTACTAAATGGTTTACTTCATTTCTTACTTTTTCAACATACTCCATATCTTTTATAGAGTTTATATTTATTACTACATTTTGCTGACCACTAAGTATTGCAGATCTTAAACATTGAATTCCAACACCTACATCACTTATAGCAAGCCTTGAACCTTTATCAACTAAATCCTTATGTAATTTTATAGCATCGAAACACATTCTTACTATGTTTATTGGAGCTTCACAAGCTACCTTTAATGCATTTTCCATAGTTTCTTCTTTTATTTTCTTTTCTTCCTCCGTTGAAGTCGGAAGTCCATAAGCTTTTGAAAGAGGCAAGAAATTGTTTGCATCTTCATCAATCATACTCAATAATTTCTCTTCTATTTCTCCTGCTTTTACTAATATTTCTTTTACGCTATCTTCATACTCTGCATATTTTTTCTTTCCTATAGTTAAGTTGCAAACCATACTGCCTAAAGCCATTCCTATAGCACCAACTAAAGCTGCTGCTCCACCTCCACCAGGTACGGCTGACTTTGAAGCTAATAGATTTACAAATTCAACACAAGTTTTTTCAGATATCTTCATGATTTCCCCCTTAAATCTTTTAAAGATACTAAATTACTATGTAGTGGAGTGCAAAATTTTTACACTCCACATTATTATTTATTAGAATAATCCAGATATTATTCCATTTTCATCAACATCTATTCTTTCAGCTGCTGGAACTTTTGGAAGTCCTGGCATTTTCATTATTGCACCAGTTAAAGCAACTATAAATCCAGCACCTGCTGATACTGTTAATTGTCTAACTGTTATTCTAAATCCTGTTGGTCTACCTAATTTAGTTTGATCGTCAGTTAAAGAATATTGAGTTTTAGCCATACATATTGGCATATGTGAGAACCCTAACTTTTCTAATCTTTCTAATTCTTTTCTAGCTTGTGGAGTAAAGTCTACACCATCAGCTCCATATATCTTAGTAGCTATAGCATTTATCTTGTCTTCTATACTTAAATCATCTTCATAGCAGAACTCAAATTCATTTGGTTCACTAGTTAATCTTATAACTTCTTTAGCTAGTTCAATTCCACCTTCTCCACCTTTTGCCCATACTTGAGATAAGGCAACATTAACACCTAGTTCTTTACATCTTTCTTTTACTAAGTTAACTTCTGCTTCTGTATCAGTTGGGAATTCATTTATAGCAACTACTGCTGGTAACTTAAATACTTGAGTTATATTTTCAACATGCTTTAATAAATTTGGAAGACCCGCTTCTAAAGCTTCTAAATTTTCATTGTTTAACTCATCTTTTGGTACTCCACCATTGTATTTTAATGCTCTTACTGTAGCAACTATTATAACTGCATCAGGCTTTAGGTCAGCCATTCTACATTTTATATCTAGGAATTTCTCAGCACCTAAGTCTGCACCAAATCCACCTTCAGTTACTACATAATCAGCAAAGTGCATAGCCATTCTTGTAGCTATAACAGAGTTACACCCATGAGCTATATTTGCAAATGGTCCACCATGAACAAATGCAGGTGTTCCTTCTAATGTTTGAACTAAGTTTGGTTTTAATGCATCTTTTAACAATGCTGCCATAGCTCCATTAGCTTTTAGTTGCTCTGCAGTTACAGGTTCTCCTTGGAAGTTATATCCTACTATTATTCTTCCTAATCTAGCTTTTAAATCAACTATATCACTTGCTAAACAGAAAGCAGCCATTACTTCTGAAGCAACTGTTATATCAAATCCATCTTCTCTAGCTACACCGTCTGCTCTTGACCCTAAACCATCAACAATATTTCTTAATTGTCTATCGTTCATGTCAACGCATCTTCTCCAAGTTATGCTTCTAGAGTCTATTCCTAATTCATTTCCTTGATGAATGTGATTGTCAAGCATTGCCGCTAATAAGTTATTTGCAGCTCCTATAGCATGAAAATCTCCTGTGAAATGTAAGTTTATATCTTCCATTGGAACAACTTGTGCATATCCTCCACCTGCAGCTCCACCTTTAATACCAAATACAGGTCCTAAAGAAGGTTCTCTTAATGCAACTAATACATTTTCACCTAATTTAGCTAATCCATCTGCAACTCCTATAGTAGTAGTAGTTTTTCCTTCTCCTGCTGGAGTTGGGTTTATAGCTGTAGTTAATATTAACTTTGACTTTTTACCGCCATTGCCTCTCTTTAATAAATTGTAGTCTACTTTAGCTTTATACTTACCGTATAATTCTATATCATCTTCTCCTAGATCTAACTTTTTAGCTATCTCTCTTATATCTTGTGGTTTAGCTTCTTGAGCTATTTCAATATCTGATTTGAATCCCATAATTAGTATCCTCCCCTATAATTTAAATATTTAATTTCGCTATGTATAAATTATCTATCTTTAGTAAATAATCTATATAATAATGACCATTTTTTAGCATTTTAATTACAGGACACACTTAATCCCATCAACTTATTTTTTATTGCTTCAATTTGTTCTCTAGTTTCTTGGCTAGTGTCATATGGAGATTTATTACTTCTATCCGAATTTATGACATCTTGATTGTAGTATATAAAGCCTAAAGCTTCTCCATCCTCTATATTAGACATTATAAATTCTTCATCTTCTTTATTTCTAATTTTGTTGCCTACAACAAATACTTGTTTAATACCTATATCTTTACCTAAAGATTTAACTTTCCTATAAGTTTGTAGACTTCTTTCACCTGGTTCAACTACCACTATAAAAGCATCTACACCTTGTGCAGTTCCTCTACCTAAGTGTTCAATTCCTGCTTCCATATCCATTACTACTACATCTTTATTTTGTAATATTAGATGCGAGCAAAGTCTTTTTAATAATACATGTTCTGGACAAACACATCCTGAACCACCAAAATCTACAGTACCTAAAGTAAGTAATCTAACACCATTGTATTCTTTACAATAATTTTCAGGTATATCATCAACCTTAGGATTTAATTTAAACATTTTGTTAAAAGTTCCTGTTTCTGCAGCAGTTCTTTCTGAAATTAATTTTCTCATTTCTGATATTGGAACAATAGAATCATATACTTCTTTTGGAAATCCTAATGCTAAACCTAGATTAGCATCAGGATCTGCATCAACAGCAACTACTCTGTATCCATCATCTGCAAACATTCTAGACAACATAGAAGAAAAAGTTGTCTTTCCTACTCCACCTTTACCTGTTATCGCTATTTTCATATTATACCACCTTTTATAATAGATGAACCATATAATGATATGTATGTTCATCTAAATTATTTATCCTTTTATACGTTTATCTATAAACATTAATAAATACTGTGTTCAAAAAAGTTTTATTTTCATATTATTAAGCTTCTACTTCGACTACTTGCTTCATTTTTTCTTCAACTAATTTTTCAAAGTGAACACGTTTCTTTTCTATGTCAGATATTATTATTTGTGCTAATTCTTCTGGATTTTCATTAACTGTAAATTTAGCTCCTACTATATCTTGTAATTCATCACATAATATTTCTACTGCTCTTGATGAACCTTTTACTGGTGGCATTATTCCTAAGTATGTGTCTATACCTGAAGCTACAACATAAGTACCTATAGCAACTGCTTTTTCAGACATCCACTCTGGTGCCACACCAGCTACTGGAAGATCACATATATCCATATCTAAAGTTTTAGCAGTTTCGCTTACTATCTCTAATATACGGCTACAATCAACACAAGAACCTAGGTGTAAAACTGGCGGTATATCAACAAGTTCACAAACTGTTGCTAATCCTTTACCTGCTAGCTTTCTAGCTTCTTTAGTCATTAAACCAAATTTAGCTGCAGCTGATGCTCCACATCCAGTAGTAACAACAAGTATGTCATTTTTAATTAATTCTTTCATTATTGTTATATGCGCTTTATTAGAAACTCCTTTAGCATTATTACATCCAACTACACCTACAGCACCTCTTAATACTCCAGATTTTAAACAATCTGCTAATGGTTTTAGAGTCCCTGTTGGGTCTATTTGTGAATTTACAACTCTATCTAGTTGCCCAAGTATTGCATCTAGACTATATCCTACTGTTGCGCTTGATTTTAATTCTGGTATAAGTACTTTTGATTTGTCTCTATTTTTAAAGTTTAATATTGCTTCTCTAACTATTTGTTTTGCATCTTCATATGCAGTTTCTTCTGAGAATTCCATATATGTTGACTCGGCTATTTTAGCCTTTGGAGATGTTGTTATGAATTTTGTGTGATAGCATTTTGCAACCTTTGCTAATGCTGGGAATATACATTGAACGTCAACTATCATTGCTTCCACTGCACCTGTAACTATTGCAAGTTCTTGTTGGTGGAAGTCTCCTGCAGTTTTTACACCATGTCTCATTGTAACTTCATTACCTGTACAGCACATTCCTGCTAAGTTTATTCCATCTGCTCCAACTTCTTTAGCTAATTCAACTAATTCTAGATCTTCAGACGCTAAAACTATCATTTCAGATAATGAAGGCTCATGTCCATGTAATATTATATTTACTTTATTCTCTTCTAAAACTCCTAAGTTTGCTTCCGTTTCTCTCACTGTTGGAGTTCCAAATAATATATCACTAAATCTAGTTCCTATCATAGATCCAGCCCATCCATCTGCTAGAGATGTTCTAAGTGACATATGTATTAAACTATCTATGTCTGCTGTACATCCTATATGAGTTGAGTGCATTATGGTAGCAACTTCTCTATCTATCGCTCTTGGTTCTATTCCAAGTTCTTTCCATACTTTTTGTCTTTTTACTGGAGCATTCTTTAAAAATCTTGCTACTCCGTAAGGTTTACCAAATTCCATTAATGCAACATCTGCAACTTCGTGAGCTATATCATATATATCTCTACCCTCTGTTTCTACATCCCACTCTTTTGCTAATGTTATTAGTTTTGATTCATCTTTTATTGTATAGTTTCCATTTCTACTTGCTAAGGCCATTGTATGAGCTATATCTCTTGCGTGGTCAGAGTGAGCTGCAGTACCACCTGCAACCATCCTTGCAAAGTTTCTTCCTACTATAACATGTTCATCGGCACCACATAGACCTCTTGGTGTTTTAGGTGTTATTCTACAAGGCCCCATTCCACATATTCTACAGCAATTCCCCTGAAGACCAAAACCACATTGAGCCTTAAAATTTTGCTTTCGGTCATACATTGTTTCTACGCCGTCTCTTTCAGCCTTATCTAATAATACTTTACTATTTAAATCAATAGTCATCATTTTTTTATCCATATGCCTATATCCCCCTCTATCTCGATTTATAAATCCTAGGATGAATAAAAGATATGTCAATTAAAAATTAATGCTCTGTATTACCTAATTTGATTATATACTAATTCAATTTAAATTTGTGTTATTTTTAATAGTATTCTAACAATTTAATTGTTTAAAATAAATGTGTGTATTTTATATAATTTTCTTAATATCTTTAGCTATAAGTGCTCCATATGCTATAGAATATAACTTCGATTCTGCACTATCTGATCTAGAAACTAATACTATAGGTGCTTTGGCTCCCATAATAACTCCTGCTGATTTTGCATTTGCCATATATGTAAATGATTTGCCTATTCCATTACCGACTTCTATATTAGGTACTAATAAAATATCAATATCTCCTGATACTTCACTTTTAAAACCTTTCATATCACTAGCCTCCTTTGATAAGGCTATATCAAATGATAATGGACCCTCGACTATAACATTTCTACCAAATTTACCATTTATAGATGCTTCTTGTAATAAGTGTCCATCAACAGTAGCTTGCATTTTAGGATTCACTTTCTCCTTAGCAGCAAGGCATGCCACTTTTATAGTATCTATACCTAATGCTTTAGCTGCTTGTATAGCATTTTTAAGTATCATCTCTTTTTGTTCATAATTAGGTGAAATATTCATACCTCCATCTGTTATTAATAATAATTTATGATAATTTTCCATTTGATATGCTACGACATGGCTAAGGAGACTCTCAGTTCTAAGTCCATACTCTTTATTTAACACAGATTTTAAAAGAATTGAAGTATCTAAAATACCTTTCATTACAAAATCTGCATTCTTAGTCGCTACTAATTCAACAGCTATTTTAGCACTCTCTTCTATATTATTAGAATTTAATATTTCTATTCCAGTTAAATCAAAGTTTATTTTTTCTGAAATCAACTTTATTTTATCACAATCTCCCACTAATATAGGTTCTATTATTTGTTTTTCTACTGCATCTTTTACAGCCTTTAAAACTTCTTTATCTTCTGCTGCAGCTACAGAAAGAATTAATTTCTCTTCACCTTTAAGTATATCAAATATCTCTTTTAATTTTTTTACCAAATTAACACCTCCTTTTATATAATTAATAATAACATTTTGTATAAAAAAACTTCTATATTTAAAATAGAAGTTTTAACATTTATCTTTATTTTTTTACCTATATTTATCTAACTCTCTTAAACATGCTATAGTTATTTCATCTTGCGGGTCTAGTTCATAAGCCCTCTCTATGTAATATACAGCATCATCTAAATCTCCATTATTTAAATATGCCATTCCTAGGTTACATAGTATTTCTGGGTCTTCTTTTATTTTAGCTGCAGTTTCAAAATGTTCTATAGCTTTTTCCATATTAAAAGTACTTGCTTCACAAAGACCAAGTTCAACCATAGTATCAACTTGATGTGGCTTTATTACTAATATTTTTTCAAAATATCTTTTAGCTGTCTCTATCTCATTCATATTTTTATAAGCTAAACCTATCATGAACAATAAATTCCACCAATCTGAATGATCTTCTTCTAAAGGTAATAGCTTTTCTAATCCTTCTTCATTTCTTCCTTGGAATACTAGATTATATCCTTCTTCATATTGAACCTTAAAGTCCATTTTACCTATATTTTCTTGAACTTCAGATGTTGTATCTTCATCTAATCCTAATTTTAATGCTTCTTCCCATATTACTTTAGATTTTACATATTGACCTTGATTATAATAATGATATCCTAGGTGATAATATCCTAAGGCAAATTCTGGATCTAAATCTATTACCATTTCTAACTTATTTAATGCTTCTAATAAGAAGTCATTCATAGCCTTATCATCATTATCCTTTTGATACTTCTTAGCAACTTCCTGACATACTATAGCATAATGGTATAATCCATTTATATCATCATTACTCATAGTTATAAGCGCTTTTAAGTATATTAAAGAATCCGTATATTCTCCAATATCAAAATACTTTCTAGACATATATCCCATATATGCATTTAAATCTAAGTTTACTTTATTTTTAAATGCATTTAAGAATTTTTTATATTCTTCATTATATCTAAATTGGCTATCTATACCTATTATATATATCATTGCATCAGCAATAGACATTGCATTTATATTATCTTGAGCAGTTTTTTCTTTTATACCTTTTACTAATACTTCATTTTTTATAGGTACTTGTAACCCTTCTTTTGGTATAGTATATCCCTCTACTTTAAATTCACTATCATGCTTTATAGTTATAAAAGATAACTCTTCAGCCTTTTTTAATATATGTTTTTCTATCTTAAATTTCATACTAACCTCCTAGATACTAACTCTATAAGCCTTTGATTTCTCAAATATCTTTTTATCATCATATACAAACATTACTACATTGTCTTCTTTATCTATATTTTTATTTATATCTTTTTTAAGCTCTAGTATATCAAATTTAAATGGCTCAAAGTGAACATATTTTATAATATGTTTAGCTGGCTTATTTTCGAAATTAGGTAAATATTTTGATATATTACTTTCATCTTGTAAAAATACATGACATCTATTCTTGAAATCTTCCATATCAAGTTTATTAAAAAACTGTGGTATATTTGATGTTTTACCTAGTGATATATAATCATATTTTAGTATATCATTAAATAAGTCATTATTTTTATTTATTGATTCATTATAAAAATCTAACAGTATTTTGTAAAGTTGATTTTTACCTTGAGCAACATCAAAGTATCCATTCTTATCAAAATAAATTGCAAATTCTTCAAAGAATTTAAATGGACTTTCTTTATAATAATTAAATATTATATACCTCATAGATAATACAAAGTTCTTAGAATTGTAATATTTTTCTAGTATTTCTTCTATATCTTTTAATTTTAAGATTTGAGAATAAGAAATATAATTATTATATAAAACTTCATATGGTGGATAATCTTTATATTTATATCCATGCTCATTTGCAGTTTTTCTTACTCCGGTTCCTTTTATCATCTTTAAAAATCCTAATTGTAAATGTTCTATTCCTAAATTAAATACATCATTAAATGAATTTTCAAAGCTAGCATAATCTTCATAAGGAAGTCCTGCTATTAAATCTAGATGCTGATGTATGTTTCTATATGAAGCTATCTTCTTAACAACTTTAGATAATTTAGTAAAGTCATCTCTTCTTCCAACAGCATCTAGTACTTTTTGATTAGTAGTTTGGACACCTATTTCAAATTGGAATAATCCCTCTTTACAATTAGATAAAAATTCTAACATATCATCATCTAATAAATGCGCCGTTACCTCAAAGTGATATGTAGTATAATCATTATCATTTTCCATAAGGAAATTCATTATCTCTTTTGCAAACTTCTTATTTGCATTAAACGTTCTATCTATAAACTTAATTTGTGATACCCTTGCATCAATTAAAGCTTTTAAATCTTTTTTTACTCTATCTATACTGAAATATCTTAATCCTTTAAGTGTAGATGATAAACAATATTGACAATTAAAAGGACATCCTCTTGATGTTTCATAATAAACAATTCTGTTTTCATATTCTTTAGGATCTAGATTTTCATACGGACTTGGTATTTCATCTAAGTTTTGTAATAATTCCTTAGGTCTATTTACCACTATTTCTCCATTATTTCTATATACTATTCCTTCTACATCTTCTATATTTTTATTACCTTGAAGATACATAACTAAATCTCTAAATACTAATTCACCTTCACCACATAATATATAGTCTACAAATGGATATTTTTCCATAGCATTTTCACTATCATAAGTTACTTCCGGTCCACCTAAGCCTATGATTGTGTTTGGTTTTACTTTTTTTATATTTTCACAAAGCTTTACTATATCTAATACATTCCAAATATATGTTGAGAATAATATTACATCATAATCATTTTTGTATATATCTTTTAATATATAGTCTAAATCATTATTAATTGTATATTCTCTTATATCTGCATCAACTAAATCTTTAGTATATGATTTTAAATATCTTATAGCTAAATTTGTATGTATAAACTTAGAATTTAATGTTGTTAATAAAATTTTCAATTATTTCACCTCTTTATTAAGATTATTGTATATTTTTATGCTATTTTTAGGTTAAAATAATATGTGTAAAACATTATCTAAATATTTTTTAATAGAAGGTTTTTACATATATTTTGTAGAATATTAGTATTATAATTATATAAGTTAGAAAAGGAGTTTTTTATGGAATTAATTGACCAAGTATCTATCAACGCTTTATCAAAGAGAGACTTATTACTTATTTTAAAAGCATTAGAATACACTAATGAAAATACAGGTCTTGAAGATTTTATCGATCTTAGAAATAATATAGTTAAAGAAATCTGTTTTTTAACTGAAACAACAGAAGAAGACTTTATAAACTACTTAGAGTCAAGTAAGTAAATTCTAAGCCTTTTTAAATTTCAATACATATAAGCCAGATTTAGATTTAATATTTATATTTAGTATATTATTATTAAAGTTCTTAGATATAATTTTTATCTGATTGAATATAGGATCATTATACGTATCCCCTTCATTAAGATTTATTAAGTATCTAGGATCTGAGTTTTTATCGTATACTTTTTTATTAATTTTATACTGTCTTAATTTAACTATATATTCTGACATCGATAAAATAAAGTCTATATTGTCTATATTGTGATTTTCATCATCTCCTAATATAGATAGTATAGATTTTTTTATACTTTTACTCCCAAAATCTTTAACTTCTCTATCTTCAATATATATATCATATAATATATTTAATAAACTACCTAAAATTTTCTCATCGTCATAATCTTGTACTTTTAAATCTATATACTTATCTATTTGTTGTATCGCATTTATTCTTGCCATATGAAACTTTATAGTACTTGCTTTATCTAATGAAATAGTAAATCCTATAATTTGTTCCTTTATTTTTTGAAGCAAGTCTTTATACTCTATTGTGTTATCTTCTATTATATTATGAATAATTGAGTTGTATAAAACAGAAGATAATATGTATTCAAATAAGTATTCTTCCTTTTTAAAGTATTTAACATACTTTTGAATTAATTCAAGTACTTCATCTTCACTTTTCTTAATATTAGTATTAGAAATTATTACAGGTAATAAAAGGTTAAGTATATTATTATAATTTGGTCTTTCTCCATAAAACTTATAATATATTAATTCATCTCTTAATCTCTTGTTATCTATGTATACACGTCTTTGTATATTATCATCTACTAAACATTTTGTGTTAATTACAATTAAATCTTTTAAATACTTATCCTCTATATCAAATGCTGATATATACGCTTTTTTTATTAAATTATCTTTCATAAATATTATTTTCCTTGTAATATTTTATAATTATTATTTTTATCAAGTAATTAGTTTAATATACTATATTATAACCTATACGAATCAAAAAAAAGAGACAGCTTATAAGCTGTCGTTTATACAGGGGAATAGTAGTGTACAAACGAGTGTATACTACTATATTACTTGCTATTATTATACAATATTACATTTTCAGATGTAAAGTATCGATTTTCGACATCCCTGTACACTTATATAAATTACATTCTTTCTGGCGCTTGCATTCCTAATAATTTAAGACCATTTTCTAATGCTTGTCTAGTAGCACAAACTAAAGCAAGTCTAGCTTTTCTTAACTCAGCATCTTCTACTAATATAGAGTTATCATGGTAGAATTTATTGAATGCTTGTGCTAAATCTAGGACAAATCTTGTTATTATATGTGGCTCGTTCTTTCTCATAGCATTAAGTATAGTTTTATTGAATGATGCTATAACTTTTAAAACTTCCGCACTATCTACATCATTTAATAATTCATAGTTAATATCTGTTGTAACTTCTTCTTCAGCTTTTCTTAAAACTGCACAACATCTAGCATGAGTATATTGAACGTAAGGACCTGTTTCTCCTTCAAAGCTTAGTGTTCTTGACCATGAGAATGTGTAATCTTTTATTCTACTGTTAGATAATTCTTGGAATACTACTGCTCCAACCCCAACTTGTTTAGCTATTTCATCAACATTTAAAGCATTTGGGTTTTTAGTAAGCATAGTTTCTTTTGTCTTTTCTATAGCTTGTTTTAAAACATCTTCTAAGAATACTACTCTACCTTTTCTTGTAGACATAGTACCTTCTTCTAATGCTACCATACCAAATGGAACGTGTACCATATCCTTAGCCCATTCAAATCCAACAAGTTCTAAAACTTTGAATAATTGTTGGAAGTGTAAGCTTTGTTGCGAACCAACTACATATATACATTTTTCAAAGTCATAATTTTCTTTTCTGTATAATGCTGCTGCTAAATCTCTTGTCATATATAATGTAGATCCATCATTCTTAGTTATAAGTGCTGGTGGCATATTATATTCTTCTAAGTCTACTATATTAGTTCCTTGAGATTCTTGAAGTAATCCTTTGTCTTTTATTATATCTATAACTCTATCCATTTTATCTGAATAGAAACTTTCTCCGTTGTATGAATCAAATTCTATATCTAATAAGTCATAAACTCTAGCAAATTCTTTTAAACTTTCATCTCTGAACCATTGCCATAATTCTTTTGCTTCTTTATCTCCATTTTCTAACTTAGTAAACCAAGCTCTTGCCTCATCTTCCATTTCTGGGTGCCTTTCAGCTTCATCGTGGAATTGTATGTATAATTTTAATAACTCTGGTATTGGATTAGCTTCTACAGCTTCTTTATTACCCCATAATTTGAAAGCTACTATAAGCTTACCAAATTGAGTTCCATAGTCTCCTAAATGGTTTATTCTAACTGTATTGTATCCTTGAGAATCATATATTTTGTATAAAGCATTCCCTATAACTGTAGTTCTTATATGACCTATATGGAATGGCTTTGCTATATTAGGAGATGAGAAATCTATTACTATAGTTTTATCTTTTCCTAAATCGCTATGACCGTACTTTTCTTTCTTTGTTAATACATCTTTTATAACTGTTTCTGCTAATTGAGATTTATTAACAAAGAAGTTTATATAACCACCTAATGGAGTAACATTAGATATAACTCCTTTAGCTTCTATTTTTTCTGATAACTCAGCCGCTATCATGTTAGGTGCTTTTCTAAATACTTTCGCTAATTTAAAACATGGGAATGCAAAATCTCCCATATCTTTATTTGGTGGCACTTCTATAAGTGCTGTTATTTCTTCTAAAGTCAATTCTTCTATATGTTCTTTTAAGCATGTTGCTACTGCTACTTTAAAGTCTTGCATTATATTGCTCCTCTCTCTTTGTTATTATTTTATGGTAAATCAAATTCTAAGTTTTTTCAAGGTATTTGACACTATTTACTATTATATATCTACATTATATCCTTTTCGCTAATAACTTCTATCCCATTTTGTCTAAGCAACGCTGTTGTTACTCCTACTCCAGATACTTTTTTACCTGTAAAAGTTCCATCATATATTAAACTCGATCCACATGAAGGGCTACCCTCTTTTAATATAGCTTTTTTACATCCATATAAATCAGCTATTTTTAAAGTTTCCATAGCACCTTGTTTAAATTTCTTTGTTACATCTAGTCTTTTATTGTTTATTACACTGGTTTTTCCTTCTATAACAGCATTACCATCTAGCCTTATAATCTCTGATGGATCACGTGGTGTTGATAGTCCTCCTAATTGTTCCGGGCAAACCATTATAAATTGTTTATCTTTAAGATATTCTGCTACTTTTTCATTTTTATTATTATCACCATTATATTTACAATTTATTCCAAGTAAACATGCTGATACAAGTATCACATCTATCACCTTATTAGTATTAATTTATTTTAGTGTAACTATAGTTACACCTGCACCACCTTCACCGTATTGACCAGCTCTTTGTGATTTTACATGTCTGTTTCTTCTTAATATATCTTGAAGGCCTGATTTTAAAACTCCCGTACCTATACCATGTATTATTGTTACATTTTCTAGACCTGCAACATATGCATCATCTAGGTATTTTTCAACTTCCATAGTTGCTTCTTCTAAATTCATACCTCTTAAATCTACTTCACTCTTTACGTTACCAGATTTAGATTTTATTATATTTCTAGTTGATTTTGTTACAGTTTTCTTAACATCTTTTTTAACCTTTTGTAATGATTTAAATGGTAGTGTCATTTTCATTATACCAATTTGCACTACAGCTTCTTTTTTATTCTTATCAACAGAAACAACAGTACCTTCTTGATTTAAAGTTATTACTCTTACATCTTCTCCTGCCTTCAAATCAGTTATTTCTTTACTTGCAACTTTAGGGACTATCATGCTCTTAACCGTAGGCTGTAAACTTCCCATAGTACTTGTTAATTCTTTTCTAAGAGCTTCTATTTGTTGGTTCTTTTCTTTTGATGCTCTTTCTTCTTCTAATCTTCTTAATTCTTTTATAATATTATCTACTTCTTCTTTTGCTTGTCTAGTAATTCTAAATGCTTCTTGTCTTGCTTGCTCAAGCATTTTTTCTTTTTGATTTGCAAACTTTTCAAGTTTCTCATCATATTCTATCTTTAGTTTTTCTATACTTTCCCTTAGTTTCTCAGCTTTTATTCTTTCTTCTTCAGCTTTTATTCTATTTTTTTCTGCACTTTGTAATATGTCTTCTAATTCTATATTATCAGTATCTATAAATTCCTTAGCTCTAGTTATTATATAATCACTAAGTCCTAATTTTTTAGATATTTCAAAGGCATTTGATTTACCTGGAACACCTATTAATAATTTATAAGTAGGACTTAATGTATCTAAATCAAACTCAACTGCAGCATTTTCTACACCATCTTTAGTAAGTGCATAATTTTTTATTTCAGTGTAGTGAGTTGTAGCTATACATCTAGCTCCAGCCATAGCTACATCTTCAAGTATTGCTATAGCAAGTGCTGCACCTTCTATAGGATCTGTACCTGCACCTAATTCATCAAATATAACTAAAGAATTTTCAGTTACATCTTTTAATATAGACACAATATTTGTCATATGAGATGAGAATGTTGATAAACTCTGTTCTATACTTTGTTCATCACCTATATCCGCAAATATGTTGTCATATACACACATGCTACTTCCATAATCTGCGGATATATGAAGCCCACTTTGAGTCATAAGAGCAAATAATCCAACAGTTTTTATTGTTACAGTTTTACCACCTGTATTTGGCCCAGTTATAACTAAAGTATGAAAATCTCTTCCTAAATACACACTATTAGGTACTACAGTTTTTCTATCTAATAATGGGTGTCTACCATTTTTTATATTTATAAACTTATCTTTATTTAATGTAGGTTCTACACCTCTCATTTTCATTGATAACTTACCTTTTGCAAAAGCAAAGTCAAGTCTACCTAGTATCTCTTGATTTGATATTAAATCTTCACTTACTTCACCAACCATAGCTGATAATTCTTGAAGTATTCTTTCTATTTCTTCTTGTTCACTAAGCCTTAATTGTCTAAGTTCATTGTTCATATCAACTATACTCATAGGTTCTATGAATAATGTAGCTCCTGATGAAGATTGATCATGAACTATCCCTGCAACTTGAGATCTATATTCAGCTTTTACAGGAACGACAAATCTATCTCCTCTTACTGATATTATTGCATCCTGTAAATATTTTTGATATGTAGTTGATGATATTATAGAGTTCAATTTAGATCTTATAGATTGATTCTTTTGAACTATTCTTCTTCTAATATCTCTAAGTGTTGATGATGCATTATCTGATATTTCTAATTCACTTATTATTGCATTATATATTGCATCTTCTATCTCTCTATATGCATATAATCCATTTGATAAAGATTGTATTATTGGATAATTAAAATCTTCTTCATCACTACCTGATAGACTATTTCTTAATGTTCTAGCAGCTCTTAAAGTATCTGCTATCATTATTAAACTTCCTGGATCAAGGCTTGCTCCTACCCCAGCTCTTTTTACTTTATCTTCTATATCATGTATTCCTTGTAATCCAACATATCCTCTTTTAGTAAGTATTGATTGCGTTTCACTTGTTTCTTGCTGCATATACTTAACTTCTTCAAAATCTGAACTTGGAACTAACTCTTCTATATATTTTAAACCTAACGAAGATGAAGCTTTACTTTTCAATAATTCAATTATTTTATTGAATTCTAAAACTCTCAGCGATTTTTGGTTCATAATGCCTCCTTAAATTTTCATTTTTTTATTTCTATTTTACTATGTGTATTTTACACATTTTGTATTATACTATTTATATGGCTATTTTATATTATACATAATGATACTTTATTTGTGATATAAAAATATTATTTACTATTTTTTAAATATCTATCTTAACTTAATCTAAAAGGAGTTGTTTTTATGGAAAATGTTTTAAATGGATTACAACCTGAACTTGTTTTCAAATATTTTGAAGAAATATCTCAAATACCTCGTGGTTCTGGAAATGAAAAAGCTATAAGTGATTATCTAAAAAAGTTTGGTGAGGATTTAGGCCTTGAAACTATACAAGATGATACTCTTAATATAATAATAAGAAAACCTGCTACAAAAGGGTATGAAAATTGTCCTGGTGTAATACTTCAAGGACATATGGATATGGTTTGTGAAAAGAATAAAGATACCGACCATAACTTTGTTACTGATCCTATAAAATTAAGAGTTGAATATGATATGATATATGCAACTGGAACTACTCTAGGTGCTGACAATGGTATAGCTGTAGCTATGGGAATGGCAGTACTTGCATCTAATAACTTAGAACACCCTGCTATAGAAGTTTTAATAACGACTGATGAAGAAGCTGGAATGAGTGGCGCTATGGCTTTCGATGGCTCTCTATTAAAAGGTCAATACATAATAAATCTTGACTCTGAAGAAGAAGGATATTTACTAGTTAGTTGTGCTGGTGGAGTTACTGCATTATCTGAACTAAATGCTGAGTATACTAATATTGATTCTAATAAACAACCTTTATTAGTAGAAATAAAAGGATTACTTGGTGGACACTCTGGAATTGATATAATAAAACAAAGAGCCAATTCTAATATATTAATGGGAAGACTTTTAAATTTATTATGTATTGATTACGACTTAGCTAAAATTCAAGGTGGTTCTAAAAACAATGCAATACCTCGTGAGTGTGAAGCTATAATAGTTGTAGATAAAAATGATGTTGAAAAAACTAAAAATTGTATAAATGAAATAATGAATACATTTAAACATGAATTCAGTACTTCTGACCCAGGCATAAATATAGAATGTACTGAAACTACTGTTGATAAAGTATTTGATGATAAAACAAAAACAAATGTAATTAGTTTACTAAACTTAATACCTAATGGAATACAAACTATGAGTATGGATATAGAAGGTCTTGTTGAAAGTTCAACAAACTTAGGTGTTGTTCATACCACTGAAAATTCAGTTACATTTGAGTGTGCTGTTAGAAGTTCTGTAAAAACATTAAAAGATGATATAACTAATAAAATGGATCTACTTGCTACAAACTTAAATGGAAAATTAATTTTAGATAGTGATTATCCAGCTTGGGAGTATGCTAAAGGTTCTAAATTAGAAAAAATATGTGTTGAAACTTACGAAAAATTAACTGGTAAAAAGCCAATTATAATGGCTATACATGCTGGTCTTGAATGTGGATTATTATTAGATAAAATGCCTCATGCACAAGCTATATCTCTTGGACCTGATATGTTTGAAGTTCATACGCCTAATGAGCATTTAAATATATCTTCTACTAAACGTACTTGGGATTATTTAGTTGCTATATTAAAAGGTATGAATCAATATTAATATATACGTTTCTCGTTAAACATAACAATGAGCTATCTGCAAATTTAATTTGCAAATAGCTCATTTATTTTTATATAATTTATATCTATTCTGTTATAATCTCTCCAGTATATTTATCTATCTTTATATTTCCTAGGCTTTGTCTATGTGTATGTGTTTCATGACTTCCATCATCACTATCTACTACTTCAACATAAACATCTATGAAATATAAATCTCCTATTAATTTTATATCCTTATCTTCAACTAATATATTATCTCCATACTCTGCCTTTAATATATTTATAGCTGTATCTTTTGATATAGGATTTATGCTATCTTTATCTATACTATTTAAATTAGTATCATTATTTTCTTGAAATTTACTGCAACCAAATATAGATGAAGTTATTATTAATATAAATAAACTTATGCCTATAATTTTTTTATTCATAAAAAACTCTTACTACTATATAAGTGTTTAATTATCTTTTTTTAGATTTAAAGTTAACTTTTGTAACCTTTGATTTTTTGTTATTTATAGTATTTCTTTCTGTAGTTAACTTTCCTTCTTTAAATCCTAATAATACTTCTACTTCATCTTGATTTAAGTGTAATCCCCAATTTGATAAATTCATTACTAAACTAGCCTTACTTATTATATTATTATCTATTAATACATCTATAGATTTTTTTAATAGCATCGGACTTGTAGCTTTTATATTTTCTTCTAGGGGCTCTTTCTTTAACCATCCCTTTTTATCCATTTCATTCATTAAGTACATATATTTTTTGTAACTTATTTCACCTAATTGATATGATCTTAATATTATAGCTGATATTGGAACTATCCACTTTTTCTTTAATTCAACATAATCTTCTAAGTCATTTACCATTTTTAAATCTTGTATAAAACTTTCTTTAGGCATTAAAAACGCACAAGCAAATTCATCTTTAGAAAATTTCTTTGACTGTATATTTGCCTCAGTTGCTACGATATATGCTAATTCATATGCTAAATCATAGTTTCTTGTACATGCTGATTTTTTATCATTACCTAAAGATACAAAGTATCTACTATTTCCATTTACAGTTTGTTTTTGACTAAATGATAAGGCTCCTTTTTTGTTTATATTAGCATCAGATACTATCATTCCATTTATCTCAAGTAAGGTTAACATGTTACCTATAATGCCATCCCCTAAATTCCAGTATCTTCTTACCTTAGTTGCTAACTCTTCTATATCTTCATTTTTATTTAAATCAGTTGGTATATTCATTTGTGGGAATTGGATATACCCTTCTAAAAATGTTAATATCCTATGAGTCATAGCTAATTTTTCTTTAAAAGCTATTTGCTCTACTTTTGGTATTGTACATTCTGGTCTTATATGTGTAGAATCTATAGTCATTTTTATATTGTCTGCATATTTAAAGAATTCTCTTGGAAATCCTAGTGCATTTGATAGCTTCATTTCATTTTCTAATGTTGGTTTATATTTATCTTCTTCAAATGCAATTATATCTTTTTTATTTATATTAGTTTCTTTAGCTAATACATCTATTGTTTTACCTCTATACATTCTAGCTTCTCTTAATTTTCTTCCTATAAATGCTTTTTTGCTCATATTTAAGTCTCTCTTTCATTGTTTATAGAATTTATTTTAATAAAAAATTCGCTACGCTCATATCGCCAACGATATGACACTCGCTACCACTTTGATCAACATGTTGGCGAAGCATTTCGGTCACATCCGTTGCTTGAGCCACTGCGTGGGCGAAATATTTCAAAATGTCATTTTTTAAATTTCTTCATTTTTAAATTATTAATGCTCTGGATAATTTTATACCCAGAGCATTATTTAACTTTTATTATTTTGTAATATTATCATATTTGCTTAATATAGTCAATTTTACATATTATAGCACTAGAATATGATTTATTATTCTACACCTTTGTAGTAATGACCTGCTGTTGTACCCTTTTCATCTAATTTATTATAAAGTTTAGTAGCTTTTGTTGCTAATTTATAATCATTAGATAAAACTTCTTGATAGGCTTCTATAACTTCTTTAACAGTCTCTTTATCTTCTAATGTAAAGTCTAATCTAAGTACATTTATACCTATTTCATGTAATTCATATAAGTTGTCTAGCATACAAGTTACATTTGAATTATATATTGTACTCCTACAGAATATATCTTGTGAAACTCTAAATTCATCACCTTTAGAATTTCTTAATGCATATATACTTTCTTTACATTTAGCAACTCTTTTATCCTTTTTACAATCACGAACAATTACTCCCATAGGACAGTATTCTGTTATCATAAGTGGAGTATATCCATATACTACAGATTCTATATTTATATCAGTGTACTTTATTGTTTCTTTTATCTCGTTTATATTTAACTCTTGAGATATACATAAAGTATCTGCACCTATTTCTTTATAGTAATTTATAGTTTCACTATTAAATGCATTTAAGTAGTAATCTATGTTTAATTTTTTATCTTTAAAGTAATCTATTGAACCATAGTTTCCTACTTGTACAGATTCTACACCTGCATTATTAGCTTTTGCTAAATGATTATATTCTTTATTTCTTATTATTCTAGGTGCTGAGTATATTACTTTTTTATTATACTTCATAGCTAAACTCATACCTTTATCTATTGTGTTAGTATCTTCATAATATATTCTATCTACACCACATTCTAATGCACTTTCTAGTTGTTCTAAGTTTTTAACTTTAACAGAAATTTCCTGTTGTTTATTTCTATTATATAGTACTGGCTTATACTTAACTATTTTATTTTTATATTTTCTATTTTTTATACTTACTCTTTCTTTATCTAAAAGTTCAATACAATCTCTTCTCATTTGATTTAGTAAACTTATTGGTAAACTAACATTATCATCTAATTCAATTTCTAATAAGTCTAATTCATAAGGTGTATTTCCAAGTTTTCTTAGTTGAGTTTCTACTTTTTCCTTACTTAAAGCAACCTTCATAGCTTCTTCAACTATTTTATCACCTTCTATAGTGGCTTCATTACTATGTCTATCTTTTAATGTAAGTATTGGCTTTTGACCTAATTTTATAGTAATTTTTGCATCAATTATATTTTTTACAAATTCTTTATCTTGTGTAAATGTAGCTTGAACTCTATCCATTAGTTCACTATCTGATGTTTTAAATACTATTTGTCCTTTTCTAGCTTCCCCAACAAAGTCAAGCTCTATAGTTTCACCTTTATATCCTATAGTTTCTATATTTCCATTTTTTATTATTCTACCTATAGTACCGCCGCCAAGGTTTATACCATCACCCTTTTTAAGAGTATTTGCTAGTTTTATTTTTAATCTTTTTGCTTTTTTATTATAATCTACTACTGTACCAACATATAGTCCTTGGTTGTTTGGAAGTTGTGAGTTCATCATATCCTTACCAACATCACCTAGTAATAATCCTTTAGTGAATTTTCTATTAAATATTGTATATAAATCATTTATTGTTTCATCTGAAACATTTAATTTATTTGTAGCTAAATATTCATCTATAGTTTTTCTGTATCCATCTATAACAGTTGCAACATACTCTGGTCTTTTCATTCTACCTTCTATTTTTAGAGAATGTACTCCTGCATCTATTACTTTATCAATTTCTTCTATTGCATTTAAATCTCTTGGACTTAGTAGATAATCTCCGTTGCTATTTACAACTTCTCCTGTGTATACATCAATCAGTTCATATCTTTGTCTACAAGGTTGTGCACATCTACCTCTGTTACCTGAACGATTTCCTATCATAGAACTCATTAAACATTGTCCAGAATAGCATACACACAATGCTCCATGAACAAAAACTTCTATATCTGCTTTACAATTGTCACATATATACTTAATTTCTTCTACTGTAACTTCTCTCGCAAGTACTACTCTATCAAATCCTACACTTTCTAAATATTTAACATCTTCTAATGAGTGTGCAACCATTTGAGTACTTGCATGTAATTCAAAATCAGGTAATTCTCTTTTTATAAGTCTAGCCATACCTATATCTTGAAGTATTATTGCATCTACATCTATATCATATAAAAACTTTGCATATTCTAAGAAATCTTCTATTTCATTTTCTTTTCTTAATGTATTTGTAGTTACGAAAACTTGTACACCTCTTATATGAGCATATTTTACAGCTTCTTTTAATTCATCTCTATCAAAGTTATTTGCAGATGCTCTTGCTCCAAAATCTTTTCCTCCAAGGTATACTGCATTTGCCCCATTTTGTACCGCAGCTTTTAATGCTTCAAAAGACCCAACGGGTGCTAATAATTCTACATCTCTCATATTGTCCTCCTTCAAGGCATATTTATACTACCTATATAATATACCTTAAATACTAAAATTAAAACCTTCAGGTTCCCCTGAAGGCTTAATTTATTTTTTATCTAGTTGCTTTATAAAATTTTAATTCATTTTCAATCTCTATCTTTTCCAATTGTACTCTATATGCGTCATTTTGGAATTTAGAAGACATTTGCTCAGCAACTCTAGCTTTTTCTTCAGCAATTTTAGTTAAATCTTTAAGTTCATTAACTTCAACCTTATACTCTTCAATTTGCTTATCTTTAGATTGAATATCACTTTCTAATTTAAAAATTTTACTTTTTTGCTCTTCAATTAACTTATTCAACTCATCTATCTTTGTCTTTAAGTCTTCTTCTTCTTTTGCTTTGCCTTGTAGAGATAATTGTAATTTCTTCATCTCTAATTTTAATTCTTCTTCACCAGTACCAACCTTTTTATTAAGTTCTTCGTTTTCTTTTGATAGTTTGTCATTTTCCTCGCCACATTCAAATAGTTCATTAGCTATATTTACAGCTGATAATATAGCTAATACTGATGTGCTTAATTTAGGATTTGCTTCACTTATTCTTTTAATTTCTTCATCAACATATCTTGCTACATTTAACATATGTTGTTCAGATTTCTCTCCTACCATTGGATATTCAGAACCATTAATTTTTACTATAACTTTATTCATTTCCTTCATACTAACACGCCCCCTACGTTAGTTAGTTTGATCTTAAGTTTGCGTTTAATTTCTCACTTAGCTCACTTAATATCTTTTCATGTACTTTTGCTACATCTTCATCAGTTAAAGTTTTATCTTTACTTCTATATGTTATAGAATATGCTATAGACTTATGCCCTTCTTCTATTTGAGCACCTTTGTAAACATCGAATAATTTATAACTTTCTACTAAATCTTCACCATTAGCTTTTATTATATCTTCTATTTGTTTAACAAATACTTCATCTTTAACTATTAATGCTATATCTCTAGATGTAGATGGATATTTTGGTAATGGATTGTATGACTTAGTTAAGTTTAAGTTTTCAAATACTGTATCTATATTTATTTCAGCTACATATACTCTTTGTCCTAAGTTGTAGTTTTCTATAACATCTGGATGTAATTCTCCAAAAGTTCCTATATATATATTATTATACACTATTTTTGCACATCTTCCTGGGTGGAATGTTAAATTTGTAGTTTCTGGCTCTATTTCATAACCTTTTAATCCTACATTATTAAGTACAGATTCTATAACTCCTTTTAACACGAAGAAATCTACTTCTTTACCGTACATTCCTACACAGTATTTCTTAGTCTCTATTGGTAATCCTTCTTGTGGTATAAATGTATTTCCACATTCAAATGCAGATACTTCTTCAACTTTATGAGATATATTTGTAGATATAACATCTAACATATTAGGTATTAAAGTAGTTCTCATTACAGAAGTTTCTTCACCTAATGGGTTCATTATTTTAACAAAGTTTCTCTTTTCATCATCAGCTGGAAGATTTATTTTATCTACACCTCTTGGGCTTACAAATGAATATGTTAATATTTCATTTAATCCGCAAGCTATAGAGTTAGATTTTACATTGTCTATAAACTTTTGTTTTTCAGTTTTTACACCTGCAGTAGCATTACCTTCTAAACTTGCAGATGGTATATTGTCATATCCATATATTCTAGCTATTTCTTCTAATATATCTGCATCTTCAGTTATATCTAATCTAAATGTTGGAACTTCTAACTCTAAAACTTCAGAAGATACTAAATTACATTTAAATTCTAAGCTTTCTAATATATTTATGAATTGGTCCATAGGTACATTAACACCTAATAATTTATTTATTCTAACTGGATTAACAGTTACTTTTTGAACCTCTTCTTTTTGTGGATAATAGTCAAGCATTCCATTAAGAACTGTACCACATCCTAACTCTTCTATTAATTGACATGCTCTATTAACAGCTTCTTCTGCTAAGTTTATGTCTATTCCTTTTTCAAATCTTGAAGACGCTTCTGTTCTAAGACCTAATTTCTTAGATGTAGCTCTTATGTTTTCTTTAGCAAAACTTGCTCCTTCTATAAATATAGAAGTTGTTGTATCTTTTATTTCTGAGTTTTCTCCACCCATTATACCTGCTAAATCTAAAGTTTTATCTTGGTTTCCTATAACTAACATATCTGATGTTAAAGTTCTTTCAACACCATCTAATGTAGTGAACTTTTCACCTTCTTCTGCCATTTTAACAGTCATTTTATTGTATTTTATATCATCTAAATCAAATGCATGAAGTGGTTGTCCAAGCTCTAACATAACGTAGTTTGTTATATCAACTATGTTGCTTATAGGTCTCATTCCTGCTTCTATAAGTTTTCTTTGCATCCAGTATGGAGATTGCCCTACTTTAACATCTTTAACTACTCTACCACAGTATCTCTTACATAAATCAGTTTGTATATCTATTTCAAATGACATTTCTTCATCGCAAGCCTGAACTTTTATTTCAGGATATTTTAATTCTTTTCCTAAAGTAACAGCAGCTTCTCTAGCTATACCTATTATTGATCTACAATCTGGTCTGTTTGAAGTTATTTCAAATTCTATTAATGCATCGTTTATTCCTAAAACATCTCTTACATCCATTCCTAACTCAAATGAATCTTGATGATCTAGTATATATATTCCATCTTTTTTATGATCTTCAACAAATGCAGATGGTATAGTTAATTCTTCAGCACCACAGAACATTCCTTCTGATAATACTCCTCTTAACTTACCTTTCTTTATTTTGAAATCTCCAGGTAATACTGCACCTATTCTAGCAACTGGTACATAATCTCCTACTTTTATATTTGTAGCATTAGTTACTATTTGAAGTATTTCTCCGTTTGCAACTTCAACCTTTGTAACTTTTAATCTATCTGCATCTGGATGTTGTTCTATTTCAAGTATCTTACATACTTCAACTCCGTTTGTTTCTTTTCCAAAGAAATCTACTTTTTCAACTTTTGAACCTGTCATAGTCATCATATCAGCAAATTCTTGTGTATCTATATCTATGTCAACATAGTCTCTAAGCCATTTTAAAGGTACTAACATATTCAAACCCTCCTAATTAAAATTGATCTAAAAATCTCATATCATTTTCGAATAATAATCTTATATCATCTATTTCGTATTTAAGCATAGTTATTCTATCTACACCCATACCGAAAGCAAATCCACTATAAACTTCTGGATCTATTCCACAGTTTCTAAGTACGTTTGGATGAACCATACCTGCACCTAATATTTCTATCCATCCTTCTTGTTTACACATTGGACATCCAGCACCTTGACACTTAAAGCAAGTAACGTCTACTTCTGCACTTGGTTCTGTGAATGGGAAGTTATGTGGTCTAAATTTAGTTTTCGTATTTTCTCCGAATAACTTCTTAACAAACATATCTAATGTTCCTTTTAATTGAGCCATAGTTACATCTTTACCAACTACTAATCCTTCTATTTGATGGAACATTGGTGAATGTGTAGCATCTGGAGCATCAAATCTGAAACATCTTCCTGGAGCTATTATTTTTATAGGTAATTCTTGACCTTTCATAGTTCTAACTTGAACTGGAGATGTTTGTGTTCTAAGTAATAATTCACTATTTATATAGAATGTATCACTCATATCTCTTGATGGATGGTCTATTGGTGCATTTAATGCATCAAAGTTATTTTCAACAGTTTCAACTTCTGGACCTTCTGCTATAGAGAATCCCATTCCCATAAATATTTCACTTACTTCATCTATTATTTGAGATATAGGATGTTTCTTTCCTACTTTAACAGCTTTAGCTGGCATAGTAACATCTATAACTTCTTCAGCTAATTTCTTTTGCTTTTCTATAGCTTTTAATTCTTCTTTCTTTGAAGATATACTTCCTTCTATAGATTCTCTTACCTTGTTAGCAACTTGACCTATAACTGGTCTTTCTTCTGCTGATAACTTACCCATTTCTTTAAGAATAGCAGTTATTTCACCTTTTTTACCTAAGTACTTAACTCTTAGGCTTTCTACAGCTTCTATACTAGAAGTATCTTTAATTTCATTTAAAGCGGCTTCTTGTAAATTAAGTAATTTTTCTTGCACTATATATCACCCTTTCACTATTTATTCACATAAAAAAAGCCCTTCATCCCAACCTAGGGACGAAAGACTATTATTTCGCGGTACCACCCTAGTAGTCTAAAATTACAAATTTTAAACCACCTCAAATAAACTTAACGCGTTTTAACGTTAAAGCCTACTATTAATTTCAGCTTTAATACTCCAGAGGGAACTTCTTTTGAATTCTTATAAAGTACTTTCAGCCTTGATACTTTTCTCTGTGTTAAGTTAATTCAAAATACTTTTCTCTTTCATTGTATTTTAAAATATATTTTTTTATATAATTATAACATATAAAATGTATAATTAACAACTTTTAAACCAAGTATTTTTTTATCTCATACATAAGTATAGCAGAACTTATTGCTGCATTTAAAGATTCTGCCTTGCCATATATAGGTATTTTAACCAATACATCTGATTTTGATACTAATTCTTCATTTATTCCATTAGCTTCATTACCTATTACTAATGCAGTCTTATAATTATACTCAACTGTATTGTAATAATTATTTGTATCTAAGTAACTAGATACTATATCAAATTTCTTTAACTTAAGTATCCTTAATGCTTCTTCTTGAGTAGCATGAATTACATTCATATCAAATATAGATCCCATAGTTGATCTTATTACTTTTGGATTGTATATATCTACACATCCTTTTAATGCAATTATTGCATCTACTCCAGCTGCATCAGCTGTTCTTATTATAGTTCCCATGTTCCCTGGGTCTTGTATTCTATCTAAGATTAATACAAACCTATTATCATCAGTTAAATTTTTTTCTAATGTCCTTTGTTTAAATTTAACCACACCTATTATACCTTGAGTATTTTCAGTATCTGTCAAATCTTCAAAAATTTTATTAGTAGTTTTGTATACTCTTATATCCTTTTTCTTAAGTGTTTCTAAAAATTCTTTATGCTCTTGCTTTTTTTCAAAATCTTCATTTATGAATACGTAATCTAACTTAGCTCTACATTCTATAGCAAGTGTTAATATTCTATATCCTTCTATTATAAATTTTGATTCTTTATTTCTATTTTTTGATTTTAATAAAGACTTTGTGTATTTTATTTTATCATTATCTTTAGCTGTTATTATCATAGACATAACTACTTTCTCCTAATTATATCTTTATTTTCAGAAGTAATACTACTTATATTGCTACTTTGACCAATCACAACTAATATACTTCCTGCTTTAAGTTCTTCATCTGGTGCTGGTGTTACATTTATACTCTTACCATTTTTTATAGCAAGTACAGTTATTTCATATCTTGCTCTTAATTCTAAATCAACTAGAGTTTTTCCTACCCAGCTAGTTGGTGTAACTATTTCTACTATAGAATACTCTGGATCTAGTTCTATATGATCTAATATGTTATCTGAAACTAAATTATGAGCAACTCTAACTCCCATATCTCTTTCTGGGAATACTACTCTATCAGCTCCTATTTTATAAAGAACTTTTGCTTGTAATTCATCTTTTGCTTTACATACAATTTGAGATACTCCCATTTCTTTAGCTATAAGTGTTGCCATTATAGATGCTCTTATATCAGCTCCTATTGCTATTATAGCTACATCAAAGTTTCCTAATCCTATTGATCTTAGAGCTTGCTCATCAGTAACATCTACTATAGCTGCATGAGTAACTTTGTCAACTATGTTCTGAATTATTTCTTCACTTTTATCTATAGCCATTACTTGATGACCTAAAAGATGCATAGTTGTGGCTACTGAAGATCCAAATCTTCCACACCCTATAACTATATATTGTTTCATAACTTTTACCTCTCCATATACTAAATAAATTTATTTTTTATTTATCCAACTATTATTTTACCTTCTGGATACCTAATAAGAGGATTTTTCTTGACTCCTCTTGATGCCAATGCCATAAATATAGTTAAAGATCCAACTCTTCCCATAAACATAAATAGCATTATAAATATCTTTCCTAAAATACTAAGATTTGGACTTCCACCTATACTAAGCCCAACTGTAGCAATAGCAGATACTACCTCAAATCCAACTTCAAGTAAGCTAAAATCTGGATCAGTTATAGATATAATAAGAGTTCCCATTAAAAATAGAGCTACACCTATTAAAAATATTCCTAATGATTTTTTTACAGTAGTTTCACTTATCCTTCTTTCACATACTTCTATATCTTGTTTTTCTAATATAAATGACTTTACAGTTAATATTAATGTAGCTATTGTAGTAGTTTTTACCCCTCCACCTGTCGATGCCGGAGATGCACCTATAAACATTAATATTATCATAAAAAATATACTATTTTCTCTCATAGCAGCTAAATCTATTGTATTAAATCCAGCCGTTCTAAGTGTTACTGATTGGAATAGTGATGCTAATATTTTTCCTCCAAACCCTAATTGACCTAGTGTTTTTGGATTATTATATTCTAATACTAGTATAAATAGCATTCCAAATCCTATTAAAACAAAAGTTGTAAAAAGTACAACTTTAGAATGTATATTTAATTTTGATAACTTCTTATTTCTTATTAAATCAAGGATTACAGGGAATCCTATACCACCTAAAATAATTAATAGTGATACTGTTATAGTTATAGTAAAATTATTTACATAATATGTTAGTGATGAAAATGGACCACTAACTACTCCCATTAAGTCAAAGCCTGCATTACAAAATGCTGATATAGCATGGAATATACTGTACCAAATCCCTTTTAAGATCCCAAATTGAGGTATGAATACAGTTGATAATAATAATGCTCCTGTACCTTCTATTAAAACTGTTGTAAGTAATATGTACCTAGTTAGCTTAACTAATCCTGATAAATCTATTTGATTCAAAGATTCTTGTATTAAAAGTCTTTCCCTTAGGTTTATTCTTTTCTTGATTATAAGAGCAAATAATGTTGTCATAGTCATAAACCCTAATCCACCAATTTGTATTAAGGTTATAATTATTAGTTGTCCAAAAAAACTCCAATAAGTCGATGTGTCAACCGCAATTAATCCTGTGACACATACTGCCGAAGTTGATGTAAATAATGCATCTAAGAATCCTATGCTCTCTCCATTTTGAGTAGATATTGGCATATTAAGTAAAATAGCTCCTATCAATATTATAATAGCAAATCCTATTACCATTATTTGAGTAGGTTCCATTTTATTTATTAGATCAGAAAGTTTTTTTACAATTTTTCTCACTATTTTAAACCCTCCTTTGTATTTTGGGATTAATTTCAAAATAGTTAATAATCATTATTTTATTATATTCCAAAACTCTATTAAAAACAACAATACATACCTTAATTTATATAATTATATTATATATATTTAAGAGACTTTTTATTTACTAATCACTTAAAATATATTTAAATAAAAAAAGCTCTTGAATATAAAATTCAAAAGCTTTTTCTATATAATTAAGCTAATTTAGATTTAGCAACTTCTACTAACTTAGCAAATCCTTCTGCATCATGTATAGCCATTTCAGCTAACATTTTTCTGTTAACTTCAACACCAGCTAATTTTAATCCGTTCATGAATCTTGAGTAAGATAATCCATGAGCTCTTGTTCCAGCGTTTATTCTTTGTATCCAAAGTCTTCTGAAGTCTCTCTTCTTTAACTTTCTTCCTATATAAGCGTTCTTTAACGCCTTCATTACAAATGTATTTGCTGGTCTATATAATTTGCTTCTTGATCCTATAAATCCTTTTGCAAGTTTTAATACTTTCTTATGCTTCTTACGAGCGTTCATAGCTTTTTTAACTCTTGCCATCGTTATGACCTCCTTCGTCTTCCTCTGTTATTAATTGTTTATCTATTTTTTATCCGATTTTTAGTATGGTAATAATTGTGCTATTCTTCTAGCATCTCCTGCTGTAACTATTCCAGACTTTCTTAATTGCATCTTAGTCTTAGCAGCTTTCTTAGTTAATATGTGTCTTCTGAAAGCTTTAGCTCTCTTTAATTTTCCAGTTCCAGTCTTTTTGAATCTTTTAGCAGCACCTCTATGAGTTTTCATTTTAGGCATGTTAATTTCCTCCTCTCAGTTAATCATTTATTTCTTTGGATCTATCATTACAACCATGTTATTTCCCTCAAATGCTGGGGCTTTAGTTGGTTCTCCAAACTCTTTTACTATATCTATAAACTTTAACATTACTTCTTTACCAATGTCTTTATGTCCTAATTCTCTACCTCTAAATCTAAGTTCAACTTTAACTTTATCTCCTTTTTTAAGGAACTTTATAGCTTGATTAGCTTTAGTATTTAAGTCATTAGCTTCTATACCTGGTCTTAATCTAACTTCTTTTATGTTTACTACCTTTTGTTTTTTCTTAGATTCTTTTTCTTTTCTAGATTGTTCATACTTGTACTTACCGTAGTCCATTATCTTACATACTGGCGGATTAGCATTAGGTGATATCATTACTAAATCTAGATTTTTATTATTAGCTATTGTTTGAGCTTCTTTAGCAGACATTACTCCAAGTTGCTCTCCATTGTCTGAGATAACTCTTATTTCTTTATCTCTTATTTGTTCATTGATTGCTAGTTCCTTACTAATGGTAGGACACCTCCAAATTTTTTATAAAAATAAAAGCGAATGATTAAAATCATCCGCATATAAGTTAACACATTTAAACAAGTTTTATATATTAAAAAAATATATAAACTTAACTTATATTTACACTTACAACACTTATCGTAAGGTGAGAAGCGGACTTCTTCTTGTTTTCTTTATTATCTTACTTTATTTACTATATCACTTATCAATTAGTTTTTCAAGTATTTTTTTATTTTTTTTATAAAATAATTTAAATTAAGTAATCATATATACAGTTTATGGTTATACTTTAAGATATTAGAAATTTATTATTAAAATAAAAAAATTTAAGTAATAAATTTTATAAACTATGGAAAATCTAAAATAAATAAACAATTTTTATTATCTGAGGTGTATGGCTATGAAAATGTGGGAAAATTTTTTTAAGAAAATAAATAAACCAGTGCCTGTGTTTGCCCAAACAACTAAGATGGAAAAGGAAAATTCAAGTGAAGATTCTAGTTCATCTAAACCTAAGACTACATTTTGCGATGTTGCTGGATTAGAAGAAGTTAAAGAGGAATTATTTGAAATAGTAGACTTTATGAAGTTTCCAGATAAATACAAAAAAATGGGCGCAAAAATACCAAAAGGTGTATTATTTTATGGTCCTCCTGGTACAGGTAAAACATTACTTGCATCAGCAGTTGCTGGTGAAACAAATTCTTCATTCTTTAATGTTACTGGATCTGAGTTTGTTGAAAAATATGTTGGTGTAGGTGCTAAAAGAGTAAGAACTCTTTTTGAAAAAGCTAGAAAAGAAGCTCCAAGCATAATCTTTATAGATGAAATTGATGCAATAGGTGCTAAAAGACATTTAGAAAGTAATAATGAAAAAGACCAAACATTAAATCAGCTTTTAGTAGAAATGGATGGTTTTACTAAAGATTCAAATGTAATAATAATAGGCGCTACTAATAGACTTGACTTACTTGATGAAGCTTTACTTAGACCCGGTAGATTTGATAGACATGTTCATATAGGTGCTCCTAACTATCATACTAGATATGAAATTTTAAAAGTTCACACTAACAATAAGCCAATAGCTCCTTCTGTAAATTTAGAAACTTTAGCTAAAAAAACTCATGGATTTAACGGTGCACATCTTGCTAATATAGCTAACGAGGCTGCAATTTTTGCTGTAAGAGATAACAGCGATGTAATCACTGAAGTTCACTTTGACAAAGCCTTAGAAAGAGTTATAGCTGGACTTGAGTCAAAAAACTCAACTCTAATCGAGAAAGAAAAGAAAATAGTCTCTTATCACGAGGCTGGACATGCATTAGTTAGTGATTTAGTAGGAATTTGCCCTATACAAAAAATATCAATAGTTCCAAGAGGACAGGCTTTAGGTTATGTTCTACAATTACCTGATGAAGATAGATACATCTATACTAAAGAAGAACTTCTTGGAAAAATGAAAATACTTCTTGCAGGAAAAGCATCAGAAGAAATTATATTCAATCATAAATCTACTGGAGCAAAGGATGACTTAAAGAAAGTTACAGAGATAGCTAATCAGATGGTTTGTGAGTATGGAATGAGTAATCTAGGATTTATGACTTTAGATGGAAATAATAAAACATTTTTATCTGAAAAAATACAAGATGAGGCTAATAGAATAGTACAAGATTGTTATAACGAAACTTTAGATATATTAAGAAATAACATAAATGACCTACATATAGTTTCAAATCATTTATTTGAAAATGAAACTATGACTCATGAAGAATTAAAATCTTTAATAAGAAAAGAAATGTGTTAAAACAAAAAGAGTAATCTAAAATATAGATTACTCTTTTTATTATAAATTAGTCTTGTATTACATTCTTTCTACTTTCAACTTCTTCAGATATAGTAGTTATAAATTCATCTAAACTTATGCTTCCTACTTCACCGTTATCTCTTGATCTTACAGATACAGTCTTATCAGCAGCTTCCTTTTCACCAACTATTAACATATAAGGTATTTTTTGAAGTTGAGCTTCTCTTATCTTGAATCCTGTCTTTTCTGCTCTATCATCTATTTCAACTCTTATTCCTCTATCAAATAAAGCTTTTTTAACTTCATTTGCATAATCATTATACTTATCTGATATAGGTAATATTCTAACTTGAGTTGGAGCTAACCAAACTGGGAATTTGCCAGCATAATGCTCTATTAATATACCTATGAATCTTTCTATACTTCCAAATGCAACTCTGTGTATCATAACTGGTCTATGTTTTTCACCATCTTGACCTATATAAGTTATGTCAAATCTTTGAGGTAATTGCATATCTAATTGTATAGTTCCACATTGCCATGTTCTTCCTAAGCAATCTCTTAGGTGGAAGTCTATCTTAGGACCATAGAATGCTCCATCACCTTCATTTAATATATATGGTAAATTAAGCTCTTCTAAAGCTTCTCTTAAACCATTTTCAGCTGCTTCCCACTCTTCATCTGAACCTATTGAGTTTTCAGGTCTAGTTGATAATTCTAAGTGATATTCAAATCCAAAAGTCTTATAAACTCTATCAATTAAATCTACAACACCTTTTATTTGATCCTTTATTTGTTCTGGTAACATGAATATATGTGCATCATCTTGAGTAAATGCTCTAACTCTCATAAGTCCATGTAATGCACCTGATAATTCATGTCTATGAACTCTACCAAGTTCTGCAACTTTCATAGGGAATTCTTTGTATGAATGTGGCTTAGCATTATAATATATTAAAGAACCTGGACAGTTCATTGGTTTTATAGCAAATTGTTGCTCATCTATATCTACAGTGTACATATTTTCTTTATAATTGTACCAATGTCCTGAAGTTTCCCATAATTTTTGATTTAGTATTATTGGAGTCTCTATTTCTTGGTATCCATCTTCTCTATGTATTTCTCTCCAGAACTTTAATAATTCGTTCTTAAGTTCCATACCTTTTGGTAAGAATAATGGGAATCCTGGACCTTCTTCAGGTATAAAGAATAAGTCTAACTCTCTACCTAATTTTCTGTGGTCTCTTTTCTTAGCTTCTTCTAACATGTGTAAGTATTCTTCTAAGTCTTTGTTTTTCTCAAAAGATATACCATATATTCTTTGAAGCATTTTGTTTTTTTCATCTCCACGCCAATAAGCTCCAGCTACGCTTAATAATTTAACTGCTTTAACTTTTTTTGTTGAAGGTAAGTGAGGTCCCCTACATAAGTCAGTAAAGTCTCCTTGCTTATAGAAAGATATTACTTCCCCTTCTGGTAAATCTTCTATAAGTTCTACTTTATATATTTCATTATTTTCTTTTGCCCATGCTAAAGCTTCTTCTCTTGGTAATTCATATCTTTCAACAGCTATATCTTCCTTAGCTATTTTCTTCATTTCTTTTTCTAATTTTTCTAAATCTTCATTAGTTAATCTATGATCTAAGTCTATATCATAGTAGAATCCATTTTCTACAGTTGGTCCTATTGCAAATTTAGCTTCTGGGTATAATCTCTTTATAGCTTGAGCTAATATATGAGCTGATGTATGTCTGAATACATCTTTTCCTTCTTCATCATCAAACTTGAATAAGTTTAATTCACAATCTTCTTTTACTATATGGTTTAGTCCTACAACTTTTCCATTTACAGATGCAGCAACTACTGCTCTAGCTAAACCTTCACTTATAGACTTAGCTATGTCCATAACTGAAAGTTCATTTTCGAATTCTCTTACAGATCCATCTTTTAAAGTAACTTTTATCATTTTATTTCCTCCTTAGTTAATTTTTTATAATAAAAAAACTCGTCCCAAATAAATATATTGGGACGAGTATTAATTCGCGGTTCCACCCAAGTTGAAGTATTTAAATACTTCCTCTTGATGACTATAAGGTTGTCACCCGAACACTTTCACATTTTACAAATGCTACTAAGTTCAGCTCCAAGGTAGTTTTCAAATAGTCATATTAAGATAAGTTTCCAGCCTATGACTTATCCTCTCTGTTTAATTGTTTCTATTTTACTCTTCCTTTTCATTGCTATTTTTTTAATTATTACATTAATTATATCAAATACTTAATTTAGTATCAATAACAATATTTTATATAAATATTGTTATTATTCCTTGAACTATTCCTATAAAAAATCCTAATATAAGTCCTAATACTTCAATATGTCTTAATTCATTTTTTACAATTTGTAATATTATTGTCTCCAATTCATATAAATCTAATTCATTGATTTTATTTTCTATAATTTCTTTTATATTTATACGATTCTTTGTTTTAATTATCATTTCTTCAGATAATTCATCTATTCCTTCTCTTATTTCATCTTCGATTATTTCAGAAACATAATTTTGAACTAAATTTCTTATTGTGCTAGGAATAAGAGTCATCTTTTCACTAAGTATTAATTTCACTCTTACTTTTATGTAATCAATTATATGTTGTTTATCTTGCTCTGTTATTATATTATCCGTTATTTCATCAACAGATATAAATTGCTCTTCCACTACCTTTGCTATATTAGTAGCAATTTCTGTCTTTCTCTTTGGTATCATACCTATTATCTCTATATTAAGTATTGGTATTTTTATTGGGTTTATTGGTCTAAATATTAATTTTATAGCTATTACATTTGTTATATATCCTATTAACCCTCCTATAACAGCTAAGATTAATATCCTAATTATGTTATTCATGCTAAGTTCTCCTTTTTTCGATATATATTTATAATTAATTATAAATATAATATACCATTAAAAAAGTAATTTTTCTAACTATATATCTTATCCCTTTATAATGAATTCATTTAGCATGAAGTTAATTTCTGTTAATACAGGTTACTTTATCACCAAATATCGATTTAATTATTTCTATTATTTCTTTAGAAGAATTATTGTTTAAAGAATCTATTATTTCTATTTTACCAGGACATAGAGTAAGAAGATTACTCATTAAAAAATCTTCATAATTCAAATTTTCTTCTATTACCATATCCATTATTTCTTCATCATTTATACTATCAATCTTATTACCATCTTTATCGTAAAGTATAAATGAATTATCTTCTTTTATATGTATTCTTAAAAGTTCTAACTTTTCTTGCTGTATATCAACAAAATACTTAAGCACATTGATAAACTCATCTTGGTCTTTTTTTATGAAGTATTCTTCCCATGCTAAGTCTACTATAGTTGATATATAATTATTAAATTCTTTCATTCTAAACTTTACAAAACCTTCTATATTTATGTAGTCTTCATTTAGTATATAATTATATACTTTTTCATATAAAGATTGCTTTATTATAAAATATTTTTCTTTAAACATATTCAATGCACACATATATATCTTTTGAATTTCTTCACTAGAATCAGAACTATATTTTTTTATTACATACTTTCTAAGAAGTTTATTTTCCATTATATCAATTATCAAGTTAACAATTTCATCTACGATTTCTTCATTATGTATTTTATCTTTATTATTATTTTTTAATACTACCTCTATATAGTCATTATTGTATGTATATTCTTTTTCAAGTTTATGGTTAGTTAATAACTTTTTAACAGATGTTTCATCTTGTCTGTTTAAGCTTAAATAAATATCTTTATTGGTCATTTTTCTCACTCCCTTCTAACATCTTGTTAAAATACCTAAAAATAAACTTCTTCTACTTTTATTATTTCTCTATATAAAGTTTTAATTCATTTTATAAACGACACCGAATGTCATTACCCTACATTTAGTTATTACCTCAATATATAATTTAGAAAGTTGAACTTAATCCACTCTCTATTTATCAATTGCTATTTATAGATCATAACAAAATACAATTTAATATACATTTTAATTTCAAATGTAATGTTTATAATTTTAATAAAATTAATTATCACTTATATATTTTTATATAAAAAAAATGATAGCTTAAAGCTATCATTTTTTTATCTTTCACCTTTTTTATATGGATTTCCAAGTGCTGCTGGAGCCTTAGAACTCTTAACAAATAGTACTAATACTATTAATGTCATTATATAAGGTATCATTGATAATAAGTTTTCATTTATGCTAAATGGTAATTCTGGATTTCCAAAGTATACAGATAATGCTGTTGAGAAACCAAATAGTAAACATGCAGCCATTGCCCATTGAGGTCTCCATTTACCAAATATTACAGCAGCCATCGCTATATATCCATGACCTGATATTAATGTAGGTCTAAATGAAGAAACAACTGCTAAACTCATTGATGCTCCACCTAATCCTGCTAATATACCTGATATTATAACAGCTGCATATCTAGTTTTAGCAACACTTATTCCTAATGTATCTGCTGCACCTGGATGCTCTCCAACTGCTCTTATTCTAAGTCCGAATTTAGTTTTATATAATACATACCATGTAACTGCAACTAATATAAATGCTATGAAAACTGTAGCATATGCATTGAATATTGTATCTAATATACTTCCCGATGGGAATAAACCATTTAATGGTCTTGGTATTTTTTGTTCCATTGGTATTGTTGGTGTCATAGTTGCCCCATCAAACATTATCTTAGATGCGAATAACGCAACTCCAGGAGCTAATAAGTTTATTGCAACCCCTGATATAGTATGGTCTGCATTGAAAGTTACAGTTGCTAATGCATGAACTAAAGCAAATAAACCTCCAGCTAAACCACCTATTATAAATGCTAACCATGGATTACCTAACATGTATCCTGCCGCAGCACCTGCGAAAGCACCTATAGTCATCATACCTTCTATACCTATGTTAACTATACCTGAATTCTCTGAAAATACTCCACCTAATGCCGCAAATATAAGGGGTGTAGAGTACATTAAAGTAGTACTAATAATTAAAGCTATATCTTGCATTATGCATTACCCCCTTTATTTTTATTCTCTCTGAATTTTATATATAACATTCTTAATACACTGCTTAAAGCTATAAAGTATACTATAGAACCTATAACTATATTTACTACTTCAGAAGGAGCCCCTACCGCTTGCATCTTAGTTCCACCGTATTTAAATGCTCCAAATAATAATCCTGAGAATATAACTCCGATAGGATTGCTGTTTGCAATTAATGCAACAGCTATACCGTCAAATCCATATCCTTCTGGACTCGCTAATATAGTAATATTTTGAGATACACCCATTACTTGTATAGCACCTGCTGCAGATGCAAGTATACCTGCTATAGCCATAGATTTTAATATTGATTTATTAACATCTATTCCACCATATTCAGCTCCAAACTTGTTGTGTCCAACTCCTCTTAATTCATATCCTAGAGTAGTTTTAAATAATATAAATGCTATTGCTAAAACAAATATTATTGATATAACTATACCCCAGTTAACCTTTGTAGCCGGTCCTACTAAATCTGTTAACCAGTTTATGCCTATAGTTGCTGAATCATGTATACTAACTGATGCTTCACTATTTGGCTTAGCTAACCATGTATTTTTTATAGTAAAGTTACTTAAGTAGAATGCTATCCAGTTAAGCATTATAGCTGCTATAACTTCATTTATTCCAAACTTAGATTTTAACCATCCTGCAAATCCACCCCATATAGCTCCACCTAAACAAGCTATTAAAAGAGTAAGTGGTACATGTATTATTGCAGGTAATTGTATTGCAGAACCAACCATAGTTGCAACTAAAGCACCTATTATAAACTGACCTTCTGCACCTATATTGAATAATCCTGTTTTAAATGCAAATGCAATAGATAAACCTGTTAGTATAAGTGGTGTTGATCTTATTATAACCCATGCAATATACTTAGGCTTACCAAATACACCCTCTATCATAGCTGAATATGCTTGTATAGGGTCTTTTCCTGCTATTAATAATGCTATTGCTCCAACTAATAAACCTAAAACTATTGATATTAAGGAGAATAAAATAGTATTATCAACTAAAGAAATTTTCTTTTTACTTGCCTTACTACTCATTATCTTCACCTCCTGCCATCATTAGACCTAATGTATTTTCATCTGCATCTTTTGCGTCAACGATTCCTACTATTTTACCTTCATATATAACCGCTATTCTATCTGATACATTCATAACTTCATCTAATTCTAATGAAACTAATAATACAGCATTTCCTTCATCTCTTTGCTTTACTAATGCTTGATGAACGAATTCTATTGCTCCAACGTCAAGACCTCTTGTTGGCTGAGTAGCTATAAGTAATTGAGGCTCTCCTGTAGCTTTTCTTGCTGTTTCTATATTGTCAACTTCTCTACCTATTATAATCTTTTGTTGATTACCACCTGATAAAGCTCTCGATTTAACAGTATGATCTGTAGGTCTTACGTCAAATCTTTCTATTATTTCATCAGCATACTTCTCTATAGCATCTTTATTTAATATTCCATTTTTAGAGAATCTTGGATCTTTATAGTTTTGTAAAACTGTATTTTCTGCAACAGTAAAATCTAATATTAATCCTCTTTTATGTCTATCTTCTGGAATATTTTTTATTCCGTTATCAAATATCTCTTTTGGTTTTTTGTTGATTAATTCCTTTGAATTTACTTTTATACTTCCACTTTCTGCTTTTCTAAGACCAGTTAACACCTCTACTAGCTCTGATTGTCCATTTCCATCAATCCCTGCAATACCTAGTATCTCTCCAGCCTTAACTTCTAGTGATAATCCATCTACTACAGATACTTTTCTGCTATCCTTTACTAATAAATCTTTTATTTCTAGTACATTTGATGTTGGTCTAGCTTCTTTTTTATCAACTTTGAAGTTAACTTCTCTACCAACCATCATTGCTGCTAACTCATCTTCAGTTGTATCAGATACTTTTACAGTGTCTATATACTTACCTCTTCTAATTATTGTACAATGGTCTGCAGCTGCCTTTATTTCTTTTAACTTATGAGTTATTATTATTACAGATTTACCTTCTTTAGTTAAGTTTCTTATAATTTGTATAAGTTCTTGTATTTCTTGTGGAGTAAGAACCGCCGTAGGCTCATCTAGTATTAATATTTCTGCTCCTCTGTATAAAGCTTTTAGTATTTCTACTCTTTGTTGCATACCAACACTTATATCTTCTATTTTTGCATTAGGATCAACATATAATCCATATTTTTCTGATATAGCTTTAACGTCTTCTATCGCTTTATTTATATCTATTGATCCAAGACCTTTTGTAGGCTCAACTCCTAATATTATGTTTTGCGCTACAGTAAAAGGTTGCACTAGCATAAAGTGCTGATGAACCATACCTATTCCATTTGCTATCGCAACATTAGGATTATCCATATTAACTAATTTTTCGTTAATATATATCTCTCCAGATGTTTGCTGATATAAACCATACAGTATATTCATTAAAGTAGATTTTCCTGCACCGTTCTCTCCTAAAAGAGCATGTACTTCACCTTTATGTACAGTCAGGTTTATATTATCATTCGCAACAAAGCTTCCGAACTTTTTAGTTATGTTCTTCATTTCTACGACTTTTTGACTGTAGTTGATATTACTATTATTCATCGCTCTTTCTTTTCCTCCTTATTTAAAATTCTCAGCCTTTTTATTATACTAAAATATAACTAACATAACAAACTTTTTATTTTGATTTTTGTTTTAATTTGTTTTTTTTTGTATTATAATAATTTTTTATAAAATATTAATATAGTTTGTATTATTATTTCCAAAATCTATTTAAATATTTTAAATATGTAATACATTTAAAAAGACTATCCTTTTTATGAAGATAGTCCTTTTTATAGTTAATTTATTATTATTTATTTAATTGCTCAAATTCTTCCTTAGTTGCAGGAACTTTTACTTCTCCTGACTTAACTTTTTCAGCTTCTTCCTTCACATATGTTAATACATCTGGTGGAACATTCTTTTCACTTGATTGTGGTATACCAACTCCATTCATAGCTAATGTATTAACTATTATTTCTCCACCTTTGTAGCTTCCATCAACTACTTTACTTAACATTTCTTCTACTGAAACATCTATGTTCTTCATAGCCGAAGTTATTACATTCTCTGGAGCTAGAGAGTTTTGATCTTGGTCAACACCTATAGCTTTTTTACCATTTTCCTTAGCTGCTTCTATAGCACCTATTCCAACTGCACCTGCACAAGTGAATATTATATCAGCATTTTTTGAATGCATTTGGTTAGCTATAGTTTTTCCTAAAGCTGAATCTGTGAAACTATTTGCATATTGTACCATTACTTCTGCATCTGGATTTGCAGCTTTAACACCTGCTCTAAATCCGTAATCAAATTTACTTATAACTGGTGATTCCATACCACCTATAAATCCAACTTTGTTTGTTTCTGTCATTCTACCAGCTATTAATCCTGTTAAATAAGCTGATGCATTATCTTCAAATAATAATGAAGTTACGTTTTCTGGTTGCTCTCCTTCACATACTGCATCTATTAATGCAAATTGTTGCTCTGGATAGTTTTTAGCTGCTTCTGTTATAGCTGATTGTAACTTAAATCCAACACCTACTATTAAGTCCATTCCTTCATCAGCAAATGTATCTATATTTTGAACATAGTCTGCATCTTGTTTAGATTCTAAGTATTTTATTTCTAATTTATCTTTTCCAAATTTTTCTTGAGCATCTTGGAATCCCTTCCAAGTTGATTGGTTAAATGATTCATCATTTACACCACCAGTGTCTGTTATCATTCCTACTTTAAATACTTTGTCACCATTATCTGTTGACGCATTAGAATCTGATTTAGCTCCACATCCTACTAACATACTAGCACTCATTACTGTAGCTAAACCTAAAGCTATAAGCTTTTTAAGTTTCATATGTATCCTCCTAATATTCTTATAATATATAATATTTAATTTTATTTTACACCATTTTACACTTTTTTTCTACAAAAAAATTGTATATATTGATATTTTTGTATATAACTTTATATTAAATTTAATTGTATTTTGTATTTTATTAAATATATGTGATATACTATTTAACCAACAATGCCTTCGCTATTAAAGCAATTATATAATTTCTAAGTTTTATGTGATATGATTTTGACACTTTATACTAATATTATCTTTTCTATTATAATAAAAAATGATACTAGGCATATACAATAAGTATTTTCCCCTTTAGTATCATTTTATAATGCAAATATGCAATGCAAATATGCAATTATCTCATTCCTGGATAATCTAGTTGTCTTAATGCTTCATATACTACTATAGCCACTGAATTTGACAGATTTAAAGATCTAGCTTTTTCAATGTTTAACATAGGTATTCTTATACATGTTTCTAAGTTTGCTTTTATAAGGGATTCAGGTAAACCTTTGGTCTCTTTTCCAAATACAATAAATGAATTATCAACATATTTCACATCAGAATGAGCTTGATCTACTTTTGTTGTGGCATAGAAAAATGTTCCATTTGGATTTTTTTCAACAACTTCTTCGAAACTATCATAATATTGTATATTTGCTATATCCCAGTAATCAAGACCACTTCTTTTTAAATATTTATCTTCTAATGAAAATCCTAGTGGTCTTACTAAATGTAAAGTTGCACCTGTAGCAGCACAAGTTCTTATTATATTTCCTGTATTTTGAGGTATTTCTGGTTCTACTAAAACTACATTTATTGACATTTCGTCCTCCTATTTTTCACTCTATTATATTTCTTTACAATTATATCAGAAATTCATATTTCTAAGAACTTACTTTCTAAAAGTTGTTCTTATAGTATTTACAATATTTCGTTATTGGACAAATTTCACACTCTGGTTTTCTAGCTTTGCAAATTCTTCTTCCATGAAATATTAATAAATGATGGGAGTGAGACCATCTTTTCTTTGGTATGGCATCCATAAGAGCAAACTCTGTTTTTTCAGGTGTTTGAGTATCAACTATACCAATTCTATTTGAAACCCTAAATACATGAGTATCAACTGCCATGGCATCTTGTCCAAAAGCATTGCTAAGTACTACATTAGCAGTCTTTCTTCCTACTCCAGGAAGTTTAGTTAAATCCTCTAAATTATCCGGAACCTCTCCATTATACTCATTACATATTTTTTCTGATGTAGACTTTATTTTTTCAGCCTTACTTTTATATAGTCCACAAGTTTTTATTTCCTCTTGTATTTCATCTATACTAAGTTTTGCAAAATCCATTGGAGTATTGTATTTTTTAAACATCTCCCCTGTAACTTTGTTTACCCTTACATCTGTACATTGAGCCGATAATATAGTTGCTACTAATAGTTCAAATGGTGTAGTGTAATCTAGTTCACATTTTGCATCTGGATATGTTTCTTCTAATATATCTAATACTTTATTAATATTTTTCATATGATTCTCCCTTAAACCTCTTATTTATGCTATTATTATCTATCTTGACTACTATATAATAAGTCTTATAATTTTAACAAACAATAAAAGTCTTAATATTCTATAATTGTGTATATAATAAAATTTGTTGTAATATTTCAATTTATATAAAAATAAGAAGGTAAAAGTTTATAACTCCTACCTCCTTATTATTTTACCCATTAATATTTTATATAAAACTACTTTTTAGATGGACTTTGTAACTCATTAAATTCTCTTAATCTTTCTATTACTAGTCTTTTTACTTCATCAAATTTAACATCCATTAATATTTCTATAGCTTCTTCTACTCTTTCAACTGTATATATAGTAAATTTACCTTCTTCTATTGCATTTGTTACCTCATCAGATAAAATTAAGTTTCTACTATTATTTTTTGGTATTATTACACCTTGATTATCATTTAGTCCTTGTTTTTTACAAGCAGAATAAAATCCTTCTATTTTTTCACTTATTCCACCAACTACTTGTATTTCACCTTTTTGATTCATAGAACCTGTTGCAGCTATACTTTGTTTTAAAGGTATTTTACTTAATGATGATAGTAAAGCGTATAATTCAGCACCTGTTGCGCTATCTCCATCTACGCCTCCGTAATTTTGTTCAAAGCATATATTTGCATTTAATGAAAGCGGGAATTCCTGAGCAAAGTTCTCTGCTAAATATCCACCTAAGATTAAAACACCTTTATTGTGTATTGGTCCACTCATATTAACTTCTCTCTCTATATTAACTATTCCTTTGTTTCCTGGGCTAGTTGTCACAGTTATTCTAGAAGGTCTTCCAAATGAATATTCACCTGTACTCAGTACAGACAATCCATTGATAACACCAACTCTACTTCCCTTAGTTTCAATAAGTGTAAATCCATTTTCTAGTGATTCATCCATCTTATTTTCTATTCTATTTAATCTTTTCTTTCTTTCTAATATAGCTTTTTGAACATCAAACTTATCTACATATTCAGCATCTCTAATTTGAGCACATACATCACCTTCAACTATTATTTCCATTATTTTATTAAATTGAGTTGAAAGTTTATATTTATCTCCACAAATTCTAGTACTAAACTTTATAACCTCTTCAACAGCATCGTAAGTAAAATGTTTTAAATTATTTTTGTTACATTGATATGCTATAAATCTAGCAATTCCATCTTCATTATTTTCATTTTTATCCATTTCATTGTCAAAATCTACAAATATTTTAAAATACTTACTAAAATCAGAGTCGTAGTTATAAAGCACATTGTACATATAATTAGTTCCTATTAATATAACTTTAATATCTATAGGCATATTTTCAGGTTTTATTGATGTTTGTGTATCTACACCTATTTGTCTTGATTGAATAGCTCTTTTTAACATATCCCAAGATAATGGATATCTTAGAAGTTGATCAACATATAAAACTAAATATCCTCCATTTGCTTTGTGAACCGCTCCTGGTATCAATTTTGTAAAATCTGTTTTTACATTTCCATTATAGTAATCATACTCTGCTTTTCCAAATAAATTAGATGGACTTGGATTTATTTCAACTATTACCGGTGCTTTAGAATTTTCTCTATCAATTCCATTATCAACAAATAAGTTGACTTTATATTTAAGGAAATGTTCTTTATCATATTTATCTTTTAATTCTTCTTCATCCATATAGAATAAATAAACATATTCTAATATATCATCTCTCATATTATTTAAGTACGCTTTAACTTTCTCATAACTATTATATTTCTCTATTAAACCTTCAATATGAGGGTCTATTACAAATTTAGCAATTTCTTCTTCTAATTCTAATAATGCTTCTTTTGCTGCATCTTCTAAGTCTCTAATTTTATATACTACTTGTATTGCAGCATTTTCTAATTCTCTTTTTACTTTATAGAACTCTTCATCTGTATAGTCATCATCTTCAGCTTCTTCATCTTCTTTATTGTCATCTATAGGTATAAATACCATACCAACTTTACTATTTTTTAATTTAAATCCTTTTTCTTCCGCATATTTTTTTATCTTTTTAAGTAATGCATCTTTTTCTATTTCATATTCTTCTATTAATTGATTTTTTCCTATTTCAAAATCTTCACTTTCAAAGGCATCTCTTAGTTCATCAAGTAAAGTTTCTATAAGCTTTTCAATATCTTTTTTGAATATTTTGCCTAGACCTTTCTCAAGCCCAATTATTAATGGTTCTCTGTTATTTTCAAAATTATATACATAGCACCAATCTTTATGATTCCCTTTTTTAGCTGCATATTTATTTAAAGCATTCATAGCGTATGTTGTTTTACCTGTCCCTGAATCTCCTGCTAAGTACATGTTATACGCTGGATTATCAATTTTTAATCCTATTTCCATAGCTTCTATAGCTCTTTCCTGACCTAATATGCCTTCTAGAGGTTCTATCTCAGATGTATTGTTAAATTTTAGCATTGACCCTCCCCCCTTCTATCTATATATATATATTCTATGACTAATAGCTTGTAAATGTTGAGTTATCTAATACTAATTTTATTCATTATATAAAATATCTTTCCATTTAAATTGTTTATAATAAAAAAAGAAGCCTTTGACTTCTTACTCATTCGGCTTCTCTGAAACTATATTTATATTTCTTTTTATTATGTTCTTACCTCTCCAACTAAATGCCCTATTTCCATACCTTCTCTTAAATTCCTTATTCGATATATCATTAATTTCTTCAGCATCTAGTTTTAAAATTGTATCTTGTTTGAATCTTTCTATAGAGGTTATTGGAATATTTTTATTGTGAGGACATATATCTTGGCAAATATCACATCCAAAAACTTTTTTATTTTCTTTCAATACTTTTTCCTCTTCCTCTTCAAGATCTCCTTTTTTTTGTGTTATATAAGATAAACATCTTTTAGGATTCATTTCATAATTTCCTAAAAGAGCATTTCCCGGACAATATTTTACACATTTTCCACATTTTATACATGTTTTTTCTAACGGAGTATCACTTTGAAACTCATAATTAGTCAATATATATCCTATAAACACATACGAACCATATTCATCTGTAATTATATTATTATTTATTCCAAAATATCCTATACCAGATAAATAAGCCAAATATCTATCTACTAGTGGACCATTATCTGCAAATATCTTATAATCAAAATTATCTATATTATCTGATAAGTGGTTACATATTTGTTGCAACATATCTTTAACTACTATATGATAATCTTCTCCATAACAATACTTTGATAAATTACTTTCATTGAAATTTCCAATATAGTAAGGAAATGCACATACTATTATAGATTTTACATTTTCCATCGTTTCTTTTGGATTAACTCTCTTTTCTATAATAGGTTCCTCCATACCAGTTGTATATCCATTAAATAATCTTTGTTTTATTATCTTTTCTAAATCGTAGTAGGGACCTACTCCAGCTATACCGACACAATCTATTCCTATAGATTTACAAAAATCTTTTAATTCTTCTTTCTTCATAAAAAACCTTTCATTAATTAAATATTAGTTTTATAATAACTAGAGTATAAGGGTGGTGATATTTTGATTAAATTAACAATACCAGGTAGACCTATTAGTAAATCAAACTTTAAACTCCACAATGTCCATGGGCAGGCATGGATGCCATCAACAGGTAAACATTCAAAATATTTAGCTTATGAAAACATGATTGCTGGATTTATAAATCAACAATACTTTGGTGATACAATTGAAGAAGACTTGATAACTATACTAAAGTTATATTTCCCAAATAAACGCATGGGTGACTTACACAACTATCCTAAAAGTATATGTGATGGTATAGAAAAAAGTGGAATAATAAAAAATGATAAACAGCTTAAACCAGTATTATTATTTGACTTTATAGATAAGGATAATCCTAGAGTTGAAATAGAACTTTATCCTGTTTCAGAGTATGATGTATCCTATGTTATATCTAAAAAGTAATTTATATATAAAAGAGAACTTAAAACTTAAGTTCTCTTTATTATTATCTATACTCTATATTTTTAACCAAGCTTAGATGATACCTCTTTTAACATTTCCCTTATAGGTAATTCATATGGACATTTAGTTTCGCATAATCCGCATTCTACACATGCACTTGCTTTAACTTCTAACGATTTATATCTTTCCTTTGCCCAATCCTTTAAATTATATCTTGCATAGTATCCTTCTAACAAGAAGTTTTGAGGTATATTTATTTTTAATGGACATGGTAAGCAATATTCACATCTTCTACAAAACCTTTTACCCATAATATTTCTTATTTCTTGTATCTTAAGTTCATCATCTTTCGTAATATTAGTATCTTGTAGCACTGATACATTCTCTCTAACTTGTTCAATACTTTCCATACCAGGTATAACTACATCTATATAATCTTTTGAAAGTATATATTTTATTGCTAACTTTGCATCATCTATAGCTCCACCTGCTAAAGGCTTCATTACTATAATTCCTATATCTTTTTTATTAGCTTTTTTAAAAACTTCATCCGCTTGATCTTCAATTATATTATATGGAAATTGTATAGTCGAAAACTTTTCATCTTCTATTGACTTTTCTATAGTTTCTAAACTATGGCTAGTTATTCCTATATATTTTATTTTACCTTCTTCTTTTGCTTCTAATAATGCTTTATATGCTTTATTTTCATCAAATATAGTTTTATATTCTTCTGGCTTAAGATTATGAATTTGATATAAGTCTATATAATCTGTTTTTAAGTTTTTCAAACTTATTTCTATATCTTGCTTCATTGATTCATAATCTCTAGCCATACTTTTAGTAGCAATAAAAAACTTTTCTCTTTTACCTTCTATAGCATTTCCTATATACTCTTCACTTATAGTATAAGCTCTTGCAGTATCTATAAAATTGACATTTTTATCAATTAATTCATTTATCACTTTATTAGTTTCTTCTTGTGTTATCCTTTGAATTGGTATTCCACCAAAACCGACCCTATTTACCTTCATATTAGTTTTACCTAATAATCTCATATATATCCCACCTTATAATATGTTTTCTTATTATATTATAAGGTTATTTTATTATATAATCAAAATCTATTTATCAGACAATATTTCTTTTATCATAGCTATTTCTTTTTTATGACCTTCATCCTCAAGAGGTGTCTCTAGGAAGAAAGGCAGTTTATTTAATTTAGGATGACTCATAAAGTTTATTATAGCATTTAAACCAATTTCACCCTCTCCTATTACTGCATGTCTATCTTTTTTCCCTCCAAAAGGCATCATACTATCGTTTAAATGTACAGCCTTAAGTCTATCTAATCCTATTATGCTGTCAAACTCAGCTAAAACTCCATCTAAATCATTTACTATATCATATCCTGCTGAAAATATATGGCATGTATCTAAACATACACCTAATTTTTCATTATGAGTTACCCCATCTATTATTCTTTTGATTTGTTCAAAAGTAAATCCAATTTCAGTTCCTTTCCCAGACATAGTTTCAAGAAGAACAGTTATATTTTCTTCTCCTGTTAGTGTTTCATTTAAAGCATCTACTATTCTTTGTATACCAAAATCTATCCCTCCACCAACGTGGCTACCTGGATGAAAACACATATACTCTATTCCTAAAGAATCCATTCTTTCTATATCTTCTTTTATAACTTTTCTTCCAAATTCATATACTTCATCCTTTGATCCACCTAAGTTCATAGTATAAGGTGCATGTGCTAAAAGTGGTCCAAAATTATATTCTTTTCTTATTTTTTGAAATTTTTCTATATCCTTTTCATCAAATTCTTTAGCATTTCCTCCTCTTGGATTTCTACTAAAGAATTGGAATGTATTTGCTCCAATATCTACTGCTGTTTGAGCTGCCTTACCAAATCCTTTTGATATTGAAATATGTGGTCCTATTACAAGCATTTTCAATCTCTCCTTATTAATTAATTTTTTATATTACTAATATACCCAAAAAAATAAGTATCAATAAACATTGATACTTATCATAAATTACATGTTTCTTTTTTTTGTACTGGTATCGAAACCATAACTATATCATATTGTAACTCTTCATCTTCTGACTTTCTTTTATGTATTATTTCTTCTATTTTATATTTTATAGTATTGTTAAGTTCTATAAGTTCATTTTGCGTAAGAGATATATTATGATAATCAACTATATTTTTTTCTTCTAATACTTGTTCTTCCGCAGCTTGATAAAATAATTCTATTATATCATCAAATTTTGATAAAAATGCTTCATCATCATCTTCTCTTAAAGAGAAATTTATTACATTTTTATCTATAACTATATTCTTTGCTTTTGGATAATAGTATTTTTCTACAATTCCCGATTTAATCTTCTCTTCTACTAATTCTAAAATCCCCACATTATAAAGAGTTTTTATATGATAATTTATTTTTGCATGAGGTTCATCAAGCATCTGAGATAACTGTTTAGCCGATAGCGGTAAGTTATTAAATGCTTTTAAAATATCTATTCTTTTCGGATGCGCAATAGCTTTTATACATTCTAAATCTCTAAGTACAAGCACTTCTCTCATTCCCCCACCCCCTGAAATATTTTTAATTACATTTTAATTATATAAGAAGGCTTTAGAGTTGTCAAAAAATTCCATATTTTAAAATATATTTAATTCTAACTTTTCAGATAAATCTTCTAAAACCTTAACTCCAGCTATACTATTTCCTTTTTTATCAAGAGCTGGTCCATAAACTCCTATACCCATTATGTCTGGAACAGAAGCCATTATACCTCCCCCAACACCAGATTTTGCAGGTATTCCAACCCTTATAGCAAATTCACCCGATGCATCATACATTCCACAAGTAACCATAAATGTTTTTACCATTCTAGAAACTTTTTCACTAATTAATCTTTCTTTACTTTCTATATCTATTCCATACATTGCAAGATTTATTCCGATTCTTGCTAAATCTACACAATCTATTTCTATAGAGCATTGTTTAAAATATAAATCTAGTACTTCTTCTACGTCACCATCTATAAATCCATCATTCTTTAATAAGTATGCCATGGCTCTATTTCTATCACCAGTTAGCTTTTCTGACTTATAAACTTCATAATTTATCCCAATGCTATCATTATTAGCTAAACGTCTAAAGAACTGTAACATTCTTTCTTCTTTCTCTTCTAAACTACTACCTTTTATAAGTGAAGTAGTTACTATTGCACCTGCATTTATCATAGGATTTGAAGGTTTTTTTGTATCATTTGTTTCTAATTTCATTATCGAGTTAAATGGATCTCCACTTGGCTCCATACCTACCTTAGAAAATACAGTTGTCCAATCATTATCCATTAAAGCCATAGCTAAAACTATAGGCTTAGATATACTTTGTATAGTAAATTTAGTATTATAATTTCCAGCTGTGTATATTTTATTATCCTTGTCAATTATACATATACCTAAATCACTTCTTTTTGCATTTTTTAATTCTGGTATATAGCTAGCAACTTGGCCATAATTAGTATACTTTCTATTTTCATCTATTACTTGTTTTAATAAGTTATTCATTAGTTCCTCCTTAGTAAATGATATTTATAAATATATTATGTAATATAAAAAGGAGTATATCAAAATATATTTATATATAATAATTATTATTATATATAAATATTCTAATATAGCCCCTCTTCCCCATTAATCTACTATTTTACTTCCCCCTATAAATTCCCTTAGTATAGATGTAGAAGGTATATCTGATGTATCTTCTAATTCAATAAAATACTGTAGGAATTTAAGAATCCTATTGGCTTCTATATATGCTTCATCATCACTTTTTATTTCTTCTAGCAATGGTTTAGCATATTTTTTTAATACTGCTAACTCATAAACACAAGCTGAGTTAAATATTATATCAGCTTCTTCTTGATATGGAAATATATTTTTCTTTTCTCCCCTTCTTACAGAATCCCAATTCATAATAGTGTGTTTAGCGCTATATCCTCTAAAGTTATGATCTCTTACCATTCTTCTTATAAGCCTTAAGTCTGTAGTAGGTATTCTATTATAATCATCTAAATTTATTTGTGTCAAAGCACTAATATATATTTTAAATTTGTCTTCATCTAGTATTGATGATGTCAATATTGGATTTAATCCATGTATCCCTTCTAGTATTATAGGCTGATTTTCTTTTATTTTTAATTTTTTATAATTTTCTTCTCTTTTTCCTGTTTTAAAATTAAATTTAGGTAGATTTACTTCTTTTCCATCTAATAAACTTTTTAAGTCTGAATTAAATTTCTCTAAATCTATTGCATATATTGATTCAAAATCATATTTACCGAATTCATCTAAAGGTGTATCCTCTCTATTTAAAAAATAATCATCTAGTGAGATTGATACAGGATTTAGTCCATTAACTTTAAGATGTATGCATAATCTATTAGCAAAACTAGTTTTTCCAGATGAAGATGGAGCTGCTATAAGTACAACTCTTTTTTTCTTTTCTTTTATCATATCTGCTATTTGAGATAATTTTTTCTCGTGTAAAGCTTCAACCGTCCTTATAACTTCTCCATATTGATTATTTTCTATTATTTTATTTAAAGTTATAACTTTATCTACATCAATTACCTTAGCCCACTCTTCCGCTTCTTTATAAATATTTGCAAGCTTTGGTTGTGGTACATACTCTTTAGCTTTTGTTTTATCAGATTCACTCGGACCTAATAATATTACCCCATTTTCATACTGTTTTAAATCAAAAGTTTTTATATATCCTGTTGAAGGTAACATATGTCCATAAAAATGATTTATATAATTATTACATTTATATATTTTTACATCATCATGTTCTTTATATCTTAATAACTCAGCTTTTTCATACATTCCATGCTCTTCAAATATCTTAATAGCATTTGACTTTGTTGTAGATATTTTTTCTATTTTATAATTTTTATCTATTATATCTTGCATCTTATTTTTAATATTTTTTAAATCAAAATCTTGAAGTTTTGTATTTGTATGAACTTCACAATAAAGTCCCCTTGATAGAGAATGTTCAATCGTAACTCTAGCTTTATCGAATAATTCATTACAAGCCATTATAAATATAAAAGACATTGTCCTAGAATATACTCTTGAACCATCTGCATTTGTTGTATCTATAAATTTTATATTGCAGTCTTCTTTTACTTTATAACTTAATTCTCTTAATTTATTATTTATATTTGCAAGTGTTATATATCCTTTATATTCATTTTCTATGTCTTTTACTATATTTTCTAAAACTATGCCTGAAGAGCCTTCTTCTAAGTAATACTCTCTATTCACATTATTAATGCATATATTTATTATGCTCATAACATATACTCCCTTCTTTCAATATATTAAAAAGGGGTATATCATACCCCTTTTTTTATTTTATCTAATATATCTATAGTTTCTTTTATATGGTTATGATTAATTTCTAATATTAAGTACTTTGCATTAACACTTAATAACTTTTTTATTTCATTTTCATGCAAAATACCTCTACCTATACCTAAATGACTATCATCGATACCATTATTGTCACTTAAATGAATTATCTCTAATCTATCATTTAAATTGCTGATATAGTCACTATTATTTATTAAGTTATGACCTGTATCATAGCAAAAACATAAATTTTGACTTTTAATTTTATTAAATATATATTCAAAATCATCACATATATATCCAATATTTGAAAAATCTCCATTCTTAGAATATGTATTCTCTATAGATAACCTTTTATTACTTACTTTTAATAATTCTTCAAAAAATGAAACACTATTATCTAAGTATTTTATTCTATTTTTATATAATCTTTCAGATATTACATAACCTAAATGCATATTAAAATACTCTATGTTTAAATCTTTCAGTCCATCTTCAATTTTATTTATAAAATCTATCCATGATTTTCTTATATATTTTATATTTTCACAAGAATTAAGCTCCATTGGAAGATGTATTCCTAAAGATAAATTTAATTTATCAAACTCACCTTTATATTTACTTAACTTAATACATTCATCTAAATTATCTATGCCTACTTCTATATGATTAATTTTATCAACTTCTCTACAAAGTTCTAGAGCTTTATCTAAATTAAATAAAAGAGCAGATATACCTAATCTCATATACTTACCTAACTTACAGTACCTATTTTATTAAATGGGAATAATCTTATCATAACTTTTCCCATTATATCTTTTTCCTTAACTAATCCAACTTCTTCATATCTACTATCTAAACTTTTTTCTCTATTGTCCCCCATAGCAAAAACTTCACCTTCTGGAACTATCAAATCTATGTCTCCACTAGTATAATTATCATGTATATATGGCTCATCTAAAAGTTTATCATCTACATATACTTTAGAATCTTCTATTTTTATATGTTGTCCTTCTGTAGCTATAACTCTTTTAACTAAGTCTTTTGGTTTTCCATCATCTTGTAATAGGTTAGTTTTGAATACTATTATATCACCATCTTTTGGTTCTCCTATTTTATAAGCCATTCTATTTATTATTAAATAGTCATTTTCAACTAATGTTGGATACATTGACTCTCCTCTAACTAAAGTAGGTCTTATAAACTGAGTTATTATAAAGGCAAATACTAATGCTGTTGCAATTACTTTTATCCACTCAATTAGCTCCTTCTTAAACTTTTCACTCACTCACACCATCTCCTCTAAAATTAATGATTTTCATAGCTTCCTATCATATGGACAGCCATCTCATTGATATCATCATATTTATTTGAACTAATACCTAAGTCCAAAAGTTCACATGCTTTAACTAAATCTCTCATAACTTCCATAGGACTTCCGTAAATATTTTCAATTTCCTCTTTGCTTATACCCTTAAAACCATGTCCTACAGGGCTTTCATTTCTAAGTCTTATCAAACTTTCTAACCTATCGTTATTTAGTATTTCTACTACCTTTTCCATTCTTTTAGTTTTCTTCACATGTCTATTTATGTACTGAGTTACACCTTTGATTAGGTTACCACTATAAATATTATACTTCTTTTTTAATGTATATAGTATATTTTTCTTTGATACCATATATCCATGCATTGATACTTTATAGTTTTTAGACTCTTTAGTACTTACAAATATGTACTTAAATAATGCTTCCTTTAATCTATAAAGTCTACCTAAAAAATCTATATATTCTTCATTTACAATTTGAATTTTTATATTCTCGATTAATTCAGATAATATATCTTCCGGTTCCCCCTGTTCTAAATTATTAAGATTAGTTATCAATTTTTTTATTTCTCTTCTGGTTAACATCTGACTACTCATTTTTTCTATAGATTCTAAAGCCCTTTTAAATTCAAAATTAACAGAATACTGACACGATTCAATTAAAAAATATAAATCTCCATCTATAATTCCGGCTTCTTCTAGTATCTCTAATACTGCATCATAATCATATCTTTGTAAAAATTTTGATATAGCATACTCTTGATTTTCACTTAAAATCTCCATAACCTACCTCCATAAAATAGTTTTATATTTTATTATTGAACTATATTGGAGATTTTATTAAATAATTTTAGTAATTTATTCTTAATCCTTTAGGATAATGGTTCTTTAATATACCATTAGATTCTTTTCCCCATCCAAGGCCTATACCTTCTACACAGACTAAAACCCATCCTCTACTTTTTCCTGTTTCTATAGTATTTCCTCTTAAATAGTCTAAGATTTTATCATCTTGTACACTAAAGTTTTCTACATTTTTTACATCTTCCATTTTTAAATAATGAGATAGTGCATGAGAGGGCTCGAATCTATTTTTCTTTAGCATTCCTAAGTGTAAACCATATCTTAATACCTTTAACTTTTTGGTATCTGGATGTTCTTCAGGCAGTAAATATAAATTTTCGCCTCTGATATCAAATCTACTTTCTACAGATATATTTAAAAATTTCTTTTCAAACTCTCTATAATCCTTTACTTCTTTATCATTATTTTTTATTTTTATATATTTTACATTACAATCTTCATTCTCTAGTTTTTGAATTTTAGCAACAAAATGACCTTCTCCACTTACTTTATGTGGCCATATTCTTTGCATTTCAATTAATTTAGCATTTTCATATTCAGATATAAACTCATTTATTACATCTTCATTCTCCTCTTTTGCAAAGGTACAAGTAGAATATACTAATATTCCCCCATTTTTTAACATATCATATCCATCTCTTATAATCTCTTTTTGGATACTTTGGCATTCTAAAACCTTAGCATAACTCCAATCCGTTATGGCAACTTCATCTTTCCTAAACATACCTTGTCCTGAACAAGGCGCATCAATTACTACCTTATCAAAATATCCTGTAAATAACTTTCTCAAATTATTAGAATCAGTATTTGTTATTATACAATTTCTAGCCCCAAATCGCTCTAAGTTTTCTCCTAGTGCTCTTATTCTAGTAGGATTTATCTCATTTGATACTAATAATCCTGTATCATTTAGTTTCGATAATATATATGTAGATTTTCCTCCTGGGGCAGCACACATATCAAGAACTTTATCTCCTTCTTTTATATCAAGATGAGGTACTACACTCATTGCAGATGGTTCTTGTAAATAATATGCGCCTGATTCATGTAGTGGACTTTTCCCTGGTCTATCTACTTCCTCATCATAATAAAATCCTTCATCCGCCCAAGGTATCGGTGTTAAATTATATAAATTTAAATTTAATAATTCTTCTTTATTTATTTTTAAAGTGTTGATTCTTAATCCTGTTGTTTTAGGTTCATCATAACTTTTTATAAAATCATCATATTCATCCATAAGAAGTTCTTTCATGTCATCTAAAAATCTTTGTGGTAATTTCTTCAATTTTAATCGTCCTTTCTCTTTTTATGCCTAATAAATTTATATCTTTTTAAAAATTTTTTTCTAGAATTATTTGTATATTCATCTAGTTTATCTAGACTGCTTTTCCATAAATATACTATATAAACTATAAACACTATAATAGACCATCTATATTGTATCATCAATATAAAATCAAAAACTCCATGTAATAAAATAGGCAATACTATAGATAATGTTAAATATTTTCTTTTTTTAGCTTTAGAGCTAGTAAATCTATATTTTGAAATGTAGTATCCCATAATTACAGCAAACATCATATGTGCAGGAACTGATATTATAGATCTTATGACTCCAACTTCAAAAGCTGATGTTTGGTCCTCAAATAATATATATATAATATTTTCAATAGTTGCAAACCCCAAGGATAAAAATACTGAGTATATAATACCATCTAACCTTTCATTAAAGCTTTTTTCTTTTAGCAAATTGGGTATAAGTACTAACTCTTTTAATCCTTCTTCAACTACCCCTGCAACTATAAAAGACATATAAAAAATATTAATTTTTCCTGTAAATATATTTGTTTTTATAAGTATTTCTTCTGCATAAATTGCTAATGTACTTACTAAAATACCAAGTATAAAAAACTTACTTAGTACACGTATTGGTTCCTTATCATATTTATCTTTTAAATATATCCATAATATAATTGTTGCAACTGGTGCTATAGCCAATATTAATAGATCTAATTTCATAAATTAATCCTCTCTTTATATTTTATAGATATATTATTTCCATTTATCCTTAACAAAATAATAGCTATCTTCATAGTATGAATGTAGAAAAGTATTATTTATATGAAGAGGTGATTATATGCAAGATGGTTTCCTAACAGTTAGTGTTATTGACAGTGCAACTAATAGGCCTATCGAAAATGCAACTGTAAATATTTATAAAAATCCTGAATCTGGAGAAAGACAAACTCAAATATATCAAAATTTAAAAACTGATAACTCCGGTCTAGTTACTGGTATCACGTTAGATGCACCTGACCTTCAATATTCTCAACAACCTTCAGATGTTAGACCTTATAGTCAATATACTGTAGAAGTAATTTCAGAAGGATATGAAACAGCTATTATCGATGGAACTCAAGTATTTCCTACTGTAGAGGCTAGACAAAATGTCCCTCTAAATACTCAAACACGACGTAGACACTTTTACTATAGAAAAAATGAGAATGTTTATGATATAGGTGATAATACTTTGTACGGAACATATCCTCCTAAAATACCAGAAAGTGATTTAAAGCCTTTACCACCACCAACAGGATTTGTTGTCTTAGACAATCCTGTTGTTCCCGAATTTGTAGTTGTTCATGATGGTTTACCTGAAGATAGTTATGCTCCAAATTACTGGATTCCATTTAAAGAGTATATAAAAAATGTAGCTTCATCTGAGATATATTCTACTTGGCCAGAACAAACTATATATGCAAATGTAATAGCTATAATATCATTTACTCTAAATAGAGTTTTTACAGAATGGTATAGAAATAAAGGACTTAACTTTACAATAACATCATCTACTGCATATGATCATAAATTTATAAACAATAGAAATTTCTTTGATACTATAAATGTTGTTGTTGATAGTATTTTTAATACATTTATAAAAAGACCTCCAACAGCTAGACAGCCTCTTTTAGCTCAATACTGTGATGGTAAAAAATCTCAGTGTCCTAATCAAATGACTCAATGGGGAAGTAAGGACTTAGGAGATCAAGGAATGGATTATAAAAGTATTTTAAGATATTTTTATGGTGATGAAATAGTCTTTGAAGAAGCACCTGTTGTAAGTGGTGTACCTGTATCATTCCCTGGAGATACATTACAGGTTGGATCTAGCGGAAAATATGTTAAAACTATACAACATCAATTAAATGCAATATCAAACTCTTACCCTGCTATTCCAAAAATAAAAGAAGATGGTGTTTATGGAAATAGCACTGCCGAAGCAGTTAGTACCTTCCAAGGAATCTTCGGTCTTCCAAAAACAGGCGTTGTAGATTTTAAAACTTGGTACGAAATTTCTAGAGTTTATGTTGCTGTTACTAAAATAGCTTCTTTAAATCCAAATATTTAAGTAATAAAAGACCACTTTTATGTGGTCTTTTATTACTTAAATATTTCTTTATATTCTGGTTTTAATATATGATCTATTTTATTAACATTTATTATAAATTCAGGTATACCAGCTGCATAAGGAGCTATATCATATAAATCGAAATATACTACTATATTATCATCTTGTATATAAAATTTTTGTTTATCTTCTATACTTTTAAATTCATACACTCCCTTATTCTGTTCATCTAACTTTATTAATTCCTCTATTTGATTTCTTATTTCTTCATTTATAATATTTTTATAGTCTGACCCTTCTTTAAATAAATTATCTATCGTTAAAAAATTTCCATTTCTTATATCTATATTGTATGCTACATTCTCGTAATATCCATGAGCTCCACCTGCATACTTATAATATTTTATCAATATACTTAATATATTATCGCTATTTTTCTTTACATCAAAATCAACATTAGCAACAAATTTATTTTCTACTTCAGAGAGTGCATCGTTATATTCTTTTGCTTGCTTTTGTGAATCATTAAAAAACTTCATTATACTATTTGTTATTTCATCGTTTATATTTTTTGATATATCTTTATTATCAATCATTATTATAGGTATATTAATAATACTATTTATATACTTATTATTCTTAGTTATTGTTTGGGTATCTATATTAGCAATTATACTGCTAGTTTGTATCATCTTTATTTTATTTTTAAATATAGTAAAAGGAATTTTAAATTCATATGCTAAATCTTCTTTACTTGATTTGTATGGATTAAAATAAATATTTATTCCTTCATCTATTATTTCATAATTTGTATATTTATTAATTTTTATTTTATTTTTATCAACCTTCAATTTATTATCTTTTATATAATCTATTATATAATCATAAATCACATCTTCATAATCTTCATTATCCTTTAATAAATTATTTAAGAAAATTCTTTGACCTGTATTTAAGTCAAAAACATAGCTATCTTTTTCTTGCTTAAATTTATTGTCTTTATATCTTATTTCTTTATATATTACAATATTTAATAAACTTTTATTTTCAAAAACTATATGATAATTTATATTAACATTAGTTTTAGAATTATTTTTATAAAGCTGAGATTCTTGCCTCTCATGATTTATTGAATCATTTATATTTCTTCTAATATACGAATTTATATATCTTTCAACTTCTTCATTTGAATAATGTATCTCTGGCATTCTTGCACTTATTACTAAGTTTTTTTCATCGATTTTAATTTTTTCTTCTGTTATCTTTACTAGTTTAAATCCTTGATATAAATTCGTTTGTAATCCATCTTTTATATTAAATATATCAAATACGCTAAATATTGTAAGTATCATTATAGCTAATAATATGTACTTATATTTTAAGAAGTTTTCTAGTCTATTCATGTTTTGATTTTCCTCCTAAATATAATTCCTTTTATTTTATATTTAGATTTTTTGTATTTTTTATCCCCATAAAATATAAAAATACTCTATTATTAATTTTCAAATTTAAAATTTCTATATAAAAATAAAAAAACTTAAGAATGTATCTTAAGTTTTTTATTTTAACTATTTTTTTATAAGTTTTACTATTGTTTCAACGTGTGGAGTATTTGGGAACATATCCATACATTTTACTTTTTCTAATTCATATCCGTATTTTTTAAATTCAACTAAATCAAGAACTAAAGTCTTAGGGTTACAAGATATATAAACTATTTCCTTCGCACCAAAGTTAGATATATCTCTTACTGCATCCTTATGAACTCCTGGTCTTGGTGGGTCTACTATTATTAAGTCTGGCTTATCTTTTAAGTTTTTAACAGTTTTTGCAACATCTCCTGCAACAAACTCACAGTTAGTTAATCCATTTAATTTAGCATTTTGATTTGCAGCAACTACAGCTTCTTCTATTATTTCTATTCCATATACCTTCTTCGCTGCTTTAGCCATAACTTGACCTATAGTTCCCGTTCCACTATATAAGTCAAATACAACCTTATCATTGTGGTCTCCTACAAACTCTCTAGCTATAGTATATAATTCTTCTGCTCCTTTAGTGTTAGTTTGGAAGAATGAGAATGGAGAAACTCTAAATCTTAAGCCTAAAACTTCTTCATGAATATAATCTCTTCCATGTAATACTCTTAATTCATCACAGTTTACAGCATCTGCTAATCCATCATTTATTGTGTGTAATATACTTACTAATTCAGCTTCTGTATCTAAATTTAATAACATATCTTTATATTCATTCATATTAAAATCAACTTGAGAAGATGTTACTATATTTACCATAAGTTCATTAGTATTTATACCTTTTCTAACTACAAGGTTTCTTAAGTACCCTTTATGATTTACTGTTCTGTAGTAAGGAAGTTGTTTTTCATTAAAGAATTCTACTGTTGAAGTTAAAACTTTTATAAAGTCTTGATCAACTAAGAAACAACCATCAACTGTCATTATATCTATATGCCTTCCTTTTTTATGAAGACCTAATGTTAATGGTCCATCTTTCATTTCATCTCCGAAAGTATACTCCATTTTATTTCTATATAATCTATTTTGAGGACTTCCTTGTATTCCTAAGAATTTAAAACCAAATAAATCTTGTTGTAAGAATAAATCCATAACTTGTCTTTCTTTGATTTCTAATTGCTTTTCATAAGGAACAGATAATATCGTACATCCTCCACATTCGTTAAAATGCTTACAAGGAGTTTCTGTTTCTATCGGAGAGTTTTCTAATAACTCTAACATCTTAACATCTGCTTTTCCACTTTTTGTTCTTTTTACAGCAGCTTTAACCTTTTGTCCAGTTATTCCACCTTTCATATGTATGTCTCTGTTTCCATACCTACTTACAGATGTTCCTCCAAACTCCATTTTATCTACTTCAAACTCTATAACGTCTCTTCTTTTCACTAATGCTACCTCCGCTAGTTGTTTATATTATCAAATTATCTTTCTTCTATTAACTTAACTTCTTCTTCAGTTAATTCTCTATACTCTCCTAATCCTAAGCTTTCATCTAATTTTAATTTACCCATAGAAAGCCTTTTTAAGTATACTACTTTTTTGCCTACACTCTCAAACATTCTTTTTACTTGGTGGAATTTGCCTTCATGAATTGTAAGTTCTATTTCTGACATATCATCACTTTTTAAAATTTTTAATTGTGATGGCATAGTTTCATATCCATCATCAAGAATTACACCTTTTTCAAATGCAAGTATATCTTCTTCAGTTACTTTTCCTTGTATTTTCGCATAATAAGTTTTTGGTACATGCTTTTTAGGAGATAGTACTCTGTGAGCAAGTTGTCCATCATTTGTAAGCACTAGTAGTCCTTCTGTATCTTTATCTAGTCTACCTACTGGAAATGGTTCAAACACTAAATATGATTGGTCTATTAAATCTAATACTATTGGATCATATTTATCAAATGTAGCTGATATATATCCATCTGGCTTATTTAACATTATATAGACAAATTCTCTATATACTATTTTTTCTCCATTAAATCTAATATCATCACTTTCAGAGTCAACTTGTACTCCTGGATTATTTATAACTTTTCCATTTACAGATATTAAACCTTGTTTACAATATTTCTTTAATTCAGCTCTACTAGCTACCCCTACGTTAGAAAGTAATTTATCTACACGCATTTTTTTTCCCATTAAAAATGTTCTCCATTCTCATAGTATTTTTCTTTTTCAAAAACTATAAATGCTAAATCCATACTTTCTATGTTTAAATTTTCTCTTATATTATCTGTTATTATTTTTGCAACTGTATCTTGTACTTCTTGACCTCTATCAAACCAAGCTACCTCTACAAAAGGATATACATCGGCTATTTTTCCATCTCTTATAGCTACAGATTTTATACATTCTATTTCAAAATAGTCTCTTGGGCATTTTACTGCATCTATTAATTCATCTATCATCTTTTCACTTATTTCACATATTTGATTTTCATTTATTCCTCTTATTTTTATTTGTGGCATAATATATTTCCTTTCTATAATAAAAATTTATCATTCATTCTTATTTAAGTATTATTATACTTTTAATTTCAAGTTATTACAATTTACTATGTACTTTTTTTCCATAAACGTTATAATATTAATTGATGGGTAAATTTTAGAATTTAGTAAGTAGTAAATAAAATCAAAGCTATAACAAAATTTCAAATTCAACTTAATTATGGAGGTTTTAACTATGTTAGTTTCTGCAAAAGAAATGTTAAATAAAGCTAGAGAAGGTAAATATGCAGTTGGTCAATTCAATATAAATAACTTAGAATGGACTAAAGCTATATTATTAACTGCACAAGAAAACAATTCACCTGTTATATTAGGTGTTTCTGAAAGCGCTGGTAAATATATGGGGGGATACAAAACTATAGTTGGTATGGTTAATGGAATGTTAGAAGAGTTAAACATAACTGTTCCTGTTGCATTACACTTAGATCACGGTAGTTATGAAGGAGCTTTAAAAGTAATAGAAGCAGGATTCTCTTCTGTTATGTTTGATGGTTCTCACTACTCTATAGAAGAAAATGTAGCTAAAACTAAAGAAATAGTTGAGATAGCTCATTCTAAAGGAATATCTGTAGAAGCAGAAGTTGGTTCTATAGGTGGAGAAGAAGATGGTGTTGTTGGTTCAGGTGAAGTTGCAGATCCAGCTGAATGTAAGTTAATATCTGACTTAGGTGTTGATATGTTAGCTGCTGGTATAGGTAACATACATGGACAATATCCAGAAAATTGGGCAGGATTAAACTTTGATGCTTTAGAAGCTATAAACAATGCTACAGGAGATATGCCATTAGTTTTACATGGGGGAACTGGTATACCTGCAGAAATGATACAAAAAGCTATCTCTTTAGGTGTATCTAAGATAAATGTTAATACTGAGTGCCAATTAGCATTTGCTGCTGCTACTCGTAAATACATAGAAGAAGGAAAAGACTTACAAGGTAAAGGATTTGATCCTCGTAAAGTTTTAGCTCCAGGATTTGAAGCTATAAAAGCTACTGTTAAAGAAAAAATGGAATTATTCGGATCTATAAATAAAGCTTAATTTTATAGACTAATTCTTTCTTTATAAATTTAAAATTTACATAAAAAAGAGTATAGTCTAATGATTAATCATTAGATTATACTCTTTTTATTTTATTAACTATAAAATTTTGATGCTCCTGTTAATTGTCTTTTACCTATTAACTTAGATAAATTAGTAAGAGATGCTATTTTTATATCCTTAAAACTTACAAGAAATACAAATTTAAAGTCTGTAAATGTTTCATCAATATTATATACCTCAAAATAACATCTTACATTATCTAATAAATACTTATCTTGTATTTCCTCTTCAATTTCATCTGTAGCATCTTTTAAGTACGCTCTTACATCTTCAAATAAAACATCAAAATAAGACTCATCTATATCATTCCCTATCTCTTCTTTTATTTCATCTATATCTTCCATATTAAATACATCTCTAGATAACTGACAATCATAAACCATTATATTTTCTTGATTTATTGTTTCTGAAATATCTTGTATATATTCAAAATCAGGGCGAAATCTTAAAATATTTTTAACATCACTACTATTTATTTTAATTTTTCCTTTTTTATTTTCTAAATTTAGTTCTATCATTCGATTGCCTCCCACTTCTCCCAATAATAGTACTAATTGTACTCCTGTATAAATCCGTGTATATCTATCCAATTATTAACTCTTACTATATTTTCATGTTCTATCTCTTTATTATAATTAGTATCTATTAGCAATACTTTCATACCTTCATTCGCAAGCTGCATTGCATTTGATGGATTATCTTCTATAAATATATGACACTCTAATTCTTTTGCTTTTTGTATTTTATAATCACTACCTAATAAGTATACATCGATCTCTTCAAATCCATTTTCATTTAGCCAATTTTTAGTTATATCTGTTAATTTAGCATCTCTAGCTGTTACAAAATATAAATTATGATTTTTCTTTAGTTCATCTATAATATTTTTAGCATCATCAACTACCTTTGCTTCTCCATATGAATGCATATATTTTTCATGAAATTCACTTATCATAGTATTCATATCTACACCATATAAAACTTCCCAATTATGAGTATTACATTCTTCTTCTGTTATATTTTTATTATATAATTCATTTAAATATGGAATAAAATGATATGGACTAGTTATAGTTCCATCTATGTCTATGCATATATTTAATTTAATCATATTTGTCCTCCCTAATACCCATCATCATGTTGATTTAACACATTATATCATATGTTAAATTATAAATCAAAAATTTACTTTTATTATATATTAAACAGCATACACATTGATTAAGATCAATTTATATACTATTTATATAATACTTTTCTTATACTTAAAAAATGTATACTTAGTATAGGAATATAATACCAAGTATACATATATATTATTGTTCGTCTATAATTTGATTTAAATCTGTCAATCTATCTTTAAAATTAGCTATATAGTTATCTGATAAATTAAGATACTCTGTTATTTTACCTATATATTTAGGATTTTTAGTATTTATAAGAGTAATTGCAGACTCCATCGCTTTCTCTCTTAATTCATATGCTGTTTTTACATCATTTCTGGCATCAATTAACATTTTAGTATATTCATCATTTGATAATTGTGGTATATCCATAGTTGTGTATATCGATATAACTTCTGTACACATATCTGATGCATATTCTAAGTCTTGTTTAACTTTATCTAATTTTTTTATGTTTTCAACTATATTTTTAGTATAAGGTATACACTCTCTCATAGGAATAAGTGCTTTAAGCTCTATTTCATAAATTTCCTTCTTAAATTCATATATAAGCTCTTTATCGCTTTTTTTAGAATCAAAATTTACTACTTCTTTATTATCATGTTCCTTATTTTCTGACACTATATTATTGCTATCATTTTTAGCATTCACTTTAATTTCTTCTAGTTTTGCTATCTCAGAAGTATCTTGTACAGGCTTATTTTCATTTATAATTTTTTCTTCTGTATATTCTTTTCCAAAAGAATAGTTTTGATAATACATTGCTTCTTTTATTTTATTTAATCCACTAATGTATATATTAGTTATTACTATTGTAGTAACTAATGTAATATACATACTTGCGTATATAAATGATCTCTTTATATTATTATAATTTTTAAATAATACTATCAAAGGTATAAAATATAAAAATAAGAATACTACTATCCATCTCATACATTTAAGTCTCCTTCTTCAATTAGGACAATCTTCCTAATTTTTGTATTTTAATATTTTATTTGATAGTATTTACAAATTATTGGTTTATTAATCCATTATTTTTATTAAATTAAAATCTGTATAATCACAAGAAGCTAAGATATACTCCACTCCATTTCTAACCCCTTTTAGACCCATTTTAAATGATTCTTTACCATGTAAATGACCATATATTACTTTTTCTACACCATATTCTTCGTACAAATTAGTAAATAAAGATTCTTCTAATTTATCATTTGTAGGTGGATAATGGGTTATAACTATAAATTTAGAATATCCCTTTTTCTTTGCAGCTTGAAGTGATAGCCTAATTCTATTTTCTTCTCTCTTATATATTTTCTCATCATTGTCATCAAATTTAAAATCATTAGGACAAATCCATCCTCTACCACCACATATAGCATACTCTCCGTACTCATAGAAATTTGTTTGTAAAAATTTCATATTATCATATAATTTATTTAAATTAGTTACTGTTGTCCACCAATAATCATGATTTCCTTTTATAAAAATTTTATTTCCACAAAGATTACTTATAATATCTAAATCTGGTTTAGCTTCAGTTAGATTAATCCCCCATGAAGTATCTCCTAAAACTAAAACTACATCTTCGTCTTTAACATTATCTTTCCAGCTACTAATTATTTTCTCTTCATGTTTGTCCCATTTATCTCCAAATATATTCATTGGCTTTTCTACTAATGTTGAAAAATGTAAATCACCTATTGCATATAAACTCATCTAATCTGTCCTTTCTAGTACTACGTTTCAAATTATGTAACTATATATTTTAATATTTCCAAAAAAGACAGTTATCCTACATTGGATAACTGCCTAATCATCAACTTTATTTTTATATTCTTGTAATAAGGAATCTATTTCCTTTTTTAATTGCAATATTTCAGTTATATCTCTTTCATTGTCTATTTTATCTAATCTTCTTTGATATTTTATGGCCTTATGCGTTTCACCTACATTATATAATTCTTGAATTTTATCTAAAACATCTCTTAATGTAACAGACTTTACTTGGTACATAACTTGAGCTTTCATTATATCTTCTCTAATTTCACTCATTTCTTGATCTAATAAAAATGCCGCATCTGCTGCTCTTCTTAATCTAACCGCAAGTGTTTCCGGTATATAATGTTCATACTTGTATTTCAAAGAATGTTCTATTGTTGCCCAAAAGTTCATAGCAAGTGTTCTTATCTGTATCTCACATAAAATTTCCTTAGATCCTGCTATTGAATTTATAGGGTATTTTATTATTACATGATAGCTTCTATATCCACTGTCTTTAAAGTTTTTAATATAGTCTTTTTCATAAACTATAGTCATATCACTTCTCAACTTAATTAAATTAACAATATTATATATATCTTCCACAAACTGACACATTATTCTTATACCAGCTATATCTTCCATTTCAGCTTCAATATCTTGTATATTTAGTCGCTTAGCTTTTGATACAATAGAGGCTATTTTTTTAGTTCTTCCTGTTACAAATTCTATTGGAGAATATTCTCCTTTTGTTAAAAATTCTTTTCTTATATTTTTAAACTTTACTTTTAATTCTTCAACCGCATTATTATAAGGCGCTAATACTTCATCCCATTTTTCGTATTCCATATCATCCACCCTTTATCTCATTTTTCCATACATATCTATTTTAACATAAGTTATTTATTTTTGGTATAATAAAGCAACTCTCCATCCTTTAATATATAATCAACTTCACCTAAATCTATTAGGTAACTTATTAAAGAAATTAAAGATGATTTAAAGAAATGATATTCTTTATAAGAATGACTTAAGTTGTTATTTACTATAATGTGCTTTAATATATTTTCTATAGTAATTGGATTATTTAAATATATCCTAATCTGATTTATATACTTATCTATAGCTATTTTATGTTTATCTATTATCTTATAACTTTCATCTTTTGATATAAACTTTTTACTATGAGCTATTACCATATATTCAAAGTCTATATTTTTTATTCGCTCTAATGATTTTATTTGTTCTTCAATATCAAATAAAAATAAAAAATCATATTTCGAAAGCATCTCTTCGCCTACTAATAAGTCTCCTACAAATAATACTTTATCATCCGTTAAAACACCTATGCTTCCTGGAGTATGACCCTTAAAATTAAAAACTTCAAACTTTTTATTATTTATACTTAATATTCCTTCAGTTATAACCGTATCTATAGATATATCTTTTGGCGATCTATTCTTAAGTTTCTCATCCATGAATATATTACTTTTTCCACCCATTATATATTTCGAAAATAATTCTAGTTTTTCTATATATAATTTTGCCTCTTCTGATGATAATATCTCTACATCCTTATAATACTCTTTAAATTGACTACAAGCCCCGAAATGATCATTATGCTCATGAGTATTTATTATATATTTTAACTCTATATTTCTTTCATTTAATATTTTTATTATTTTATTTGGTCTTGCTCCACTTAATCCAGGATCAATAATCAATGCTGAATTATCATCAAATAAATATAATCCTGTATTAGTTCCTCCTCTTATATAAAAAGTATTACCCGATATATTTATTAAGTTCATTAAATCACCTTTTTATAATAGTATTTTTTTCAATCTATTAATCGCACGATTTCTAACATTCTTATCTTTAGATACCCTTACTTTTATATTGTACGCAGTATCTTCTTTTAATAAGCTTTCTATAAAGTACTCAACTATTCCTCTATCTTTAAAATCTATATCTATGATTCCTTTAGAGTATATATTCGAATCTAATATCATTAAGTTATCTGCAAACTCTAATCTTTCACTTTTTTCTAAATATCTTTCTTGTGGTATAAAGCTTTCGCAATACTCAATTTTATAATTTACCACTTTGTCACTAATATCAAACCCATATTTTGATTTTATTAAATCCCTATATTCTCTATTTCTTTGAGTAACATTACTTAAATTTTTATTATAATCTTCTTTTTTCCAATGACCAAACAACCTACAGTTTAATGGTCTTACTTCATATATCATACACCTATTATCTTTATCTTTAAATGGGCATGGTTTTTTATCTATATATTCTAAGAAATAATAATCTATAATTTTATCTAAACACATCTTTTTTAGTTCTGGCTTATTCTCTAAATAATTATATATATTTATAAATTCAATTAAATTTGTACCAACAGATTCCATACAGCAATTTCCACATCCACTACAATCTCCACTTGGTAAACTTTTATAAATATTATTTAATTTATCAAATAGTCTATTTTCATTTGCATAATTTATACAATTTACTACATGATTCTTTTTTATACTAGTCATTATTATTACTCCTTGTTATAATTATTAGGTTAATACAAACAATTATTATAACATATATTTTTAGAATATTTATAGGAGGTATTTTATGAATAGATATACAAAAATAATAAATATGATGGATAGTTATTATACTAAGGATTATGAAAAAACTAAAAAGAACATAACTAAAGTTAGAGAAGTTAGAGAAGAAACAGTTAGGAAATTCTTCTTACAAGGAGATTGCGAAGTTTTAGTTGTATTCGAAGAAACAGGAAGAGAAATACTTATAGATGATTTTTCTTCTGATGAAGATATAAGAAAGTATCTTGGGCCTAAATTTATAAATAAAAAAAGATAATATTTTTATGTAATTAATGTATAAATTTAGATTCTGAGTTAATAATATTAATGTAAAATTAAATATTTAACTCAATCTCCCCCAATTTTGAGTCTCTGTTTCCCCCAACAGAGGCTCTTTTTATATTAATTTTAAAAAATATAATGTATAATACTGTCTTATAATGTACTTAAAAGAGGTGATTACATGCTAAATATAGGAAAGTTATGCTTAGATACTGACTTTAATTTTAGAGTTATAAGAGAAGAAGATAATGACATAGATTTATTCATAGATATAAACTATCGTAGTCTAGATATCGATACTAATGGAGATAGTTTTTTTAATTCTAGAATACAATTTCCTTATGTTAGATCATTAATACTTAGAATAAATAAAGAAAGTAATATAATGACTGTTCATTTAATGAGGGATATAGATTTATTTTCTGCTTTTGCTAACTTTGAAGTTAATTATGATAACTGTATAATAAATATAAAAAATGACTTTGAAAAAGTTAAAATCTTTAAATCTTAATTAAAGTCTAACTAAAAAATAAGGGGGCCTTAATAGGCCCCTTTATTAACTATGTTATTTATAATTTAATTATATTAAATTTTATCTATTAATCTAGTATAATTTTCAGAATTTTATGCATTTTGTTTAGCTATTTTTTTTTCCTCTTTCTTTATTGGAGACTTAGCTTTATATATATCTTTATATATTTGAACTAATTCACTTACTAATGGTAATCTTGGGTTAGCTGGAGTACATTGGTCATCAAATGCATCTAAAGCTAATCTCTCTATAGCTGCAAAATAAGTTTCTTCTTCTATACCGCATGCTTGTATAGTCATTGGCATATTTAATTCTTTCATTAAGTTTCTTACAGCTTCAACTAAGCTCTTAACACCTTCTTCTGTAGTATTAGCCTTTAATCCTAAAGCCTTTGCTATTTCAGCATATTTCTTATCTGCTACGAATGACTTATATTTAGGGAATGCAGCAAACTTACTTGGCATAGTAGCATTATATTCTATTACATGAGGTAATAATATTGCATTAGCTCTACCATGTGGTATATGGAATTCTGATCCTAATTTATGAGCTAATGAGTGGTTAACACCTAAGAATGCATTTGCAAATGCCATACCTGCTATACAAGAAGCATTATGCATTTTTTCTCTTGCTTCTTTTCCTTCAGCTGTATTAGCTCCTTTATATGATTTTGGTAAATATTCAAATACCATTTGTATAGCCTTCATAGCTAAAGCATCTGTATAATCAGTTGCCATTATAGAAACATAAGCTTCTATAGCATGAGTTAATACATCTAGTCCTGTATCTGCAGTAACAGCTGCTGGTACAGACATTACAAATGTAGGGTCTATTATAGCTACATCTGGAGTTAATTCATAATCAGCTAAAGGATATTTTATGTTATTTACCTTATCAGTTATAACTGCGAAAGATGTAACCTCTGATCCTGTACCTGAAGTAGTTGGTATAGCTACCATCTTAGCTTGTCTTCCTAATTTAGGGAATTTATATATTCTCTTTCTTATATCCATAAACTTAAGTCTTAAATCATCGAAATCTGCATCTTTATTTTCATAGAATAACCACATACCTTTAGCAGCATCCATTGCAGATCCTCCACCTAAAGCTATTATAGTATCTGGTTTGAATTTTCTCATTGCTTCAGCACCATTTAATACTGTATCTACAGATGGATCTGGTTCTACGTCAGCAAATATTTCTATCATAACTGGATTTCTTCTTTTTCTTAAGTGGTACTCTAATTTTTCAACGTATCCTAATTGAACCATCATTCTATCAGTAACTATCATTACTCTTTCAACATTAGGTAATTTTTCTAAGTATTGTACTGAACCAACTTCATGATATATTCTTTCAGGTACTTTAAACCATTGCATATTTACTCTCCTCTTAGTAACCTTTTTAACATTTATTAAATTAACTGCTGATACATTGTCTGTAGTAGAGTTATTACCCATAGATCCACATCCTAAAGTTAATGATGGCGTATTTACGTTATATATATCTCCTATAGCACCATGAGTAGAAGGTGCATTTACTAATAATCTTCCCGTTCTTACTTTTTTACTAAATTCTAATATTATATCATCGTTGTTTGAATGTATAACAGCTGAATGTCCTAATCCCCCGAACTCAGTCATATCTACACATCTTTGTATTCCTTCTTTAGCATCTTTTACTTTTATACATGCAAGTACTGGACTTAATTTTTCTTTAGATAATGGATAATCCATTCCTACTCCACCTATTTCAGCTACTAACATTTTAGCATCTTTAGGAACCTCAAAACCTGCCATTTGAGCTATTTTATATGGTGTTTGTCCAACTATATTAGGATTTAAAGATTTTGTTTCTGGATTTATTACTGTTTTTTCTAATAATTCTTTTTCTTTTCCATCAACAAAGTAGCAATTGTAAGCCTTCATTAATCCTACTACTTCATCATATATGCATTCTTCTACTATAACAGCTTGCTCTGATGCACATATCATTCCATTATCGAAAGTTTTAGATAATATTAAATCGTTTACTGCTTGCTTTATATCTGCTGATTTTTCTATAAAGCATGGTACGTTACCTGCTCCAACCCCTAAAGCTGGTTTTCCTGAAGAATAAGCTGATTTAACCATTCCTGGTCCACCTGTTGCTAATATTAAAGCTACTCCATTATGTTTCATAAGTGCGCTTGATGCTTCTAAAGATGGTGTTTCTATCCATTGGATACAATTTTCTGGTGCTCCAGCTTCTATAGCTGCATCTCTTAATATTCTTGCAGCTTCTGCTGAACATTTTTGAGCTGATGGATGGAAACTAAATATTATTGGATTTCTTCCTTTTATTGATATTAATGCTTTAAACATAGTAGTTGAAGTTGGATTAGTTACTGGAGTAACACCTGCTACAACTCCTATTGGCTCTGCAACCATCATATATCCTTCTTCATCGTTTTCTTCAATTACACCAACTGTTTTTGTGTACTTTATACTATTGTATATGTATTCTGTTGCGAATATATTTTTTGTAACCTTATCTTCAAATACCCCTCTATTTGTTTCTTCTACTGCCATCTTAGCTAACTCTATATGCTTTTCTAGACCTGCTTTAGCCATTGCAGCAACTATTTTATCAACTGCTTCTTGGTCTAACTTTAACATTTCATCTTTTGCTTTGTTAGCTTTTGTAACTAAATCATTAATCATATTATCTACACTAAATTCTGTCTTTACATTCTTACTCATCGATATTTTCCCCCTTGAAGTAATTTTTTATAAAAAACTATGTTAGTTAATTAACAAACTTGATATACTTAGATAATATCCTATCCGCTTAAATCTGTCAACATTTTTTCTTTTTCAAAATAAAAGAAACCGTTTCTATTTTATTTTTATATATTTTAATTATATTTATAGTATGTTTTAACACTAAAAAAGGCATAGTTAAATTTTAAACAACCATCCCTTTTTTATATTTTTTACACTAATATATGTATTCTCATAGTTTTAAATCTTTTTATAAAGTTATAATACATAATAAGCCTATTATATAAAACAATAAGTTAATTTTATTTAAAATTTATAACTACTGTCTTATATCCAATCCCCTTTAATATATTTTGTATACTGACAATTGTATTTTTCTGTATCTCTTCCATAAATCCTTCACTTATAATTTTTTCTTCATATTCTTTTTTACAATTACTTATATCCTCTAATATCTCTTGTATATCTAACTTATTAAATATTGAGTTTTTTACATCATAAACATATATGTTTTCATCATCTATGTAATGGTCTAAAATTTGACATGTTTTAATTTCTATTATTATCTCATCTCCAGTATTGCTTACTATCTCTATATCTTCTGGTTTTACACCTCCATTTATTACTCCGTTATACTTTACAATAAATGATTTTTCTGTAAAAGGTATTTTTATATTACTAATACTTTTATCCTTTTTTATTTCTACGATATTGCTGTAATTATATTTTACAGTACTTATATCTAGCACTTGAGTTAAAGTATTTATTACTTTTATATTATCTTTATATATACTTTCTTTTTTGTATCTATTAGATATAAAATATGTTCCAATTATTAATAACGCTAAAAACATCAATGTTATAAGTGCGTTATTAATTTTTTTTCGTTTTTGTAACACATAAATTCCTCCTTTTGGTATAATGTTTTTGTTATTAATAAATATACTTATGGTATAAACTAAAATATGATAATTAAATTTGCTATTAAATATTTATAATACTATTTTAATTATATTTTGAAAGGAGATATAAAATGAGTTTATTAGTTTTCGGACATAAGAATCCAGATACAGATTCTATATGTTCTTCAATCGCTTTATCGTATTTAAAAAATCAATTAGGTTTTGAAGCTAAGCCTTACGCTTTAGGAGAGGTTAGAAAAGAAGCTCAATTCGCACTAGATTACTTTAAAGTTAGTGCACCTGAATTATTAACAGATGTAAAAGGTAAAGATGTTATATTAGTTGACCATAACGAACTTGCTCAAACTGCTGATGGTATAGAAGAAGCTAATATAGTTGAAATTGTAGACCACCATAAAGTTGAAATAAGTACTGAAGTACCTATATCTATAAGAGTTATGCCTGTTGGATGTACTTGTACTATAGTATATCAAATGTATAAAGAAAATAATGTTGAAGTTCCTTACGAAATAGCTGGTTTATTATTATCTGCTATATTATCAGATACATTATTATTCAAATCACCTACTACTACTGAAATGGACAAGTTAGCTTGTGAAGAGTTAAGTAAAATAGCTAATGTTGACATGGAAAGCTATGCTATGGAAATGTTCAAAGCTGGTACATCTTTAGATGAATATAGTATTGAAGAAATAGTTAATATGGACTTTAAAGAGTTTGATATGAGCGGAAAAAGAGTTGGTATAGGACAAGTATTCACTTTAGATATAGATTCTATATTTGCTAAAAAAGATGAGTTCTTATCACATATAAACTCAACTGATTATGATATGTTAGTACTTGCAATAACTGACATAATAAAAGAAGGTTCTTATTTAATATACAAAGCTGAAGATAAAATAATAGCTGAAGCATTTAGTGTAGATGCATCTCAAGGTGTATTTGCAGAAGGTGTTGTTTCTAGAAAGAAACAATTAGTTCCAAACTTAACTACAGCAATTAAAAATATATAGTAAAAAAGGAAGGTAATTACCTTCCTTTTTTTTGTATAATCTTCATTTAATCTCTTAACCAAATTATTAGTGTAGGTTAAATTTTTAGGTTTAAAATATTAACTGGTTTTTTTACTATAAATGTTTTTTAGGATTTATCTATATTATTTTAAAACAAAGTAATTAGATTGTAAATAGTTTATTTAATGTAATATTACGGAAATAAATTACATTTTTTCTACATCTGAATAATCCTTACCAAAAGTCTCAACAGTTACATTTTTCATAACTTGTGGAGTTTTAGGTTTATCTGCTCTATCAGTAGCAGTTGTAGCTATTTCATTAACTACATCCATTCCCTCTATTACTCTACCAAATGCAGCATATTGACCATCTAAATGTGGAGAGTTTTTGTGCATTATAAAGAATTGAGAACCTGCTGAGTTAGGAGCCATAGTTCTAGCCATAGATAATACTCCAGCTTCATGCTTTAAGTTGTTAGTAAATCCATTCCCTCTGAATTCACCTTTTATAGAGTATCCAGGTCCACCCATTCCATTTCCATTAGGACATCCACCTTGTATCATAAATCCTTCTATTACTCTGTGGAATCCAACTCCATTGTAAAATCCTTGATTTACTAATGTTACAAAGTTTTTAACAGTATTAGGAGCTATATGTGGATATAACTCTGCTACTATCTTCTTTCCATTTTCCATTTCTATAGTTACTATAGGATTTTTATTTTCCATATTTCTATCTTCCTTTCATTTGCCTTTAGTTTTAATATGTACTTATATATTATATACCATATTTTAATAATTTTTACATAAAATTTCAGCCTTATATTTCTATCATAAAATACTTAATATCAATAATAATATCATTTATAATTTATCCATAAAGCAAGTAAATTATAAATATAAAAATTTACTTATCTAATTTCTCCAATGATAAACCTATTTGTAAAAAACATCATTTTTTACGTTTATAAAGTTATTTATATTACTTATATTCATAAATTATCCACAAAACTTTTCATACTATAATTTACTTATACATAAAAAATTCGCTTCGCTCATGTCGCCAACGACTTCGTCCGTTGCTCAAAATCT